>Ga0210409_10000396_pt1 | contig 75173 bp, 69 predicted proteins | sample IncBWH17MmetaG_FD_161649 | JGI IMG/M metagenome (GOLD analysis project Ga0210409, IMG submission 161649) | Forest soil microbial communities from Barre Woods Harvard Forest LTER site, Petersham, Massachusetts, United States - Inc-BW-H-17-M | ecosystem: Environmental > Terrestrial > Soil >... | reverse complement strand
TGCGCTCGGTCTTGCTTGGCTGAAACATTCCATGGAAGCGATGAGTTCGTCATAGTCATGCACAACGGCGACGCCGCATTCGGCGAAGAAGCCGTTGTAGGCATCGCGGCTGGTTATGAGCGCGCCGGTATGGGCCTTCGTTGCGGCCGAACCAAGTTCGGTGATACCCACCTTGAGGACCACGAGCCCTTTGCCTGCGACGCGGATGCGCTCCACGGCCTCGGCAAAATCCACGGGATCCTTGATTGATTCGGCGACGATGCCTACCGTGTCCGTGGCCTCGTCGGAGGCGAGCCACGCAAGGTAATCGGATGCTGCAAGCTGGAATTCACTGCCGACGGTAACGACTTTCGAAAGCCCAACCGAAATGGAATTCATCACAGAAATAGCCGCCGAGCCGGATTGGGCGATGAGCGAGCAGCGTCCAGAGCGAATGCGCAGCGAAGGACGGGCGGGATAGAGTGGAACTGAGCCCGGGAAATTGACCAACCCCATACAATTCGGGCCGTGAATGGCGATTTTACTCGTAGCGCCGAAGGCGCGAATCCTTGCTTCCTCTGCGGCGGAGAAGCCGTTCGCAAATACTATTGCGGAGCGCACATTGGCCTGTTCCAGCGCGATAAGGCTTTCCAGGACGCTCGCCGCCGGGATCGCCACGACCGCCGTGTCCACATCGGGAGGAAGATCGCCAATGGCGCGCAGTGCGGGCAGGCCCTCGATCATGTCAGCCGAAGGGTGAACAGGTATGACCGTACCTGGAAACTTCCACTTATTCAGATTATCGATGACGACATTGCCCTGCGACATGCGCTTTGCAGATGCGCCGACAACAGCGACCGTTTTCGGCCGAACAAGAGGAGAGACGTCGCGCATCAATTTGGCACCTTTTTTTAAAGGAAAATCGAGCGGGCACTCACGCGCACGCTGGCAATGCAGGAAATCGTAGAAGTTTACCTGCTAGTTCTGCTGTTCTTTGGGAATCCAAACCTCCTGCCAGTTCGGATGTGTGTTGAACGCTACATTGAACTGGGCGTCGATGTTTTTCAGTTTGGTGGAGACCGCCTCGAAGGAGCGTGCATTGGTGAGGGTGATTTCATTGATATCGCGCGCGACCATCTCAGCATATTTGGAATAGACCGCCCGCTGCTTATCGAGCGGCGTGGCGGCGGCTTCGGCGATGAGCTTGTCGAGTTCCGCATTGCAGTAGCCGGTCGGGTTGGCGTAAGGGACGCTGCCTTGATTGCACAGGTAGCTTCTGTCAATGCCGAGCACCGGATTGGTCCTGGCAGTCAGCGATATGATGGAGGCATCGAAATCATGTCGCTTGTAGACCTTGTCCGTCCAGATCTGTCCGTCAAGCCCGGCCATCTTGACGCTGAGGCCTATCGCGGTCCACTCCGACTGGACGACCCTGGCGACCCATTCAAATGGCGGCACCGCAGGGTAGGTCAGCTCGATACTGAAGCGCTGGCCATTCTTTAGCGGATAACCAGCGGCGTCCAGAAGAGCACCGGCCTTCTTGGGGTCGTAAGGATAGATTTTGTTGTAGTCGATCGATGGGTCATGCAGGCTCCGGAACTGAGCCGGGATGGCGTTGAGCTCCTTGTTGGCCATGCCTTGATAAACATCTTGGACGACACGGTCGCGATCGATCGCTTGAAACAGCGCCTGGCGGACTTTCAGGTTCTTCATGGGTTCGCGCCGCATGTTAAAATCAACAACGGCCCGTTCGGGCGCATTGGTCTTGATCTCAATTACACGAAATCCGCCGCCCTTGGCCGCTGCCTCTGCAGCCGGAACCTGAGCTGGCTCAACCCACATCCAATCGATTTCGCCACGCGCAAGCGCATTGCGCCGTTGTTGCGGGTCTGGGATCAACGCGAACACAACTGAATCGACGTGCGGCTTGCCTTTTTCCCAATAGTTCGGATTGCGTGTAAAGGTAATTGCCCGGCCCGTCTCCCAGGAAACGAATTTGAACGGTCCGAGCCCTACCGGCGCACGGTTAGCCGGATTGGTCAATAAATCAGTTCCCTCGTAGACGTGCTTGGGCAAAAGCGGGAAGACCTCCTTATCAAAGAGGTCCAGGGTCGCCGTCATTGGCTGCTTAAGCCTTAGCACGAAGGTCGCCGCATCCGGAGCGTGCGCCTCGGCGATGAGCGGCATCAGCTTCGTAAGGTAGGTATTGTACTTGCCGAAATTCATGAGCGTGAAGACCACGTCCTCGGCACTGAACGGTTGCCCATCGGACCATTTCACCCCGCTGCGGATTTTGAACGTATAGGTCAGACCGTTCGACGAAACCTCCCAAGATTCCGCCAAGCGCGGGATACGGTAGCCATTCCGGTCGTAAGTCATGAGTCCGTCGGCCCAGACATCGGCGACGACCAGGGATGATGTTACAGAAGTTAGTTGTGTGTTGAAGGTACTGAGTTGACCCGGGTCAATTCCCGCCACTACCGTCCCCCCGGTTACGGGGCTGCTTTCTGCTGCTGCGGCATATGAGACTGTTCCCGTGGCGAGCAGCACTGAAAGTCCCGCTGCGCATGCGGCTTGAATTGTCGCTCTTTCGAGCATCTTGTTCTCCTACACCTGAAAGCCTGACGGTTCGATCGTCTGGCTACTGACCGGGGCCCCCGATAAATTGGCCAATCGAGTACGTACTTCCCGCGGATTTGTTGAAAGTCGAGCCTGCAGCAGCAGCCGCGTATAGGGATGGGCGGGTGCGTCGAAGATATCCCGGCCGATCTCAACGATCCGGCCGCGTCGCATCACCGCGATCCGGTCGGCGATCGACTGCACGGCATTGAGATCATGGCTGATGAGCACCAAGCCGACACGCATGCGGCGGCTCAACTCGCGCATCAGATCCAACACCTGCGCCTGGATCGAAATGTCGAGACTGGAGAGCGGCTCGTCCGCCACGATCACCCTGGGTTCCAGCATCATCGCGCGGGCAATCGCGATCCTCTGCTGTTGGCCGCCCGAAAGTTGGTGCGGATAGCGTGGCAGATACTGCTCCGGCGGATCGAGACCGACGGAAGCGAGATGACGCGCAAGGAAGGCGCGCAGCTTGGCAGGCTCGGCAAGCTCGTGGCGACGAGCTACGTGGGCGAGCGATTGCTCCACGCGCATACGCGGATTGAGCGAAGAAGATGGGTCCTGAAAGATCGCCTGGATGTCGCGCCGGTAAGCGCGCCATTGCTTGCGATTCAGGTCAGTCAAAGAAACGCCTCGATAGAGCACGACGCCGTCGGAAGGCTGCTCGAGACGCAGCATTAGTCTCGCGAGCGTGCTCTTGCCCGACCCCGACTCGCCGACGATGGCAAGCGTCTCGCCCTCATTGACGTCGAGATCGACCCCGTCGACCGCGTTCACGACCCGACGGCGCCAACTGGAAGGGATCTGGCTCAGATAGCGACGCGTGACCCCGCGGCTTTGCAGGATGGGTTCGCTCATGGCGCTGCGTTCGATCCGACGGGTGCCGCATGGCGGCGATGGCGGGTGCTTAGCTCGATGAGCTGCGCGGCATAGGGATGCTTCGGGTTTTCAAACACCTCCACGGTGTCACCGCTTTCGAGCACCTTGCCGTCGCGCATGACATAGACGCGGCTACACAGTTCTGCGACGACGCCCAGATCGTGCGAGATAATAACCATGGCCATCTTGCGGTCGCGATGCAGTCGACGCAGTGTTTCTAGCACTTGGAGCTGTATCGTCGCGTCGAGCGCGGTGGTCGGCTCGTCGGCGAACAACAGCGCGGGCTCGCTGGCAAGCGCTATCGCGATCATGACACGCTGCCGCATACCGCCGGAAAGCTCGTGCGGAAAGCGCCGCGCCAGTTGCAAGGGGGACGGAAGACCCGCCTCGGCGAGCAGTTGCTGAATCCTATCCCCAATCGAGCCTGAAGATTTTCCGCTTATCGCCTCGGCTACCTGGGCTCCCACCCGCTTCGTCGGATTGAGGTAGCCAAGGGGATCCTGAAAAATCATTGAGAAGCCGTGATGACGCCGGAGGTCGCGGAGCGCAGGGTCGGACATGCGGGCCAGATCTAATCCACGGAAATTGACCTCGCCCTGGCAAGCCGCGAGTTCGACATTGGGGAGTAGCTTGAGTACGGCGCGCGCAAGCGTGCTCTTGCCCGATCCGGACTCGCCAACAATACCGATGCTCTCGCCCTGATCGACCGAAAGGTCGACGCCATCGACGGCGCGCACGACCGCTTCGCCCACGCGCAGATGAACCTTAAGATTCCGAACGCTGAGGAGCGGCGCGCCTTCAACACTCGCGGCTCTCATGTCTGGAGCCCTGCGAGTCGACCGCGCATACGCGGATCGACGACTTCATTCAGCCCATCGGCGAACAGGTTGAGCCCGACCACGGCAAGGCAGATGGCAGCGCCTGGAAACAGGCTAGTCCACCAGGCGACCGTCATGTAGTCCTGGGCTACGTGAAGAATTTGGCCCCAACTCACCATGTTTGGATCGGAAAGCCCAAGGAATCCTAAGCCCGCTTCGATAAGGATGGCGACACTGGCATCGAGCGCCACCTGAACGATCACGGGCTGGATGGCGCTCGGAAGGATCTCGCGGAGCATGATGTGCGCCGTCGAGAGGTCGGCGACTTTGGCGGCAGCCACGAAGTCCATGCCGCGCAGCCTAATATACTGGCCGTAGACAAGCCGACCCTGGAGGGGCCAGATCGCCAGAATGACTGCAACCAGAAGCAGCCAGAAGCTGCTGCCGAACAACGCTACCGTGAATAGCACCAGCACGATCACCGGCAATGTCTGGAAGAGTTCCACCACTCGCATCAATACGGACTCGACAACCCCGCGGAAATAGCCGGCGAGCATGCCGACAGCACCGCCGACGATGAGTGCTCCAAAGGCCGCGCCCAACCCGATCGCGAGCGATGTACGCGTCCCGTAGATGAGAAGCGAGAAAATATCGCGACCTGTGTTGTCCGTTCCGAAAATATTCTCCCAGGATGGAGGAGCGAGGCTTGCCGGCGCCTGCTGGAGCGGCGCGTAAGGTGCGATCAACGGCGCGAATGCCGCCACCAGAGCCAGCATTAGTAGAATGGCGCAGCCCGCGGCCCCATGGCGTGTTCTGGCGATATTCCCGGCGGTAGTCCTGAAGCTGCGCCAGGCTCGGGCGAGCGGCCCCGCTTCGGCGGAGGGTGGTTCGATGGCAGCCGCCCCGCTCATGAGCCGCTGCGAATGCGCGGATCGATCGCGGCATACAGCAAATCCACCAGTAGATTAATGACGATGACCGCCAGCGCCGCGAAGATGGCGATACCTACGACCGTCATGTTGTCGCGCATGCGCACAGCCTGAACGAGGAGCAATCCCAGCCCCGGCCAGGTGAAGACGGTCTCGAGTAGCACCGCGCCGCCAAGGGCCGAGCCCAAAACGTATCCGGCCACCGTAATCAGCGGCAACGAGGAATTTCTCAGCACGTGTCCGCGGATGATGGCCCACCGGGTCAGGCCTTTCGCACGAGCCGTGATGATGTAACCCTGGCCGAGCGTATCGGCGACACTGGCGCGCATGATGCGCGCGAACCGGGTGCCCTCATGGACGGCGAAAGCAAGGGCCGGTAGCGCGATATAGTGCGCCCGCTCCCAAAGCCACGAGAAACCATGGGCGCGGGAGACGAGCGGACCCATTCCCTGCGTGGGAAACCAGCCAAGATGCACCGCCAGCACCAGCACCAGCAACTGACCAAACCAGAAGGTGGGGATCCCGTATGCAACCAGTGCGGAGGATGTCCAAAAGTGATCGACGCGCTTGTTGCGGGTCGTTGCCGAGATAATGCCGATCAACACGCCAACCGGGATCGCTATCAAGAAGCCGACCAAAGTCAGCAGGATCGTGCGCGGAGCAGTCTCGACGATCAGGTCCAGGACCGGTTTCTGAAACTGATACGAATAACCGAAGTCCCCATGCAGCAGATTCACGAAATAGCTATAAACCCGCACGGGAAACGAATCGTCCAGATGATATTGTTTGGTGATCGCAGCCCTGAATGCCGGCGACACCGGAAAGTCGCCGACCATGGCCTGGACCGGATCGCCCGGGATCAACTGCAGCATGAGCAGAATCACGAATATCACCGCGACCAACAAGGGGATCGCATGCAGCAGCCTGAAAAGGATGAAGCGGAGCATGCCCGCTTCTTCAGGCGATCCTGAAGAAGCGGGCGGCGTTGCCGTAGAGCCACTTCTCGACGACCGAATCCTTCAGCGGCAGGTTCCTATATTCCGCGATCAGATCTTCGAAGGAGGCTGCGAACAGGTAGCGCGACAAGCCGGTCATGATCTTGTCTTGCAGCAGGGTATTGCCGAACTGCAGGAACTGCTCCCAGCCCGATCCCTTCTGGGCAAGATAACGGGGCCGGTGCGCGGAGGTGTCGCAATAGAGATTCGGATGGCGGCGCAGCAATCCGACCATCTCGTTCACCCATGGCCAGCCGCCCAGGCCGGCGATGATCCGCAGCTCCGGAAAGTCGACGGCCACGTCATCGATGTACTTTGGATGACCAAGATCGTAAGGCCGATCGTTGGCATAATTCATCGCCGTGTAGATACGAACCGGAACGTCGAGTTCTACGCACTTGGCATAGAGAGGATAATAACGTCGGTCATTGGCCAGCACGCAGTTGTATAGCGCGTTTACCCGGAGGCCTCCTACCCCATCTTCCTTCACCAGCCTTTCCAGTTCGCGCACGGCGCGCATCCCATCCATCGGGTTTAGCGTGGCGAAACAGATAAATCGGTTCGAATATTGGCGTTTGATCGTGCCGAGATCAGCGTTGCGAGCGCCGACGAGGTATCCGACAGCGACGCCAGCCCGATCCATGTCGGCGACCAGTTGCTCCATTCCGCCATCGTCTTGGTCAAGACTCGCAGATCGATCCGAACCTTGAAAGACATGTTCATAATTGTCGAAACCATAACCCGCTGGGCGCGGCAGAGATTCAGAAAACGGCGTACCCGGTCGCCCATGGTCGACTCGCTCGCTTTGCGGCGACTGTAAGCAATGGGGTGCATTCACTTCCATATCAATTACGCGCGACATTCTATGCTCCTACTGCGGCGGCCCTATGTCGTATCACCTTTGCATCTGACAGATTGTATTCTACATTTGCGCGTGGCGACCTTAAGGAAACCGTGTCAACCACGACTGCAATTGGTCCGTCGTTGCGGTAGCACCTCCACAAACGATCACCAAGAGTGTACCGAACGATTCCAATGCGGCACTGTGCTCATAGAGCAAGGCCATCGACGCACCGCAGGCAGGCTCCACCAGCACGCGGTGATCGTCGAGAAAGCGTTTGCACGCGTACACGGCGGCCTTGTCAGAAACGACAACGCTTCTCACCGGATGCAGCGTCGACCATCGCAATGCTTGCTCGCAAACCTGACGCGCACCGAGCGACGTGGCTATGCTGGTGATGCCGGCGAGCGTTATACGGTGGCCGGCTGCCAACGACTGGGCAAAAGAATCGGCCCCTGCGGTCTCAACGGCGACCACCGGCACCTTCTCCAATCCGTTGCGACGCAACCCTTCCACGACTCCGCAGAGCAAGCCACCGCCTCCTACCGATAACACGACTGCATCGGGTATCACCCCGGCACGCGCCACTTCGTCGATCATGCTGGCGTGCCCGCGCCACAGCAGCGGATCGTCGAATGGATGAATGAAGGCGGTCTGTTCGCCAATCATTGATTGAGCGAGCGCATTGGCTTCTTGCCACGACGCCCCATGTACGATGACCTCGCCGTTTTCGAGGCGTATCAATGCTTTGGCAGGCTCAGAAGTGGTCTCCGGTACGACTACCGTGACCGGTATTTGCAAGTGACGACCCGCGTAAGCCACGGCGATACCGGCGTTTCCTCCAGAGGAAGAGATGAAGCGCGTGGCGCCACGGCGAGCGTATTCCTGGCAGGCAAGCCCGATTCCACGAATCTTAAACGAGCCGGGAGGCTGCGATACCTCCATCTTCAACCAGATTTTTTTGCCAGACAAGTTCGACAACGGGCGGGATTCGAGGAGGGGCGTTTCGATATGCAGCGGCGTGACCTCAGGGGCGGTCATGAACATGACCTGCGACCGTTTGGTGGCGTCGAGCTTCGGCGAGTCAATCGAGGTCGACTGCCAAGCGCTTGAGGTCCGCGAGCGAGCAGAAGCTCAAGGCACCTTCATGCGTAGCGCGCAACACCACGCGCGGCGCACGCCCCGCTTGCAGCGCTTCCTGCCAGCGAGGTGCGCACAGACACCAGCGATCACCGGGCTTCAATCCCGGAAAGCCGAATTCCTTGACCGGCGTCGAGAGATCATTGCCGCATGACTTCGAATACTCCAGAAATCCCGCGGTCATGACGGCGCACACGGTGTGACTGCCGATGTCCTCGCGGCTCGTGTCGCAGCAGCCGTCGCGAAAGAAACCCGTCATGGGGCTCAAGGAGCAGACTTCGAGTCGATCGCCGAGCACGTTCTTGGGCTCATTGCGCCCGCCGCCGCGACCCTTGCCAGCGTCTTCTCTCAACATCGGGATTCTATGCATCGTCGCTCCCTCCCCCGCTTCGAAACGCGTCGTCGCAGCGAACAGCACAGGAATGCCCCGTGCCTATGATCTCCCCAACCAAACGGACAGGGCGCGTCCGACTCGAATCATGAGGGCATTGCCCAGATGTCCCACCCGCTTGCCAATCTTTTCGCGCGGCAACGTCAGCACCTTGTCGACCATAATCTGTGACACCCGATTGAGGCCATTTTGCCGACTCGGATCGAGAGTGATGCGAAACAGCGGTGCATCGATAATCGTACTGCTCAGTGGCACGACCGTAATACTACCGTGAATATCGTTGAAGACATCCGCCTGGATGACTAAGGCCGGCCGAGGCTTGGCGGAGTCCCCCGGCGCCGCTATCGTCACGATGTCGCCGCGCTTCAAGTCCAGCCTTCCACGGATCCCGCGGCAACGTTGAGCAAGTCGTCCAACGGCACCGATGGATCGGCCGCACTCGCTAGCCGCGATTGACGCCGGCATTCCTTGCGAAACTTCGGCGAGTTGGTGTCCGGCACCCAAATGCTGATTTGCCGAAACCCCTGTCGCTTCATCTTCGCCCGATAAACCCGCACACTTTCGTGAGCCGCGCTGCGCTTGCCAGCCATATGGGTCACTCCAGTACCGTAGCAATAACTAGTAATATAACACAGTCATGGATCGACGCTCGAACTCGACCATGGCCGCGAATTACGGACCGCATGGTTGACTGGTCGGGCGCCCGAGAGTAACCCAGCGACCCCCTGCGATTTCTGTGATTGGCCGTCGCTGCGGCGGCCGCGGATGGCATTCAGGTGCCCACCGACTGTCTTTGCGACAGAGCCCCCACTGCCTACAGCTAATTTAGTGACGGACTCTGCAGTGGGCTAGCGCCCAGTTGCCATAAGGTGATGCGCAGTCTCGTCAAGAACGGGCCGGGATACTTGTGAGCATCATGGTCATGGCTAAGTCATTTAACGCGAGCTTTCGATGACCCGGGCCAGTCTGGCGGAGTTTGACCCGTTCTTCGAGCCGCAGGTCGCGCATGCGCCGACCATCCTGCTGGACCCCGCGAAAATGGGGGTCGACACGGCAGCGAGTGCCAACCGGTTGGGCACCGGCAGTATGCTGCTCAGCCGCTTCAAGCTGCTGGAGATGATTGGCGAAGGTGGCATGAGCCGGGTCTACAAGGCGGTCGATCTGCGCAAGGTCGAAGCCGGCGCCGCCGATCCACACATCGCAATCAAGGTTCTCACGGTTCCTTTTGCAAGCCCCTCGGACGCCATGGCGGTGCTGTCCCGCGAGGCCCACAGCCTTCAGAGTCTGACGCACCCAAACATCGTGCGCGTATTCGATTGCGATCGCGACAACGACATCGTGTTCATGACCATGGAGCTGCTCAGCGGACAGTCGCTGTTCGACAAAATGCGCTCCGCAAAGGGCGAAGGCGGCCTGTCGCGCGAGACTGCACGGCGGCTGATCAAGAGCATTGCCAATGCGCTGGAATTTGCGCACGGCAAGAACATCCTGCATGGCGATTTGAAACCGGGCAATGTCTTCATCACTCGTACGGGTGAGATCAAGGTCATCGACTTTGGTCTGGCGCGCCTCATGGTTCAGCCGGGAGAAGTGCAGCCGAAAGCCGCCGCGAATGCCGCGGACCGGATGCGCGCCCTGACGCCCGCCTACGCCAGCCCCGAGATGCTGGAAAACGAGGAGCCTGATCCGCGCGACGATGTGTACGCATTGGCCTGTGTCGCATGGAAGCTGATGACCGGCAAGCTTCCCTTCAAGGCGAAGGACCCGGCCGCAGCACGCAACGTGGCGCAATTGGCGTGTCCGCGTGAACTCTCACGGCGCGAATTTCGCGCCCTGTGCCACGCCTTGCAATTCGAGCGCGAGAAGCGCACGCCCTCGGCGCGGCAGTTTCTCCTCGAGTTCAGCGGTGCCGGCAGCAAAGTCTCATGGCCCGTGGCGGCGGGCATTGCCGCCTCGATGACGATCCTGATTGCGGCGGCTGCCTTCTTCGCCCTGCACTTAGGTAATCAGAAAACACCAGCGCCGCCCGTGGCGGCCGCGGTCGCGACCGCGCCGCTCGCGCCCGCACCGGGACAGGTATTTCGGGATTGTGCGACATGCCCACTGATGAAGGTTTTGGCCGCAGGCGAATTCCAGCAGGGCACGCCAGCTGGCGCCGACGCCTTGGCGTTTGAAATGCCGCAGCACAAAGTCACGATCGCCCATGCCTTAGCCGCCGGCGTCTACGACGTGACGGTGGGTGAATACTCGGAGTTCGTGGCCGCAACGGGCGTTGGCGCGAATAGTTGCGCGACGTACGACGGCGCGTGGCGGGTCAATCCATCCGTGACCTGGAGGAACGCGATCGAGTCGCAAACCCCGTCGCACCCGGTCAGTTGCGTATCCTGGCGAGACGCCAAGGACTATGCCGCGTGGTTGTCTCACATCACGCACCAGACGTATCGATTGCCGAGCGCCTCGGAATGGGAATATGCCGCCCGCGCCGGATCGGCCGCGCAAGTTCCATGGACCACGCCGGCCGAGGCCTGCTCTTACGCCAACGTCGCCGACCAGACGGCCGCGCGGCATTACCAAGGTTGGAAGGTGTTGCCCTGTGCAGACGAATTCGTGCAGTCGGCTCCGGTGGGTTCGTTTAAAGAAAACGCATTCGGCTTGTACGACATGCTCGGCAACGTTTTCCAGTGGACCGAGGATTGCTGGACCGATAACTACGAGGGCGCACCAATTGACGGATCGGCACAATCCGCGGGCGATTGCACCCAGCACGAATTGCGCGGCGGCTCCTGGTTCACGCAACCCGACTTCGTCCGGACTTCTTATCGGAATCGCTTCGACGGCAACTACCGCAGCACCAGCATCGGTTTCCGATTGATTCGCGAGATACCGCAATGAGGCGACTCGCGCGAATCGTGCCGAGCGTAGCAGCCCTGTCGCTGCTGACGATGCTGGCCTCGAGCCGCGTTGCGGTTGCCGCCTCGGAGAGCACCTGCGTGAACGGCGGACAGCAGAATGCGGATATCGCCGCCGGAAAGACTGCGCTACAGAGAGCGCCCACCCAGCTCGGAAAGCGCATGGAGCTGGCCAATTTACTCGAAAAAGCAGGCTGTTACGATGAGGCGGTTCACTTGCTGGAGGAGGGGCAAAAATACAATCCCTACAATCCGACGCTGCTTTTTGGTCTGCGACGCGCCCGCAATCTGGTCAAAGAAGAACACTATCTCGAGGGCGTCGATCAAGCCCAAGCCGGCGCGCGACTGAATCGGAAAATGGAGCGCTGTACGCGCGAGCACGAAGTTGCCGCTTGCGACGAGGTTTTGAGCCAACAGCCGAGCAACACGAAAATACTCATCGCGAAGGGCGACGCCTTGATGAATGCACACCGGCCCGCAGAGGCCTGGAAAGCCTACATCCGAGCGAGCGAACTCGCGCCCAATGACACCGCCCTCACCGGCAAGCTGCAAGCCCTGCGGTCGCAGCGCCAAGCCTTGATAAAACGCTGCACCGACGGCGATGGCGATGCGGCGCTGCAGGCGTGTAAATCCGTGCTGGTGAAGGGCGCGCCCAATGAGTTCGAGACTACGGTGCGCATAGCGCTGCTGCAGCAGAGCAGCAATCAGGCCTCGCAGGCGCTCGACTCATACATCGCGGCCAATTCCCTGCGCCACGGCGACAAGGGGGTTGCGCTCGCGATTCTGGCACTGCTACAGAGCACCCAGCGCAAGGACGCGATTGCGCTGGCGGCACGAGGTTCATCCTTGGTCACATTGGGCCGCGCTCACGAGGCACTGTCGCCGCTGCGGCAGGCGAAGGCCTTGGAACCTGAACTGCCCGAAATTGATCAGCAGATTAAAACGGCCGAGGCGCTGGCACGGACGGAATCGACAATACACAAGGAGCGGTCGCCCCAGGTGGCTGCCATCAGCGCAGAGGCGGAAGCCATGGTGAAGCCGCAAGACTTCTCAAATGTGGCGGAGGCCACCCGTTCCAATTAAGGCGCGTACAGGCTCTTTGCACGCCGGCCTCAATGATGGAGCGTCATCACATGTGGTCGCGTATTGATTGGCTTCGGCGCCAGGCCGCCGGCGGTGAGCCAAACTCGCGCCTAAATGCGCGAATAAAGGCCGTATCGGTCTGGTAGCCCACATCTTCGGCGATCCGTGCCAACGGCGCGTTGCTTCGGCAGAGAAGATTGGCGGCAAGCAGCATGCGCCACTGTGTCAGGTACTGCATCGGCGAACTCCCGACCAAATCCTGGAACCGTTCTGCGAGCACCGACCTCGACGTGTTCGCATTGTGTGCCAACTCCTCCAACGTCCAGGCATGTGCCGGACGCGCATGCAGCGCGGTCAATGCGGGACCGACGATGCGATCGCCCACACCAGCCAACCATCCGATTCGACCTTCACTTTGTTCGTTCATGTACAGACGCAGCACCTCGATGAACAGCACCTCGGCGAGCTTGGCTAGGACGCCGGCACCTCCGGGCCGCGGCGATCGAGCTTCAGCCAAGGCGTAGCGAACCGAGGCTTCGAGCCAAATACCAGCGTTTGATCCACGTACGTTGACCTTAAGCAGCGTGGGTAATCCTGCAAGCAGCATCCCGGCAAGCCGCGCGTCGCAGGCCAGGTATCCGCAAACAAGACGTGTCGTCGGGCCACCACCGCCGTAGACCAGTTGTCGCGGACGGCGCGCCAGGACCTGATCGAGGCGCGCACCGGTCGCCGGGGCAAGTCCCGGCTGAGATGTCATGCGATGGGCATCGCCATTCGGAAATATGACGGCGTCACCCGCCGTCAGACGTACAGGCGATTTATCACCGAGCTCAGCGAAACATTCGCCTTCCGTAATCAGATGGAAGATCACCACACGCTCGGCACCGGGTTCAAGCAGCGGCGCAGCCGCATCTGCGCTGGGCGATTGATAGCACCACGGCGCCGTAAATTTCGCGTTGATGAAGATGGCGCCGACCAATCGTACGACGCGAAGGGTTTCAGACAGTGCGTCCATTACACGTGCACTTCGATCCGTACGGCGACCGGCACGGCGTCGCGCAGGGCTGCGGGAACAGGTGAACAGGACTTGCAATCTTCGACCAAGGATTGCAATCGCTCGGCGGCGACTCCGGGTGCCGAGATTTTGACAAACAATTGCACATCGCGAGGCCCGGCGCCTACCCGTTCGCCCGAGACCTCCGCCATGCTTAATATGCCGCGCGTATCGGAACGGCTGCTGGCTACCACTTCCAACATTGTCAGATCGATTCCAGCAGCGGCCGCCTCCATCGCGATCCGCGTGGCGAAACACGACGCGAGACCTGCGCGAAGTAGCCAGCCTGGCGTGACTTGGTCGCCACTGCCACCGAGTTCGGTCGGAATGTCGGTTATTAGCTGCGCGCCGTTCGCGTGGCTCGACACTACTCGGGTGCCGCGCTCCCAGCGGGCGGTGGCCGGAGCGTCCTCGTGTAGGCCGACCTCGGGACGACGCTTCAAAACCTCCTCAACGCGTTGCATTGCGGCTGCAATCTTTTGTGATGACATGGCTACCACGCGCATTGATCTCAATGCTCCGGATTGTCTGCGGATCGGTGCGCAATGGCTAGTGCTGCGTTGCCGGGAAGCCGGCCCATAGGACGAATGAACAGCAATTTCGGACGATCGGTCACCCGCGAGGCATGTGGATGGCCGAACCCGGACGAACGGATAGGAACGGGCGACTGGCAGATAGGACACGGCGGTTCCTACAAGCGACAGTTGCACATCAGATTTGTCACTATGGATCGACGTTCGGGCAAGTATAACCATGGATGCGAGACTTCAACGCCGTATCCAGAGATATGGATGGGATTTGGCGGCAGATGACTATCAACACCTTTGGCAGACACAGCTCGCCGAAGCGCAAGCCGCAATGACGGCTTGGGCATCTCTTGCACCGGGCCAGCGCGTGCTTGACATTGCCTGCGGCACGGGGCTGGTTTCATTCGCAGCGGCGCGCGCAGTCGGTCCGGGCGGCCACGTGCTGGGCGTGGATCTGTCCGGACGGATGGTCAGTTCCGCCAAACGGCGTGCCAGGGAAATGAATCTTCCGAACTGCAGCTTTGCCCGAATGGATGCCGAGACCCTGGATCTGCCGGACGCCAGCTTCGACGTCGTGTTGTGCGCCCTCGGACTCATGTACATGCCCGACCCGGAACAGGCCCTGCGGGAGATGCGCAGGGTCCTGAAGCCAGCAGGCCGCATCTCTCTTGCCGTGTGGGGCGAACCATCGAAGTGCGGATGGTCTGCGCTTTTCCCGATCATCGATGCCGAGGTGGCGAGCGAAGTGTGCCCATTATTCTTCCAACTGGGGCAGCGAGACGCACTCGTGCGTCTATGTGCTGACGCCAAGTTCGAAGCCATCGAACACCGTCGCATCTCGACAACGCTCGCCTTCGCGGACTCAAGCGAAGCATGCAACGCCGCGTTTGTGGGCGGCCCCGTTGCACTCGCCTGGTCCCGATTCAGTGAAGAGATTCGGGCGCGAGTCCGCGCCGCCTATATCAACTCGATCGAGAAGTGGCGGTTCGGCACAAGCTTTAGAATTCCAGGCGAATTTGTCATAGCATCGGCAGCTGCACCGAGGCGAGATCACTAATTAATTTTGATACGGAAGTGCGGCATGCGCGGAGCATCCACTGGCATGGAAAGGCGCGACAATTTTTTAACAAGGAGATCACGTCATGTTCATAAACCGGCGAAACACAATTCTAATCGTTACGGCAATGTTCCTCGCGCAATCACTGGCGGTCGCTGCGGACCCGCCATTCATTCCATCGGCAAAGGAGGTCAAATGGGGCGCGCCGCCACCGGTTTTACCGCCCGGCGCGAAGTTCGCGGTAATCGCGGGCGACCCTGCGGCGACGGGTCTGGTTACCGTGCGGCTTGAAATGCCCGCAGGCTATACGATCGCGCCCCACTTTCACCCCACGGATGAGCACGTGACCGTACTAAAGGGCTCCTTTTCGCTCGGGATGGGCGATTCCGTCGACAAGACGCACGCTCTGACCCTGTCAGCGGGGGGATACGGCGTCGCAATGGCAAACATGCATCACTATGCGTACACCACAACCGGCGCGACGATTCAGGTGCACATGCAAGGCCCATTCGCGATCACCTACGTCAACCCGGCCGATGACCCAAGCAAGAAACGTCCGCAATAGCGCTTAACGGGAGGCATTGTTCGGGACAGGGCGCCGATCATTTCGGTCTTGCTTTTCACGCCGGATAGTCGCAATTTGCGCCGACCCGTTCAACGATCCCGGGAGAACAACATGAAATTCGACAGCCGGCTGATCTTGAGTTTTTGCATTGCCGCAATCATGAGTGTCGCGATTGCGTCGCATGCCGACGAGACTTGCAATTCGCCCTATATGTCCGGCCTGATCAAGGGTCAGGAAGATTTCGTGCACGTGTGGACCCTCGGGGTCCCAGGCATGGGCGATGGATCGGACAAGCTGGTGACCATTGATGCGAATCCCGCGTCCAAGACCTACGGAGAAGTGATTCACAAGATCTCCGTCGGCGGCCGCGGCGAAGCGCATCACATGGGGTTTACTGACGATCGTAAATATATCTGGGCCGGCGGCCTCGACGACAGCAAGATTTATGTGTTCGATGTAGGCACCAGCCCGTCCCATCCGAAACTCGTCAAGACGATCGATAACCTGCCGGCGAAGAGCGGCTTTATTGGACCGCATACGTTTTACGCACTGCCCGGCCGCATGCTGATCGGAAATCTGTCGAACGCGGCGGACAAGGGTGGCGTCACGGGTATGGCGGTTTACAACAACAAGGGTGATTTCATCGCCAGGTACGACATGCCCGCATCCGTGATCAAGCAGGTCAAGGGCGATGGCTATGGTTACGACATCGCGGTGAATCCTGCGAAGAATGCCCTTCTGACCTCGAGTTTTGCCGGCTGGAACAACTACATGCGCGATCTCGGCGAGCTCATGAAGGATTCCGAAGCCATGAAGCACTTCGGTAATACCATGGTGATGTGGAATCTTAAGACCATGGAACCGGAGCAAGTCCTCGCGGTGCCGGGAGCACCATTGGAGATTCGCTGGGCACTAGCTGCGGGCCAGGATTGGGCGATCACGGCCACGGCCCTGACTTCGCAATTGTGGCTCGTCAGCCGCGATGCTCAAGGAGCCTGGCAGGCAAAGGACGTCGCCGCGATCGGCGATCCAGCCAAGATTCCCCTGCCGGTGGACATTTCGATCTCGGCCGATGCGAAGGGGCTGTGGGTCAACACCTTCATGGATGGCACGACGCGTTATTTCGATCTCACCGACCCTGAGCATCCTCGGCAAACCTACAGCAAGCACACCGGTAGCCAGGTGAACATGGTGTCGCAGAGCTGGGACGGCCGCCGCGTCTACGTCACCTCGAGCTTGCTATCGAAGTGGGACAAACAGGGCAAGGATAACGAACAGTTCCTGCGTGCATTCCATTGGGACGGCCACGAGCTTACACCTGCGTTCGAGATTGACTTCACCAAGGAGCAACTCGGCCGTCCCCACCACATGAAGTTCACGGCTAACCCGCCGCGCGTGGCATCGCTCACGGGTGCATCCGTACGCTGATGCATCGGATCGGCGCGCTGGCTGGATTTGTAGCCGGAGTGTTGTCTCTCTCCGGCCTCGCGGGTGTGGCGGGCGCCGCTACAGACCCCGGCAAGGCGACGGCGCCGCGCATGGAATTCGTGGCGCCGCCGCCGGGCAGTTACAAGCTGCAGAAGATCCAGCGGGTTACGGATGCCATATTGCTGGATAGTTCAGGTCGTTCAGTCAGGCTTTCAGCGCTCACGCACCGCAAGATCACTCTGCTGACCTTTTTTTATACGTACTGCGCCGATCCTTTGGGATGCCCGTTTGCGCACACGACGCTCGCCGGTTTGCGCGATCGCGTGCGAGGCGACCATACGCTCGCAGAGCGGGTGCGTTTCGTCAGCGTCAGTTTGGACCCCACCCACGACACCCCTGGAGTCATCGCGGGCTATAGCAAGGAATTTGCGGTCGAACCAAAATTTGACTGGCGCTTCGTGACGGCACGCCGCGTGCCTGACCTTTTGCCCGTGCTCGATGACTTCGGGCAGGACGTCAGCGTGGAAATGGATGAAAACGGCCATGCGACGCGCACCTTGCACCACATGTTGAAAATGTTTCTGATCGACGCCCGCGGCGAGGTACGGGAAATTTACACGCTGTCCTATTTACAACCTCAGGTGATGTTCAACGACATCAAGACGCTGGCTCTGGAAACGGGCTGATCGCGGCAGCAGGCCGCTCCAAGCAATATGTTCAACCAATGCCGTTCGTCGGCGAGATTGAACGCACAGTCTCGCGAGTAATTTCATCTGTCCGTCGAAACAACGGGCAAGATGCAATATTGTCCTTGCGTTGCGAAACCCTATGCAAGCAAAACCTCGCAGGTTAAAAGCTGAGGGTCTTGTAGATCGTGCTGGCGCACTTGCATCGTCGATTTTTCCACTTGGCATTACCGCGCGTTTGACGATCACTTTCCTGGCGGTTGCAGTCCTTGCGGCCGCTGCGAATCTGATTGCGCAAGAAAGTGTTTCCGTGATTCTTTGGAACACGCCACCCGCGCCGCCGCAGCCGGCCGCAACAATATTTGTGCACGTCGGTCATGGTAATGGACTGATTTCCTCCGTCGATAAATTTGACCGATCGATTCAGCTGCGCACCGAGACGAACTCGACGAAAAATGACGCCGAGTATGGCGCGGCGATGGATTCGCTGAGTCGAACCGCGCGCGAATATCCCGACGCAGCGCTGACCAAGGGCCCAATCCCACAACGCATCACGGAGTACCTCGATGCCGGCCAGCAGCTGGTGCGCGTCGCTGACGAGCGGCGCCGTGTGCGCGACGATCATGCCAGGTTGATGCAAGCGATTAGCGATCGGATGCAAGCAACCCTGGATGGTGCCTGGAAGATACTCGATAAGTTGATTGTGCCTCAATCATTGATGCTGCTGCGCGCGAATTTGGATGCTGTTCGGGAACACACGGCGAAGGTAGTCGCCGGCAAGTCCTTGGATGACAACGATCTTGCAGCGCTGGTTGACAGCGAAAACGCGTATCTGAATACCATTGCACGCGACGAAAAAAAACTCACCAAGTCAGTGGGTACCGAGTGGGTTCGTCGCACGCGCACGGACTTCGATGAACTTGTCGCGCTGCGTACGACCCTGTCGATATTGAACGATCAGTACAACAACGCCGTTCGTCGTTTTTCCGAGAATCGTCTCTCGCTGGACGCAGCGATAAACGCCGCGGAAGCCGCGGCGGCGCGTGCAAATAGGACCGCGGCTGCGGCTGCGGCTGCGCCGGCGCCGCAGCCCTCGTGGGTCGCGCAGCCAGCACCATCCGCAGAAGTACTATCGGAATCCGCCATCAGGCATGTGGATCACCACTCGCGCAATGTGATGGCGACCGTCACGGCCGTTGTCTTGCTTCTGGTCACCGCAATATCGGTTCTGACGGTGCGCAGCATCGTCAGGCCCGTGCGACGAATTCTCGAAGGATCAAGCGCGCTGGCGGCCGGCAACGCGAGAGTTCGGGTGGCCCGTGGGGGAATTCGGGAACTCGACACCCTGGCCGACGCCTTTAATGACATGGCGTCCAAGCTTGCAGCCGCCCAGGAGGCGAGCCGGAGCCAGCAAGAGAACCTCGAGGAAACGGTGCGGGAGCGCACCCATATGTTGCAAACGATTGCGCAGCAAGATCCGCTTACCTCGCTGCCCAATCGGCGCCATTTGTCGACGCTATTGAATAAGGCGATCGAGCGCGCTTCGGTCGAGAAGCGCTATGTCGGCGTCTACTTCCTCGATATCGACAATTTCAAGAATTTCAACGACAGCCTTGGCCACGTATTCGGCGACCGCGTGCTCATGAGTGTCGCCAATCGGCTCAGGGAAATCGCCGACGGTATTGGATTCGTCGCCCGGTTGGGCGGCGACGAATTCACATTCGTCTACGAGACCAGCGACTCTGTGCCCGCAATTCATGAAATGGGATTGCACCTTGTACAATCCTTTCAACAATTGCTTGCGGTCGGCGACCGGGATTTCAGCGTCAGCGTCAGCGTCGGTGCAAGCATCTTTCCGGACCATGAGCGCGATGCTGACGGGCTACTGCGCGCCGCCGATTCGGCGCTGTTTCGCGCCAAGGAGCTCGGCCGCAATCGACTTGCGGTGTTTACCCCGGAACTGACCGAATCCGCCGCCGCCCGCTTTACGATCGAACAGGGGCTGCGCCGCGCGCTTGAGCATGGAGAGTTCGAACTCGTCTATCAGCCGGAAGTTGATCTGGCGACACTGGAGGTTGGCCTCGTGGAAGCCCTGTTGCGCTGGCGCATGCCGGATGGCCGGGTGGCGCGCCCCGAAGAGTTTCTCGCCGTCGCGGAGCAGTCGGGGGTCATTTCCGAAATCAGCCAATGGGTCCTTCGAACCGCCGTCGAGGCAGCCTCGCACTGGCACCATGGCGGCTGGTCAGGCGCGAGAGTCGCGATCAACATCTCATCGCGTCAACTTCTGGATCAGCGATTTGCCCAATCGCTGCTCGATTTATTGCATGAATTTCGGCTGCCAGCAGGAGCCATCGAGCTGGAATTGACGGAGACCGTCGTACAGACCGGATTGCCGACCATAACAGCCCTGCGGGGATTGCAATCGCAGGGATTTGGCATCGCGCTCGACGATTTCGGCACCGGGTACTCATCGCTAACTTCACTGGAGAAGCTGCCCCTTTCCCGGATCAAATTGGATCGCAGCTTGATTGCGAGTATCGATTCGAGCGCGCGTTCCCGGGCGATTGCGCGCGCAATCATAGGTCTGTGTGCAGGTTTAGACCTGCAGGTCACCGCCGAAGGCGTTGAACGGCCGACGCAACTTGCTTGGTTATTGGGAAACCGCTCAATGTTCCTGCAGGGCTACCTGATATCCGACGCCGTTTCCGCCACGGAAGTTTTATCGTGCCGATCGGCAATGCTGCCCAAACTTCAGAAACTTTTGCTATCCATGCCGGATGCTGCTTACCCGCCGACAAAAAAAGTAAGGTCATTGTAAGCCAATGGGGGCATTGGCCAGCCCCCTGGCGGCGACTAATTGAATTTTACCCCGACGGCAAAGCGCCGCGAACTGTAGGGCGCGCAATAAACCACCTCGGCCGTTGCCCGATAATTCAACAGTGAATCGCTGACGATGACCCGTTTGCCCGCGGGCCATCTGCGTCGGGTAATGAGGCGTGCTCCGTGTTCGCTGATGTTCACGAAGACCACGGTCTCATTGATCGTAGGCTCCTCAGCAGCCTCGAGACTTGCCACCGTATTGGTGGCCATGCGGTGCTCGGTTCGCCCGGTTTGCATGTCATTCACCCCCCTGGGGTTGCCGCTTGAATCACAGATGTGTGTGGGATCAGTGGGGGCGCAGCAACCTCATCGGATGCCCACCGGTCCCTGCGTTTATGTCGATACAGCGCCTCATCGGCCCGCCTCATCAACTCCTGCAGAGTCACGGGCTTACGGGGATCAAAGTGCGCCACGCCCACGCTCAATGACAATTTGTACGGGCTTTCCGCGCCGGAGCAGTCAGCCAGCTTGGAATTCAAACGTCCGCAGATCGCCTCTGCGCTGCGTCCGGGTACCTCGGTAATCAAGGCCACGAATTCATCGCCGCTCAAACGGGCGGTCAGATCAGATTTGCGAAAAATCTCCTTGATGCACGCCGCCGCACGCATTAGCGCCCGATCACCCTCGTCGTGGCCGAAGCGGTCGTTAATCGATTTGAGCCCATCCACATCAGCGAATAACAACACCATGTGCTGGCCAGCGTCGCAGGCGTACCTCAGATACCGCGTCGCAAGCGCGATAAATCCGCGGCGGTTGTGCAGGCCGGTCAGATCGTCGCGAAATACCATTTGCAGCAGTGCGCGCTGAATGCCTAGTTGCCCGTGGGTGAAGCGTATGATTCGCGCAACGGTGTCGTTCGCCATCAGAGCACTATCCAGGACATTGTTAGTTCCGGAGCCCAAACGAGTCGGGTTTCCGCCCGCTGCTGGCGATTCCTGCGTCTGCAGAGCACCATGAATGTCGGGCAGCAAAACTACTGGCAGGTTCGGAATCTTGTCGCGCACTTGAATGACCATGCACAATGCAAGGTTACGCGCCAGAGTTGAATCCAGGAGCAGTACATCGGGCGATTTCTCGGCGATCATGAGCAGTGTTCGGTCGACGTCCTCGATATTCACCCGCACGCCCTTGACGTCCAGCAAGTGACAGTCGATCGACTCATGTGAACCCCCGCTTAAAAACCACGAGTTCTCCCGACTGTCCAAAACCACGAGTGCCTTCAGCAGTCTCTGTTTCATAGTCTCGTTTCTTTTGTTTGATTGTCCCGTTTCACCCGGTCTGAGCAAGACCTCATGGACAGCATAGACCGCCCATTGACGGTCACAATCGGGTGAATTCTTGATGGGCGCGTGGAAATTACCGGATGCCCCAAACAAGGGGCCTGCCGCAATCGAGCTTATTACGGCTCTAGTAGGCCGTTGCGGATTGCATAACGGACAAGTCCGGCGGTCTGATGAATATCGAGTTTTTCCATGAGCTTGGTGCGGTGCGTGTCCGCCGTTTTGACGCTGATACCCAGCAACGACGCGATCTTCTTGGTCGAGTGGCCTTCGCCCACCAACTGCAAAACTTGGCGTTCGCGCACGCTCAATTCTCCGGTGGGCCCCGCGGTATTGGTCAGGAACGCCTGAACCACTGCCTTGGAGATCTTGGGACTCAAGTAGACCTCGCCTCGATCTACGTGCCGGATTGCCGCCACCAAATCCGTGCTCGCCTGCGTTTTGAGCACGTAACCGCGCGCGCCGATGCGTAATGCCTCGACCGCATAGGGCTCCTCCATATGTCGGGTGAGAATGATCGCGCGTGTTTGCGGGCTGAGCCGTGCCGCTTCGCGCAATACGGCCAGGCCGTCGAGGCCCGGCATATCCAGATCAAGCACGGCGATCTCAGGGAGCAGTTCCTGAATCAGGCGAATCGCCTCCAATCCGTCCGAGGCTTCGCCCAATACCTCGATATGCTCCTTCTCCAGCACCAGTCTCAGTCCCTGACGGACAATGTGATGATCGTCCGCAAGAATCACACGAATCGGCATTCATTTCTCCATTGGAATGGATATCACCAATTCAGTCCCGTGGCCTTCGCCTGAGTTGATCTCCAGGTGCCCGCCGACGACACTCAGGCGCTCGCGAATGCCGATCAAGCCGAAGCCTTGTTCGGCCTGCCGGACGGCGAGCGAGGCGGGGTTAAATCCCCTGCCATTGTCGCGTATGCAACAACGAATCGAATCGGCTGTTCGGTGAAATCCGATCCACACCGCAGTTGCATGCGCGTGCTTGACCACGTTGTGCAGAGCTTCTTTGGCGATGTGGTACAAGGTCGTCTCCACGCGCTTTGGCAATCGCTCCTCGAGCACGGCGTCGATGTTTATCCGCAGCTGGGAACGCTGCGCGAGTCCCTCGAATAAATACCGCAGGGCCGGAACCAGCCCTAAATCGTTCAATAGTGCGGGCACAAGTTCGTGCGACAGGCGGCGCAGCTGAGATTCGATCTGATCGAGCAGCTGCGTCACCTTGAGAACATGCGGTTGAACTGCCGGCACCTCTTCCGATAGGTTCTGCAGCGCGATGTACACTGCCACCAACAATTGGCCGGCCTCATCGTGAAGTACCTTGGCGATTCGCTTGGCTTCCTGCTCAAGCACCTCGTTGAAGTGGCGCAGAGCCGTATTGGCTTCGCGAAATCCGCCATAGGTCATCTCATAGGGCGAGATGCACTCAGCAAAAAATTGCGCAGAGCCCGTCAGTATCCGCTCCCATTCGGAAGTTGCCGCCTCATGTGCCAGCAACTTGCGCAGACACGCATGGTGAATGTCGGCAATCGCGACCAAGCTCGTGCCTGCCTCCAGGGCCCGGCGCCCGATTTGATATGCCTGCTGCAGGGCCGATTCCCCTGCGCCGCCCAAATAGTTTTGCAACGACGCCGGATAGGCGCTAGCGGCTTCTGTCACGGCTGAGTACCTCGATATCGCGCAACTAGGACCAAGGCATCGTCGTTGCCTTTGCAGGCGCTTGCCAGTATTCCGTCCGCCACCGACTCGATCTTGGCGTCCATGGCGATGCGCAGCGGATGCTTCGTGACTACACCGTCGGTGACCATCGTCAATATATCGCCCGGTCGAATCGGCAATTCCTCGGCGCGAAGGGTGGGCAAGTGACTGCCGACCACGCCGTTGCGCAGCAGTAATTTTCTGTACGGCAGCTCTGGTTCCCGGTGCAGTAAAGCAGCCTCGACATTGCCGACACCGATCCAGGTAAGCACGGAGTCCTCGGTATTGAACTTCGCAAGACTCATGGCCACGCCGCGGGTTGCGCGCAACGACTCGTGGCAACGATGCAGCAGCTCTATGAGCGGATCACCGGCGTACTGCTGCAGCATCGCGACTGCGATTTTGGATGCCGCAGCGGCCGCTCGTCCATGCCCCAAACCGTCGATTACGCCAAAGATCATTCCGTTCGCAACGCGACCGGCCCAATGCCGGTCACCCGATACCGTTTCTCCCGGCATCGTGGCGGCGGCTGTGCTCCATTCGAGACCGGCCGCTTTCATCCCAGCCACTTCTTGACCATGACCATCGTTCCCTGCCCAAGCTCCGATTCGATGGCGAACTCATCCATCAATCGTTTGACACCGGGCAGTCCGAGGCCCAGGCCGCCGGATGTTGAATAGCCATCGCGCAACACGTCCTCAATGCTGCGGATCCCCGGGCCGTTGTCGCGAGCGCAAATCACGATACCCTTCCTATGAGAGACCTCCACTCTGTGCATCATCACTTCGCCCTGTCCTGCATACAAGACGATATTTCGGGCCAACTCGGAAATCGCCGTGGCAATCAAGGTAGCGTCGGTTGCGGTGAACCCGATGGCCGTGGCCAATGATCTTCCCTGCTGCCGTGCCGCTACGATATCTCCGTCTGAGCGGATGGCTACCACAGTATCTTGTAGCACAGGCATTCGTTCTCAGATTTTGCCGGTGGCTCGTTGTTGCAGGTGCGCGAGACCCTCCTCCAAATCGAGCGCAGTCGCGACGCCCTCCATCGTCAGGCCAAGCTGCACCATGGCAAATGCAACTTCCGGCTGAATCCCCACGATGACCGTATCCGCGCCGCGCAGCCGTATCATGTTGGTGATGTCGCGCAATGTCCGCGTCGCGAATGAATCCATCACGTCCAGCGCGGTGACGTCGATGATCACGCCATTTGAGCGGAAGTGAATCACCTTGTCGATCAGCGCCCGGCGCAGCTGTAAAAGATCCGCATCCGAGAGCGCAGCCTGGATGGTTGCTATGAGAAATCGTCCCTGTTTTAGGATTGGGACTTCCACGCACTGGCCTATGAGGAGGCCGTATCCGCAACTGGGACCACCTTGTAGCCCAGCAACCGCTCAGCTTGCTCGATGCCGCCTTGCAAATCGCCGACGGTATTCATCTTCCCGAGATCGACACCGATAGTGACGATGGTCTGCGCAATTTCGGGAGATAGACCGGTTACGATCACGGTGGCACCCAGCAGCCGTGAAGCTTCCACTGTTTGCACCAAGTGATTGGCAACGGTGGCATCCATTGCCGCCACGCCGGTGATGTCGATCACCACCACCTTGGCGCGGTTCGTGCGTATGCCGCGCAGCAACTGCTCCGTCAACTGACGCGCACGCTGCGCGTCGATGACGCCGATGATGGGCAAAATGAGCAGCCGCTCGCGCACCTGCAGTACCGGCGTGGAGAGTTCGCGGATGGCTTCCTGCTGCTGGCGAATGACGCGTTCTCGCTCCTGCACGAATCCGACCGCCACAGTGTTGGCGATGCGGTTGGCCGCGGGCTCGTAAGCATCCAAGATGCGGTTCAGCATCGTGAAATCGCCTTGATACTTGGCGAACAATGACCTCGCCAAGACGTCGCGCAGCAAAAGCACGATACCGACGACTTCGTGGGTTTCCACTCCGCGGGGGATGATGCGCTCGGACAAATTGCGCGCATACGATTGCAGGGCCTCGAACGTTCCGGTCGCGAGCGCCTCGACATAGTTGTCGTACACGGATGTGGCTTCGGCGAACAGCTCTTCCTTGGTCATTGCTGTCAGCAGCCGCGCTTCGGTGATTCGGTTCGCCCACTCCTCGCGCAACTGAGTGCGGTTCTGCCGCAGGTGCGCCACGAGTTCCTGCAGCAACTCGGTCGATTGCGCCGCGGTTCGTTGTTCTTGGCTGGCAGATCGCTTGTTCGAGGACATGACAGTTACTCCTTGGACCCTTCACGGTTCGAGGGAGCCTTCGACCCCCTGGAATTCGAACTAATTTACAGGGAAATAGCGGATTACCTCATCGGGAAAATACCTGACCGGATCACGTCCAGAGGGGAATCGCGGGGTCAAATTGGCGGCGTCGGGACGAGGTTTGCAGGTTCAAATGCCTTCGCTGGGCCATTGAATTTATTCAATATTTTCCCGCCAAGGTCTCGACCCGGCCGCCTTCGAACACCATCAAAATCTTAGTAAAGTCGGTCGGGATGGAGAGCTCGGCATATACCTGCCGATAGGTCTCGATGTGCGATAACCCGCCCTCGACGATCACCACCAGCCAGCGCTGTTTCGTCGAATTCGCTGGCCTGTGCTTCTCCGCTGCTGCTCTTCCAAGCTGGAGCAATGATTGCATCAGCTGCAGGAGCATGTCCGGGTCCGAATCGGGATTGTGTACCAGTCCGATCACCTTCGAGATTTGCCGCGAATTGCTTCGCACCAGGCGCACCCGGATCCGATTTCCATTTATGGTGCCGTTGTACGGAACGGGCGTCGACCGGCGCGCGAGACGGGTCCTGATCTTGGTTTCCAATTCCTCAGCCGTCTTCGCTGCCAGCCGGATGGGCGCCGTCATTGTGAAGAGCACCGTTGTGCCATCCGGCACGGACTCGCGGAGAGCTGACTGCAATCGCGCATTGACTCGGCGTACAACCTTATCGAACCGCAAGCCGGGCTTGGGAGGATCTCTCCGCACTCCAATCGGTTGCTTGAGGGTCGTGATCTCGACCGCAATGCGCGTTCCGGCAATCAAGATATGGGCGTCGGACCTATTTTCGCTCTCGCCCCATGTTGCAGAGAAGTGCTTGGCGACAGCCTCGATCGCCGCCCGCTCCCGTTTCTTCAGCTGGCTCATGTGATTGCTCCGGCGCCCATCGGCTACCTACCGGATTTTCGCATGGCCCTCTTGCGATGCGTTGGCTACTTGGCCGCAGCGGAGACCGGCACCAGCTGCGCCCTCGACGCCTCGCTTGGCGCAGGTGCGATCGCGTACTTCACCACCAAGCGCGCGCTGTAGCGTTTTTCTGCGTCCCAGGAGGAAAATCCGGTGCAGACTTGCTTGGTCTGGTCAGAATCGGACCGCTCGAAAGGCTTGTCCGCAAACCGCGCGCGTCCGATGGCCTGGCCAGGGGCAACGCGATTGTCGGTCCAGGGCTGCGTCGAGTCATCAGGCCGGGCGTACAGATCCATGGCGGTCACGGCGGCCATCGCGGGCACGCTTGCGCAGAGCGTGACCGGCTGCGCTCCCTGCTCGTCGCACGCTGGCGTCGCATCGGCAACAACGCCGGTAGCCGCCCGGCACGGCGCAACCGTCGTGGTCACGGTGGCGGCTTGTTCGCCGCGACGATCGTCAACCGCTCGTGCGCCGGCTCCGTGATCGCCGAGGGTTGCCCGCTCCAATCGCTCGGCAGTGGCAATGATCTGCGCGAGCTGCACTTGCAACTGGCCGCGCACTGCCGCCGACTCGAGGTCGGATCGCTGCACAAAGTACTGCGAGAGAGCGAAGCCGCCCACCGCGGCGCCGACGAGGAGCAAACAAACCGCCAGCACCGGACCGCGACGCGTTTTCTTCGTGACCGGCACACCGCGCGAGCGTTCTGAGGTCTCCTTGCGCCAGACGACGCGCAACTGGATCAGGCTGCCGACAACCGTCCCTGCGGCACAAACGGCCGCAGCCACGACTTGGTTATTGAGATCGAACATATTCATGAACACATCCGAGAGCGCTGGCGAGGTCTGGGAGCACGGCAACCGCAACTCAAGGCAATCTATCGCTCAAGCTCCCCCGGAACTGAGAGATGGCTCAGGTTTTTTGGACACCGGCCGATCATCCTCACCGTGCGCAGGCGCTGCCGACACTCGCAGAGATTTTGCTGCAGAGCGGCAAAAACCCCGCGTTGCCGCAGCGGACGCAGTTCTCGGAAATCAGCCGCGATGCATGGCTAAGATCAGCAAAGATGCACGCGAAATCAACGCCAAAGACCGAACACATCCTGCTCGAGTCAGAACCTGAGCAGGTGCCGGAGCTCCGCGATGCGCGCATCAGCCACACGCGATTCGAGTTCCGCAGCCGCCTGCGCCGGCGCGTAACGCAGCTCGAGATCATCGACTACTACTACCTTTCAGTCCGCTCGCGCTCCCGCACCGGGCTGCTCGATTACGTCCTCGACTTGCGGTTCGTCGATGCGCCACGGAATCTGCGCCACATTCCTTGGGCGTGGATCGCCTTCTCGCTGCTATTCGTAACTCTGGCGGTGGGGATTGTCTCCAGAATCGACCTCTCGGCGATAGCTTGGTGGCGGCACAACTGGCTTGCCATCAGCAGCAGCGCCCTTGGAGTGTGGGCATTCGCAACGCTCGTGGCCGTCTACAGAACCACCGAGAAAGTGAGCCTGTTCAGCTCCCACGGCGCCGCGAGATTGCTGGAGTGCACGGGTGGTCTTGGAACCTTTCGTGCATTTCGCGGTTTCACGCCAAAACTCGCGGCGCACATTCAGCTTGCAGCGGCGGCGCGCCGACCCACGAAATCCGAGCACCTCCGTGACGAAATGCGCGAGCATCTTCGCCTCAAGGATATCGGGGCGATTTCTGCGGGGGAGTACGAGAAGGCAAAATTGCGCGTCCTCGGCCAGCACTCTCCGCCGCGCAAAGGCAAAGCTCGCACGCGCCAGAGGTTGAATGTCGGCGCGTAGAGCGCTTTCGCCAGACCCCTTCCTGCGTACCCGCCCGCCAAGGACTTTCAAATCGCCTTGGACCGTCGGACAATCAGCTGTTGCTGTTTCCCAAGTGACGCAACGTGGTTGAGGATGTATGAACAAAGCGGCCCAGGGAACGATCCGAATCGGCGTCGGTGGTTGGACCTACGAGCCCTGGCGGGGCACGTTTTATCCCAAGACGCTCCCGCAGAAAAGCGAACTCGAACACTTGAGCCGCGAGCTCACATCCATCGAAATCAACGGCACCTATTATGGTTCGCAGAAACCCGCGAGCTTCGCCAAGTGGCGCGACGAAACGCCGGACGGCTTCGTTTTTTCCGTAAAGGCTCCGCGCTTTGTCATGAATCGCACCGTCCTCGCAAGCGCCGGCAGCACGATCGCGCGATTCTTCGCGAGCGGCGTCATGGAACTGAAGGACAAGCTCGGTGCAATCAATTGGCAATTCCTGCCCACCAAGAAGTTTGATCCCGCCGACTTCAATGCGTTTCTGGCGCTTCTGCCGAAGGAAGTTGCCGGTCGCACGCTGCGCCACGCCGTCGAGGTGCGCCACGCCAGCTTCCATTCGCCTGATTTCATCGCGTTGGCCCGCGAACACGACGTTGCAATCGTGGTCGCGGGGGATTCCGAATACCCGCAGATCGCCGACGCCACCGCCACTTTCGTCTACGCCCGCATCATGGGAACCGAGCTTTCGCAAAAGCTGGGTTATTCCGCTGCGGCCTTGGATCATTGGGCCGCCCGAGCGTGCTCCTGGGCATCAGGCGCCGCGCCGGATGGGCTCGACTATGTCGAGCCACGCCGGGCGTACGGCAAGCCCCGCGACGTCTACCTCTACGTGATCGGCGGCCACAAGCTACACAACCCGGCCGCGGCGAAATCCCTGATCCAGCGGCTCGGCTGACCTCCGCTGGTCGCCTTGTCACCCGAATGCGACAATGTCCAAATCGTAACCATTTGTTTTATAATTGTTTTGTATTCAAAGCGTTCTTAAACGCAGCCGCAAACTCAAATTCAGTAACCCCCGGACGCTAGGCGCTTACTAGCCGTCGCGAGTGAACCGGTTCCGCCGACACTCGGCAAACGTCGTCCCTCGTTAAGTGTGGAGAAGACCGACGATGAGTGAGGTCTGGACGAAGTGGGAAGGCCAGGTGGTTAACGGAGTCTTTCCGCTGCGCCGCCTGCTCCGCGCCGGCGATCAGGGCGCGGTGTTCCTGACCGAATTCAGGGCACAGAATCTTCCAGATGCCGCGCTGAGATTGGTGCCGGTTACTCCGAGTTTGACGCAGGCGCAGCTCGCGCACTGGACGATGGCCGCCTCGCTCTCCCATCCTCATCTGCTTCGACTTCTGGAAGCCGGCCTCTGCCGGCTCGAAGGTCTGCAATTTGTCTTTGTCGTCATGGAATACGCCGAACAGACGTTGGCGCAGATACTTCCCCACCGTGCCCTTACGCCCGATGAAGTGCGCGAGATGCTGCCTCCGACCTTGAGCGCTTTGGCGTACCTCCACGGCAAGAACTTGATTCACGGCCGGCTGAAACCGGCAAACATTCTGGTGGTCAACGATCAGCTGAAGTTGGCGAGCGATACTATCCGTCCGGCCGGCAATGCGTCGGCACCCCTTGCAACGTCATCTCCGTACGATCCTCCACAGGCCCTTGGCGCTGGCTGGTCCGCAGCCGGAGACATCTGGAGTCTCGGAATGACTCTGTTCGAGGCGCTCACGCAGCACCTTCCCCCATCCGCTGATTCCGGAACGGAAACCCCCTTCCCTGCCACGGTTCCGCCGGAGCTCGCAAACATCATCCGCCGGTGCCTCGATCGCGATCCCGAGAAACGGCCGACGGCCGCACAGCTGCAAGCCGAAATCAATCCTGCAGCGCAAGCGCAAGCGCCGGTGCCGGTGCCGGTGCCGGTGCCGGTGCCGGTGGTCGTGCCCCCTCCCGCTGAAGTTCCGGTGCCCAAACAACTCGAGTTGGTTCCCAAGCCTCCGATACGCAGACCGCCCCACAGGGCGGCACCTCCACTGTTATCCCCCTATCAGCGTTGGTTGGTCCCCGCGATCGCGGTGGTTTTCGTGATCGTGGTCGCGGTCTGGGTTGGCGCGCGCCTGTTGAGTTCTCGAGCTTCGCTGCAGGAGGCTGCATCGTCGGCAGCCGCTTCGCAAAACTCCGAGACGCCTTTGGCCCATTCTCCCGCCGAACCGCCATCCGTAAACGGCTCGCCATTCGTGCTGCACGAGGAGATTCCCGACGTTCCATCCCACGCCCGCGCAACGATTCGCGGCCACATCAAGATTGCAGTTCGCGTGACTGTGGATCGCTCAGGCAATGTCGTCAGCGAAGTGCTCGAAAACCGCGGCCCAAGCTATTATTTCGCTCGCCTGGCAAGCGAAGCCGCACGAAAATGGAAATTCGCCCCGGCGGACGATCTGGCAGTTCGGAAATGGCTGCTGCGGTTCGACTTCTCCCGGGATGGTGTCACGGGCCACGCCGTAGCCCCAAGGTCCTAGCCTTGGGCTGAACCCTTACAGCATTTCCTCCCACGATCGGCTTAAGCGGGTGGCACAGGTGATGATGCCGACCATGCTGTAGGTCTGGGGAAAGTTGCCCCACTGCTCGCCGCTGGTGGGATCGATGTCCTCGGACAGCAGGCCGGCACTATTTCGGCGCAGCAGGAGTTTCTCGAATATGCTGCGCGCTTCATCCACCCGCCCGACCGCCGCCAGCGCATTGACGTACCAGAACGAACACATCGTGAAGGTGTTGGTTGGAATGCCGAAATCATCGGGATGAATGTAGCGAAATACCAGGTCGCCGCGCACCAGTTCGCGCTCAACGGCATTGACGGTCGACACGAAGCGCGAATCGGTGCCTTCGACGAGACCAAGATCCGCCAGCAGAAGCGCGGTGGCATCGAGATCTTCGCAATCGAAAGCACTGGTGAATGTCTGTTTGCGTGGATTCCACGCGCGCGCGAGGATTTCCGCGCGCATCGCGTCGGCAGCGGTGCGCCAAATTGCGGCTCGATCGGTGATTTTGAGGTGCAAGGCAATGCGCGACAATCGGTCGCAAGCCGCCCAGCACATCGTGGCGGAAAAGGTATGCACGCGTTCAATACCGCGAAATTCCCACGGACCCGCATCCGGCACGGCGAACATTTTCACGGCCCGTTCACCCAGCACCTCGGCTCGAGCGAACGTCGCGGCATTGCCGGGATTCGTCAGTCGATGATCAAAAAACAACTGCCGCGCGGCGAGTATCACTGCACCGTAGACATCGTGCTGGATTTGCTCGTAGGCCTGGTTGCCGACGCGCACCGGCCCCATGCCGCGGTAACCGTCCAGCGTCTCGATGATCCGTTCCTCGATGCGCGCTTCGCCGGTAATGCCGTACAGCGGCTGCAGGTCGCCGCCGGAATTGCGCGCGACAATGTTGTCGAGATAGCGCAAGTATCCTTCCATGGTATTGGTGGCGCCCAGATGATTGAGCGCCAAAATCACGAAGAAGCTGTCGCGCAGCCAGCAGAATCGGTAGTCCCAATTGCGCACGCTGTCGGCCATTTCCGGAATCGACGTTGTCAGTGCGGCGAGCACGGCGCCCGTGTCTTCGTAGGTGCACAATTTCAATGTAATGGCGGCGCGAATCACCGCCTCCTGCCAATCGAAGGGCACCGCCAGACCGCGAATCCACTCGTGCCAGTAGTTGCGAGTTTCCTCCAGCCAGGTTCTTGCGAGAGTCAGCGGGGTCTCCTCGATGGTTTCGTCGGATGCGAGGATGAAGGCCAGCGGCCTCTCAAGCACGAACTCGGTCTCGTCCAATAAGGGCGATAGCGAACTGTTGGTGGTGACGCGGTAATTGTGTACGGCCGACAAGAAACGAATGTTGTGGCTGCCGGTGACGCGCTGCGGATCGTTCGCACCGTTATCGCATCGCGGCCGCAGTCGCACCTTGACAACGGGCCGCCCCTGGATGGGTTCGATCAGCCGTACCAGGCACGTGGGTCGGAAGTTGCGTCCGCGCGAGCGAAAGCGCGGGCAGAAATCGATGATCCTCAGCGAGTTGTTGCGAGCATCCTTGAGTGTGGTCTCGACGACAGCCGTATTGCGCTCGTAGCTGCGCTGCGCTTCCGTCATTCCTTGCAGATCGATGGCGAAGACGCCGCTCGCCGAATCGCCGCCCTCGTTTCGCAGCAGCGCGCAGAACGCCGGATCCGCGTCCGGTTTGGGCAGGCACATCCAGACGATTCGTCCGCGCCGGTCGATCAATGCGGCAACCTGGCAGTTGCCGACCACCGCGAGATCCAGGTCCGAGGATGGGTTCATTGAAAACATAGACTACAGGGTCGGCCGGCAACGCTTTGCAACTATTTGATGCAATGTAATTCTTACACACGCGAAGCAAGGGACGAAAGCCGGGACTGGACCGCGAATATTCGGTATTTTGTTCGCTTGGCGCGGCGCACCTTACGACCCCCGCGGAGGCCGAATGTTTCGCTCAGTCCTGTTGCGCTTCGTGCTGCCCATCGCGCTGGCCACTTGCGTCGTGACGTTCTTCGGTCTGCCTTATATAGAACGGCTGCTGGCGGAGTGGTTTCGATCGGATGTCGAATTGCGCGCGCAGTTGGTGATGCATTCTCTCGATGAGCGGATCTCCGATCTGGTGGAAAAAGGCAATCAGTCGCGGCTGAGCAGCTACCTTGCAAAGATAACCGCCGATGAGCGTTTGCTTGCCATCCTGGTGTGCCGTCCCGACGGTTCGACGATCTACCAAACCGAGCGCACGCCGGGAACGATTTCCTGCAATGCCGCCAGCAATGCGAAATCCGAATCGACACGCATCGTGCAACTGCCGTCCGGCTCCGTGCAGATCTCCCGCTTCGACTTCGACTCGGCCGAGCCAACGCCGTTTCGCGTGCTGATGCTGCACGACGTGAGCTTTGTCGACCGCCGCCAACGGACCGCCAGGGACTTTGTGCTGGTATTTATCGGCATTTCGGTGCTGCTGTTGGCGCTGCTGATCGTGCTCGTGGCGTGGCTGCAGTTGCGGCGTTGGGTCAACATCCTGATCGGCGACATCCGCGGCAAGCGTTTCAGCGACGATGCTAGATCGCCGCGCTCCTCGATGCCGATTTTGTCGCAGGTTCGCCAGGTGTTGGCCGAGGCCGAGGAACAGCAGCGGCTGGAGATCGACTTCCACGAGAATTGGACGCCGCAGGCCCTGCGACAGGTGGTACGCGATTATCTGAATTCTTCGCAGGTCATCATCGTCTCGAATCGGGAACCCTACATACACAATTTCGACGCACAGCACCGCATCGTGATGCAGGTTCCCGCGAGCGGCATGGTCACGGCGCTCGAGCCGATCATGCGTGCATGCTCGGGGGTATGGGTGGCGCACGGCGCCGGCACCGCGGACCGCGAGACCGTGGATCAGCACGATCACATACAGGTGCCTCCCGAAGATCCGTCCTATACATTGCGCCGCGTGTGGCTGACGACCGAACAGGAACAGGGTTACTACTACGGCTTTTCCAATGAAGGCATCTGGCCGTTGTGTCATCTGGCCTACGTTCGGCCGGCGTTTCGCGCCAGCGATTGGCGTGCCTACGAAGAAGTCAATGCCCGGTTTGCCGAGGTGGTGGCCGCGGAATCGACCATAGACAATCCGGTGGTGCTGATCCAGGATTTTCACTTCGCCATCCTGCCGCGCCTGCTCCGGGTGAGACTTCCGAAAGCCACGATCGCGCTGTTCTGGCACATTCCGTGGCCCAATGCCGAGACCTTCGGCGTGTGCCCATGGAAGAGCGAGATGCTGCTGCAGATGCTGTCTGCCGACATCCTCGGCTTTCATACGCGGTATCACTGCCAGAATTTTCTGGATGCCGTGGATCGTTTCGTGGAATGCCAGATCGACCATGAACACATGACCGTGACCACCCAGGGCCACGTGTGCCGCGTCGCTCCGTATCCGATATCGATCGAGTGGCCGCCACGCTGGCTGCAGAATCAGCCCGATATCGCCACCTGCCGCTCGTTGGTGCGCGAACGCCATCACATCGGCGCCGACGTCGTCATCGGCTTGGGTGTCGAGCGCTGGGACTTCACCAAGGGCATCCTTGAGCGCTTTCAAGCGTTGGAGGCGTTGCTGGACAAGGACCCCCGGCACCGCGGGCGAATCAGCCTGCTGCAGATCGCCGCGCCCTCGCGCAGTCAATTGCCCGCCTACCAGGCGCTGCAGAAACAGACCTATAGTGAGGTGGAGCGGATCAACGCAAAGTTCGCGGAAGGCGACTGGCATCCGATCATACTGATCGACGAGCATCAGGAGCCGCAGCGCGTCTTCGAGCTGTACCGCGCCGCCGACTTCTGCCTGGTCAACAGCTTGCACGACGGAATGAACCTGGTGGCCAAGGAGTTCGTGGCCGCGCGGGACGACGAGGACGGGGTGCTGATCCTGAGCACCTTCGCGGGCGCGTCCCGGGAGTTGACGGAAGCGGTGTTGGTCAATCCGTTCGACGTGAACGAAACCGCCGATGCCATGGAGATCGCAATGCGCATGGGCCGCGATGAGCGGCGCACCCGCATGAGTCTGATGCGGCGGACAGTCAAAGAGAACAATGTGTACCGGTGGGCCGGACGCGTGTTGATGGACGCCGCGCGAATACGTCAGCGGCAAAGCCTGCGCTCGGCCAGGCGGCGGGCGTAAAAGGCGAAAAACAATGCCGCGGACGTGCACCATTTGGCATTTCCCGGGCGGTTTGTATGACCAAGGTCGCAGAGCCCCTTGGTCCAATCCGCTAGGGTAAGCAGGACATCCTGGAGCCCGGCCTATGTCCATCCTCCGCAATTTGGTTCTTGCGGCAGCCGCCGGTACGCTGCTCGCACAGCCATCGCGGTCTGCGGAAGTTCTGTTTTCGTGCGTGCTTCAGTCGCACGGTTCGGGCCACGAAAAACGCACCTTTGATGTCACGATTGACCAGCAGGCGCAAAGGGCACAAATCGGCGGCAACTACTCGCTGCCGGCGACCATCTCCCCGACCCAAATCTCCTTCTCGTTGAATCTTAGCGGTTCGGTATTCCAATACCTCATCGATAGAACGTCCGGTCTCGGCACCATCGCCATCAAGGACCAGGTGATATACAGCGGCATCTGCACGATTGCCGATCCTGGACATCGAGCTCCCTAGACGCTGCTTAGTCGCTGTCCTTGGGCTTCGCATGCCTGACATAGAGCATGGCCGGCGGCGGCCGAGAGCCCATCGCGTCGCGCCACAAAATTAGATTGAGCACATTCGGGTCGGCGCGGTCCGCGTGGCGAAAGTCCATCTTTCCCGACAAGCTCGCGCCGCTGGCAGTGGCGCCATTCGCTCGGTAGATGAGTCCATTGTCCCGGTTGGATACGTCCGCATCGAAGGCAGGCTGATCTCCCGGCCCGGCAAAAAGACTGGAAATCATCGATGCGAACGCGTCGTTGTTGTTCATCGGCGGAACCTCGAGCAGAGTCTCCATGGTCCGCAACACGCTCACGGTCGAATAGAAGCGGCTGTCAACCACCGCCGCTTGGCCGTCCTTCGGGTGCGGAGCGTACTTGCTGACGACGATGCCAAGCGAGCGGTGCGAATCCACATGATCGGCGCCGGCCTGCGCATCGTCTTCCAGGATGAACAGCGCGGTATCGTCCCAGTAGGCCGAGTGCGAGACGGCTTCCACCAAGCGGCCGACCGCAAGGTCGTTGTCGGCGACCGAGGACTTGGGAGTCGGCCCGCCCACCGTCGTCCCGCCGGTATGATCATCGGGCAGGCGCAGCAGCACATAGTTCGGCATGGTGTCGTGGCCGGAAGAGCGATCGCGGGTCCACTGCGCAAAGTGCCGCAGGAAGATGTTGAGTCTGATCTGGTCGGGCACGCGTACGTTGAAATCCGGCGCTTCCGGCGCAAAGTGCCCCACCAGTTCTGGCTTGGTCGCGATGTTGCCCGCCAACCGGGGAATGTCCCACGGCCAGAGGTTTGTGCCTCCGCCCCACTCCTCCGGTATGGGCTCGCCGGGCTTGATGGCGGGCTTGGCGCAATGCGCGACATCAGGCGACATCGCGCCGAGCTTCGGATCCATGACGCGTTTGCGTCCCTTCTCATCGTCGCAGAAGATCGATGAGATGAACTCGGCAAAATGATAGATGGTCTTGCCGTGGGCCACCAGGTTGGTCCAGAGGTACCCGCTCGCCGGCTCGGCAACATCCGGTATGTGCTGCAACAACGGGTAGCCGTCGGCGACTACACCCTCGTAGTCGTAGGTGCGCTGCTCATTGCGGTAGTACTGCTGCCAGGTCTTCTCGACATAGTCAGTGGTAATGGCGGCGTTCGACCACACGTGGCCATCGCCCGACACTTCGCCGGAATCAAAGAAATTGTCCAGTACTCCAAACTGCAGCGCCAGTCGATGCTGATTTGGCGTCACCTCGGCGCCATACATCGTGAGTGTCGCATCGCCATTGCCCACGGGTTTGCCATCTTTCGACAAATCACCGAATACCTGGTCATAAGTGCGGTTTTCCTTCAGCACATAAATCACATGCTTGATCGGATTGGCGCCGCCCACAAACTGAATAGTCTCCTGCGCAGCCTTCATGCGGTTCGACTGCAGTACCACTTCAGTCGCGTCCTTCAGCTTAGGATCGATCCCCGCCTCGTCGAGCCTCGCGATCGTGCCGCGCAGCAGCGTCGGCCCGTAGGTGAATTTGCGCCTGGCCATCGGCAGGCCCATCGTGGCCTCTGTTGGCCGCTGCGCCATGTTGTTGGGACCGGTTCCGGTGCCCTTGGCGCTGGCCACATAGAGATTTCGGCCATCCGATGCCAGCGCGAGCGGCATCACCTCGGTCGGTACGAAGCCGATGGGTTCAATCATGCCGGTGCGCGATGCCGCGCCGCTGCGCGGCAGCCTGTGCGGGTCGAGTATCGCCACCGCGTCTGATCCCAGATTTGCAACGTACAGCCGCGATCGATCTGCATTTTGCGCAAGCGCGCAGGGTTCCGCGCCGAAATAGCTTTGTCCCGGCAAGCGGGTGTCGAAATAGCCTCGAACCAAAAATTCGCGCGCCGCGCCTTGCTTGCCGACGCTGATTGCGGCTACCGAATCCCGATTCGACAGCGCGACGTACAGCAGTCCCGCGCGCTCATCCAGCAGCAGCGCGCTGGGGTGCGATCCTGGGGCGGACACGGTTTTCGGCTTCAACAGAGATAGACGTCCGCTGATCGTACCTTCGGCCAGGTTCAACTCGAGCACCTCGCTCGCATTCCACAGCGCCACGAATGCGCGTTTGCCGTCCTGGGTCGCAGCCACGGCAATCGGATAAGTCGCAGGCACGTTCTCGCTGACCGACAAATCGAAGCTGCGGGTGACGAGGCCGGTTTGTGCGTCGAGCATGACCACGCTGTCGGCAAGGTTCTCTGTCACCAGAATGGAATCGTGCACACCGGACACGGTCGCGATCGCCGCCGGGTACGGACTCAACGTGCGGCCGTCGGAGGAGAGCAAGCTGCTGTGCCGGCCGGCGGCGAGCACCACCGGCGGCAGGCTCAAGAACCTCTCGGGCGTCAGCACGCCGTTCGCGAAACCGTAGACTGCGATCCCATTGCCGGTCTTGGTCTGCCCATCGCCCTGAAGATCGGTGGACGATGCGAGGCTCGCATAGACCTTGGTACCGTCGGGACTGAAAGCGACTCCCGCAAAGAACGCCTGGCTGGTATCCAGCAGCGTGCGCGGCTCGGGAAAATCTCTCGCCTGTCCCGTATGAGCATCGAGAACGGCGAGGGATTGCATGTATCCGGATTCGAAGCTGCCATAGCCGGCGTTCAGCGACACCACCCAGCGCCGATCCGGCGACACCGCGAGCGCCATCGGCAAGCTATTGACTCGCTGCGGACTGCCCGGGGCCGGCAGCAGCAGCCGCTTGCTGCTCGGCAAGTCCAGCCAATGCGGGTTTGCGGGCTGTTCTGCACCAACCCCTGACGCAGTCAATGCCAGGCCCAAGCAGCCACACGCCAGAGACCACCACCCCAGCCTTACTCCGCGCAAGTTGCGCATACTCAGCCTACCCATCAACACCCGGTCGTTCATCACTGGAATCGAATTTTCAGGGACATCTTGGAGGTGCCGCGGTACAGTTTGATGACAACCGGCGAATTAGCCGCGTTCGCGGCTACCGCGGCTTCAAGCTCCGCCAGCTCCTTGATCGGGTGGCCGTCAATCTCATAGAGGATGTCGCCGACGATGATTCCGGCTTTTTGGGCAACGGAGCCGCGATTGACTGCGCTGACCAGGATGCCCGCTCGATTCGGCTGCTCCGCGGTTGCCGCCACCGGGATGCCGCTGATGCCAAGATCAAGCTTGGGCAACACGCCGGCGGGGCTTGCCGTGGTGGGCGCGGCGTTGGCTTTGGCGAGCGCGGCATTTTCCTTGGCGAGATCGGCGTTTTGTTTGGCGAGCGCCGCGTTCTCCTTGGCGAGCGCGGCATTTTCCTTGGCAATTGCGTCGCTTTCTTTGGCACCCACATTGCTTTTTGCGATTGCGGCCCTGGCAGGGGCATTCGCGGGTTGATCCACCCTGGCCAGGAATCCGGCGATTTCTGCGCTCGAAAGCCGGCCGCTGTAATCGGGGCCTCCGGTCGCGGTGATCTTGAACGGCCAAATGCTCGGCTTGCCAGGTACATAGCCGGCCGCGATCTGACGCAGTCCCGCCTCGTCCAGGTCAAACGCAATGTAGTCGGTGTACGTGCATTCCCCGGTCCCGCAGGCCTCCCGTTGGGTACGTATTTGAGTCACCGGCGCGGACTTCGGTCCATTGGTCCATTGAAAGTTCGCGCTCTGATAGGAGCGGCGATTGCCGCTATATATGCTCATCACCACCACCTGCAGGGATTTCTCACCGGTCGCCCTGTCAACAACGCCTTTCAGGTATTCATCGTTCCATACCATCTTCATCGGGCCGGTGTGCACCCGGAAACCCTTCTCCGTGGTAATCGTGGCGGTGCCGCTTGCAGGGTCCTCCTTGACGGTTGCGGTATCCCTGAAGTGCTCCATCGTCAACGACGTGAGCGGTGGATCCTTGGCGCTCGCGGGATTGGCGGCGAGGACAAGCGCGATCAGCGGGGCCAGTGCAGCGGTGCGGAGTTTCATTTTCTTCTTTGTCCCAAGTTTTCAGGCGAATTTGGATGTTAGCCGATCGCGAGACCATTTAGGATCCCTGTTTCAGTTAGGCGCCAAGCGCCATGCTCATCATGCTGATGGAACCCAGCTCAATGCCATCCACCATGAATTGCAACCTGTCATCGTCACGCTGAAGCGCTATGACATATAGAAGCGGCAGGTAATGTTCCGGCGTTGGAATGCTCATCGCAGCATCCTCGCCCAACGCCGGCAAATTGGCGAGCGCCGCATGCTCACGTGCGACGAGCCGGGAGCGCACGCTTTCATTGAAGCGCACGGCCCAGGGATACGGCTCGGCGTCCGGAGTGCGCATCACCCGCAAATTGTGCACCACATTGCCGCTTCCCACCACGAGCACGCCTTCATCCCGCAACGGCGCCAATAATTTCGCCAGCGCGTAGTGGTAGGCAGGCGGCTGGGTGCCGTCGATGCTGAGCTGCACCACCGGGACATCCGCTCGCGGGTAGACGTGCGTGAGTACCGACCAGGTGCCATGGTCGAGTCCCCACCCGGACACGTCGGCGGCCACGGAAGTGCCGTCGAGTAATTCAATGACCCGCGCCGCCAGCTTGGGATCGCCGGGCGCCGGATATTCGACCTCATACAAGGCCTGCGGAAACCCCCCGAAATCATGAATGGTCTTCGGTCCTGCCATCATGGTCACGGCGGTGCCGCGCGTATACCAGTGCGCCGAAACGCAGAGAATGCTGCGTGGGCGCGGCGTGCGTGCGCCAAACTCCTGCCATGCCATCGTGTAGCGATTTCGCTGCAACGCATTCATCGGACTTCCGTGCCCGAAAAACACGGCCGGCATTTGCGCGGTCGTCACGCTATCCCCGCTGCTTCCGCAGAATCGCCTGCTCCACCTCGTCCAGCCGATCCTTGCCGAACCACATTTCGTCATCGACGAAAAAGGTCGGCGAACCGAATGCGCCTCGCGCCACCGCCCGCTCGGTGTTCGCGATCAGCTCTGACTTCACGGCCGGCGTGGCGGCTGCCGCTATGAGCCGCTGCACGTCGAAGCCCGATTCGGTGAGTGCGGCTGCAAGCACGGCGGGATCATCCAGCTTTTTGTGATCCACCCACATGTGGCGGTACATCTCCTCAACATAACGCTCGAACACCCCCAGCGTGCGCGCCGCGATCGCGCCGCGCATGAGGCTCAGAGTATTGACCGGAAAAAACGGCGAGTACCCAAATCCTCGGATGCCGTGCTTGCGCACGAAGCGCTCGATCTCCAAGCGCTCGTATTCAGGTTTGTTGCGAATGTGCGCGAAGGCGGCCGCGGGCGACTGATTGCCGGTCGCCTTGAAGATCCCGCCCAACAGCACCGGCACGTAGTCGAACCGCACACCGGTGCGCGCCTCGATCGCGGGAATCACGCGGTGGCTGAGAAAGGCGTTCGGACTTCCGAAATCGAATAGAAACTCGACCCGCGGCGGCGCGCTCACCATTTTTCTCCGAATGGCCGGATTTCCTGCTCGAACGTCCAGGCGTCCGGGGATTGGCTGTACAGCGCCCAATAGGCGTCGGCCACCGATTTGGGATTCATCAAACGCGCAGGATCGAGATTGTCGAGCGCTGCCTGTCCTTCACGGGCGGCAATGCGTGCACGCACGAACTCCGTGTCGACCCCCGCGTCGATCACCAAATGGGCCACATGAATGTGTTTCGGACCCAGCTCGCGCGCCATCGCTTGGGCCAGTCCGCGCAGCGCGAACTTGGCGCTGGCGAACGCGGCGAAGCCCACGCCGCCGCGCAATCCGGCGGTGGCTCCGGTAAAGAAGATCGCGCCTCGTGCACGCGGCAGCATGATCCGAGCCGCCTCGCGCCCGGCGAGAAAACCCGACCAGCACGCCATTTCCCACACCTTGCGAAATACCCGGTCGGTGGTCTCCAGAATCGGGAAGTTGACGTTCGCTCCGATATTGCAAATGCAAATCTCGAGCGGCGCATGACCGTCCGCCTCCAGCAAGAACGCTGTGACGTCCTCCGAAACCCGCGCGTCCAGGGTGCGCCCGAACGCCCTGCCGCCGGCAGCGTTGATCTCGGCAATGAGGGGCACCAGTTTTTCGCCATTGCGCCGGCCGGCCAATACCGCAAATCCCTCGGCAGCGAATTTCCGCGCGATCGCAGCCCCTATATAGTCGCCGGCTCCGATGACCGCGACCGACGCGTTCCTTTGTTGCATCCGGTATTTGCCCCATTAAGAAGACCGCTAAGCGAATTGGCGAGTAACTAAGGGAACCCCTGCAATTCTAGGGATTACGCCTCGCCAGTCCTATAACCTATTGTTTTGTAAGCAAATTACTTAAGCCCCGCGGGCTGCGCTTCGCGGCCTTGAACCCACGCGCAACCCATCACACTCGGAAAGGCCAATCAGGTCAAGGGTCAAAAAAAAGCCGCGCCGGGTGCAAATTTTTCCCGGCGGCGGCCGATATATCTAGCTTGTTTGTAGATCGACACGAAACGGGTGCTGCGCTTGCCGTCGCGCCCCAATTGCGGGGTATCGATGGTCAGAGGTTACAGGCGTTGGTGCGGCATCTGCGTGCTCGCGATGCTGGCGTTTGTCGCCAGCCGCACCACGTTCGCGCTCGATCCGTCGCTCCGCTTGAGTCAGTACCAGATCGAGAATTGGCAGGTCCAGGATGGAATGCCTCAGAGTTCCGCCCAAGCCATCGCGCGAACACCCGACGGATATTTGTGGATCGGCACGCAGGAAGGACTGGCGCGCTTCGATGGTGTCCGATTCACGGTATTTGTCCCCGGCAAAGACGTTGATATCCCAACCAAGTTCATCTCGGCGCTATTCGTCGATGCGGGCGGACGGCTCTGGGTGGGGACGCGATCGGGAATCGCCGTACTCGAACAGGGTCAATTCAGATCGTTCGGCAAATTTGCGTCGCTTGCTCACGCTTACATTCGCGTGATTGCGCAAGACCGCGCAGGGCACATATGGGTAGGCACCGATACGGGCCTCATTGAAATCGATGGCGATAGCGCGCATCCCTACGACTCCTCAAGCGGGCTCCTCGACGGTCGCGTGCAGGCGTTTCTGGAAGACCGCAATGGCATTCTGTGGATCGGCAGTGCCCGCGGACTGCAGCGCTTTGACGGAAAGCGCTTTACCACTGTATCGCTCGGTAGCGAAAGCGCGGCCCCCTCTATCTCCGCCTTGCACGAGGATGGCAAAGGCACGTTGTGGATCGGGACTGCCAAGGGCACTTTGTATCGACGTAGCACCGATCGCATCGAACAGGTGGCCCACGACGGACAACTTGGTTCCAGTGTGGACGCCATAACCCACGATCACGACGATAATGTATGGATAGGCACTGCCGGCGGCGGTCTGGTCCGATGGCATCACGGACAATTCGATTCTCTCAATGACAATCTGTTTGCCACGAGCGATGTCGTTTCGCTGCTGGAGGATGACGAAGGAAGTCTATGGGTCGGCACCGGCGGCGTGGGTCTGGTGCGGTTGCGGGAGGGAAAATTTACCACCGCCGGCGAGTCCGAAGGCCTGCAGGGCAAAACCGCGTGGAGCATTGCGCCGCGCAAGAGCGGCGGCGTCTGGGTGGGCTCCGACGGCGGCTTGAGCAGCTATGTCGATGGCAAGTTTCAGCACATTGCCGGTCCGCATGGCCACGAGAATATTAAAGTGCGAGCCGTGCTGGAGGACCGGCAGAAGGCGCTTTGGGCCGGCACTCAGGGAGCGGGAGCCTACCGCATCGATAAGAGCGGCATGAGCGTCTTTAATCACGATAACGGGTTGTCGGGCGACACAGTGCTCGCCATTTTTGAGGATCGCAGCAACCGAATTTGGATCGGCACGAATCAAGGCCTCGACGTCATCGAGGACGGCCATGTGACCTCCATGCAATCTTTGTTAGGCAGCTCGAGCCGCAGTCCCGTTCGTTTTGTTTACGAAGACCTCGCCGGGAAACTCTGGGTTGCCACGGAAACCCAGGGCCTGTTCGTCATCGACGGAGGAACCACCAGTCATTTCGCCATCGCTGATGGCCTGCCCAGCGACTGGGTGATTGCGATCCATGAGGACAATCGCGGAGAAATCTGGCTGGGGACTACCGACGGCCTCGCCGTGTGGCGCGGCGGCAAGGTGATCTCTCTCGGGAATCGAGGGGGACCTCTGCATGAAACCATCCTGGGAATTCTCGAGGACGATGCGCATCAATTTTGGCTGACGACCAACAAGGGCTTGGTATCGGTTGCGCGCAGCGAACTCGACGATCTGGTAGGCGGCGGAACTCGTTCGCCCGACTTCCATGTCTATGCACTTGCCGACGGCTTGCGCACCCTCGAATTTGCGGGCGGGAACAGCTCCCCGGGCTGCCGTTCGCCGGACGGGTTGCTCTGGTTCCCCAGCATTCGCGGCATCGTCATAGTAAATCCGCGCCACTTCAAGACCAATACCCTGCCCCCGCCCGTGCACATCGAGGAAGTGGTGGTGGACGGCGCGCCTTTAAAGCTCGCTGATGCGGCCAACATTGCCCCCGGGGCGCGGCAATGGGAATTTCATTACACGGGCTTGAGCCTCCTGGTGCCGCATGGCGCGCATTTCAAGTATCGCATGGAGGGATTCGACAATGATTGGATCGATGCCGGCACGCGCCGCACCGCCTACTACACCCAGTTGCCGCCGGGTGCCTATAGCTTTCACGTAATTGGCAGCAACAATGATGGCGTGTGGAATGAGAGCGGTGCTTCCTATCGCTTCACGCTCAAGCCGCATTTTTACCAAACCCTGTGGTTCGCTCTCCTCTGCGTCATCGGACTCATCGCTGCCGTCGCCACGTGGTATCGCTTACGGGTACGACGCTTGCGCCGGCTGGCTCAAGCCCTTACGGAACAGGTGGCGCTACGCACCAAGGATCTTGAATCCGCCAACGCGGCGCTGCTGCTGGCTAAGGAGCGTGCCGAGCTTGCCGGACAGGCCAAGTCGCAGTTCCTGGCCAATATGAGCCATGAGATTCGAACGCCGATGAATGGCGTGATCGGCATGACGGAATTGCTGCTCGATACCAAGCTCGATAGAACGCAGCGCGATCACACCGAGACGATTCGCGATAGTGCGAGTGCGCTGCTCACGATCATCAATGACATCCTCGATTTCTCGAAGATCGAAGCCGGCAAGCTGGATATCGAACTGATTGAGATGGATCTGCGCGGCATCATGGATGATGTCGCACATCTCCTGGCGATCCAAGCTCATGCCAAAGGGCTGGAATTGATCACCAGCGTCGACCCATTCCTGCCCGACTGGGTGATCGGCGACCCGGGCCGCACCCGCCAGATCTTGCTGAATCTGGGCAGCAACGCGATCAAGTTCACCCGTCATGGCGAAGTCTCGATCGAGCTGGTGATGATCTCCGTCGATGCTGACGGCACGAAGATCCGCTGCAGCGTGCGCGATACCGGCATGGGCATTCCGGCAGAGCGCATCGAATCGCTGTTCCAGCCGTTCTCGCAAATCGATGCATCGACGACACGCCACTTTGGCGGCACCGGCCTCGGACTATCTATCGTGAGCCGCTTGGTTGCGCTGATGCACGGCGAAACCGGCGTGGAAAGCGAGCCGGGAGCAGGCTCGACCTTCTGGTTTACAGCCCGCTATGGCGCCTGCGTCAGGAAGTCGGACGTTCAGCGCATAAATGTCAAAGTCCTCGAAGGCAAGCGAGTGCTCATCGTCGATGATAATGCGACCAACCGCAAGGTCTTGAGCCAGCAGCTCGCGCAGCTGGGAATGATCTCTACCAGCGTCGACAGCGCCAATGCCGCGATGCAGATTTTGCAGGACACCGCAGGTTTAGCGCCCTTTGATCTTGCGGTGCTCGACTACATGATGCCGGTGTGCGACGGATTTGAACTCGGCCAGAGGATTACCAGCGACTCCCGGTTTGCGGCAATGCGTCTGGTGCTGCTCACCTCTGCGCACGGCATGCGCGGCGCGCAGGACTTCGCGCAGCTCGGGTTTGCGGCCTATATATTGAAGCCGGTTTCGCACCGCGACTTGCGCGAGTGTCTTGGCCGCATCATGTCCATGGAGCTGCCAAGGCTGCACGAACGCACGCAGCCGATTCTCGTTGCAGAACGCGCGCATGACGTGCCCAATCTGCGAATTCTGCTGGCCGAGGACAATCTGGTAAATCAAAAAGTGGCCCGCGGCGCGCTGGAAAAAATGGGATTCAAGGTCGACATTGTGAACAATGGCGCCGATGCGATTGCCGCCTGGAAAACCGATCGGTACCACATCATCTTTTTGGACTGCCAGATGCCGGTAATGGATGGGTACCAGGCAGCGCGGGAAATCCGCCGGCTCGAGCAGGGCCTAAGGCACATTCCCATCGTCGCGCTTACGGCAGATGCGATGAAGGATGCTGAACAGAACTGCCGGGAGGCCGGGATGGATGAGTATTTGACCAAACCGTTTGATCGTAACCAGCTGCGGGAGACCATCGAGCGGCTGTTGCCGGCTTCGAAGTCGGCGCCGCCAGGCGCCGGCAATGGATCCAGCATCCTGCCGCCTTACACGGATGACGCGCCCGTGGACTGGGAGCGGCTGATGAAGGTTTCGGATGGCGATGAGGACTTTGCACAGGACTTGGTGCAACTTTTCATCGAATCCGGCGATGCGGCATTGCGCGATATTACTGTCGCCTTACAGCGCGGCGATTTGGCGACCGTTGGACGCGTGGCGCACTCATTCAAGGGATCGAGCGCGAATATATTTGCGCAGCCCGCCAGCACGGCCGCCGCTCGGTTGGAGGAGGCCGCCCGCGCCGGCAATGAAAATCAACTCTCGTTGTTGGAGGAGCAGTTGCGCTTGGAGGCCAATCGAGCAACGGATTATCTGCGCTCGCGCCAAGCCAGGCGCGAGCGAACTTAAGCGCCAAATCGATTCCCATGGCACAGTATCGGCCTTACGGGTCGATATCGGGCGCTCATGATTCCAACGATTCAGATTCTGGTCCTGCTGCTGATCGTGATTGCCGCCGTTTCGGTGGTGGCGGCGCGCCTCAAAATTCCGCCGGCGATACTGCTGGTGATCACCGGCGTCCTCCTCGCGCTCGTCCCCGGGCTGCCGACCGTGAACCTGGCGCCGGAATTCGTATTGCTGTTCATATTGCCGCCGCTCATCTACTCCTCGGCGGTGGCGATGAGCTGGCGGGAATTCCGCTTCAATTTGCGCCCCATTTCGCTGCTTGCCATCGGCTGCGTGCTGTTCACGACCATCGCAACCGCCGCGGTCACCCACTGGCTGTTGCGATTTTCCTGGCCCGTGGGTTTCGTGCTGGGAGCCATCGTTTCGCCGCCGGACGCTGTGGCGCCGCTGTCCATTGCACGCCGAATGAACCTGCCGCGCAGGCTGCTCGTGATCCTTGAGGGCGAGGGGCTCGCGAACGATGCCAGTGCGCTCATTCTCTATCGATTCGCGGTGGCCGCCGTCGGCGTCAGCGCATATTCGTTCAGCGAGGCAGCCGGAATGTTTGCCGCTATCATCTGCGGCGAAATCCTCTGGGGCATCGGCGTGGGCTGGCTGATGCTGCGATTGCGGCGATGGGTGCATGACCCGCGCATCGAAGTGATGCTCTCGGTACTGACCCCGTTCCTCGCGTATCTGCCACCGCAGCACCTGGGCGGCTCCGGCGTGCTCGCCACCGTGACCACAGGTCTCTACATCAGCTGGAACGGTCTGCGGCTCATCAGTGCCGCGACCCGCCTGCAGGGGATCTTCTTCTGGGACTTCATGATTTACCTGACCGAAGGTTTCGTGTTCCTCATCACCGGCCTGCAGGCGCGAACGCTGATTGCAGGCATGCATGGCGATTCGCTGGCGGATCTTGCCGGATCCGCTGCGGTGGTCTGCGCCGTCATCATCATGGCCCGATTCATCTGGATGTTTCCCGCTACCTATCTGCCGCGCTGGCTGATTCCCTCGGTGGCGCGCGATGACCCCGCGCCCCCCTGGCGGTGGCCTTTCATCCTGGCATTCACCGGCGTGCGCGGCATCGTTTCGCTCGCGGCGGCGCTCGCCATTCCCCTCACGACCAACAGCGGCGCGATCTTCCCCGACCGCGATCGAATACTGTTCCTCACCTTTGCGGTGATTCTGGTAACCCTCGTGGGCCAAGGGTTGCTGCTGCCAGCCGTGATCCGCGCGCTGGGGCTGGCCAACGCCGGCCGCCGTGAGCGCCAAACCGAGAGAACCGAGGAATTTGCGGCGCGCCGGCAGGCCATCGAGGCGGCGGGCCAACGTCTCGATGAGCTGATCGCGGAGCGCGAACTACCGGAGGATATCGTCCAGCCATTGCGCGCACGGCAGCGGGACCGCATGCGGCATGCCGAGCGCCGCAACGACGGCGACCCCAGGCAGGTGCGGCTCGTTGAACAGCACGACGAAATCGCATTTCAGTTGATCGAGGCGGAACGAAAACAGATCAATGACCTGTATAAACTGGGCAAGCTGAAGGATGAAGCGCGCCGCAGGATCGAACGGGAGCTTGATCTGCGCGAAGCTCAGCTGAGTAATGTGCGGGGCGAGGAATGAGGCCTGGCGCTACACCATGCGCATGAATACGGCAAGAAACGCGACTATTCCGATCACGGTGACGATTATCAGTATTCCCAGCGTCGGCGATTGCGAAAACACCGGCTGCATGTCCTGTCCGGTTATTCCCGCGAGAGGCTTGAACTCATGGCTCCACATATAGTGCACCATTTTCCGGTACTGCCATCCGGACACGAACAACGCCAGCACACCGGCGCCAATGAGCGCCAGGCCCAGGTCTCGCGGTGCCTGCGGCCGCAGCGCTGGAGCGACGCCCTGCATATCGGAAAACCGTTGGAAGAATTGAACGATGGTGAATCCGAAGCCAATGAGCGCCACGCCGGTGCGTACCCACGCCATGAGGGTGCGTTCCAGGGCCAACCGGGTCCGAATCCAGGCAAAATGGCTGTCCGATGTGACGTGCACGTCGAATCGGCCGGTGCGTTCCAATGAGTTCATTCCTGTCTCCTCAATCCGCCGCTGCCTTAGGCGGGCCCTCACGCCGCTGCCACGGCCAGCGTCCTTCGACTTCCACGACGATCGACCAGCTGAGAAAGGTACGCACGACCACCAGTATTCCCAGCGCCTCGAAATTTCTCAAATCCGGCTCCAGCGCGGCGGTGCGAACGATGTCGGCGGCAACCAAGATTTCCAATCCAAGCAACAGTGCGCGCCCCAGGGCCGCCCGGAAGACATCATAGTGCTCGATCCTGAATCGGCGCTGCAGCAGTGAACGCCCCAGCCAACTGAGGGTGGCGAACACGATGTAGCCGACGATGAGCACGACCGCTACCGCATCGATCGCATCCGCGCCAAGGCCAATCCATTCTTGATACAAGGGGTTCGCGCCTATCACTTGTGCTTCTCCTTAGGATCTTAAGGGCCGCGGCGGTCTTGTAGTCGCGAAGCGCGCGATGCTTGCACGCGACCTGTCCTTTTGAAATTAGGCCTTGTACCTATAGATGCCGGTCAAGTTGCTGATTATATTGGCCATGTTCTTCGGCTGAGGGCCGGCTGTGGCATAGTGCGCGTAACCAATGGACAAGCAACCACCCGCCCTGGAGCCCGGATCGCCGGCGTCCGCCGACGCGCCGCCGGGATTTCACTTGCTGGCAAAACCCAGCGGCTCCACCTGCAATATCGACTGCACGTATTGCTTCTTCTTATCCAAGGAAGCGCTGTATCCGAACGAGAAAAGCCGGATGTCGGCGGCCACGCTTGATGCCTACATACGCCAGTTGCTCGAATCGCATCGGGATCCCCAGGTAACCGTGGCATGGCAGGGCGGCGAGCCGACGCTGATGAAGGTCGAATTCTTCCGCCGTTCGGTCGAGCTGGTCGAGAAGTACCGCCGTCCCGGACAGGTTGTTCAGCACACCTTTCAAACCAACGGCATGCTGCTGGACGATGAGTGGTGCAAGTTCTTCGTGCAGCACAAATTTCTGGTTGGCCTGAGCGTCGACGGACCGCGCGAGCTGCACGACACGTATCGGGTCGACCGTCGCAAGCAGGGCACCTTCGATCGCGTGATGCAAGGGTGGCGATCCTTGCGCAAACACCAGGTCGAATTCAACATCCTGTGCACCGTCAACGCGGCCAACGAGAAGTACGGCCGCGAAGTCTATCGATTCTTCCGCGACCAGTTGGGCGCGAAGTGGGTGCAGTTCATCCCCATTGTAGAGCGTGCCAGCGAGGAAACACTGGCGATCGCCAATCAGGGCTGGAGCGAACAACCCGGCCGCAAGCGCCTGCTCTACACCCAGACCGGCAATCTCGTCACGCAGCGCTCGGTCGGCCCCGAACAATACGGCCGCTTCCTCGTGGATGTCTTCGAAGAATGGGTGCGCCATGATGTCGGCCGGGTATACGTGCAGCTCTTTGATGTGACGCTCGAAGCGTACTTCGGCCGGCACTTGCTGTGCATCCACGCGCCTACTTGCGGGTACGGCCCGGCGCTCGAGCACAACGGCGACCTGTATGCCTGCGATCACTTCGTCGAGCCGCGCTTCAAGCTGGGCAATATTCACCAGACGCACATGCTCAAGCTGGTCGCCTCGCCGCAGATGCGAAAGTTCGGCCAGGACAAGCTCGACACGTTGACGCCTCAATGTCTGCGCTGCGAAGTGAGGCCGCTGTGCAACGGGGGCTGCCCCAAGGATCGATTTGCGGTTTCCCGCGACGGCGATTCCGGTCAGAACTATCTCTGCCCCGGTCTCGAGTTATTTTTCAAACATACGCGGCCGGCGATGACGGCAATGGCAACGCTTCTGCAACGCGGACAGGCGCCGGCCGAAATCATGAGACTGATTGCCGCCGAGGACGCGAAGCACGGCCCCTATCAGCCCTGTCCCTGCGGCAGCGGCGAGAAATTTCGATTCTGCCACGGCGACCGCGCGCGCAGCGCCGGATTCAGCGGCGTGAAGCCGGCGCGCCTCGAAACCACGCAGCCAGCACCCTGACCGCCGGCCGGGCAAACGCCATTCATTTAATAGCTTCGCGCCCGTGCCTCCCGGACCCTGCGGAGAACGCCGCGGCGCCCGCCCGCGCCTCGCCCGAGGCCAGACTGATCATTCCATGCTTGATTTCGTTCTGCATGGCCTGAGCGTCATCCAAGCCCCACTGTTCGATCGCGGACAGCCGATCGTGCCTCAGGCAGGTTTGCGGGAACGAGGCAATGCGGCGCGCGAGGTCGATGGCGTTCGCCAATGCCTGGCCCGCGGGCACCAGTCGATTGGCAAGTCCGATATCGAGCGCTTCCTGCGCGCGCACCTCGCGGCCGGTGAGAATCAAATCCATCGCCCGGCTATGGCCGATCAAGCGCGGCAGGCGGATGGTGCCCAGATCGATCAAGGGCACGCCAAAGCGGCGGCAGAAAATGCCGAAGACGGCGCTGTCGGAAATCACCCGCAGGTCGCACCACAATGCCAGCTCGCAACCGCCGGCGACCGCATAGCCTTCAACGGCGGCAATGACCGGTTTTCCGAGCCGCATGCGGGTGGGGCCCATCGGGCCATCGCCGTCGATGCCGACCGGGCGGCGCTCGCCTCCGGAAAAAGCCTTCAAATCCGCCCCGGCGCAAAAGTGGCCGCCGGCTCCCGTCAATATCGCCACATCGAGTGCGCTGTCGGCGTCGAAGCCGCGAAACAGGTTTGCAAGTTCCTGCGCCGTCGGGAGGTCCACGGCGTTGCGCTGCTGCGGCCGATCGATGGTTACCACCGCAATGTTTTCCAATCGACTCAAGGATACAGTCATCGCGCGCTCCCACGATCGCTTGGTATCAATAGGTGGCCCGGCCACCGGAAATATCGAATACCGCTCCGGTGGCAAAGGAACAATCCTCGCTCGCAAGCCAGCAGACAGTTGCGGCAATCTCGCTGGGCTCAACGAATCGGCTCATCGGAATCTTGGCGAGCATGTAATCGATATGCTGCTGGGTCATCTGTGCGAACAAGTCGGTCTTTGCCACGGCCGGAGTGACGCAATTGACCAGGATGCCCTGTGTGGCCAATTCCTTGGCAAGCGACTTTGTGAGCCCGATCAATCCCGCTTTTGACGCGCTGTAATGCGAGGCATTTGGATTGCCTTCCTTGCCCGCGACGGATGCCACGTTGACTATCCTGCCGTAGCCTTTGGGCAGCATGTGGGGCACGATGGCCCTCGAGGTCAGATACGGAGCCACGAGATTGACTTCGATGACCCGGCGCCAGGCCTTGGGCTCGAGCTCCCAGGTCGGCGCATTGCCGCCCGTGATGCCCGCGTTGTTGATGAGGATGTCGATTTTTCCGAAGCGCGCGGCCGTTTCCTGAGTCGCCTTCTGTACCGCGGACTCCTCCGTGAGATCCAGGCAGCATGCGGCCACAGCGCCGAGCGCCGACAGCTGCTCCAGCGCATCGTTGAGCTTCGCCGCGTCCATATCCCATAGCGATACGGTTCCGCCGGAGCGCAAAACCCGCTCGGCCACTGCGTAGCCAATGCCGCGGGCGCCGCCGGTGACGACCGCGACCCGGCCGTTAAGATCCAGCCGGTTCAACGACTGTCCAGAAGCGTCGCCGGCACGGCATGCTGCGTTTGGATGCCGAGCCCTGAAATACCGACACGCATGCTCTGCCCCAGCTTGAGAAACTGAGGAGGACGCCGCCCCATTCCGACCCCCGGCGGCGTGCCGGTGGCGATCACATCACCGGAACGCAGGCTCATGAACTGGCTGATGTACGAGACCAGATGTGCGACGCCGAATATCATGGTCCGCGTATTGCCGTTTTGGAAGCGCTGCCCATCGACTTCCAGCCACAAATCCAGCGCTTGCGGATCCGGCACCTCGTCCTTGGTAACCAGCCACGGGCCAATGGGCGCGAAGGTGTCGCAGCCCTTGCCCTTGTCCCACTGACCGCCGCGCTCGAGCTGAAAGGCGCGCTCGGAGACGTCGTTGAACACGCAGTAACCCGCGATGTGTTCGAGAGCCTGTGCCATTGCCACATACTTGCCGGGCTTGCCGATGACGATGCCGAGTTCGACCTCCCAATCCACCTTCTCCGCCCCCAAGGGAATTTCGACGGCATCGTTGGGACCGATAATGGCGCTCGGCGGCTTCATGAACAAAATGGGTTCCGCCGGAATGGGCATGTTGGCCTCGGCGGCATGATCCTTGTAGTTGAGGCCGACGCAGACGATCTTGCCTACATTCGCCACGCACGGACCAATGCGCGGCGATCCGGCAATTTTTGGCAGCTTTGCGGTATCCAGCGCGCTTAAGCGGGCCAGATTCCCGGGCAGCAACGCCTCGCCGCCGACATCGGAAACGACAGCCGATAAATCCCGCAGTTGACCCTCGTCGTCCAACAACGCGGGCCGCTCGCGGCCCGGCTCTCCGGTGCGTAGTAGCTTCATCGATACTCCAGACTGTTGGCTTTCAATAGCCGTTGCAATGACGTAGCGTACGCCAACGGAAAGGAGGCAGCCATGATTCATCGTGACCGGCTTACTGCACGACTCGAGGGCGGCTTCGTCGTCTTCCTCATTGGCATGAGAATCAACAATCCGTTGCTGATACACAAATGGTTGCCTGTCGCGACCGCGATGCCGCGCATGTTGAAGGAACTCGAGGGTCGCTCCGAACTCGGTTTCATGCACTCTGAGATGTGGTTTTCGCGGACCATCATGCTGCTGCAGTATTGGCGTTCCATGGAACATTTGATGAATTACGCCAGGGCGAAGGAGGCGGCGCATCTGCCGGCATGGCAATCATTCAACAAGGCGATCGGAGTGAACGGCGCGGTGGGCATCTGGCATGAGACCTACCAAGTAGGGTCCGGCGGTTACGAAAACGTGTATGTCAACATGCCGCCGTTCGGACTTGGCGGCGCTGGCACTTTGCACCAGGCCAAGGGAAATCTTAAGTCCGCGGCGGATCGCTTGAGCGCGCACGCAAAATAGCTTCAGATACCCATGAAGGTCGCAAATTCCTCCACGGGTGCGCGTACCGACCTAAGATGATTGGCCTTCACTTCGGCGTCTTCATAGCCGATGGCCATCCCGCAGAAAAGCATGAGTTCCGGCGGCGCCGCAACGAACCGGGCAATGGTCTGCGGATATACCGACCAGCATTCCTGGGGGCAGGTGGCCATTCCCTCCTCGACCGCAAGCAGCATCAGGCTCTGAAGATACATTCCCAGATCCGACCATTGCGGCGGCCCCATGAGCCGATCCACGAAACAGAACAGGCCAACGGGCGCATCGAAAAAGCGAAAATTTTTGTTGAACTGCTGCCAGCGCGCGGCCTTGTCCTCGCGTGGGATGCCGATGGCGCGATACAGCGCTTCTCCGATTTCGAAGCGCCGCTCCTTGTAAGGAGAATGAAGATTGGCGGGGTAGATGTCGTATTCGGTGGTCTCGCCGCGCGGCAATTCGACAATGCGCTTCCCCATTTCGGTCTTCAGCGCATCGAGCGGAGAGCCGGAAAGGACGTAGATTTTCCACGGCTGAAGGTTGCCCCCGGAAGGAGCCCGGGCCGCGGCTGCCACCAGGCGGCGGATCGTCGCCGCGGGCACCGGACGATCAAGAAAGCCGCGCACCGAGCGGCGCTGCAAAAGAGCATCAGAAACCGACATTCGGACATCCCTCGGTGCGAATTGCACGCTCGTAGTTAAAATCCCGGCGAAAATTTGGTCACTGCGCGGCGCCGCTTGAATGACGTCGGCAGATCGTCTCGGGTAGCGCTGCGCCAATCACATGCGGTCCCGAAGTTGCGATCTCATAGCAGTTTGCATTGATCCAAACGATCCAGTCGCCATTCGCGGTCTTCAATAGTTCGCCGGCGCGATGCTGGGCATTCGGAAGCCAATTGTCGTCTTCCGGCCGGCCCGAGACCGATTTGTTGCCCGACGGCTGATTGGTTCGAATTTCGAATGCCTGCAGGGCGCGGCGCGCTTCCGCGCTCCAGTCTACGCCACTCCCATCGCCCATGGAGGGCGAGGCGGCCGCCGACGACAAGGGGAATGACGGTGAATCGGGAACGGGTACCGCAATCGTTATGGCGCTATCGCCGCTCAAGCGCCGCAGCGCCGCGGGCGTCGTGCGGGCTTTGGGCGGATTCACAGGTGCGAGCAGCATCAGTTCGACCGCGCTTGCCTGCACGGCGGGGGAAGCGCGCATTCGCGGCATCATCAAAAGCGCTGCTAGGAGGGCCGCATGCGCGATCAGCACCGCGCTCAAAGTCGCGCTGCGCGAAACTGTCCATTGCTTCGGCTCAATCATGATCGCCCAGCTGTAGGTCCTGACATGATTGACCTATGGCACTTGAAAGGGTTCCTATCCTAGGCCTAAGGTGCCGCTGCGTCCGGCGGCAGGTGACGCTGCATGAATTCGAATACGCCCTGATTGAACACATCGTTCTTGTCTCCGGCCACCATGTGGCCGGCGCCGCTCACATCGAAGACTTCCAACTGCGGCAGGCGGGCGCGAAAATCCGCCACCGCCGCTTCGGTGACGATGTCGCTTTGTAGGCCTCTGACAAGAAGCGTAGGAATGTGCACTCTCTCGGCTGCACTGTTCAGCCGGTCCGCGAACAGCGGCGGCTCAGCGTGCCGCACCTGCTGCAGCACGCGGGGGTCCCAATGCCAATACAATCGACCGTCGCCGCGCAGCCGCAGATTTTTCATGAGGCCGGCATTGCTCTTGGGTCGCGGACGGTGCGGGTTATAGGCCGCGACCGCGTCGGACGCTTCTTCGAGAGTGCCGAATCCTGCGGCACCGCTGCTCATAAAGCTGCGAATCTTGGCGGCGCCGGCGGTATCGATGCGCGGCACCACGTCGACCAGCACCAAAGCCGCGGCGAGAGGATCGGCGTGCGCGCCCGCCACCAGCAACGCTGTGGCGCCGCCCATGGAGGCACCCACCAGCGCCGGTCGCGAGCGCAAGGTTGCGATCACGCACTCCAGATCCTTTGCCAGGACTTCGAGCGTATAGTCGCCATCCTCAGCCCATTGACTGTCGCCGTGGCCGCGCGCATCGAGGTTGATCACATGGTAGCCGCGCAGCACCAACTGTCGCACCGCGCCGCCCCAGGAGTGGCGTGTTTGGCCGCCGCCATGCAGAAGCACAATGGTTGGGGCTTGCGGATCGCCTCCGACGTCGGCGGCGAGTTGCACGCCCTTCGCGCCGATGAAGCGCCGGGTCACGTGCGCGCTTGCCAATCCGAAATTCCATCCGCGCTCGAAGTGAGCACGCCGTCGATCCCAAGCGGCGTGCGGTCGAGGTCGGTGAGCAGGCGCAGCGTGGCGCTGTCGGCGGCGGGCACGCGCGCCAGAGTGCGGGCGCCACCTGCGGTTCGAAGAATGACCACGCCGTGATTCATGGCGCCGTCGCGACCAAAGATGACCGTGAACGTCTCCAAGGAAGCCGGGCCGGTGGTTTCCACCAAGAATGGCGGAACCGGGCCGCGTCGCCCATCGGACTCCGCCTGAACCGAAGCAGACCAGGATTGCAGCGGCTGCGGCGGCGGTGTGGAAGCCAAGACCAGCCCATAATGCTTGGTCACGAACTCGCCCTGACCGTACAGCAGCCCACAGCCTGCGCCCGCTCGGAGCCGGCGGACCATGGCGCAGGCCGCATGACTCATGTAGTTGTTCAAAGGTGCGCCGAAGAATGTCAGCCCCCCCGTCACCGACGGCTCAACATCCGCTCCCAACCCCAGGGTTCGCCGCGCCATCTTGGGTACGCATGGAAAGCAGCTGTACAGTTCCAGCGCATCGAATGGATGTTCTTCGGCGATCGCAACCGCTGTTTCGAGCACCGCATTTTGCGCGTGACTTTCGTAGTACTGATCGCGCTGCAGGTAGTCGCGCGGTTCATTGGCGGCCGCCCCGCCCCAGATGTGGATGATGCGCTCATCTGCAATCCCCGCTTCCCTGGCGCGCGCAAGACTGGTCATCAGAATCGCCGCACCTTGATTCACCATCGGATTGGCGACCATCAGCTTGGTGTAGGGCCAGGCAATGAGCCGATTGTCGGCGGACGGCGTGATGATCTCGGCCGCGGAGAAACGGTGCTTGAGCCAGGCGGCGGGATTCGATGCCGCGACGCCGGCATACTTCGCCCACAGGTCTCCGGACTCGGCCAGTGCTTCGCGCGGCGTCTGGCCCCAATGTTGGGCGGTCGCCGCATCGTAGAAGGGATACACGGTGACCGGCATTGCCACGCCCAGCTTGACCGCCAATGGATGCAAATAGTCCGGCCCGCGAAGGGAGCGCGGCCCATCGAGCGGTGTCCAGGGCAGCTCGCACCCCGCCTTGTTCGCCTTGGCAACCGTGCTCTGCGCTTCGGCGCCGACGATGGCGGCAACCCCGTGTTCGCCGCCCGCGATACGCAGTGCCGCCTCGTGCACGTAGCGCACCGGGCTTTCGCCGCCGACGGGACCATAGACCGCACGGCGCGGCGCGATCCCGAGCCGCTCCGACAGCTGCTGTGCCGCGTCGGCGTAACGCCAGCTCACCAGATTGACGACGTCCAGCGAGTCGACGCTGCGCAACAAGTTGTGGCCGGCATCCTCGTCCGCCCGCTTGAGCGCGGCCGCCATCAGCGCGAGTGGCTCCAGACCCTGCATGAGGTCAGCTGGCCGGTCGGTAATTTCCCCGATGCCGACAATGACGGGGATGCGATCGTCAGACATTCTTGAAGCGGCTCACTCCTGCACGAGATTCTGCAGATCATCCAATGCATCGGCGAAATCGAGCTTGAATTCCTCGACGACCTGGCGCGCCGATTTGACGCTGTCAATGAGCCCCACGCCCTGCCCGACAAAGTACGTTACCAGATCGCGCGCCGCGGGATTGCCGGCGGCGGCCGATCGCTCCACCGCGCGCAGAGCCCCCTCGCTGATGAGGGACTGATAAGGCATCGGCAAGGGACTGGGACTGCCCGGCTTCTCCCATGCGTCGGTCCAGCTCGAGCGCAATTGCCGCGACGGCTTTCCCGTTCGGCCTCGCGAACGAACGGTGTCGCGCGAGGTGGCGGCGATCATTTTCTCTCTGAAGACTTCCGAGGTTTCCGATTCACTCGTGGCCAGCCACACCGAACCGGTCCAGACTCCGGCGGCACCCATCGCCATGCACGCGGCCATTTGACGGCCGGTCATGATGCCGCCGGCCGCGAGCACGGGAATATCGCCCAGAGGTTTCATTGCCTTCAGCACCTCGGGCACCAGCACCAGCGTCGAGACCTCGCCGCAATGGCCGCCCGCTTCACCGCCCTGCACCACCAGAATATCGACGCCGGCCTTGACCTGACGGATTGCATGTTCTTTTGCGCCGACCAAGGCCGCGACCGGCACGCCATGCCGTTTGCCAAGCTCGATCATCGATGGCGGCGGAACGCCCAGCGCATTGGCAATGAGCTTGATCGGGTGGCTAAAGGCGGCATCGAGCACCTCGAGCGCCTCGCCGGGATCATAGGGCGCCGCGCCGTCGCGAACCGGCTCGGCGGGCGGCGGCACATTGTTGCGCTTCAACAGATCCGCTACGAAATCGCGGTGCTCTTGCGGTATGCGGGCCGCCAGCGAACGGGCGGTCACCCCCTGCTCGCCGCGCGTGGCCAGATTCTCCGGGATCAGCACATCGAGCCCATAGGGTTTGCCATCGACGTGCTCGTCGATCCAATTGAGCTCGATCTCGATGCTCGCGGGAGTGTGGCGGGTGGCGCCCAGCACGCCGAAGCCGCCGGCGCGGCTCACTGCAGCGACCACATCGCGGCAATGGCTGAAGGCGAACAGCGGAAATTCAACGCCGAGTCTTTCGCAGATTGATGACTTCATCAAAAAATTCCTCTGAATGAACCTAAGCGCCTGCAGACACGGGATTTGCGTCGCGAGATGCTCAGCTTACCTGTCACGCCGTCGGCGCGCGATCTTAAGATTTTGGGCTATTAAGCGGCCTGATCGAGACCCCGATCGGCGGCGGTCACGAGTCGAATCTCCGCGTCGAGATTGAACGAGCGGCATGCGATGAGGTAAATCAAGGTCGAGACCGGCAGCCCCACCAAGATGGCGATGTCGGCGCCGCCGAGCGCCTCGGCCACCGGTCCGCGATACAGGCCGGTGCTGAAGAACGGAATCATCGCGGCAAAGCCGCCGAAATAGGCCACCAGTCCGCGCCAATTCCAGCGCCCGTACATGCCATTGGGATTGAAGATCTCCCGAACCGAGTAGTGGCCGCGACGAATATAGTAGTAGTCCACCAGATTGATAGCCGTCCAAGGGGTGAAGAGGTACAGAAGAATCGCCAGAAACTCGCCGAACTGCGCGGCAAAGTGCGGTGAGGAGCCGAGCGCGATCATGGTTGATGCCGCCAGCAATCCAGCGAGGGTCAAAAGCCGCTGCGCGACCGTCGGCTTCAGCGGCCGGATCGAGTCCGCCACGCTGAGAAGTGTCAGCGACGCGCTGTAGAAGTTGAGCGTCGTGATGGTCACAAGACCGAGCAGCGATGCCACCAGAAACGGACTGCCCGACCCGGGCAGCATGGCATCGGCAGCGGCCTTGAGGGCGCCCGACAGCTCGAGCGCCGGGAACATCGCAGCGGCCACGGTGCCGATCAGCATCGCCCACGCGCCGCCGATGAAGGCGCCGATGTAGGTCCACCAGAATGACGCGCGCACGCCGACGTCGCGCGGCAGGTAGCGCGAGTAGTCGGAGACATAGATCGACCAGGACACCTGGTAGGCGGCCGCCGCAAGCAGCTGCGTCAGGAACGGGATCAATTTAAAATTGCTCAGATCGAGCTGTGCGGCGCCGAAATGCACGCGGGTGACCGCGAGCGTCATGATGGCAAACACGGCCAGCAGCGCGGCGGCCAATAGCCGCTGCGCCTTGTGAATCAGATCGTAGCCCAGGATCGCCAGCGCCGTCGCGATCACGCCGGTACCCACCATGGTCAAGCTTCGGTTCCAACCCACCAGCGTCACCACGGTATCCGCGGCCAGCACCTCGTTGAACGCGTTGTAGCCGACGAATGTGATCAGTGCGACGCACCAGACGAGCAGCGCACCCAAGTAGCCGAATTGGGGTCGCGACTGGATCATCTGCGGCAAGCCGAGTTGCGGACCCTGGGCCGAATGAAAAGCCATGAAGAACGTGCCGAAGGCACAGCCGATCAGGACGGCGATCGTCATCCAGACGAGATTGCCCCCGAGTGCCATGCCAACGAAACCGGTGGCTATGGTTGCGAGGTGCGCATCGCCCGTGAACCACACAGGCCACAGGTGCCACAGCTTGCCGTGGCGCTCGCTGAGCGGGACATAGTCGATGGATCGCTGCTCGACCAGCGGGCTCTTGGAAGACATCATTACTCCCGGCAAACGCGAGGTTCTCTGCGACCCCTTATACTTCTCGATGAATCAATCCTAACCGCTTTCGCTCTGCCGTGGTTGCCATGAGGCAATGTGGAGGGTTCAGTGGCATCACCAGAAGTTCTTGCGCGCGTCGACCACCTCGTTTACGCCGCTGCCGATCTCGACCGCGGCATCGCGGAGGTCGAGCGGCTGCTTGGCGTTCGTGCCGGCATTGGCGGGCGGCACCCGCTGTGGGGAACCCGAAATGCACTGGCATCACTGGGGTCAAGCTCTTACCTCGAGATCATCGCGCCCGATCCGGATCAATTGCCCGGTGCCGGCGGACGTCCGTTTGGATTGGACGCCCCTGGCTCATCGCGCCTGGTGGGATGGGCGGCGAAAGGCAGCGAACTTGCGAACCTTCGGAATTCGGCCGGACAGCAGGGTGTTGAACTCGGCAAAGTATTGTCCGGCAGCCGCGTCCAACCCAATGGCGCAAATCTCACCTGGACGCTAACCGACCCTCGCCGCGTGGTTGCGGATGGAATCGCGCCGTTCTTCATTGATTGGGGAGAGTCGCCGCATCCCGCGCTGTTCGCATCTCAAGGCGCGACACTGGTCGGACTTCGCGCCGAGCATCCGGATGCCGATCGCGTATGCCGAATGCTGCGCCTGATTGCTGTCGACCTGCCGGTCAGCGCCGGCCCGATTCCCGTCTTGATGGCGAGCATCGACTGCCCGCACGGTCGCGTCGTATTGAAATAACCATGTTCTTGTACGCCGCAGCCCGAATTACTCGATCAACAGCAGGCCGCGTTTTTTCCCGGTTCCGGAATCGACCGTATTCATCGCTTCGAAGAGGCGCGCCGACTTGACCAGCCAAGGACCGTACTTCCTGTTGACATCGAGAACCAGAACCAAGTCTTGATCAACGAGATAAGCCGCGATGGGCGAGTGGTGACCGCCGCCCGTGCCAAAAAGCGGTCCGCGCGAGAAATTAATCACATATCGCCGCGCCGGGTCGTTCACATGGTTCATCTGCTCGCGAAAATCCTCAAGATCCAAATCGCGAAGCACGCTCACCTTCCGATGCAGTTTCAATTTGGCGATGTCCGCCAGCTGATCCAGCGTAACGCCCTGCGGCAGAATGCCCAGCACGGTCGTTAAGCCCGTGCCTTGCAAGACTTTTTCCTGATCGCCGGGCTGGCCAAGCGAGTGCAGGACGTTGGCGAGGCTCGTCGGTCCGCAGACGCTCGGGTTTCGCTGATAGTCGATTTCCCGCGGGTACTGCGCAGCCACCGGCAGCACCCAAGCTTGCTCGAGCAAGGCAGGATTCTGGTATTCCTGCAGGTCCTTGATCGAGACGACGTGCGAGTAGTCCGCATGGGCGCCCGACAGCATCGGCAGGACGATGGCAATCGACCCGCCCAACAAGACGGCGAGCAAACCAATCCATATGAATTTTTTGGTAAGTGGTTTCATGGGCAGAATGTTAGTCGAGCGCTAAGTTTTACGGCAATGCAAATATAAGACCCACATTGAGTCCCACGGACTGCTGCCCGTTTCTTGGACTCACGCTCCAACCCGGTTCCAGGTACCAACCGCTATTTTTGCGGCGCCAAAACATGAAATCCAGGACAAATTCAGCACTCCACGTTGTCCCTCGTTCTGGTCCAGCAAGTGTTCTTGAGAGCGAAGGTCCGGCGCCGAACATGAACTCCGTCGTAGCGGAAAGGCGATACGGCTTTTTGAACAAAAAGTCTGCGGACAGCTCGGTATGTGCTGCCGTGGCGAGCGCCGTGACACCCATCTCGAGCTCCAACCAATTCTCGATTGGTGTTATTTCGGCTGCGACAGTTCCCCCATAATTGGGTCTGCCGCCGCCGCGGACTGGCCACTCGCCGGCGCCGCCAGTCTCCAGTACCACGGCGCGATCCTCATCGCCAGGATCCTGCGCGCGCGCGCCTACCTCGCCCAACACAGTCAATACAGCAATTGCGGCCAACAACCCCCAACGCACTGTGCAGGTAGTTCCCGGCCTGAACGGCGCACGGGCGGACCTGCGCGGCCGCCGGCACGGTCGTGACGCGGCCGCCATAAGCAGCGCCACGAATTGATGCATTTCGCTCATAGACTTGTCACACAGGGCTGGCGGTGCAATTATTGATTTGGCTTGTTGCCCAAGCGACACTGTACTGCAGCGGGAGTAGCGCCATGTATTTGAAGTTTGCAACATCGTCTCGGTACTTAGCGGCCACGGCTGTGGCAGTCCTGCTCGGCTTCCAAGCCGGAATCTGCCATGCTGCGGAGTCGGCTGCGCCGCCTGCCATGCCTCCAATGTCTGCGCCTCCCGCCGGCCAGTATCAGCTCGACAAGTCTCATGCGAGCCTGCAGCTGCGCGTGAGCCATCTCGGATTCTCGACCTATACCACGCGATTTAGCCGCTTCGACGCGGAATTGACCTTCGACCCGAACAACATACCCGCCTCGAAGGTGGTGGCGACCATCGACGCCGCATCATTGGAACTGGAGGCAGCGCCGCAGATGTGTCTCGATATCGTGAAGGGACCACAATTCCTCGACGTGGCCAAGTTCTCCAAGATCGTCTTCCGCTCCGAAAAGATACGGATGACCGGCGCCAAGTCGATGGTAATCACCGGCACTCTTGATCTGCGCGGGGTCACGCGGCCGGTCGTTCTCACCGGCACGTTCAACGGCGGTTATCCCGGAATGCCCAAAATGGACCCGCAAGCCCGGGTCGGTTTTTCCGCACACGGCGCCTTCAAGCGCTCGGATTTCGGCATGACCTATGGGGTACCCGCTCCGGGAACCACCATGGGTGTCGGCGATTTGATTGATTTTTCAATTGAGGCCGAGTTCAACGGACCGCCGTTGGCAACCCCTGCCGGCGAGTCGCACTAGCGCGTCCAGCACATCATGGGGTCCCGCCGGCACGGCCGGCGGAGCGTTGACAAAGCGGCTCGCGGCGCGATTTTTTCCGCCGCATGCCCGTTATCAGTCGGCCGTGATCTCAACGCGATTTCCGTCGGGGTCGAGCACAACGCTTTCGTAGTACCCATCCCCCGTGCGGCGTGGGCCATCGACAATGGCGAAGCCGTCGTGATTGAGCTGCCGTGTCAGCTCGTCGACACGTTGCGCAGTGCCCACCGAAATGGCAATGTGCGTGAGACCCATACGTTGCATGCCGGCCTCGAGCACCACCGGCGACAAGGTCGTCGTCGTCATCAGTTCGATGCGCGCTCCCCCTCCTAGACTTAGGAAACAGGACCTGAATCCTTTGGCCGGATTCACGTACTCGTCGCCTGCCACCGCGCCGAAATAAGTGGTGTAGAACCGCTTACATCGTTCCAAATCTGTGGTCCACATGGCGATGTGTTCTATCTGCATATGCCGTCGCCTCTGGAAACTCCTGCAATGGGCGCAGGATCGGCGAGGCATTTTATCCGGATAGTGGCGCCGCGATTGTTTGTCGGCAAGCGGCGACGCTCCTGATGTCCCTTTGTCAGCATCCGCTCTCCGCCCTAGAATGCCACCATCAAGGCGGGCGCCCATTCATTGCCCTGCCAATCGAGGGATCAGGTCATGCAGGGAGCATTGAGAATTTACGCGGCCGTATGTTTCGCGATTTTCGTGTCCGGGTGCGGCGGCGGTAATAACATGTCCGCCCCGACCATCTCCAATTTCGACTTACAGACGGGCGTCACAAAGATGCTGAGCAATGGCTTGAGTTCGAATGTGAGTCTGAGCGGAACGGTGAGCGTCAATGGCGTCTCGACACCGTTCACCGGCTCGGGAACGCTTACCAAGGCGCCGGCAGTCGGTGCCACCTTCAATGGCACCGCTGCTATGGCGCAAACCACCACAGTCGCCGGAAATATTACGGTAGCCGGCCAGACATCGCCCTATTCAACCAGCGTCACCGACTACTATGCCAGCAGTGACAGCGCGCTTCTGGGCGAGGTTTCCGGCAGCGAGTACGACGTCGCGCAGTCCCCGCTCCTGTTCCCGACCTCGGTGATGGGCGGATCGTCCGGGACCTTGGGCACCCTCAGCCGCTACACTGACAGCACCATGGGCGTTTCGCTCGGCACCGCGCAGGTGAGTTATTTTGTAATGACGCCGGTGGATCCCGGCAGCCCTATCGGCCTTGTGTTGACCACCAAGATCTATGGCACGCAGAACACGCTCAACGAAACCGATACGACGAACTACACCATGACATCGAGCGACGTGATTTCATTCAGCGGCGCCTCGGCGCAGAATCAATCCGACACATTGACGATTACCGCGCAGTAAGCATAGTCGCTTCATTGATCGCGCTCGCCAGCCCACCGGGATACATCCGCCGTCAAGATTCGAATTCGAAGTTGCATTGACTCAGCGGCACAACCCGCGTCTTGTAGCGATACTTGTGATACAGATACAAGCCCAGAAATACCGGCAAGATGAGATAGCCGCTGATGAAATCGAACCAAGAAAAGACCGCGGCTTGAAACACGCCGATGTTCGCGCCGAATAGAACGATCGTGAACAATGTGACTGCAAACCAGGGACCAAAAGGATAGAACTTGGACCTGAACTTCAGGTCTGCCAGGCTCCGGCCTTGGGCGACCCACGCCCTGCGGAAGCGTATATGGCACACCGCGATACCGAGCCAGATCACAAATCCGCTCAAGCTCGATGCATTGTAGAGCAGCTGATAGATTTTCTGACCACCCACGAAGTTCGAGAAGAACGCGAAACCACTCACCAAACCGGTCCCCCACAGAGCAGCCACCGGAACACCACGGCGGTTTAGTTTCCCGAAAATCCGCGGCGCTTTGCTGGCGTGGGACATTGCGTGCAGCATTCGCGATGCCACATAAAGGGATGAATTTCCGCACGAGAGCACGGAGGAAAGAATCACTGCATTGATGAGGTTGGCGGCGTAATAGCCCCATGGCAGGCGCTGAAACACCATGGTAAACGGCGAATACGCCACGTGGGTTTCATCGCCGCGGAGCAGGTTCGGATCCGTATACGCGATCAATGTCCCGACGACAAAAATGGATCCTATGTAAAACAATAGAATCCGCCAGAACACCGAACGAATCGCCCTGGGTACATTTTTTCGGGGATCTGTGGTTTCAGCCGCGGCGATGCCGACGCCTTCGGTACCCTGGAACGCAAAACCTGCGACCAGAAAAACAGCCAGCGCGGCGGTCCACCCCCCCACAAAGGGCGCGTGGGTGTGATTACCGGGATCCGCCAGGGTCCAGTTGCGAAACCCGGTATGCTCGCCACCCAGCATGCCGGCAATCATCAAGATGCCCACGCCGATGAAGATAATCACAGTCACTACCTTGATCCCTGCAAACCAGTACTCCGCTTCGGCATAGGCTCTGACCGACAGGAGGTTCAAGGTCATGACAAGAGCGAAGAAACCCATCGCGCAAAGCGACAGGTTCGCATGTGGAAACCAGAATTGAACGATGAGCGCGCCGGCCACCAGTTCCGCCGCCAATGTCACCGCCCAACTGAGCCAGTAGTTCCAGCCCACGGCAAAAGCCAGAGACGGGTCGATAAACCGCTCCGCGTACGCTTCGAACGAGCCGCGAATCGGAAGCTGCGTCGCCATCTCACCCAGCGACTGCATCATGCAAAAGACGGCCAATCCCATGATTGCATACGCCAGCAGCGCGCCGCCGGGTCCCGCCTGTGCAATTGCGCCACCGCTCGCGAAGAACAGGCCCGTGCCTATGGCTCCGCCGATGGCAATCATGCTCAGCTGTCGGGTGTTGATGCTGCGATGAAGATCCTGTGCAGCGGCGGAACCTGCGGAGTTTTCGTGCGTCACTCCACAACAATAACTGAAGCGCCAAATGTCCGCCTGATAATCGCTTGCTGGGTGATTCTAATGAGGCGTTTTCCCCGGTGTGATTTCTTGCGGCCGCCACTCGCAGAGTAGCTTCATCTCCCGGTCCTTCCACGTGTCCCCTTGAATGCGGTGCCATGCTGCGGATGAAATCAGGGCAGAGTCCGCAACCCAGCGCGTTCCATCTTCGTAATAGTCCGTTCTCGCGTTCAATTTGGCTCTCTGTCCGCCACAATCAAATTCCCAGTGATCCATTGCATAATTCACCCACCTACCCTGCCACTTTTCGGTATGCGGCGGAAAAACATGCTTATCCCACAACCACCGCCAATTTCCGTTGCCCTGGAAACTTGCGGTATTCACGAACAGCTCTCCCGCTGGATCGTTCTCGACGGACAGCCGCACCCAATCGCTCCCCGACTTGGCAATTTTGGCGCGCGGCACAATCAATGGCGACTGGGAGGTTGCCGATTCGGTAATCAACAAAGCCTGGCGTTCGTTGTCAATCGACCAAGATTTGAGCCGGGAAAGAAAGCTCTGGCCTAGCAGCAGCGATCCTCCGGAAGGCACGACCGAGGCAACAACGTCCCGAAGTTCCAAATTACCCACTCGCAAGGATCGAATGCGGAATCGCTGCGACATTTCCGTCGATCCGTCCGCCAGCTTGTAAGCCCGCCTATCCAGAAAATCCTGTGCCGACACCGTCCCGCTGCGAATGAGAGTGGAAAACACGTTCGCAGGAATGGAGACGTCCGTCGCGCCGCTATCAATGGTGAAATTGAGTGAATTCCCGCCGTTGATGACGGCGGGCACCTGCAGCGTGCCATGCTCATGAATGAGCGGTATTGACTCCGGATACGCAGCGCCACACAAAAGCAATATTGACAGCAATGCCGCTCTCGGGAAGCCGCTCACATTATTGTGCCTGCGCATGCCTGGTACCGGGTTCCCAATTATCGTCGTCAGTACCATTGTAATCTACGCCTTCGAGCGCGCAGCCACCCATTCGCTCGGCCGCATTGTGCCAGGGCTCTGAACTGCGGTACGGTGACGGCCTTCAATACGGGACTGGCATTTTGGGGGACGGGATGTTCAGGACTATCGTCGGGATCTTCAGTGCGGCTTTCGCGGTATCGAGCGCGTTCGCTGATGTTCCGGCCTCATCGGCCCTGACCATCAACGACGTCACGCTCATTGATGGCACCGGCGTTGCTCCGCGGGCGCACATGACGGTACGGATCCAAAACGGACGAATCGTCGAGATCGCGCGCGCCTCTGAAAGAAAGGCTGGCGCAGACATCCAGATTGACGGCTCCGGCCGCTATCTTGTGCCCGGCTTTTTCGACAACAACGCACACCTCACGGTGTACGGCCAGCCGTCGCGACGCGACACGTCGGCCAAATATGGCGACCGCAATGAAGAGTTGGCGCTGGAATTCGCGCAGCGGACGCTCAAGGCGGGGGTCACCACCTTGGTGGACAGCTATGGCGTCTTGCCTCCCTCCATCGTCGTACGCGACAAGATTAATCAAGGCAGCGCGGTAGGCTCGAGACTCTTGTTGGCGGGCAATATTATCGGCTGGGGAGGCCCCTTCTCCATCACCTTTTCCCTGACCAAGGATGCTGACCTGTCGCTGTTTCAGGAAAAATGGGACGACCTTCTGGCCCAGGGCATGGGCGAGGAATTGATGGACATGACGCCAGAGGAACTGCGCGTGGCGATGAACGGCTATCTCGACAAGGGCGTCGACGTCGTCAAGTACGGCGGCACCAGCCACTTCATGCGGCCCTCGCTGATCGGCTTCTCACCCCGCCAGCAGGCCGTCATCGTTGCCGAGACACACAAGCGCGGCAAGCCTGTGCAGACGCACGCGACCAGCGTCGAGGGTTTGCGATTGGCCGTCGAAGCGGGAATCGATCTCATTCAGCATCCGGAAATGATGAGTCGAGATTTACCTGACGATCTCATTCACCTGATCGTATCGAAAGGCCTGTACTGCGGCATGCGGGCGAATCTGATCACCGGCGACGCCCGCCGCCGCCACCTGACCGAGCGTGGCGATGCCGAAGCTCGAATCGCCAGGATGCCCGTCGCTACCACATCGGCGGAGCAATGGCGAAGGCTCGACATGCTGCAGGAGACTCAGGATATTCAGTACCGCAACGCGCTCAGGCTCATTGCGGCGGGATGCAAGGTGACTCCGGCAACCGATAGTTACCTGGGCGACGCGCCGGAATTCAGACGCACCGTCAAGACCGAGGAACTCGAGCCAGGCAGCGGTACCATTCGAGCCATCGAAGGATTCGTTGAACTGGGCATGACTCCCATGCAAGCCATTGTCGCCGCCACTGCCAACGGCGCTGGCGCAGCCATGCGAGCGCACGATCTCGGCACCATCGAGAGGGGCAAAGTCGCCGATGTCGTGCTGCTGGAAGCGGACCCTTTGGCCGATATTCACAACATCGAAAAAATAACGGCCGTGATTGCGCAAGGCCGACAGGTAAATCTCGCCGCCCTGCCGGAGCATCCGATTTTCTTCAAAAGACCCTAGCTCCCGCGCATCACGCCGCGGTCATCAGACCACGGGGGAAGGGAGCACTCTCTCTGAAATTCCCGCGGCACGCAGAATCTCGGGAATCCGCAGCTCCCATCCGATTCCCATGACATGCACGCCGTGGCAGATATTTCGCAGCCGGCGAATGGTTTCGGCGGCAATTTCCACTCCCATCGCCGCTTCGCGCTGCGGTCCGGCGCGCTCCAGCTGTTCGAGGAGCGTGGCGGGGACCTGAATGCCCGGTACGTTCGCGCTCAACCACGCGCCCATCTTCGCGGACTTGAGGGGGATGATTCCCGCTAGCACAGGAGTGTCTCCAAGCTTCGCGGCGTCGAGAAATCGTGCCAGCGAGTCCGCATCGTAGACGGCCTGCGTTTGAAAGAACTGCGAACCGGAGTCGATTTTTCGACGTGCGTTTTCCACCTCGCGCGCAAAATCCTGCGATCCTGGGTTCATCGTGGAGCCGATAAACAGGTGTGGCGCCGCCCCGTAAAGTTCGTTGCCCGCCAGATCCCGGCCGGTGCGCAGCGAACGGGCGGCGCTCAGCATTTCAATGGTGCTCAGATCGAATACGCCCTTCGCCTCGGGATGGTCCCCGTTCTTCGGATCATCGCCCGTCATGAACACAAAATTGCGGATACCGAGCAGGCAGCCGCCGAGCAAATCCGCTTGAATGGCGATGCGGTTCCGATCCCGCGCGGTAATCTGGACAATGGCTTCGATGCCGCGATCCTGCAGCAGGTGGCCTACCGACTTGGGCTCGACCGCCAAGCGGGCGCGCGGCGATTCGGTTATGTTAATTGCGTCGACAGAGTTCCGGAGCACCTCTGCCTTCGAGAGGAATTCCGACAGATCAACGCCCTTGGGAGGAGTCAATTCCGTCGTCACGACGAAATTGCCCGATCGGATCTTTTGGTCGAAAGGACTCATCAATGCTTTTCCCCGCGCGATGCTCACGCGGGTAGTCTAACCGACCGGCCGCCGCTCGCGGGTCACTTGCGGCGAGCGCTCGAGGTTTCGCGTCAGGGTGGAAAATTCAGTTTTCGGAGCATCGCGCCATAGCGCGGATCGGAGCGTAGCGATGCGAGCTGGAAGTCGCCTTTGAGGTCGACAAGCCCTCCATCTTGCTGCCGGTACGCGCGCTCGAGCCACTCGAACGCCTTATCCTTTTCCCCGCGCCACGCATAAACCTCGGCGATCTGATAGGCAGCATCTGCGGCGCCGGTGGCGATGAGCTTCTCTAGTGCTTGCTGGGATGCTTGTGCATCGCCCAGCGTATGCTCGGTCATCGCCACGCCGGCGCCGCGGAATTCCTCGTCCAAATTGCCTTGGAAGGTGCCCAGCGCCTCCTGCGCTTTGCCGTCGACGAGTTGCAGCCGCGCAAGGTGGAATTTGGAAAAGCTGTCTGCGGGCTGAATCGCCAGCGCGTGATTGAGAGCGTCATAGGCCCCCGCATGGTCTCCCGATTCCGCAAGTGTTATGCCAAGGCCCTGCCAAATGGTGGTTTGTAAAGGATCCTGTTCGATCGCTTTTCGAAGAATCGCCGTGGCTTCCTCTCTCCGGCCGACGTAACTCAACAAGGTTCCATAACGCGACAACTCTCGGCTGTTCGTTGGTCCGAGCGCCAGCGCCTGCTTCAGGTCGGACTCTGCACCGAGCCAGTCGTAGTGGTGTAGATAGCGCATGGCGCCCCTGGCCGAATAGCCAGCTGCCAGGCTGGGATCAAGGTCGATCGCCTTCTGCGCGGTCTGCTCAGCCAATTTCTCAAGAGCGTGGTCGCTCGTATTTTCCGCCAGGAAATACTCGGACATGGCGAGAGCTGCATACGCGTCGGCGTAGTGTGGATCGAGGCCGATTGCATTCTGATATGCCTCGATGGCCTGGCGCCAGGTGGGGACTGTGTTTTGCGAGTGGAGTTGTCGGCCCAGCAGATAGGCGCTGTAGGCTTCGGGATTGGAGGTGCCGTGTCCACGCACCGCCGTGCTCCCCCCATCGAACTGCACCTTCAATGCCGTGACAACGGCGGCGGCGATCTCATCCTGGATCTTGAAGATGTCATCCAACTTGCGATCGTAAGTTTCAGACCAGACCTGGTAGCCGTTGTCGGCACGGATCAGCTGCGCGGCGATGCGAAGGGTGTCGCCGGACTTGCGCACACTACCCTCCAAGACGTGCGCAACGCCTAGCGACTTGGCGATATCTGCGATGGTCGCCTGCTTGCCTTTGAAGTAGAACGACGAAGTCCGAGCCGGCACACGCAGATCGGGGACCTTCGTCAGCATGCCGATGAGTTCCTCCGACAAACCGTCAGAGAAGTACTCCTGGTCCTGCTTCTCGCTCATGTCGGCAAACGGCAGTACCGCGATTGACTTGTCGCTGACAACGACGCTGGTAGCGGCCGTTTCACCTTTGACCGCGGCGTGCTTCGAGAGCCATGCGTTGTCTCCCAGGAAGTAAGCCGCAGCCAATGCCAGGGCCACGAAGGCGCCTGCGACGACCCAGGCTCGTCGCGGAGTTGTCGTCCTGCGCTGCAGGGTGGGCGCTTGAGGTATATGGGGCGTGCTCGCACGCTGGACCGAGGCGATGAGCCGATAACCCTTGCGCGGAACCGTCGCGATATAAGTGGGATTCGGATCCGCATCGCCCAGAATTTTGCGCAATTGGGACACTGCTTGATAAACAGACGCAGATCCCACTACCACGTCGGTCCAGACCTCCGCGAGAAGGCGATCTACGCTCACGACGTCGCCCGCGGAGTCCGCCAAACACATGAGCAGCCGCATCGCGCGCGGCTCAAGCTTCTGCGTCTCGGCTCCCCGCGAAATGCTATCGAGCGCGGGATGGACGATCCACTCGCCGATTTGCACTACGCGGCTCGGTTCCTGGGCCGGCATCCCCACAGCCTCCTGGATTTAAGTATAAGGCCTGCATTACCACACAGCATCTGGCAGGTCGATACAGTGCTCGATATTTATGCGCCTTTGGCGAAAATCATCCCTGCCGGTACGACTGGCGGATGGAAAATCGCTATGGAGCGGCTCTAGGTGGCCGCATAGTAGTTGAACATCACGCCGGCGGCGGCCACGAAAACCATGATCAGCGTATTGTTCATCGCCGCTTCGACCGATCCGCATTTCCAGGCGCATCCGCGAAGGTTCCGAACAATCGGTCCCAAAACAGGTCGATCACCGCATAATTGCGGCGTGCGTCGCGGTGATGCACATAATGCAGGTCGCGATGCCGGCGAAACCAGCGCGATCGCTCCAGCCAGCTGTACTGCAGGTGGTAGTGCTTATGAATGTAGGCGTGTGCCGCAAATGAGATGAGCAGCGTCGCCGTGAAGCCCACGAATGCGGCGAATGGCAGCAGCAGGCCGAGGAATGCGATCAACGCGCCGGCCGGGAGTACATAGTAAGGCGTCAAGCTGCGCTCGACCGCGCTGTACTCGGACGACACCAGACGCCTCGCCGGGTAAATACGGTGATGCTCGAGAACGTGTCGGCGCCGAAAGAAACCTCCCGCCGCTTTGTGCCCGAGCCACCGATGCAGGACGGTCTGCAGGAACGAACCCGCCAAATAGGCGGAGATCATCCCGCCGGCAACGGAAATCAGCGTTTGTCCCATGGCAGCGCTCCATCGTGCGTGGTTGAGTAATTGTTCTCACGCACCCAGTCTTCAATCGCGCACGCACGGCCACAACAACACCCGTGCAGGTATCGCTTAACGAAACCAGCGGTATCAGTTGCTTATACGAAGTGGATCCGGGTAATTGCGCCGGCGCGCGCCACTACGCGGGCCGCCATGCTGCGCCGTCGGGAAACCGGTACTGCGCCAACGACGTCTCGCGCATTTGGGCGGAGAAACCCGGTCTGGTCGGCGCACTGTAACGGCCCGCGGATACTTCCACGGGTTCGACAAAATGCTCATGCAGATGATCGACGAACTCGATCGCACGATCATGCATCGAACCACTGATGGCAACGAAGTCCGCCATGGCGAGGTGCTGTACCAGCTCGCACAGCCCGACTCCGCCCGCGTGCGGGAACACCCGCACGCCGAACTTGGCCGCCATTAACAGGATTGCAAGATTCTCGTTGACGCCGCCGACGCGCGCCGCATCAATCTGAATCAGATCGACCGCCTTGAGCTGGAACAATTGTTTGAAAATCACGCGGTTTTGCGTGTGCTCGCCGGTGGACACGGGAATCGGCGAGATCCCGTGCCGAATCGCCGCATGGCCGAGAATGTCGTCGGGGCTGGTGGGCTCTTCGGCCCAGGCGATTTTGAAGGGCTCGAGATGCTTCAACCAATGGATCGCCGCTGCAACGTCCCAGCGTTGATTCGCATCGATGGCCAATCCGATATCCGGCCCGATGGCATTACGCGCGATCCCGCAGCGGCGCACGTCATCCTCCAACCTGTGTCCGACCTTGATCTTGATGGTACGAAAACCATCTTGCACTGCCTGCTGCGCCAGGCGCGCAAGCTTCGCGTCGTCATAGCCAAGCCAGCCCGGCGAGGTGGTGTACGCGGGGTAGCCGCGAGCCAGAAGCGTCGCGATACGTTCCGCCTTTCCCGCCGCTGCCGCGCGCAGGATCGCCAACGCATCTTCTGGCGACAATGCATCGCTGATATAGCGAAAGTCGATTTGACTGACGATCTCCTCGGGGGTCATGTCCGCGATGAAGCGCCACACCGGTTTACCGGCGCGGCGGGCGGCCATATCCCACGCCGCATTCACGATTGCGCCAATCGCCATATGCATCACGCCCTTTTCGGGCCCCAACCAGCGCAGCTGCGAGTCATTGGTCAGACTACGGGCAAAGGCACCAAGGTCCGCAGTGATCTCGGCCACACGCCGGCCGACCACCAGGTAATGCAGCGCTGCACAGGCCGCGGCCTGCACGTCGTTGCCGCGCCCAATGGTGAACACGAGACCATGACCGCATAAACCATTCACGTCATTGGTGCGCAACACGACATAGGCCGCTGAATAATCCGGATCGACATTCATGGCATCCGAACCGTCCAGTTCGCGGGACGTCGGGAAGCGGACGTCGTAGGTCTCGAGCGCTGTGATCACCGCATTGTTCATCCTGGGGTCCTTGTCCTATTGATTCGATAGAAGCGCAGCGCATTCGACGCAAATACGGCATCCTGACGCCCCGGAGCGTGACGCTCCACCAGCTCAAGAGACAGCTCCAACCACCTTTGATACGAAGCATGCGGGGTGACAACGGGCCAATCGCTGCCCCACATGACCCTGTCGGCCCCGAAGCACGCGAATACGTGCGCAACATAGGCGTCCAGCGCCGCAATATCGGCGTTCCGCCCAGCCTGCGTGAGCAGCCCTGACAACTTGCAGTAGGCGGAGGTGTTGCGAGCAAGTTGCTCGATCTGCGCAGACCATGGGTTGAAACGCGCGCCGGCGATGTCGGGCTTACCCCCATGATCCAGAACCACCCGCAGCTTGGGATGTCTGTGCAAGCGCTGCTCCAGCACACCTAAATGTTCCGGCTTCACCAGCGCGTCAAATGCCAGGTCATTGGCGATGATGCCGTAAAAGGCAGGGTCGAGCGACCCTCGGGACAGCCATTGTGAATCGCTGATGTCCTGCACCATCGGACGAATTCCTTTGAGGGTCCCGCCGCCATCGCGAATCAACCTTTCGATCCGGGCACCGACGTCGGCGGCTTCGAAGTTCACCCAGCCAACCACACCCGCCACGGATGCATGTTGGTGCGCAAGCTCGAACAGGAACCGCGTCTCGTCCTCCGTCGCCGCCGCCTGCACCAGGACGGTTGCACCAATCCCGCACTCGGCGAGCGATGCCGCCAGATCCGCCGGCATGTAATCCCGGTACAACTCGCCGTCGCTTGGAGACAGCCATCCATAGTCGCCGCGCTTCAGGCGCCAGTAATGCTGATGGGCGTCGACTCGGTTCAACGGGCGGCAACTCCGGCTGCGCAAGCGCGTCCAAGCCGCGCCGCGATCCATCTTGTAGAATGCACGTGCCGATACCACGGAACCCAGTAAAATAATATCCGCGGGACAAGCAGTGCTTGCTGTCATTTTACGCTGCGGCGAGCGCTCGTGCTTGATTGCCGGGCATACATAAAGGAGTGCCGTATGAGCAGGCGTCGATGTTTCGCGCTGGACTTGGTGAACGATGCCGCCTTGATACGCGAATATTGCCGAATGCATGAGCCGGGATCCGTGTGGCCTGCTGTCATCGATCACATTCGCGCGCAGGGCGTGATCGAGATGCAGATCTGGCAACGAGCCGATCGCCTGTTCATGATCGTGGAGGCAGCCGAGGACTATCCTCGCATCGACCCGTCGCGAGTGTCCCAGCAGGAAAGCGACAAATGGG
>Ga0210409_10000395_pt1 | contig 75491 bp, 87 predicted proteins | sample IncBWH17MmetaG_FD_161649 | JGI IMG/M metagenome (GOLD analysis project Ga0210409, IMG submission 161649) | Forest soil microbial communities from Barre Woods Harvard Forest LTER site, Petersham, Massachusetts, United States - Inc-BW-H-17-M | ecosystem: Environmental > Terrestrial > Soil >... | reverse complement strand
CGTGTCCTCGCCAGCAGCCGCCGAGATGACGAAGCTGCTGGAAAACATCTACCGCTGCGTGAACATCGCGCTCGTCAATGAACTGAAACTGTTGAGCCTGCGCATGGGACTGGACATCTGGGAGGTCATCGACGCGGCGGCTACGAAGCCATTCGGATTTCAGCCGTTTTATCCAGGCCCCGGTCTGGGCGGACATTGCATCCCAGTGGACCCGTTTTACTTGTCGTGGAAGGCGAAGGAATGGGATTTCCGTACCCGGTTTATCGAACTAGCGGGCGAGATCAACGTGGGTATGCCGTATCACGTGATTTCTTCGGTTGCAGGGGCCCTGAACCGCCAGAAGAAAGCACTGAATGGGTCCAAGGTATTAGTACTGGGCGTGGCTTACAAGCGGGACATTGATGATCTGCGCGAGTCTCCCGCGCTGACCATCATCGAATTGCTGCAAAAAGAGGGCGCCCTGCTGAGCTATCACGACCCCTACTTCCCGGTGATCGGAAAGGGTCGGAAGTACGATCTGCAGATGAAATGCTCCTCCCTCGACGACCTTGGCCAGTATGACTGCGTGCTGATCGTGACCGATCACTCTGATTACGACTACCGCAAGATTGTGAAAGAGGCCCAATTGGTGGTGGACTCACGGAACGCCACCAAGGGGATCGAAGACCCGAAGATCGTTCGTTGCTAATCTGGAAAGGTCAGCAGCTTACGGCGTTTTCGGCAGCAGGTCCGCTGCAACCGTTAGAGCCATCCTCTCGCCGTGAAAACGCGCCTTCCCCTTGGTTTACTGTTACGACAACGTGGCGGGGAAATGTTTTCAAAGAAGTTAAGCCCCTTAGCGGTATGAGGTCCTACCCAGAAGGTGTAAACTTTTGCCCCTTGAGCGCTGGACGAGCCTTTGCTCTCACGATTAGGATGTAAGCATCTACGGTGGAATTGTTTAGTTCTACTTCTTCAGGCCCAAAATGGCCTTCTGGTTGCAGCAAAAGGGGTCTGAAGCGGTAAACTTGACAGGATCGATCCTTCCCAGGTTTGCCTGTCGGATCGACCGCCACAATCCAGGAGATTTCCGACTCGGCAGCAGGCTCGACTGCCGGTCCCGCGAGTGCCTATGCTTTCCAACGCGCAATACGCTCCGTTCTCGCTTCTACCCGACTCCAGGCCACCTTGGAAGGAATTTGTTTTCAGTATGGTGACCCAGGGAGGAGCCATCGCGCTGTTGCTCTGGATTGGGATCTTCCGCCCGCAGATTCTGACGCCTCCAGCCCGCGACTATCACGCCATCGCTCTGGTGGATACGCCGCCGCCCGTGAACCACGAACCAGCGCCGATACGTGAGTTCAAGATACCCGACCCTGTGGCTCATCTGGACACGCCGATACCCGACAACTTGCGGCTGCCGGCGCCCACGCCTAAACCTCGTCCGCAAACGGAAGTGGCTGAGGCTCCGAGGGTGGAAATCCCAGCGACGAAACCCGATATCCCGCAAAGCGCTCCAGCCATTCCAAAGCGTCTCGTACAGACCAATGTGTTCTCGACTGGAAGCTCTGCAACGCCGACGATGGCGGCAGCGCCTTCAAAAGTTCAGACCGGCGGTTTTGGAGATCCCAACGGGGTTCCTGCCAAGGAAAACTCAAATGGCAAGCCGGCAACCATCGCGGCGCTGGGATCGTTTGACCTGCCGGCTGGCCCGGGTTACGGGAATGGAACCGGAGGTGCCAAAGGCGCACGTGGCGTCGTTGCCAGCACCGGGTTCGGGAACGGCGTCGCCACGGGCGATGGAAGCGGCCGGGTCAATACCTCGCGAGGGAACGGAGTCGTTCGTCAGGCTGGCTTTGGGGACGCGGACGCTGCCGCAGTTCAGCAAGTGCGGCCCAAAACTGCAGAGGTCGCACCAAAGGTTATTCCCGCCGAAATTCTTTCGAAACCAACCCCGGCTTACACCGACGAGGCACGACGGCTGCGGGTTGAAGGTGAAGTGCTGCTCGAAGTGGTGCTCGAGGCTTCGGGTCACCTGAAAGTAGTTCGCGTTGTGCGTGGGTTGGGTCATGGGCTCGACGAGTCTGCGGTTCGAGCTGCGGAACAAATCAACTTCAAACCGGCGTTGCGGGATGGCCAGCCTGCAGACTCGACCGCCGTGTTGCACATCATTTTCCAGTTGGCCTGAAGCAGCTCGCTTCAGCAAAGGGGTCTAATGCGCAGTTTCAGGTTGCTCTTGCTCTCGTTGATTTTGGTGGTGAGTTTCGTGGCGACAGTCAACGCCCAGGACTCCACTTCCCCAGCATCAGACGGTTCCTCGGCTGCCACGGTAGTTCAGCTGCCCGCAGCAATGGCGCAGCCTGCGCCCGGTTCTTTCGATCAAGTCATGGACAGAGTGGTCGAGCGCGAGCACTTCTTTGTGGCGCAGATGCGACACTCCCATCCGCTGGTGGAAACCTATATCCAGAACATGAAGACCGACAAGGAAATGGGTGCGACCCCTGTAAATGATCACTATTTCCTGGGCCGACTAGACATTAGCGAGGGGGCGGACGATCGTTTGTTCGTCGGGCAACCAGGGTTTGGCAGGCACATGCTCGAGAGCATAACCAGCCTCTACTCGTTGCACTTCGTTCCCCTGGGATTTGCACGGATGGTGCTTCTGGACGAAGACTTCCAGAAGAGGTATTACAAGGTTACGTTTGTTCGCAGGGAGTTTTTGGGCGAGTTGCGTTGTCTGGTAATCGACGTTCAACCGAGAGAGGGTACGAAGCGAGCCGGGTTCCTTGGCCGGATCTGGGTTGAAGACCAGGATTACAACATCGTCCGCTATAACGGAACGTACTCCCCGCAACCGCGGAACGGCTTCTATCTGCATTTCGACGCGTGGCGGCTGAATCTTCGCCCGGGAGTGTGGCTACCCTCCTACATTTACAGTGAAGAATCGGATCTGAAATATCGAATGTCGCAAAATCTCCATTTCAAGGCGCAAACGCGGCTGTGGGGATACGACGTGAAGAATCTCGGACGCACCGATGAGTTCACTTCGATTCAAATCGATTCGCCACAAACCGTGAAAGATCAAAGCGAAGCCGCTCAGGACGCGACTCCAGTTGAAGCAGAACGCATGTGGCAACGGCAGGCGGAAGATAACACGGTCGAGCGTCTGCAGAAAATTGGACTGCTCGCGCCCAGCGGTGACGTGGACAAGGTGTTGACGACGGTCGTCAACAACCTGATTGTGACTAACAACCTCGACGTTCAGCCCGAGGTGCGGGCCAGGGTTCTGCTTACCTCTCCGCTTGAGTCCTTCACGATCGGGCATACGATCGTCGTGAGCAAGGGACTACTGGATGTCCTACCAGATGAGGCTTCGCTGGCAATGGTGCTGGCACGGGAGCTCAGCCATATCGCGCTGGGACATCAAATGGACACCAAATTCGCTTTCAACGACCGGATGTTTTTCGCTGACGAAGATACGTTTTCGACTATGAACTTCAAGCGAAGCAGCCTGGATGAAGAGGAAGCGGACAAGAAGGCCATCGAAATTCTGGCGAACTCGCCTTACAAGGACAAGCTGGGCAACGCCGGACTGTTTCTGAAAGCGCTGCAGGCGCGGGCGCCCGAACTGAAGAACCTGATACGGGCGCGACTGGGAGATGGACTGGTGAACGGGAAAACCTTGCGCATGTCGGCGCTGTTAAACGGTGCGCCGCAACTCGACGAGCGAAAGAAAGATCAGATCGCCGCACTTCCGCTGGGAGGACGTATCAAAGTGGATCCGTGGAGCAACGAGGCGGTGATGGCCAAGACGAAGCCAGTCGCGCTTCTATCGGCGCGCGAAAAGATGCCTTTCGAAGTGACGCCTTTCTTTCCTTACCTGACAAGAACGGCTTCGAACGGAGGAGAGCGAGTCGCGTCGACGGCGCAGAGTCCGGCGGCGAAATAGCAACAGAATGGAAGGCTGGATTCGCTAGGAACGGACGAGTTCAGAGCAAGGGCTGCAAACCGGCGGTCGAGGGTTTACCGATAGTCTGAAGTAGCGTCTCGCATTCTTTACTGCCAACAGAAGGTAGCGCGAACGCTCCTTCGCTATTGAATCGCGCTTCCCACTTGCGAGAAGACAGTGTTGGCGTTGGATCCGATCAGCCGAATCGTTCCGACAACGATCACAAGAATCACTGCTAGCATAACTGCATACTCAGCGATATCCTGTCCGGACTCTTCGGACCACAACTGACGTAAGAACTTCATTTCGGGCTCCCTCCCTAAAACGGGTAAAACAACCAGTGTCCGCGAAGACAAAAGTCTTCCTACTCCGAGATGCAAACTTTTGCCTAGATACTCACATCAATGGTAGTTTTTCGTGCCAAGGTCGCCAATAGCACCTAAGTGACCCGGCATGGCACGAAAGTGCCATGCGGTGCGGCGAGACGAATCCATGAATAACCCCTTTTAATTGATACCTTTAAGGGGCAACCCTTGATTCACGGCGAAAAGCGCTAATTCGAGGCGGGTGGATACCCCGAGCTTGTCAAAGATGTTGCTGAGGTGGTGTTTCACGGTGTCTTCGCTGATCTTGAAGTATTCCGCGATTTCCTTGTTGGAGAACCCAGCGACCACGGCAGAGACGATTTCAAGTTCTCTGGGTGTCAATCCGAATTTCTTCTGACGCGACTCTTCCCCGGAAGACTGAACCAGCGTGCGCAGGTACTGAACCAGATTCGAAACGCTCTCACGGCCGACCCAGTACTCGCCGGTCATCACGGTATGAATGCTCTTGAGCAAGAGCTGAGTCGCCGAATCCTTCAGAACCACGCCGCGCGCTCCCAACTGCAACGCTTCAACGATCTGGTGCTTCTCTGCCGCGGCGGTTAGCAGGATCACTCGCACTCCGTTGGCCCCCTGGCCAATGCTCAAATCGCGCAATGCTTCAAGCCCAGGCTGACGGGGCATGGCAAGATCCAGCAGCAGAATGTCTGGTTTCAACTGGCGGGCGAGTTTCACGGCGTCGGCGCCATCGGAAGCCTCGCCGATAACTTTCAATCCGGGCTCGGCTTCGAGCAACCTGCGTAGACCGTCGCGGAAGATCGGGTGATCGTCGGCAATAACGATGCGAATAGGTTGTGTTCTCTTATCCATATACGGCGTCTCTATCTTTTTGGCACGCTTTTTGGCACGCTGATCTCCAGCCGTGCACTCTGGCCCGGGATTGATTCTATCGTGAGTTCCCCTTCAATCAAACGAACACGCTCGCGAATGACCATGGGACCCTTTCCGGTTTTTTCGAGTTCCGCGTGCGACAGTTTGCCAGAAAACGGAAATCCGCGGCCGTTGTCTTCGATGATCAGAAGGGTGCGTTCCTCATTATCGCTGAGACGAACCAGGACGTGCTTCGCTCCGCTATGCTTGCGAACATTCACGAGTGCTTCCTGGACGATCCGCGCCAGCTCGCGACACACCCTCTGTGGTATGTCGACTTTACCGACTTCAGAGGCGAAATGCGCGGTGATTCCCGTCTCGCGCTGAAACCGCTCGACCGTGTCTTCCAAGAATCTGAGAAAGGTCGACGAATCTACGTCAAGAGACTTCATCTGCTGCATCAACTCCCGCAGCTTCAAAACTTCTTCGCGCAGCAACCCTTGGATTCGCCCGAGTTCGGACGTCAGCGGGCTGGATTGCGCCGATCCCTGGCGTCGCAACACGTCCACTTGCATTTCCATCGCGATCAGCGATTGCACGGCACCGTCATGTAATTCACGCGCGACTCGGGCCCGCTCCACGGCGCCGGCACGCTGCCGGAGCCTGCGCAGCAGATACACGTTATAGACCGCAGGGCCAACCTGGCGAACCAACTCCTGCAAGAAACGCAGCTCTTCTTCGCGTTCCGGACCAAACTCCGGATCAATCACAAAAATCCTTCCCCACCACTCCTGGCCGAAGAGGAATGACACTGTGGCCAACGTGTCGAAGGAATAGAGCTTGGTCAATGCGGACAGTGGCTGTTCAGGCGAGCGCAGGCGCATGCCTTCCCGGTTAAGGGAGACGAGCTGATACGTGTCGCCCCGGCGTACCGCTAATGAGGCATCCGCCTCTGATTCGTACAAGTACGTTTCCCGATCGCTGGGCAGAGATTCGAGCCAGCGCATGCGGGGAGCACCCGAATCGCCGGCCTGCACCTCGCCCACGAACACTCGGTATTTGTTGGTTTCCTGCGACGCTATCAATGCGCGCTGTGCCCCGTACATCGTCAGCAACTCGTTCAAAATCTCCTGGAGCGTGCCTGTCAATCCGGCCTCGACTCGCGCACGACCGAGAATCAGAGCGATCACAGCGCGCTCAGACCGCAGGCGCTTCTGCTGTTCGGCCAGATATCCCAGTAGAAGCCCCATGACAAGCAGATACGCGGATAGCATGAAGAGGTGTTTGGGCTCAAATTGGGAGACGTTTACTCCCAAAGGCGGGAGATGATAGCGAGCCAGTTGAAGGTCTACCCACGTTGCAGCTCCGTGACCAACGGCGAAGCTCTCCACCCACAGCAGCGCCACGGTGGCAATGGCGGTTCCAAATGTTTCGCGAAGGCCCCAACGGTATGCGGAGGCTCCCAGCACAAAAACAAACACCAGGAAGAATGGGCCGCCCTGGCCTGTCGCAAACAGCGTAACCAGCACTGGCCAGATGATGTCTGCCGCGTGCACCAGCAACCGAAAAGACGGAGTGGACTCCTTCCGGAAACGGACCAATAACATCACGACTACGCCGTGCACAATGTAGAGGCCGAGGATCCAGTAGGCCCACCGCGAATATCCCAGTTCGGAAGGATCCATCCAGATGGCAACCAGCGCGGATATGGCTAAAAAGACGCGCGCCGAGGCCAGCCACCGTTCGATGCGGCGGACTTCTCCGGGCGTAACGGGAGCCCGCAATCGCGAAAAAAGCCGGTAGCCGGCTGCTTGGAAGGGTAAAGGCTTCACAATTGCCCAATGAGTTTGAGGAGTGAAGACGGATACTATTGATTTCATAGCAGGATAGCAAGTCAAAGTTCGGTTTTCAGAGTTTTCTGCGCAAAGTGTTCCTGACTGCACTCGGAGGTTGTTGGTTACGGAAGTAACCTCTCGAAAGCTCGCTCCACGACTAGAATCGGAGGTCAATAGGAAAATCTTTGTCAGAGCGCTCCAAGCTATGGATTCTTGCGGCGGGCTGCCTGGTGTTTGCCCAGGCGTGTGCCTCGTTGCTCATTGCTCCCGGTTTTGCGCTTACGGTATTCAGCGACGTCACACAGTGCATTCTGCTGCTGTCAGGTACGGCCGCGCTGCTTCCAAACATCACCGAGAATCGCGGTCGAACGCGTTTGTTCTGGGGTCTGATGACCCTGGGGGTCGCGTTTTGGCTGACGTACCAGCTGATGTGGAGCTACATCGAAGTCGTTCTTCGACAGGAAGTGCCCGAGCCCTTTGTGGGGGACATCGTCATCTTTCTCCACTTTGTGCCCATGATGGCGGCGCTCGCATTACAACCTCAGAACCAGCAGGATGATCATGAAGCAAAGCTCGGCAGACTCGATTTCGTTCTACTCCTCACCTGGTGGGTCTTTCTCTATTTCTTTGGCGTGATTCCGTGGCAGTACGCGCACACCGACGCTCTGGCGTATGGGCGGAGCCTGAATGCGCTTTACCTCACCGAGAAGATGGTCTTTTTGATTGGCCTAGTGGTTGTTTGGTGGCGCAGCGGGCGAGGATGGAAGATCGTTTATGCACACTGGTTCGGGGCGAGCTTGGTGTATGCACTGAGTTCGTATATTGCGAACTGGGCCATTCAGCGCGATGTTTACTACACGGGAAGTCTTTACGATCTGCCGGTAGCGGCATCGATGGGGTGGATCAGCGTCGTGGGAGTCATCGCGCAGGATTTGCATCCCAAGCAAGAGACTGTGGAACCAACTCCGGGTCGCAGCGGTGTCTGGGTTGCGCGCCTGGGAATGTCCGTTATTTTGTCTTTGCCGGTGTTTGCGACCTGGTCGCTGTTCGATCAATCGGTTCCATCTCGCGTACGAAACATGAGGCTGGTCACCACTCTGATCACAATGATGGTAATGGGTGGGATCGTCTTCCTCAGACAACATCTGCTGGACCAAGAGTTGCTCAGGCTGTTGCATGCATCGCGGAACTCCTTTGAGAACCTGAAACAGCTACAAGCCCGGCTCATACAATCCGAGAAACTGGCTTCCCTTGGACAACTGGTGGGTGGGGCAGCCCAGGAATTGAACAATCCGTTGACTGCGATGTTGGGTTACTCCGAGATGTTAGCTGAACAAGGGACTACTCAAGAACAAAGAACGATTGCCTTGAAAATTTCGCAGCAAGTGAAGCGAACACGCGGGCTGATATCGAGTCTGTTGAGCTTCGCGAAGCAAACTCCAGGCGAGAAAATATTGGTGGACTTGAACGGAATCGCGTTGACCGCGATCAAGCTTTGTCAGCCTCAGTTCAGCATGCACAAAATTGAAGTACAGACGACACTCGCCGTTGACCTACCCCAGGTGTGGGCTGATCCAAATCAACTTCTGCAGGTATGCCTTCATGTTGGCAGTAATGCTTTGAACGCTCTCGAAGAAGTGGGGGGCGGGCTATTCGCGGTTAAGACGTTTGCCAGAGCGGAGAAAGTCGTAGTTGAGTTTTCTGACAATGGACCGGGCGTTCGAGAACCCGAGCGCGTTTTCGATCCCTTCTATACAACGAGGCCGGTTGGGAAGGGGGCCGGACTTGGTCTAAGCGCCTGTTACGGAATCGTCCAGGAACACAAAGGTCTAATTCAGTGTGCCAACCGCGTCGAAGGCGGAACGACCATTCGGATCGAATTGCCGATAACGTCGAGCGCCCCGAAAGAACAAACCGCGCCCATCACGTTGCCGCCAGAGGCGCAAGCCAGTTCCTCCCAGCCAGTGCGAGCAACAATACGCGTTGAATCCTAGGTTTTTCTCTCGTAACCGATTTCTGCGGGAGTGATCAACTCGACGGTCCGCTTGAGTTGACCGCACGCCGCGTAGATGTCGCGTCCACGCGGGCGTCGAACGAAAGTCGGGATGCCCGCCTCGCATAAGATCTTTTGAAATGTCCCGACTCGCTCTGGCGATGGTGTCTTGAAGTCAATTCCTGGGCCCGGGTTCAAGGCGATCAAATTCACCTTGGCGCGAAGGCCGCGAATCAATTGGACCACTTCCCTGGCATTCTCGGGCGAATCATTTTTTCCGTCCAATAGAACATATTCGAATGTCAGGCGCTCACGGGCCCGCAGTGGAAATCCACGGGCAGCCTCGATCAAAGCCCGAAGATCCCATTTGTGATTGATAGGCATCAGCTCGGTGCGCAGCGCGTCGTTCGAGCCATTCAATGAGATCGCAAGCTTGGGTCGGACTTGCTCGCTCCCGAAATCGCGAATTCGTGGAACGATGCCCGCGGTAGATACCGTCATCCGCGATTCGGGAATTCCTACACCTTCCACCAACAAACGAACCGACTTCATGAAATTTTCGTAGTTGAGGAAGGGTTCGCCCATGCCCATGAAAACGAGATTGACGCGATCGTCGGGCGGAGAAACGCCCTGGTCTCGCAAAATGGCACAGACCTGACCCACGACTTCGCCGGCACTCAGGTTGCGTTTCACTCCCAGCAGAGCGGTCAGGCAAAACTGGCAATCGACGGCGCAACCAATCTGGCTCGATACACAGATGGTGGCGCGGTGCCGTGCCCGCCCGGGCCGATCCGACTCTTCGCCTGCTTCTGTACCATCGGCGGTTTCGCCACCATCGCCCTCGGGCATCCAAACCGATTCAACAGTTTGCCCGTCAGCACAGGCAATGAGGTACCGCACCGTGCCATCGACCGATTGGAATTTGCTGTCGATGCGAGGTGCGCCGAGAAAATAGCCGCCCGCCAGGAGTTGCGCGCGCATGCGCGATGGGAGTGTCGAAATTCGCTCAACGTCTTCGGCCCGTTGCCGGTAGAGAGCGTCGAACAATTGCTGAGCTCGATACGAGGGTTCGTTGAGCTCTTCGACGAGTCTGCCTAGCTCCGCTAAATCCATACCCAGCAGTGCCTTGGCGCTCGTACCCAGCGGATTGGTTCGTTCTGGCATGAGCCTTGGTCTGTCCTGAGTCTAATTGAAGCAGCCCGAGCCCGACAGATGGGGGGCGTTCGGGCCGTGTTTACATGGTATGTAAGGTGATGATTCTATTAGGAAAAGTTATTGACCAACGGCATTCCTCAGGGTGTGGGAAAATAGAGCAGTCCCGGTCTGATGGCATTCGCGCCTCCAACTGGGACAGAATTTTATGGCTGAAGAACTTCGCAATATTCATCGGCAGGTGCTGCCGAATGGCCTGACCGTCATCTCGGAGGAGATGAAACACATTCGTTCTGTTTCGATTGGGATCTGGATCAAAACCGGATCACGAGACGAAGACGCGGAGCGCAATGGGCTGTCGCACTTCATCGAGCACATGGTGTTCAAGGGCACGCACAATCGCTCGGCAGAGGCGATCGCCCGACAAGTTGATTCGATCGGTGGAAATCTGGACGCGTTCACTGCGAAAGAGTGCGTTTGCTTCAACGTCAAGGTTCTGGATGAACACTTGCCAATTGCACTCGACGTCCTATCTGATCTGGTACTGAACCCTGTGTTCGCAGTCGAAGACATTGTTCGCGAGCGCAGAGTGATTCTCGAAGAGATCAAGATGGACGAGGACAATCCGGACTACCTCGTGCACGAAATCTTCACGCAAAATTTCTGGAAAGATCATCCTCTGGGTAAGCCGATCCTCGGCACGAAGGAAACGGTAAAGGGATTTGAGCAACCGGCGGTTCTCGACCTCTATCGGCAGAGCTTCACGCCCGGCAATCTGATTGTGGCGGCAGCCGGAAATCTGAATCACAAACGATTTGTCGAGTTGGTTGGCCAGCACTTTGATGCCATGCAGCCGGGAAAAAACGGTCTGCACTCGCTGCCGCCGAAAGTCGTTCCGAAAATCACCCTTCGCAACAAGAAATCGTTGGAGCAGGTCCAGATTTGTGTCGGCGTTCCGTCGCATCCAATCGCGCACGAGAAACGGTTTGCGTCTTACATCCTGAACACGCTGCTGGGTGGAGGAATGAGCTCGCGCCTCTTCCAGAACATACGTGAACGGCAAGGTTTGGCGTACGCGATCTATAGCGACCTGAATCCTTATCGAGATACTGGTTGCCTCTCGGTCTACGCGGGAACGTCGCGCGAATCGGCAGCGAAGGTTGTACAATCCGTGGTCTCCGAGTTCAGGAAGCTAAAGAACGAAGTCGTTCCGGAAGAAGAGTTGCGCCGTTCGAAGGATCAACTGAAGGGCAGCCTCATGCTCTCGCTGGAATCTTCAACGGCACGCATGTCGAACCTGGCGCGGCAGGATATGTATTTCGACAGGTTTTATGGTATGGATGAACTCATCCAGAAAATCGAAGCCGTCACCGCCCAAGACCTGCAGGACATGGCAAACGACTTCTTCCGCGCCGAGTCGATTGCGGTTACGGTCTTGGGGAATTTAAACGGCCTGAAAATTGCCCGGGACCAGCTGGCCTGCTGATCTTAACTCCACAACTGAACATCATCATTGTCGACTGAAAGATGTGCGGTCTCGCGTAACTTCGTTCACCGCCGCACATCTGACCTACACCCTCGTGTCCGGGGGCATCATTGATTCAAACAAGGAGAACGTATGAAGACAGTCAGCAGAATCATGGCCATGTGTCTGCTCGGGGCGTCGATAACCGCTTTTGCGCAGTCGTCAGGTGGCGAAATGAAGCAGGACGACAACATGAAGCACGATCAGATGAAGCAAGACGACAACAAGAAGGACTCAAAGAAAGATAAGAAAGAAAAAAAGACAAAGAAAGATGACATGAAGAAAGATCAGATGAAAGATGACAACATGAAGCACGACGACGTGAAGAACGACGAGATGAAAAAGAACTGATTTTGTCCGCCCACAGGAAAGATTGATTCTCCGGGTGAGTGACCAGTAACGGTCCACCCGGATTGTTTTTTGGCGTTATCCGATCAACAGAATTGCCCGCTAGCTAGAGCCCTGGATGCCCCGGTGTATCCGCATTCCTGCGAGCCCATTGATTCGCTCCAGACGATGCCCGCGGACACTCGACACCCGCCGTGAGGTACTGCCGCAAACAGCGCACGCAGGGAACGTAGCCTTGTTTCATCGCTTCGGAGGCACTCATCTGCTTGGCCGGCTCATCATCGTGTTTATGCAAGTACTTGCAACCGGGCGCGTGGAACACACGGCTGTCCTCAGAGACATAGACGATCAAGTTGGGGGGAATGCCATGCGGTGACTGCGCGAGTTGCGAACGGAGCTCCGGCTGTCGAAAGACGGTAGCGCTTCCGAGAGCAAGTCCTCCGGCAACCAGGGCTGCAGCGGCGAATGCCATAATCCAGGCTGGGCGAACATTACGAAATCGGGGAGCGGATGTCTGCTGGGTTAACCGGTGCTGCAGACGCTGGCTAAAGCCTATCGGTACTTCGAGGAGCCGATCGTCTCCGTACAACTGCACCACATTGCGCGTGCCATCCAGCACAGCGGTGCAGTGCTTACATTCCTTGAAGTGAGCCTCCATTGCGGCTCGCAACGCAGGATCCACTTCCCCTTCGAGATAGTTCGAAACCTCCAGCCAGACGTGTTCGCAGTTGACTACCATGGCTTTGTTCCCTTCTCGAACGGCAAGCGGTTGAACCAAGCGCCACCCAAGCCCGGCGCCAGCAGGTCCCGGAGCATCAGGCGCGCACGCAAAAGCCGGGTTTTCACCGACGCGCGAGAAATTCCGAGTGCCTCCGCAGTTTCTTCGATGCTGAGGTGCTGAACGTCGCGCAGCACAAAGACTTCGCGATATTTTTCCGCGAGGGTGGCCACCGCGCTCGCCAATTTCTGGCGGATTTCTTTCTTCTCGAGCACCTCGGAAGGAATTTCACGCCAGTCGGCAAAGTCACGCGGTGTATAGGTGCCATCCTCTTCCTCGCGCTCGCCGATCGGCTCCATGATCGCTGTATGTGCTTTTCGCCGCCTCATAAGAGCCTCGTTGACAGTGATCTGAGTCAGCCAGGTGCTGAAACGCGCCTCTGCTCGAAATTGTCTTATGTGCGTGAACGCCTTGAGCACCGCTTCCTGTGCGGCGTCTTCGGCCTCCGCCTCATTTCGAAGAATCGCGAATGCCGCTGTATAAATCCGCCGCTCGTAGGGCTTGACGAGTTCATAAAAAAGCTGCGTCTCACCTGCCTGAACGCGCCGAACCAACTCCTGCTCACGTAAGTCCGCGGAGTCGGCGGTCTTCACCTGAATGGTCATTTTCTTGGGCAGGCTGCCCATGCAACAGCTTCCTCTGCGCGGTGTGGAGCGGCGCGACCTTATCGCGGGGTATATTCAGGGTGAGTTTTCCACCCTGTAAGCATCGACCAAAAATTGTTCCATCCGTGCAACACAACCATCACCAGGTGACCAAGAACAAAAAACAAAACCGCCCACATCACCAGAAAATGCCAGACGCGCGCAAAATGAAATCCGCCCATCAGCCAAGCGACCCAGGAGAACTGGATCGGCTTCCAAACGGCAACTCCGGTTAAAACGGAAAGGACACCCAACAGGATCGCGGAAGTGTAAGCCAGTTTTTGCAGCGGGTTGTAGGCCTCTGCAATGGGCGGCTTCGGGCCGAAGAACAAATAATGCCTCGCCATGGGCCAGACTCCGGGAATGTCCTTCGGAACAAACAGCACCTGCCGGTAGTTGCCGCTGACGATCTGGTATCCGACATAAAACAGTCCGGTCGCGATGTAGATCCACATGAAGGTGAGATGCCATTGCAGGCCGCCACCCAACCACCCGCCGATCGCGAATGCCTTCGGCCAGTTGAGAAGATCTTTCTGCGGAATCTTGGCGCCGAAACTCGGAAAGGCCCGGAAAATCTGAAGACCGCTGCCCGTCATCACGAAAAGCGCAACGGTGTTGACCCAGTGGGAAAACCTGACTGCCCAGGGATGCTCGTAGACGGCGCGGACAGACTGGCCGCTCTTGGCTGCTGCGAACTCGACTACCTCAGCTTGCATTCCCTTCTCTCCGTGAAATCTAGAGTCCGTAAAACCAGGAATAGCCTTGATCTTCCCAATAGCCAACGCGATCCAGAACATGGCCGACTTTCAGATCGGTCAAGTATTTCGCCTGCTTGTAGCCAATTTTCGTCGGAATGCTGAGGCGGACTGGGGCTCCATGTTCGCGGGTAAGAGGTTGATCGTACATTTCATAGCAAAGAAGGGTTTGCGGATGCATCGCGGTCGCCATGTCGAGCGACTCGTAGTAATCGTCGGCGCACTGCACGGAGATAAAACGAGCGGTGGGATCGGCTCCAATCAGTTTGAGAAATTCTGAAAGGCGTGTACCTCCGAAGCGACCGATCACGTCCCAACCCTCGACGCACACGTGGCGCGTGTTTTGCCTCGTCTTCGGAAGCGTCTGGATCTGCGCAAGGGCGTAATCGCCGGGTCTCTGCACGGCACCCGAGACCGTCAATGTCCAGTTCTCGAAGATCACGCCGGGATCGTCAACGTCATAGCCATTGATCGGAAATTTTTCGAATGGCGTAAGCTCGGAGTCAGAAAACGTAGTAGCGAGATGACCGGTGCGAAACAGCTTGCCGGAGGCCCAATCGCTAAAAGCAAGGCCTTTCTTCAACAAGGGCTCGCGCAGGGCCGGAATCGCGAACGCGCCCAAGGCAAGGGCAGGGGTCAGCTTCAGCAACTCCCGTCGATTGACCTTCTTGAATTTTTTCTCATCCATTTCCAGTATCTCTGAATAAATGCGGCTTCACCTGCTCATGGGATTCGCAGCATAGGGCAAGGTTACAGGATTTCAAGAGATATTTCGTGCAGCCGTCACCTTCCCCAACCCGAAATTGGCTCAGAAAGCATTTTGTTCCGAGGCTTCTCTTAAGACCAATCCAGGGGCAAACCGACGTAGTTTTCCGCAAGCGATTGGGAAGCCGCTCGGGAGCTGGTCACATAGTCGAGTTCCGCCAGCCTGCGCTTGTGATCGAAGGGAGTCTCGTCGGGAAAGCGGTGCAGCATGGATGTCATCCACCATGAGAAGCGCTGTACTTTCCAGACGCGCCGCAGGCAAACTTCCGAGTATGCGTTCAGAAGATTGTCCCGGCCAGTGACGTAAAACTCTTTCAGCGCTCGCGCGAGCACCTGAACATCGGCAACCGCGAGATTTAAGCCTTTCGCTCCGGTGGGCGGAACGATATGAGCGGAATCGCCCGCGAGAAACAATCGCCCGTACTGCATCGGTTCCACCACGAAGCTGCGCATTCCCGTGACACCCTTCTGGAGCACTGATCCGCGAGTAAGTCTCCAGTTGTCGACGCCTAGCCGGGTTTCCAGCTCCTGCCAAATTTTTTCGTCCGGCCAGTGAGCGATATCTTCATCGGGGTCGCATTGAATGTAGAGGCGACTGATTTGTGGGCTGCGCATGCTGAGCAGGGCGAATCCGCGATCATGGGCGCTGTAAATCAGTTCATCCGACGACGGTGGCGCCTCAGCCAGAATTCCAAGCCATCCAAACGGATATTCGCGGTCATAGATTGTGACTACACCCTGGGGGATACTGGGCCGGCATATTCCATGGAAGCCGTCGCACCCTGCGATGAAATCACACTGCATCTCGAAGGTCTCTCCATCTTGGACATAAGCAATTCGCGGATTGTTCGTTACATCGTGCAGACTGACATCGTCGACTTCAAAATAAATCGATCCTCCGGCTGCGAGGCGAGCACTGGTCAGGTCTCTTACGACTTCGCGCTGCGAGTAAATCGTAATCCCTTTTCCGCCTGTAAGGTCTTCGAAGTCGATCCGATGACGGCGCCCGTTGAACTGTAGTTCGATGCCGTGGTGAACCAAGCCTTCGCGCTTCATCCGCGCGCCCAGACCCATCGCAGTGAGAAGGTCGACGGTAGCCTGTTCGAGGACACCGGCGCGTACTCGATCTTCGACATATTGGCGACTACGACTTTCGATTACGACACTTTCGATGCCTTGCTGGCGCAACAATTCTGACAGAAACAGGCCGGCCGGCCCCGCTCCTATGATTCCCACCTGTGTCGGTATTTTGGTAGGCATTCGGGTTCATTGTAATCATGCTCTGCCTTCTGGTTGCAAAGATCGACCGACACGGTGGGCGCGCCTTTCATGCTTGCAGCAAACTCGTGAAGGCACAAAACTTGATCGAAAAGAAAGACCTGCAAGGGGCGCTGAGTCGCATGGAGAACTATCTGCGTTTGAATCCGCTCGCGAACGACGTCAACTTCGTACAACGGAAGATGGAGGAGGTCACGGCGCTAATGGATGGAACCGCGCCAGCTTCGCACTAAGTACGAGAAGGATGGACGGGCGTCGCGTCGCGATGAGCCTTGAATCCGGATCTTTGCAGAGCAAGGGCAAAGGCATCGGCCAGAGACGATTTCGTGGTGAGGTCGAGAAGATTGATGCCGAGGTGCACGATCGTTTGAGCAATCTGTGGGCGAATGCCACTGATGATGCAATCAGCACCCATCAAGCGTGCCGCAGCCACGGTCTTCAGAAGATGCTGGGCGACGACGGTGTCCACGGTCGGCACACCTGTGATGTCGATGATGGCGGTGTGCGCATTGGCTTTCACGATGGCCTCGAGCAGTGATTCCATAACAACTTGCGTACGAGTGCTGTCGAGCGTGCCGATCAAGGGCAGCATGAGGATTCCCGTCCACAGTCGTACAACCGGAGTCGACAACTCCAGCAGCTCCTCCTGTTGGCGACGAATTGTGTCTTCGCGCCACTTCGAAAAGTTCTCAGTGGCATACAGACCCAAGCCGTCGAGTAATTCTGTCGCAGCCCACATCTCCTTGGCCATCGACGAATCACCGGCCAGTTCTTGACGGACAATGGTGAATACAGGACGCTTTAGGGAGAATACAAAGGCGGCGGTCTCGGAGGAACTAAAACCCTGGCGGGCCCGAGTCCGTGATAGGTCTTCCAGCATGGCGCGAAGCGGATCATAAGCTACAGAGTGGTAGTTGACGCTTATCTCTGCGGCCTGGATGAACAACTCCACGAAAGCGCTGCACTGTTCCTGAAGTTGGACACTGTCAATTCGGTCGCTGCTACGGACTCCGCCGCTCATGCCGCGGAGCCACTCGGTCAGGAGCGTGTCCTTGTGGCGTGAAAGAAGGGATCCTAGCGTAATCGCTTGAGTCGTCACCGTTGCGTCCAACTGTACCTCCCTCAGGTTGCGTCTGCCGCGGAACTCCTGAACAGTGGCGGTTCATGCCGATACTCTGCTGGTCCGTTGCTTCATGCAGACGGCCTAAAAAGGAAAGAGGCGAATCCATTCAATTCGCCTCGACCCAAACGGCTTCCCGCGAATTAGATCGGCCGGACGTTTTCGGCTTGCCAGCCTTTCGGCCCTTTAGTGACGCTGAACTCAACGGTCTGACCCTCTTGCAGGCTTTTAAACCCGCCTGCCTGGATCGCCGAAAAATGTACAAAAACGTCTTCGCCATTCTGGCGGCTGATGAAGCCGTACCCCTTGGCGTCGTTGAACCACTTTACTGTTCCTTGTTCCATGATGTTGTACTGGTGTTCCTTTTCTGAATTTACGCTGGAAGGAGTCGGAAGAACTTTGCAGGTGACTGGCTGTTAAAGGCGAGAGCTGCTCACGACCGAATCGGTCTAACGTACAGGCCGGATCGTACGCTCCATGGCAAAGGATAGCAAGGAAATTGCTGGTCTCCATTAAGTCCTTTGTTGCTACAGCCGCGCTCGCCGACGACCGCGGGTTCTCAGCGTCGTTTAGATTTGCATTAGGGCTTTTATGGAATACAGAGTAGAATGGAAGAGATTGCTGAGCTCATCGCACAGCTGAATCAGGATCTCGCAGGAATCGATACGAGACCGCAGACTTGCCGGTAATCAGTGTCAACGGTCCCTGCCGTTAACTCAGCACTCTTAACCTCGAAGACACACCAAGACACTTGCGCCTTCGCGATTGAGAAATAACCTCGGAAGGCGCCTGGATGTGTATTTCGGCTGTGCAAAGTGACTCTAGCCTGACCATCGAAGCCCCCAACGCCGATCCACCATTCGCAATCGATTCGTCGAGTATCTCACGCCATCGTGAGACTTCGGCCGATGCCTACCCAACGCTAACAGGAGCTGAACATGTCAGGTATTAACGGGGACAAATCGAGATTCAACCGGCAACGAAAGCAGAGAATTGCACTGCGGCTACGAAACCAGAAACGGCTGAAGGGACTGCCCGAACAGGCCAAATCGCGACCGGCGGCAGCTGTGAATGAGCTAAAAGGGAGGACCGCATGACGGCTTCCGTTGTGAATGCAGCCGCGGCAGGCGCAGGCTCTGCTCCGGTCAAGAAAAAACGGGTTCTCTTGGTCGATACTTGCCGCGCCCAACGCGACATGCGCGGGGAGACGATGCGACGCTTGGGAATGGAAGTCGATTGTGCGGCAGATATTACCGAAGCCCGCTGTTGGTGGCGGCCGGAGCTGTACGATTTGGTCCTTTTTCATGTCGAAGATGAGCTGCCGCAGATGTACAAGTTCTGGGATGACATTCGGGCCGCGACCCCTGCGGGAAGAATCGCGTTCCTGGTCGGGAAGCCTGAATATCTCGCCGCTTCTCCGAATGGCCACGTCCCGGATTCCGAAAGGGCCGGTTCGGCATCAGCACCTCTGCAACCGTCCTCTTTTTCGATGCAATCATCTGACGTCCCAAAATACTGGGGAATCCTGGAAGCTTGTCGTCGTATCTCGGCGGTCCGTTCCGTCGCCAATGCTCGCTCGCAGGCGCTGCGCGACAGACCATTGCCGCGGAGGGATTCGGCAACCGCGGAGTACGACCGCGCCGCGACGGAAGTAGAAATCGCTGCAGAAATACATAGAGAGGAAATGCAATGAAGAACCTTTACGTAGGTAACCTTCCGCACAGCACAACCGAAGCAGAATTGCGCACAATTTTCCAGGAACACGGCGACGTCGAACGAGTCAGTATTGTGACCGACCGTGAAACTGGTCGCGCGCGGGGATTTGGTTTCGTAGAAATGACAAACCCCGCCGAAGCCGACAAGGCCATTGCTGCGCTGGACGGGAGTGACCTTGGAGGGCGGCCCATGAAGGTGAACGAGGCGAAACCCAAAACGGAGCGGCCGAGAACCGGTGGACAGCGTTTTGGCGGCGGTGGTGGACGCGATGGCGGACGCGATGACTATCGCGGTCATGCTCGACAACCCCGTGAGCCTCGCTGGTAGCTGACGAAGCTCGCGCAACAGCCGGAACCATCATCGTGTATCGCATTCAGGCACACATGTGTGCTTTAGTCTTCCAGGAATTGAGGAACGCCTATGCCAAGAGGCCGATCGACATTTACGAAACGCCAGAAGGAACAAGCACGTCAGCAGAAGCAAAAAGAGAAAGAGCTGCGCAGGACCGAGCGCAAACAGGCAAAGCCGGAGGGCTCGGCTGACGAAATGAGTGAATTACTTGAGCACGCTGCGGCACAAGCGGCCCTTTTCCAGGTTGGGCAAGACGAAAACCAACATGGTGACTCCACTGATATTGATCATAGCGAGCAAAAGAATCCCTAGCTTCCGTAGTCGGTGGGACGGCGGCGAGCCGGCACGAGATTTCGCTGCATTGCTTGACCTACAAATCGCTTTAGAAGTCAGGAGACTGAAAATGAAAAACACGAAGTTCCTGGTAAAACTCAATCGCGTCGGAACCCGCGGTCCCCAATATCTGCAGAGCATGGGCAAGACCTCGGTCGCTACGACCTCTGACCGTAAGCAGGCTTTGGTTTTGGGGAAGTTTGCCGCGGAAGACGCGATCAAGTCTATCCAGAATGCCCGCTGCACCCCGGAATTAATCCCGATCGAGGTTCCCGCTTAGGGCCACCTAGTACCTGTTGGCGCTAATCCGCTGCGGCGCCCATACCTCGCAAACACGCCAGCAGATGATCAGCGGTGCCGTCCGATTTTGAAATTACTTCTTTGACCCCGACAGCTTTTGCGGCCTGCAAAAGTTGCCCGGATTCATGCATGGTGAACATCAAGATCGCCGTGTTGGGGGCGATACTTGAGATTTGCCGTGCCGCGTCAAGACCGTTCATCACGGGCATTTGGAAGTCCGATCGAAGTCAGCAGCGATAAGGGCGATCTATCGGACGAGATGGTCGGCCGTCGGATTCGAAAAACCGATCGCCGACGCCTCTTCTCGCGCGTTTGATACTCACATCGCAACAGCTCCAGACGCAGGACAACACGCAAAAAAAGTGCGAGAGGACTTCAGGAGGTGTCAACGACGGGCACCCGTAGACTGCCCCGTCCGTTGCTGCGGCAGTTTTTCTGACCTGCCGACATTCTGCTGGCGCAATTGCGGGCGGGACGCCCGCTCTATGGCCGGCGAGACGCGGCGCCACGGTCGTGCTGAAATGCTTTTGAGTTTTAAAAGCGCAACTTCGCCGGTTGGCAGCGGACCATGCCGGCGATTGTCTTGCACCTCGCTAAACAAACACTTCGCCCGGCAGCGCCGTCAAGGTGCGGCTTGCCAGACTGTTCTGAACGACCGGCCTGGAACTCGAGGACGCGACATCGAACCGCTTGCGTTCGATTCGAAGCTGGAGAGTTCGCTCGATGCTCCTCAGGTCCATTAATTCGGCGGCCGTGACGATCGTCGAAGCGCAACCCTCGGATCCTGCACGCCCCGTACGTCCGACGCGGTGAATGAAATCTTCCGCGATTTTCGGCAGGTCGTAGTTGATGACATGAGCAACGTCGTCCACATGTAATCCGCGGGCTGCAATATCGGTGGCGACAAGAATCTGGTACCGGCCTTCCTGGAACCCACTCAACGCCCGATTTCGTTGTGCCTGCGAACGGTCCCCATGGATCATCGCCGCGTTGAAGCCATCCCGCACCAACTCCCGCGCCAGCCTTTCTGTACCGCGCTTCGTACGGGTAAAGATCAATGTCTGGCCATCTTGTGCAGCAAGCAGTTGCCGCAAAACGTCCATCTTCTCTCCCGGGCGTACTTCGAATGCTTTCAGTTGAACCGTCGCTGCGGGCTTGAGAACTGATCCCAACGCGATTCGTTCTGGCTTTCGCATGTAGTCATTGACGAGCCGAGCCACAGACTGCTCCATCGTCGCGGAGAAGCACAATGTCTGCCGATTTGCGGGAAGCACCGCTAGAATGCGCTGGATCGCTGGCAGAAAGCCCATGTCGAGCATGCGGTCCGCTTCGTCCAGCACAAGGATCTTGGTTTCGCGCAAATTGACGAGCCGGCGGTCGATAAAATCCTGGAGCCGGCCAGGGGTGGCGACGATCAGCGACGAGCCGCTGCGAAGTGCCTGAATCTGCGTCTTCTCTGAGACGCCGCCAACAATCAGCGCCGCTTGCTTCAATCGGCTGCTGCGGATCTGCTCGTACTGTTCCTCGACTTGCATCGCGAGTTCGCGTGTGGGAAGCAGGACCAGAGCGCTCGGCTGTCGGGAGGGCTCGCGGTTGAGCATTTCGATCAACGGAATGAGAAACGCAAGTGTCTTTCCGGTGCCGGTTTGTGCCGTGCCGATTACGTCGTTGCCGCGAAGTGCAGGAGGAATCGCGCGCTCCTGGATAGGGGTTAAAGTTGTGAATTGGGCTGCCGCCAGCTTCTGCTGTAAGGCAGAGGACAAGGGCAGTTCCGAAAATTTGGTCATCGAATTTTTGTTTCTTTCTGGAGGGGCCTGTCGTCACACACTCGGACACACGTCAGAGCATCCACGCCGCTCACGTTCAATTTGAATTTTGGCGCTGAACTAATCGGCAGGCAGGAAAGGCGGAAGTGGTGCTGATCCAAACAGGAGGATCCCCGCGTAAACAAGCAAACCGCACAGAAGCGTCCCGAACAGTATAGCAGAACTGGGGTTGGACCGGAAGAAATGCCCTTATAGGCCAACCTGGCCGGATTTTGACAGCCTCCGCGCTTTCGATGGCGAGTCTCTTCCCCCGCCGATTCAGGTACTCTTCAGCCACAGAAAGTATATTGACCGGAGGAGAAGTCGTGGACTACGCAGCTCTGTTTCGATCGGCGTTGGTGGCGTTGCTCAGAAACAAGATGCGGAGCGTCCTCACTGTCCTGGGCATCACGATCGGGATCGCAGCTGTCATTTGTGTCGTAGCCATTGGCAAAGCAGGACAGGCCCGCGTCGAGCAACAGCTGAACAACCTTGGAGACAACTTTGTCTGGATTGAAGCGGGCGGTCGCGCGGTAAACGGCGTGCGCACCGGCACACATGACACCAAGACGCTGGTGATGGCCGATGCGATAGCCATCAAAAACCAGATATCCCTCATCAAGAGCGTCTCGCCGAATGTTGATGATCCGGTTCAAGTCGTCTATGGCAATCAGAATTGGCACACCTCGTACCGGGGCGTTTCTCCGGAATACTTCGACATCAAGCGCTGGTTCGTCGATCAGGGAGCGATCTTCTCACAGGACGACACAGACCGAGCGGCAGACGTCTGCATCATTGGACGCACCGTGCGCGAACAACTTTTTGGAGTGGAAGCTCCGATTGGAAAGGTCATCCGCGTCAGCAACCTACCCTGCAAAGTGGTAGCCACGCTTCAGCCGAAGGGTCTTTCCCTCTCGGGACAAGACCAGGACGATACGATCATTCTGCCTTACACAACGGCTCAGAAGAAGATCAAGGGAATTACGTGGCTCGATGACATCCTATGCTCCGCCGTTTCAGCAGATGTGGTCAAGATGGCGGGACAGGAAGCGACCGCTGTGCTGCGGGATCGCCATCACCTGCGTCCCGAAGAAGAGGACGACTTCAACATTCGCAATCCGGAAGACATTATTCAGGCGCAACTCGACGCCAGCAAGACCCTCACCGTACTGCTCATCGCGATCGCCTCGGTATCTCTAATTGTGGGCGGAATTGGGATTATGAACGTGATGCTTGTATCGGTAACGGAGCGCACACGCGAGATTGGAGTCCGAGTGGCAGTGGGAGCGACCGAACACGCCATCCAGCTTCAGTTTCTCGGAGAATCGATCATGCTAAGCCTGGTCGGGGGCGCAGCCGGTGTGCTGGTAGGAATCTTCGGTTCTTATTTGGTTGGACAGACGCTGCAGTGGCCTATTGAGATGTCAGTGGAAGCCGTCGTCGTCGCGGCTATGTTTTCGGTAGCGGTTGGAGTGTTTTTTGGGTACTACCCGGCGCGAAAGGCGTCTCTGCTCGATCCCATCGAAGCGCTGCGATACGAGTGACTAAAAAGTAGGGCTCCCGCTTTCTTCGAACAGACATGAAGACAAATCGCAAATGGCTCATCTTAGTGGGCATTGTGGCCGTGGGAGGACTGTTTGTCTTTTTCGCCCTGAACAGGAATCCACAACCTCAGCATTTTTCCGCGAAAGTTGAGCGCGGCGAGATACATGATGTGGTGGAGGCCACGGGCACGATCAACTCAGTGATCACCGTCCAGGTCGGATCGCAGGTTTCCGGGACCATCGCGAAACTTAACGCAGACTTCAACTCCCGAGTTCATAAAGGAGACATCGTCGCCCTGATTGATCCGGCGTTGTTCAAAGGAGCCGTGCTGCAGGCGAATGCTGATTTGGAAAATGCGAAGGCAAACGTCGAGGCGGCAAAGGCCAACCTCGAAAAGGCCAAAGCTGCATTGGTGCAGACCAAGGCCGACTACGAACGTACTGTTGGGCTGACCAAAGATGGCGTCATGAGCCAGCAACAGCTGGATCTCGCCAAATCCAACTACGACTCGGCCAACGCGTCGGTGGGCGCAGCCGCCGCCAATGTTACCCAGGCCGAGGCACAGGTGACCCTCAAAAAAGCCGCCGTCACCGTGGCCCAAACCAACCTTGATTACACGGTGATTCGTTCTCCGATCGATGGCACGGTCGTTGCGCGGAATGTAGATGTCGGTCAGACCGTAGCCGCATCTTTGCAGGCCCCGACAATTTTTACGATCGCGCAGGACCTCACCAAAATGTGGGTTTATGCCAAGACTGATGAGTCGGACGTGGACAACATCAAGGTTGGCAAAGCGGTTACTTTCAAGGTGGACGCTCTGCCGAAGGAAACGTTTCAAGGAGTCGTCAGCCAGGTTCGCATGAATCCAACGACCGTGCAGAGTGTGGTTACCTACGACACGATCATTGAATTTGCAAACCCTGAGTTGAAGCTGTTTCCAGGGATGACGGCTTACGTAACCATTCCTGTGGCGACTGTCCAAAACGTTTTGAAGCTGCCGAACACAGCTTTGCGATATAAACCTCCGATGGCCGCTGACGAGATTCTGGCCTTCTACAAGCAATATGGGATCGATGAAGGCTCCCCACAACAAACTGGCGATCCGCCCGGCCAAGGGCCCGGAACCTCAACCACCTCACAGAATCCGCCTCGCGTGCCAAAAACAGAGACGGCCGTGGTTTGGAAACTCCACCTCGATCACAGAATGGAGCCCGTAAAGGTTTCCCTTGGAATCACAGACCATGCGTATACCGAAGTGAGGGCAGTTCTCAGGGGAGAACTGCAGCCCGGGGATGACGTGGTTATCCGTTCGGTGACGCCCAAGACTCAAGGCCTGGGCGGAATCCGACGCTAGGAATCGGCAATGGAATCAATGTCCGCCGTAAATCAACGCGGAAGTGCAACATCCTCTGGGCAAGGGGTGGTTATCCGCGTGGAGGAAGCACACAAATATTATGAGCTTGGCGAAACTCGTGTGCATGCACTCCGCGGTATCAACGTTGAAATCCAGCGTGGCGAATTCCTGGCGATTATGGGCGCCAGCGGAAGCGGCAAGTCAACTTTCATGAACGTGCTTGGCTGCCTGGACCGTTTGAGTTCCGGGAGATATCTGCTTGAGGGGGTCGACGTTTCCGAACACGACAAGAAGGCTCTGGCCCTGATTCGCAACCAGAAGCTTGGATTCGTTTTCCAGGGCTTCAATCTGCTATCCCGGACGACAGCCTTGGAAAACACGGAACTTCCTACGCTCTACACCAAGATCGATAAGGCCGAGCGAGAAAGGCGTGCCGCAGAAGCCTTGGCGATGGTTGGTCTCGCCAATCGAGCGCACCATTTCCCGTCACAGATGTCAGGTGGTCAGCAACAAAGGGTAGCCATTGCTCGGGCACTGGTAAACGGTCCGTCGATCCTGCTTGCAGACGAGCCCACGGGCAATCTGGATAGTCGTACGTCGGTCGAGATTATGGAAATCTTTCAGGCACTGAACGACAAAGGGCTCACGATCGTTCTGGTCACCCACGAGCATGACATAGCGCAATTTTCCAGACGAGTCCTGGTCTTTCGCGACGGCAGGATTCGCCGGGACGATGCCGTCGCCAATCGACCCAAAGCAGCGGAGGTACTCAGGACATTGCCAACGCTCGAAGATTAGCCATCGTACCGAGCAGTCTGCGTCCGCTAGCTCCATCCCTTCCCGCACGGTGAAAATCTCTTGCCCACTGAGCGGTGCGTTGACTTGTGGGTACCCACGTCCTAACATTGCGCCCCGGCGGGCTGCGCATGATTGGCAAGACGGTTTCCCATTACCGCATCGAAGACCGGCTAGGCGGCGGCGGTATGGGAGTTGTCTATCGCGCTCTTGACCTCAAACTCGGCAGAAATGTCGCTCTCAAGTTTTTGCCTCCGGACATGGTCCGCGACCACCAGTCGTTAGAGCGATTCCAGCGCGAAGCTCGCGCCGCGTCTGCGCTCAACCACGCCAACATCTGCACCATTCACGAGATTGATGAGAGCGATGGCCACCCTTTTATCGTAATGGAATACCTGGAAGGCCACTCGCTCAAGCAAATGATCACCGGCAAGCCGTTAAACAACAGCCAGATCCTGGAGATCGGCATTCAGATCGCAGAGGCTCTCGATGCCGCCCACGAGGCTGGAATCATTCACCGGGATCTGAAGCCTGGCAATATCTTCATAACTCGCCGTGGACAGGCAAAAGTGCTTGACTTCGGGTTGGCCAAGCTTATGGAGAGCCGGCCCCCAGTCGGGGAGGAAATGGAACCGGACGCTCTTCCGACCGTCGCCGAGACCCGAGATTTAACCAGCCGGGGAGTAGCGCTTGGCACGGTAGCGTATATGTCTCCCGAGCAGGCGCGCGGCGAGGAACTTGATCAGCGCAGCGATCTGTTTTCTCTGGGCGCAGTGTTCTACGAGATGGCGACTGGCCGGCTCGCCTTCGGCTTCGGAACAACTGCGGTTGTATTCGAGGCCATCTTGAATCGTAACCCGGTGGCGGCGGCCCGGGTGAATCCCGAACTTCTTCCGGACTTCAGCTGGATTACGGCCAAGCTGCTCGAGAAAGATCGCCGTCTGCGCTACCAGGCAGCCGCAGAGCTGCGCGCAGATCTGAAGCGGGTGAAGCGCGATACCGAATCCGCAGGAGTTCCAACTCTTGTGGCGCCGCCTCCGGCTAACCTTCGGCGTCGAAAAATGATCCTCGCGGTATCCTGCGTGTGTTTGGCAGCGTTGGTGTTGGCGCTCGCCGGCTCCAAGCTTTGGAGTCGGTGGTTCAGGGTTCGGTCCGATCGCATCAGCTCGATCGCAGTGTTGCCCTTTTCGAACGTCGGCTCCGACTCGAATGTCGAGTACCTTGCCGATGGAGTGACTCAAGGCATCATCAGCAGCTTGTCGCGGCTTCCTGAGCTGCGCGTGATGGCCCGAAGCACAGTGTTCAGCTACAAAGGCCGTGACGTGAGCGCGCAGAAAGCCGGGCAGGAACTCCAGGTGGATGCTGTGCTCTTGGGCAAGATTACGCAGCACGGCGACACGTTGAGCATTCAAACCGATCTGGTACGCGTTTCGGACGGATCGGAACTGTGGGGAGACCAGTACACACGCAAGGTTTCCGACCTTGTCGCTGTGCAAGGGGATATTGCCCGGGAGATCTACGATAGCTTGCGGCTCAAGCTCGCCGGGGCGGAAGCGAAACAGTTAGCCAAGCGCGACACCGAGAATTCCGAAGCCTATCAACTCTATCTGCAGGGTCTTTTTTACTGGAACAAGTGGACACAGGACGGATTTCAGAAGGCGATTGGTTTCTTCCGTCAAGCTGTCGAAAAAGATCCAAACTATGCTCAGGCGTACGCGGGCCTCGCGGACGCATACACGTTTGTGGGTGCCTCCGGATATGTCGCCCCCGCGCAGATGTGGCAAAGTGCGAAGTCGGCCGCCATGCAGAGCGTCAAACTCGACGACACTCTTCCCGAGGGTCACATCTCATTGGCTCTGGTTCTTGAAAACTTCGACTGGGACTGGGCGGGAGCCGAGCGCGAATTCAAGCGAGCCATTCAGTTGAATCCCAACTCCGCCGAGGCCCATCATTGGTTCGGAGATTTTTTGACACGGTGCGGCCGATTTGACGAGGCTCGCGCTGAATTGAGGAAGGCGCAGGACCTTGACCCACTTTCCTTGGTGATCAACACCAGCGTTGGCCAGCAGCTCTATTATGCGAGGCAGTACGGAGCCGCCATCGAGCAATTTCGTAAGACCCTCGACATGGATCCAAACTTTGTCCCCGCCCAGCACGGCATTGAACTTGCCTATGCCCAGAATGGTATGGACCGCGAAGCTGTCGCAGAGCGTCAGAAAGTCCTGACGCTATCGGGTAGTCCCGATCTCGCGGCCACGATTGGTGAGGATTACAGCAAGTCGGGATACACCGGAGTTTTGCAAAGCTGGCTGGAGGGTCTAAATGAAGTTTCCAAACGCAGTTACGTTTCCTATTACAACATTGCGCAGATCCATGCGCGGCTCGGAAACAAACCGCAGTCCCTTGCCATGCTCGAACGCGCATACAACTCGCGCGACGGTAACCTTACCTATCTCAAGATTGATCCAGTCTTCGACGATCTTCGCTCTGATCCGCAATTACAAAAATTGCTTCAGAAGATCGCAACGCCTCAGTAGCGGATTGCCTCGATTCATCGTAGCGGATAGCCCGGCTCTCCCGGCAAGTGGCCGTCCACGCGTATCACTTTAGTCCCGGGCTTCACATCGCGCGAGTCGACAAACGCGATTGCTCCCGGAAGTGCCGCCACCAATTCATTGGCCATGTCGTTGGAGTAGACCACTTTCGGAGCTGTTGCAGACTCCGCCCGAAAGATTTTCGCAATCCAATATTGTTTGAACTGAGCCTCCGACATCTGGTAGATGACCTTCAGCACAACATCTCGTTCCCTGGCTACGGGAGCGCGAATAAGCAGTACCACGGGCATGTTCGCACTCCAATACTGACGGTCGCCCAAAAATATCTTACGCACTTCCGCCAGACTCAGACTGCTGACCGGAGTATCCGGTTGGACTACCACTGCGATGTCGACATCATGCGTTTGTGCTGATAGTGGCTGCGGCCACAACAGAAAGAAAGTCGCGATCACGAAAACACCGCACGCGATTTTTGAATGGATCGCCAACGCGCCTTCTCTCAGAAAGTAAATGCTGTTTGGAAAAATGCCCCGTTCACTCGCGGCTCGTTCACGCCCGTGCGCGAATTGCGGTACTCCGCCTTGAAGGCGGCGTAGTTCGTGATGTCGTACCTCACACCGGCCGTAGAACCCACCAGGTCGAGCACACTCGAAGTACCGGTGATATCCCAAACCGGCTCTGCATTTGGCCTATGAATATACTCGAAGCGATAGTAGGGCTTCCATTTGTTTTCCTGCCACGGCAACCGGTACGCCAGCTGCACATAGAACGCTTGGCTGTTGTAGGACTTCAGCGTTTGTACATCGCGGTGATACACATTCGAAAACTCCGACAAAAATTCCGGCTTCTCCTTCGTCCACACCAGGTACGCCGACGAAATCCACTCATCAAAGTTCCGCGTCGGCACGGGTGTGAGTTTGTCGTGATACGCCGTCCCGCCGAATTGCAATCCGTAGAACCGCGACGGCCTGGCGAACAGGCTTACGACCCAGGCACGATTGTCATTGATGTCTCCGCTGTCACCCGCCTTACTAAGGAGCGACGATCGTCCATTGCCGATCCCAGCGCTATAGGACAAGCCCAGCCCACCGGAGGGAACACTTCCTTCCGACAATATTCCCACGAAATGGACAGGCGTAAATGTCCCACCAAACTTCACCATCTCCGGCCTGCTGATCGTGGTCTGCAGCCACGCTCCATGATGGAAGGTATCGTTCCAGTACCCGATGGGTGTGTGGTATTTCCCGAATGACATTTTGAAGAAGTCGTTATAGTCGTACCGAATGATCGATCGTTCGACGCTAAGTTCGTAAGTACTCGGTTCCGCTGTGAAGCTGACTTCCCCGAAATAACTGACCTTCGCCGACAGCGGAGAAGCAAAATGCAACACGAACTGGCCCAGGTCAAATCCACTTGTGGTGCCCTTCTGATCGGTTGCTGAAAAATCCACATCTCCAAAACCCCTGATCTGCAGCGCAGGATAGTGAATGGTGGCTTCGCGAACTTCCGCCTGGTCGTGCATGGCTGAGTGCTCGTGCTCCGCGGTTTGCGTCGCGCTGCCTGATGCGGGTGGGGCGGGAGGAGGAACTGCCGCCAAAGGATCCCCCGGCATGCTCGCTTCCGCCATCTTGAACTCGGCGGCCCGCCTGTTCAAAACAGCCGCTATCATGGCGTCTTGTTTGTGCTGACGCTCTTCCATTTCGCTCAGTCGTTTCTCCAGTTGCTGGATTCGCTGCAGCAGGGCTGGGTTCGACTGTCCCTGATCGGGCGCGGGCGGCGAAGGTTGGGCAAACAGCGCAGTGCTAGTCAATACGACTAGAAAAAGAAAGAGTGATCGGGAAGACATTGTTGGTCTCCTCCCTTTCTGAAGCGAATTGCTTTGTTGAATCCCTCAGGGCGGGCCGAAAAACGCCGCTAGTCTATCCTCTCGTTAACCTTTAAGTAAAAGCCTTGTTAACGCCGGGCGCGCGAGTTCGATTGTTCCGGTCAAACCCGAGTACCGACCGGAAAGATGCATTCCACCATCTCGAGACGGACTGTTGGCGAGGAGCACACAGCCAGTCGCCGCCACTTCACCTGGTGGGATTTAGCGGAAATGCGTTCGCGAATGGATCCCTGCCGCTTCTTGTCGTTTTCCCCCGCGACAGTCCTGTTGAAATCTGAGGTGAACGGGGGTAGAGTCGCACACGTCTCAGCAACGCTGCCGCTCCGGGGGGCTAGCGATGATTCCTGACAAACCGGCCAATGAGAAGCAGCGACTCAAACACCTTCGCGGCTATGAGATTCTCGACACGGAACCGGAAGCCTCCTTCGACGATCTGACGATGTTGGCTTCCCACGTATGCCAAACCCCCGTAGCACTCATTAGTCTTATCGATGCTGACCGGCAATGGTTCAAATCCAAGATTGGCGTCGCTGTTAGCGAAACGTCGCGTGACATTGCATTTTGCGCCTCCGCGATTCTCCAGCCGGACGTTCTCATCGTGCCCGATGCCAGCCAGGACGAGCGGTTTGCAGAGAACCCTTTGGTCACTTCTGATCCTAGAATCCGTTTTTACGCAGGAGCAACCTTGATGACGGATGGTTACGCGCTAGGAACGTTGTGCGTGTTGGACCGGGTTCCTCGTGAGCTGACAGCCGAGCAGTTGGAAGCGCTGCGTGCGCTGAGGCGGCAGGTGTTGGCGCAACTGGAGCTACGGAGCAACCTTAAGCGGCTGGAACAATCTCTTGCGGCACGGGACCGAGCGGAAAATGAAAAAGAGCGCACACTGCGAGATCTCAGAGCTGCAATGGCAAACATCCGCACTTTGGAGGGGTTGCTGCCGATCTGCTTATCGTGTAAGAAAATTCAAGATCAAAAAGGCAATTGGCAGCCATTCGAGTATTTTGTGAGAGCGCATTCCGAAGCGAAAGTCACTCACAGAATCTGCCCCGATTGTGCCAAGTCGATCTCGGCGTGAAGGCTCTTCGCGGCTATCGTTTGAGCGGTTTTCCTCAACAATATCTTCTTTGCGATAACCGATAGCGTCCACACACGGAAAGCTTATTCACATCGAGCCAACCCCCTGGTTACGAATCGCGCGCACATCCAAATATTCCGCTTCGATTCTCGTGCGGCCATTGGTTGCAGTATTGTGCTCCGCCCACAACGACTCCAGTCGGGCAGCCAACTCCGATTGACCCTTGGTGTCGAGTCTTGAGAACGTTGCCACGGTGGGCCCGAAATATTGCCGGAAGAACTCCACCACTTCCTTTGGGCTGAAGGGATAGTCAAAGACAGCCTTCTGCCGCGTCAACGTCAGCTTCGAAACTCTTTTGGCAAACCGCTCCCGAACCACCCGTTCATCGCCCCAAAGTGTCGGCGCCGGAAGCCCTGGCGGAGGCGGCACCTTTTGGGCTGTCAGTTGAAAGGATTTTCCGACGAATCCATCAGGAGTCCAGTTGGCCATGGCTATCAATCCTCCCGGCTTGCAAACACGTATCAACTCCGCTGCGACTCGCTCGGGTCGGGGTGCGAACATGGCTCCAAACATAGTCAACACGAGATCAAATTGACCATCGTCGAATGGTAGGGCTTCAGCGTCTCCCTCGCGAAATCGTATCTGTAAATGTTCTGCAGCTGCGCGCTTGGTTGCCTGCTCCAGCAGATTGGAGGCGATATCTACCCCCGTCACGAGGCCACCTGCGCGTGCGGCGGGGATCGCCGTGTTTCCCGTCCCACAGGCAACATCGAGAACCCGAGCGCCGGATGCAAGGGCAGCGCGCGCGACAAACTCCTCGGCTGCTTTGACAGTGAAGTTCGCGATCTGGCCGAAGTCACCAGCCATCCAGCTTGCCTTCATATTCGATTTCAGTTGAGCAAAATCGGAGGATTCAGCTTGCATGCCACTCCTCAATATGGATCACTAAATTATCCCACGGCTCATATGGTTATCATCATGGGAGAACACCGTCACACTGACCGGAGGGCAGCTTCGCCAACTCATTTTTTCGCATTATCGGCAAATCACCGGACCCTAGCACGGACAATGATGGTTATGAGATACAACGCCGATATTGCGGCACGTGAGTTTTCCGAAGTCAATGGGTGTGCTCTATCTTGCAGTGCTGATTGGTCGATTGTGGGCGCTTCCCGACATCTTTCACCGGCCATGCATCAGGTAGATCTCACGATGGTGGATATCTCGAAGGACGCGTGGTTTGATCTGGATCTCAACAACTATCAAAACCAAATGGTGGACGGCTACACGCACATCACGCCCGAGGCCGGCTTACTAATCTTTATGCCCGATCTGGATATCCTTCCGAAAACCGGCCAAAATCGCAACGTCAGCATGAGTGGCTAGAGCACCGCGACCTTCCTCCCCACGAGAGATCTTTCCCAAGTAGAGTCTGGCGAGCAAACGCTTCACTTGTTGCGTTTCCAAAGCCGTGACTCGTGGCCGAGTGAAGAAAACCTGGGTCCGTCAGTGCCGGTGCTCTGCGACACGTGAGCGGGAGCATCTTCCACGCTTGCGACTGGCTGGGGTTGTTCTTCAACAAGCAATGGAACGACAAGTTTCAGTGCTTCGATTTCGTTTTGCACACGGGCGCAATCCTCTTCTTTTTGCCGCAGAACCTCATAGATGTTCCTCATTCTCCCTCCTGTCAGTCTTGCAGAGCACTTACCCTTCCATTTTGCTAAGTCGCTTGGGTGCAATTCTCCCCGATGAGGGCGGCGTGTAATTTTGTCTGGTTTTGCACCGGTTCGCATGTGTGGTACGGAGGATACCGGAGGTAGATCGCTGGAACCGATGCTGCGACCGGCAGTCGATGCCCCGCTACCAAAAGATGAGATATCCTAGATGCTATGGATCACCTTGAGGTTCTTCGGGAAAAGATAGGGCGTCTCCGTGATGAGATCGCTGACATTCAAAGGTCGAACGAACAATATCGGGCTGGAAATGGTAATGGAACAGAGGCCCGGCTCGGTCAGGAGCAGAGGCAGGAACGGCTGCAAGCAATTCAGCAAGAACTTGCCCAGCTCGCAGGCTTGGGTCGCAAGGTTCTTTCGGTCGAAGAGATGAAAGACAAGCACCGCTCTCGACTGCACGTCGCAAAAAAGGTTTCGTAGACCGTTAGCGTTCCGCTCGGAGAGCGAGCCTGGCCCAACGATCTTTAGTTTGGCCCAGCACCGTTCTTCACCGAGTGGGCTCTCAATCTGGCGGCGCAGCAACATCTCACATCTCGCGGTGGCGGTTGAAACCTGTGTGGTCGGCTCGCCTTTTTACCAAAATTGGACTGACGCACGATGATCCAGATTTTTGTCGCTTTTCAGCATTGCTGATACGACTCGGCTGCGACATCCGCTTCGAGATCCCTTCGCCGGCAGCGGTGGTGGCTACACGTTCACCCCTTGCGACTCCAACATCTGCGCGAACCGGACGAATTAAACCATCGAACCCGAGGGTTTAGGCCCAACAGCTATCTGGATCGTTGTGGCAATCGATGCACTCGCTTCCTCCCGCCGTCAGGGACACCGCAGTTGCGACGACTGGACATGGTCACATTCGCCCAAGCGAAAGCTCCCCAGGTTTGGTCGACAATCACTCAGATACGGTGAACGCCGTAGGACGACAGGCCAAGAGACACTTCATTAAGGTCGTTCGCACAACCACAGTCGATCATTTCTCATCGAATGCTGCGATTTGCTGAATTGACTCCTGTAGGAGGAGATATGAAATTGAAGATAAGCGCGCTGTTGTTGGGTTTAATGCTCTTTGCGTTCGGAGCCAGTTGGACATTTGCGCAAGACAGCAGTGATACGAAATCGAAGTCCGATACCCGTACGATCACCGGTTGCCTGTCGAAGGGCGATAACTCTGATAGCTCAAACGAATTTCTCTTGACGGCGAATGACGGAAGCACATGGGAAGTTCGCAGCGATGCGGTGTCGCTCGCCGACCACGTAGGACATTTGGTGTCGGCCAGAGGCGTCGTCAAAAACGCGACCGCGCATAACCTCAAGGAAGACGCGAAGGATGCTGCCGCCGATGCTCATATGAAGAAGGACAGCTCCGAGCATGGCCATATGACGATCACGGGCCTAAAGATGGTCAGCAAGTCGTGCCAAAAATAGCAACGCCCAACTAGATTCAAGAGGCTTCAGAAGGACATTCTGGAGCCTCTTGCCCTTCGGTAAACATCCAACCTCGACGCTTGGGGCCCCACATTTAAAACGCTTGAACAGATCAACTTAACTTGGATCACCGTCCTCCTTAGCTTCGATTATCGTGAGTTGCCGCGGGCAGGATTTTGGTTTTTTGCAGCCGACGCCCAAAGTCCCTTGCAAGTGTCTTCCCATTAAGCCAGACATTTCTGACTATCGGCATTCAGCTAAGCATGTCCCACTTCGTAACATGGGAGCACAAGAGGTCTGAGTCGATGTCGTTCTTAGCTGGTCACAAGATCCGATCATCCCCCGACGCGCTACGAAGTGGCCGGGGGTTGGACATTTTTCACATTGCGACCGCATATTTGTATGAATGCGCTAGACTGCGATGTTTCTATGCCGAGAAAGCCGGTTATGACAAGATGACCACAATCCTCAAGACTACCCTGAAGGATGCCGGGGCATTTCCGGACGTGCGGATTTCGGCAAGGGCAGTCCCGCGATCAGAAGGGCGATGACGACGTCGCCGAAACGTTTCTGGGCTGCGCCGCGTTTTCTCAGTGGCCCACACAAAGGCAGATCGCCTGACGGACATCGTACGGAAGCTGGAAGAACCACCCGATATTCGGACTCTGACCGCGCTGCGTACCGGGTAATTGCTGGAAAACGAAGCCGTTTAACCGCGAGGGAAGGATAGTGAAGAGCTACAGGATCGCTGTAATCGAGGGAGACGGAATCGGGCGCGAAGTCGTGCCCGAAGGCATTCGTGTGCTTGAGGCTGCGGCGCGACGATTCGACCTGTCGTTTTCGTGGCAGCACTTCGACTGGAGCTGCGAGAGCTATTTGAAGACAGGCCGCATGATGCCACAGGACGGCCTTGAGCAACTGCGCCCGTTTGATGCCATTTATCTGGGAGCAGTCGGATATCCCAGCGTGCCCGATCATGTTTCGCTGTGGGGATTGCTGATTCCCATCCGCCGCGGGTTTCGGGAGTATGTCAACCTGCGCCCAGCCCGGCTTCTGGAAGGAATCGCAAGTCCGCTTCAGGGACGTAAGGCCGGGGAAATTGACTTCGTGGTAGTCCGAGAGAACAGCGAAGGCGAATATTCCGAAGTCGGCGGCCGGCTGAATCGCAATACCGGTGCCGACATAGCAATCCAGGAGACGATTTTCACGCGATCGGCTTGTGACCGAATCATTACTTACGCATTCGAGTTGGCCCGCACTCGGAAGAAGCATGTCACGTCCGCAACCAAGTCGAACGGTATCGTCTACACGATGCCCTTCTGGGATGAGCGTTTCGCGGCGATTGCCAAGAAGTATCCGGACGTGAAAGCGGACCAGTTCCATATCGACATTCTGACCGCACATTTTGTGGCGCACCCAGACTGGTTCGACGTCGTGGTCGGATCGAATTTGTTCGGCGACATTCTCTCTGACCTGGGAGCTGCGGTCGTGGGCTCAATGGGGCTTGCTCCTTCTGCGAACTTAAATCCCGAACGGGAATATCCTTCGTTGTTTGAGCCGGTGCATGGATCGGCGCCCGACATTGCCGGAAAAGGGATCGCGAACCCGGTTGCGCAAATCTGGTCGGGGGCAATGATGCTGGAACACCTTGGGGAGAAGCCAGCGGCTGATGCCGTGGAGCAAGCGATCTTCAAGGTCTTGGCCAACTCCGACGTGCGGACGCGCGACATCGGCGGAAGAGCCAGTACGCGCGATTTAGGAGAAGTGATCGCCGCAGAAGTTTCAACCTCCGCAGTCGCACAAACGCGGTAGAGCGGCATCGGCACAAGGTCACAGCACCGCGATTAGTTGAGTTTGAAGGGGTGAAAGGTCTCACGCAGGGGTCGGGGGGCGGAACGCCGATGAAGGAAAGTTCAGTAAACCATAGAAAAGAATGGCTCCTCAGGTAGGACTCGAACCTACAACCCTCCGGTTAACAGCCGGATGCTCTGCCATTGAGCTACTGAGGAGTGTTGTTGAACTCTTGGAACCGCGTGGTCGAACAGTCTTTATTCTACCAAAGCCCTCTTGCCTCCGAAAGCTGTTCTTCAATCGATCGTAACGGCTTCCGCCGAAACAACCCCCCAACGATTTCCAGTGCCCGATTCCCTGTAAGAGACTTACGGCATCGTTTGAATGTGCATATCGGTTCGGATTTGGAATGAACCTAGGCGTTGGAGGCTTTCACGCCGAATATCGATTCGAATACTGAACGCCAAAGAATTTCGGGACGAACGAGGGCTCAGAACCTAGCTCTCTCTTCCACTTTAATCCCCATCCTCTTCGATTTCCGCCTCTTTTAATATTTTCAATGTTTCACTTTGATCCTCTTTGGCCCAAACTTGATGACGACGTCCGTTTTGCGCGCACGAAATAAGCCTGCTTTTCCGCACGCCATGGATCTTCAAACCGATCTTCCCCAGAATCAGTCGTTTAGGTGGAATAGCCGCGGATCTGTCTACTTTTGAGGGTTTGACCAAGCCTGCCCGACGTGCTATAAAACTTCGTTTTGCGTGATGGGCTGTCAAGGATCGGTCTATTCCCTCTAAGGCTCGACCTGACGCAAGATTTTAATCCGACGCGGCCAAGCTTCAGCACTCCTTATTTTCATGCCTTGTAGTGGAAGCGTGTTCGGAACAACGATAATGCGCTTCTCCCGGCGCCGATCCGAAGGCGCGGGCGATGTGTCACGTCTATGCTCGGTGCTTTAGACTTGCGTGCTTGGTGGTTTAAGCACGTATTGATCCCGTAACGCTCTCATACCCGGAGGACTTCCTCTATGCGCACCTGGATCGCGACTGCTGCGTTCGTGGGATGCCGAATTCGTAGAACCGCTTCCTCGATTCTCACCCTTATTCTCGTCACAGCTTGCGCAGCTGCTGCGCAACCGTCGGAAAATGCCAGCGGCGAAGCAAGCCTGAAATTACCTGACCTCTCGCAAGTCAGTTTTCTGGGTGGCATCGATGGCCACAAACTGCTTTTGATTGGTCTGTTGTTCTGCGTCCTCGGACTTCTATTCGGACTCGTCATCTTTACAAAGCTCAAGAACCTTCCCGTCCACCGGGCCATGCTCGAGATTTCTGAGTTAATTTACGAAACTTGCAAGACCTATTTGGTCACTCAAGGCAAATTCATCCTTGTGCTGTGGGCTTTTATCGCGGTGATTATTGCCGTGTATTTCGGATGGCTCGCGCCGGTGCCGGGGCAATCGATTGCCCTGACCTTGCCGATCATTCTCATGTTCAGTCTGGTTGGGATCGCCGGTAGCTACGGCGTCGCGTGGTTTGGGATCCGGGTAAACACATTTGCAAACTCGCGAACTGCGTTTGCCGGCCTGAAAGGAAAGCCCTATCCCATCTACCAGATTCCACTCGAGGCCGGGATGAGCATCGGCATGATGCTGATCAGCGTCGAATTGCTGATCATGCTCTTTATCCTGCTTTTTGTTCCCGGTGATTACGCAGGTCCCTGTTTCATCGGATTTGCGATCGGCGAGTCGCTGGGCGCGGCTGCTCTTCGCATTGCCGGTGGCATTTTCACGAAGATCGCCGACATCGGTTCTGACTTGATGAAGATCGTCTTCAAGATCAAGGAAGATGACGCTCGCAATCCCGGAGTCATCGCCGACTGTACCGGCGACAACGCGGGCGACTCTGTGGGGCCCTCCGCCGACGGGTTTGAGACGTATGGCGTGACCGGCGTGGCGCTGATCACATTCATCCTGCTGGCGGTCAAGAGTCCGGTGGTACAGGTTCAGTTGCTGGTTTGGATCTTCGTCATGCGCATCATGATGCTCATAGCGAGCGCGGCTGCTTATTTCATCAACGCAGCCATCGCGAAGGCCCGCTTCGGCAATGTTGATCGCATGAACTTTGAAGCCCCCTTGACTTCGCTCGTTTGGATCACGTCAGTGGTGTCGATCGCGCTTACGTACGTCGTCTCATTTCTGATTGTCCCCGATCTCGGGGGAGATACGACCCTGTGGTGGAAGCTGGCGTCGATCATCTCGTGCGGAACGCTGGCTGGTGCAGTCATTCCGGAGTTGGTGAAGGTCTTCACCTCCACGGAATCGCGGCACGTTCGCGAGGTCGTCACGGCCGCAGAACAGGGCGGGGCTTCCCTGGGCATTCTCGCCGGCTTCGTTGCGGGAAACTTTTCGGCGTACTGGCTCGGGCTTGCAATGGTGGCGTTGATGTCGATCGCGTATTACGTCAGCACCATGGGTCTGGCATCGCTGATGGTGGCTTCCGCCGTATTCGCTTTCGGCCTGGTCGCCTTCGGTTTCCTCGGCATGGGACCGGTGACCATCGCGGTCGATTCCTACGGACCGGTCACCGACAACGCTCAATCTGTGTACGAGCTTTCTTTGATTGAGCAAGTGCCGAACGTTGAGGCCGACATCAAGAAGAATTACGGCTTCGACGTGAACTTCGCACGCGCGAAAGACTTGCTGGAAGAGAACGACGGCGCAGGGAACACCTTTAAAGCAACTGCAAAACCCGTCCTGATCGGTACGGCCGTGGTCGGAGCCACAACCATGATCTTCTCCATCATCATGGCGCTCACCGGCGGCTTGACCCAGAACGTCAATAAGCTTTCGCTTCTGCATGCGCCCTTTGTCCTCGGTCTGATCACCGGTGGCGCGATGATCTACTGGTTCACGGGTGCCTCTACACAGGCGGTCAGCACCGGGGCTTACCGCGCGGTTGAATTCATCAAGGCAAATATTCGCCTCGAAGGCGTCGAGAAGGCGTCCGTAGCCGACAGCAAGAAAGTTGTGCAGATCTGCACTCAATATGCACAAAAGGGCATGTTGAACATCTTCCTGGCAGTCTTCTTCGGGACGTTAGCCTTTGCGTTCGTCGAACCATTCTTCTTCATCGGCTACCTGATCTCGATTGCCATCTTCGGGCTGTACCAGGCCATCTTCATGGCTAACGCGGGTGGCGCGTGGGATAACGCCAAGAAAATCGTCGAAGTCGAAATGAAGCAAAAAGGTACAGAACTGCACGCGGCCACCGTAATCGGCGATACCGTTGGAGATCCGTTCAAGGACACTTCGTCGGTGGCATTGAACCCGGTGATCAAGTTCACTACGTTGTTCGGGTTGCTGGCAGTGGAACTGGCCGTCTCTTTGGCGGAAAAAGGCACGGCGCTTACGAATATTCTTGCGCTGGTTTTCTTTCTGATCTCGACATCGTTCGTTTACCGCTCATTTTATGGAATGCGGATTAGAACCGATCAGCCCGTAGCTAAAGCAGCAGTTCACGCGGCTGCCGACTAGAATCGCTGGATCCCGGATTTAAAACGCTGCCCGGCAAACGGGCAGCGTTTATTTTGTCCCGTCTCTATTCGCCCTGCTTCTCCGCAGCTTCGTGCGCATATTTACGCACGGCCGATAAGAAAGTGCCCGCACTCTCCGGAGCCGCTACGTGGCCCGACAGAATAGTCTGAAACGGGATGAATTTTCCACCGTACAGCAGCGCTGTGTCGTCCTTATCCTGCTTGATGGCAGCGCCATTCAAGTCGATTCCCGCAAAGGCACCACGAGATCGCGAATAGGTGAGAACTTCAGCCTTCATCTTCCAATCCGTGTCGGCGGCCGCTTGACGACCTACTGGTCCGGCGGCTCCCGATGCCTCGGCACCGATCTTGAACTTGCTTGAGAGCAAGTGATCCATGCCACGCTGGTTCATAACCAGCATCACCAGGTCCGTCGCCTCACCGCCGATTTGTAAGCCCCAGCTTCCGCCCGTAATCGTAATCGGTGCTGGTGCGCTCCACCCATGATTCGTTCGGCAGGTAGCTACGCCCTTTCCGTGCCGCCCGCCGAAGCCGACCGCGATATTGATCATCGACGGAACCACTGCTATGCACTTCGCGTCTGTCAGAATATCCTCCGGAATTCCCTTATCCGGGGTTCCCATAATCTCGTCAAGTACGCTGGCAGCGTTATTCAGCCGCTTCACAATATCGGTATTGGCGTCCTTTGTCTTCGTATCAAATTTAGCGGTGTTGTCCTTGTCGCTCTTCTCAGTTTTTTCTTCTTGTCTCGTTGCTTTTGTATCTGCACCAGGACTGGTTGTTGCTGGCTGATCATTTTGAGCCCAGGTGTAAGGCGCGAGCAGGGCAATTGCGACACCAGCGCTAAGTAACCACTTCGAGATAATCGAACGGTCCTTCATCACAGTCTCTCCTTGGTAAAACATCGGTGTCAGGCCACAAGCCCTGATCCTGAGGGTTCAGTATCTGTTCCGTTAAGGGGGGCTCACATCCGGTGCGTTTTGTATTGAAGAGCGTATGTTGCCGGATATCCACCTGAGGAGAAATCCCGGCCTTACAACGTCCCATTACTATGTTTGCCGTATTGAAGAGAGCGCATTTCAGGAGGACCCTTAGGTCCTGGCCCGCGCTGGCTCAAGATAGTGAGAAACTCGACTTTTTCACTTGCTGGCACGGGCCATCCATTTTTTGTCTGCTGGTTCGCTCCTCTGCGCGTCCCGCTTACAGTGACACCAGAATCACCTCTAAGGTAAGCGACTGATGGCAGCATTCTCGCCTAAACCGTAGCATCACGGGGTTGTGATGCAAAACCCGTGATGCGGCAAGCGTGTAGGTTCAGCTACGGGACAACTCAACAAAGTGAGGAAAGGGGCGTCTATGACTTTTCTAACGACCAGATCCTGCGGGATAACTCGCAGAGCAAGTTCCCTGTTGGCTTTATTGGCTCTGACATGTGCGGTTGCCATCGGGGCAGGCTGCAATAAGACGAATGCTAATTACAAGGACTCTGTCAAGAGCGCGCTCGAGCAGGCGGACCTGAAAGATGTCACCGTCAGCGAGGATGACGCTAAAAACACAATCACGCTCGGTGGAACTCTTCACTCCGATGACGCCAAGAGTCGAGCCGCGAACATCGCACAGGCAAACGCTGGACCTCGCATCGTTGCCAACGAGATTAGCGTTGAACCGGTTGGCAGTGAGAGCCAAGCCCGTCGGGCGGAATCAAATCTCGATGATGGTATCGAGAACAATTGCAAAGCGAGCCTGATTTCCAAGGGTCTCGACAAGCAACACATCAGCTGTGACGCAAAGAATGGCGTGCTTACTCTGAAGGGATCCGTGAAGACTCCTGCAGAACGTAAGACTGCGGAAGAGCTCGCGCAGAACGTGCCCAACGTTCAGCAGGTCGTGAATGAAATTCAGGTCCGTCGTTAGCTCAGTTTTCCGGACAGCCGCGTTTCAGACGTCGAACAGGCGAAACGCGGCTGATGATTGCTGTTTTTGCAAGAGGGTAATTGCCACGTTATGCACCGGAACTCCTGCCAGCGTCTGACCGTCTAATGTGCCATTATGAGCGTGGCCATGAACTACCAGGTCAGCTCCGTGTCGGTCGATCACCTCTGCGAGTCGCGATGTTCCCAAGAATGGAATGATTTCGGGAAATTCGCCCTTCACGGTCTCGGCGATCGGGGAGTAGTGCAGCACGACCACGCGCTTCTTCGTACGCAGCTGTGAGAGCCCACGTTCCAGCTTAAGAGCTTCGTCGATCGAGGCTCGCACAAAGACCTTGATCTCAGATTCTCCGAATGCAGTCAGGACTCCTCTTCCGAAGCCTCCAACAAAGCCCTTGGTGCCGGCGAAACCCACGCCATCGCGCTCATAGGCGCTGCCGTCCAGCATTTTGATTCCGCCCGCGGTCATCATCTGCATCAACTCCTGCTCGCGACCACTCTCATAGTCGTGGTTGCCGAGAACCGCGATGGTGGGAACCCGCAACCGCACCAGCGTGTTCAGCAGCGGCTCCATTTCGCTTGGCTGTCCGTAGTTGGTCAAATCTCCAGCTAGTACCAGCACGTCCGCGTCATCCCGAACATTGCTAAGCTGTTCGCGCAAAGCAGCCTGGTTCGATGGCGAGAAATGCAAATCGGCCGTGGCAGCAATTCTCATGCAATGTTTCTTTCGTCTACTTGCAACAATTACGAGCCAGGTTACGACGTGGAGGTCTCACCGATCTTGGTGGTCCGTTTCTGATATTCGCTTTGAACGTTCTCCAGTCCCCACTCCTCCACGTCAATTGCGAACATCGCATCATCGACGAGGCTACCGCGGAATTTTGCGCTAACGTTCGGAGCGTGATCCTGTTCAGCAATGCGGCCTAGTAAGTCTTCCCAGAGCCATTGGGGAATGAACCTGATTTGGGCTGGATAGACATATCGAAACAAGATGAGATTCCACAAAACGAGTTCCCAATGCTCCCCCGCGATCTGGAGGATGCGATTCCAATCGAGTTCGGCCCGAGTTGCGTAGATGATGTGCGCGATATCCGCTCCGTCAAAACGTTCGCGCCGTGTCACGAAGAGTTTTGAAGCGAGTAGTTCTTCCGCTCCCAATACTCGGCTCGGAACACCCAAAACTGTAGCGGGCTGCGCACGCTCAATCCAGGTCTTGTCCACCGATATAACGCCATTACTCATCCCGGTGATTAGATCCACGAAGTATCCATCGCGATGAACCTTCGCAAGCCAAACCGGATCGCAAACTTCGCAATGAAAGCCCTGCCTCTTCAAATCCTCGAGCACTGCGCTCGCACTTTCGGCGCATAGAAAAATATCGAGATCCTTCGTGGAACGAAAAATGCCTGTATGTTTTTGCAATGCAAACGCCCCAGCCACGGCATAGGGTCGCCCCGATGTCTCGAAGGAGGCCAGCACTTCCTGGAATAATCCCTGTTGATCGGGAGGCAAGGAATTTGGAACGGATGACGTGGGTGCTACTTCGGTTTGCGCTTTGCTCGCTCGATTCGCCATGGCCTTCACCAGGTGTTCCAGCACAAACAGCGCATAGCGCTGAGCCGCGCTGCTCCGTGCGTTTTGTCGCGCGACTCGCGTCTACACCGCTATTGATTTACGCGCAGCAGCATCAACGTCCCACTCTCCAACTTGACATTGCTTTTGTCGGAACTCAAAACCGATCCCTGCCCGTTCTGTGAGGCAGCCGATAACTTAAGATTCGAAATTCCGACAACGCCCTCCGTCTTCCCCGTAATCGGCGGGTTATTCGCTGTACTTTCCGACGATGGCGGCGGCACCTGGCTCGTGGACCTCGGCGCCTCAGATGGCATTGACCCTGCGCCCGTTCCCACTCTGCTCCCTGTATTCGGAGCGACTCCTCCGCTGCTCGGAGCTGATGCCGCCGGTCCAGGGTTGCCAGAACCGGCCGAATCGTTTCCTCCCCTAGCCGCATCAGGAGAGATAACCGCCTGAATCGACATTGGCAGAGGAACTTCTCCGCCATTCCTCATGACTGCGTGATCAAACGCGATTCCAACCTGGGACTCCTTCTGGTCTTTGCTCCGACCCTGCGCTTCGGTGACGTGACCTAGTACCTTTGTATCCTTGGCGACAATAATGTCACCATTGTTCGTTTTCAGATCTTGCGTAACCTTCGCCTCCACTTGGTCGCCCGTCTTGGCCTTCTTGGCGTCAATCGCTTTCGTGAGCTGTACTGGAATTACGCTGCCGGGTGCGATTCGGGGTGTTGCCCCATTCTGGCCTTGCGCTGGCGACGTCGCAGTTTGAGTCGATGATTGCGACGCTGGAACGGTCTCGTTTCCCCGAGGTGCGGCGTCCTGGCCAAATAAGACTCCGCAGATTACAAGAATTAAAGAACTCAGAATTGGTGTTGTCTTCATCGGGCCTCCCATCGTCCTTGATTGCAATTATTTCGGCAAAGTGTGCACAAAAAACTGCAGATGAGATGCGATCGCTAAACCCTTGGGTTTGCATGAAAGTTTTGATTTGCCGGGAAATTTCTGAAGGGGGTGAAGGATAAAAGCTGGAATTTCGACTCTATTCGTGAGGGGAATAATGTTCGGAAGGATTGGATTGCAATATGATCACCAGGCCCCGGCGTTTTTCACTTCTCGACCTATGGTTGTGGGCGAAATCAGTGTCCGGATTGTCCGACTCTGCACGTAAAAAGCGGCTTGCGAGAAACTGAAGTCTGCCCGACAGCTCTTCGCGATCCTCTTCGACAACCATGCGAAGTTGTGCGATCAGCTCGTTGCACTTGGCGTCGTCAACTTCCCAACTAAGCCGTTCGCAGATTCGCCGGATTGCTTCCGGTCCGTACACAACTGCCCCCTTTCCGCACAATAATGTTTGCGGAATGCGCCGTCGCCCGCCATCGGGTGGATTTGGTATCTCGACCGTACTTCTACCGTAAGTGGATGTTGTGCGCCAATTAAGACAACTGAGGCGGCTTATCCAATCGGGGAAAAAGCAACCCGCGTGTAGGCCCGCCACGCAGGTAAGAAGTTCGTCAATGTCTTTCCAGCGCTACCGTTTGTGCAGCGTATCTTGGGGCTCTGCCTCGATAGTCACTTCCACCCGGGCACCCTTTTTGAGACTGACTTCATTGCCATCTTCGTCTGTCAGGGTGTTCTCGATCCGTATTTCCTTGTACAGATCATCGGCTCCTTCCACCGCGATCTCCGCTTTGTCCGGCTCGCTCGGGAGTGGAGATCTGATAATCTGTTCCACCGTTCCGGGCAGGGTGGTGCTCGCCTTCTCAGCCATTCGGCGTCTCCTGAAAAGCACTGACTGCTCCGCACGTTGAGGCAGATGCAACTATGCAGCGAAGTCCCGAGCACCGTAAAGCCTGCTTCTATCGCTTGCAATACGGGAATGCCCGTATGTGAATATGCGAACCTGTGTGCCATTGCTTTTTCCTGGGCACTTACTCTTGGGGCTTCCGTCGCGCTGAACCCCGTCGTCTCTTCGTCGCGCTGGAATGGGCGAGACGCTCGGATAGCAGCGTTTTCGCTCGTTCCAACTCCGCCCGCCGCCTTTTCGACTCAAGCCCTTGCGCGCCCGGTTGATGAAGTAGGTCAACATCCTCATGCCGGAACTCGGTCCCTTGGGCGACACTTTCCGCGATGCCAGAGCTCGCGCAATCGTATTCGCTTCTTTTGTGAACAGTCCAGGTTGCGGATGTGTCGAATCCGTGTGGACGCTTGCAATCCAGCGTTTGCTCGCCCCGCGCGCATGTCCAGATTTATGTTTCGCCCGATTTCTTTGCATAAGTCTCACCTGACAATGGTCGCATGTGTGCTGCTGCCAACAGCCTTTGCTCCGCAACGATAACGATAGTGAGCTGACGGTTCCCTTTCTATAGAGGCATTGCTGTAAGGGCACGCCGCGTTTTTCCGGCCCAGCATTTTTCGCGCCGATTGTTCACAACAATTCTTGTCGCAAACTGACAAACCGTTACTTCCGATTGCAGCATCCACCGAATGTGAATGGGAGGTTACATGGGGAAGAATCGGGCACTAGCAGACCCATCGCGCCTGAAGCCGTTTGACCAGAAGGAAAAGGAACTTCTGCGCGTCGTCATTGAAACGCCAAAAGGCAGCCGAAATAAATTTGCTTTCAACGCAAATCAGCAAGTTTTCGAGCTGAAGAAAGTTTTGCCTGCTGGCATGGAATTTCCATACGACTTCGGTTTTGTTCCCTCAACATTGGCACCGGATGGCGACCCTGTGGATGTCCTGGTTCTGATGGATGAACCTGCCTTCCCCGGTTGTGTTCTGTTGGCACGTATCATCGGAGCGATCGAGGGCGAGCAATCGGACAACAAGAATACGGAGAGAAACGATCGCATCATCGCAGTGGAAAAAGATGCTCACAGTTTTGCTGATATCAAGTCCAGCGACGACTTGGGAAAGGACTTCAGCCGTGAACTTGAAGAGTTCTTTGTGAACTATCACCGTTTGTCCGGAGAGGACTACAAGGTACTGCGCCTTATCGGGCCCAGTCGCGCACGAAAACTCGTGAAAGCATGCCTGCGCTGACATCCTCAAGGAATTGCGAATGATTTCAATCCTGCTCCGGTTTCTGATCGGTGGCCTGCTAGTCTCCGCATTCGCCGTTATCAGCGACGTTCTGAAGCCTAAGAGCTTTGCCGGCCTGTTCGGAGCTGCTCCGTCAATCGCTCTTGCCACAATTGGCCTCACGGTCGCAAGCGAAGGAACTCACTACGCCGCACTGGAAGCGCGTTCCATGGTGGTGGGCGCAATCGGATTCTTTGTGTATGCCTCTTGCGTCAGTCGACTCTTAATCCGGCACAAAATAAAGGCGGGACCCGCAACGCTGATCTCATTGCCGGTGTGGGGAGCGGTAAGCTTCGCAATCCGATACCTATGGTTGAAGTGAGCAAATGAGAGTGCAGTTCCAAGTCGCGGCCCTCCGAAGGACGAAATGGTCGGAGTACGTATTGCGCTTTGTCGGCGGCGGCTGCGTTACAGCAGTCACTGGTTTAATCGCAAGAAGATGGGGGCCGGTGGTCGGCGGCTTGTTCCTTGCGTTCCCAGCGATCTTTCCGGCGAGCGCAACCCTCGTGGAGAAACATGCGGAACAAGAGAATGATTACCAAAAAACGAACGGAGCACGCGGGCGTCGAGCGGCAGGACTCGACGCTGTCGGATCGGCGATCGGAAGCATCGGGTTGGTCGCCTTTGCTTTGGTGGTCTGGCGTCTGCTACCAGCGTTGAGCGCCGCTCTCGTTTTGTTCATTCCGATGCTGGCGTGGCTAATTGTGGCCGTGCTTCTTTGGACCGCATGCAGATGGATCCCCAGGCAAATCGCCTTCCGACGTTCGCACCGCAAAACACCAACGAGGGAATACACCCGGCTCCGCCCCCGATGAGCTGAGACTGCGTGCATACGTGGCGATCCGTGTGACCTTCGCATCCAACAGAATTCCATCGGGTTTCGACCCTATAGCGGACTCTCCGAAACCGCGCCGATAATAGCCGGGCCGTGCCCAAACGGATACTAGTCGTAGATGATAATCCTGCGATCCGAGGGGTCTTGCGGAGAATTCTCGAATTTAACGACGGTTGGACTGTGTGCGGTGAAGCGGTCGATGGCCGCGACGGGGTGGAAAAAGCAAACGAGCTTCGGCCAGACTTGGTTGTTCTGGACTTATCCATGCCTGTTATGAATGGCCTCGAAGCTGCCCGGCGTCTTCACCAAACTCAGCCCCAATTGCCCGTTATTCTCTGCTCGCTCCACAGCGACGAACTCCTACAGAGAGAAGCCGCGGCTGCCGGTGTGACAGCTGTTGTCTCCAAAGCTCACAATATGGAAACGCTGATAAGCAAGGCGCGCGAGTTGCTCGCTAGCTGAGCCGGATCAGTCCGGTCTCCAATCTGGGTATTTCAACACTTCCTTCTTCAACAATCGCAACGTATTCGAGGCATCTTGCAAAGCCTGGCGCTCTTCGCCCGAATCCGATCCAGAAGACAGCTCCTGCAATCGCTGAAAGATCGCCACTTCCGCGTCAACGACCCTCTGTTTAAGAATGTCCGGGTCGAGTTCCAGGAGAGCTGCCCGAATCGATTTCTGCCATACGAATCGGTTATGATCCTGTGATTCGAGGTTTGCCATTGCACCCTCCTTTGGTGCCGAATCCAAAAAATAATTATTGTCTATCCGTGACCTCTTACCGCTCTGGCGCGTCGTCTGCAGCCCAAACATAGAAATTCTTTTTGTCAGCCAACGTTTGGATCTTGATGCCCGCGGCGCTGGAGGCTCGATGAACGGCCGACCTCAAATTGGCTAATCCAATTTCGCCGACATCTTCAAAAGGGATGACGAGCGCCGCACCAGCTTTCAGGGTCTGGAGTTCCTGTACGATCCCTTGCATGAGCTCGTGGTGTTTTCCCTTACGTCTCTTGTCAAGAGATGAAATCTGCACTTGGCGATATCTCGCGGCTGCTCCTTTTCCTTTCAAGTTGTTGGTCACGAATATCACTCCGAAAAAACGTTAATATTGTAACAATAATTAAATAGAGTATCAAATATAGAGTTTGTATACGATATTTATAGTTTTACGCTTGAATCCAAGATCGCGCCTTCGTCCCTCTCGTGTTTGGGAAAATGCGGCCGCTCAGAACAAGACCAAAGGCCAGTGTGCAGGTGCCTCTCTGCTCAATGCCAGGACTGACCATCACGCGGTATCCTGCTGAACGAAGATGTGGCCACGAAGGCAGAGCAAGACTCGCCGAAAAAGAGCAGCGCGTCACGCGTCGCGATTGGCGGTCGCGAGGTTGGCTGTTCTAGTGTTCGCAATCCCGATGGTCGTCAGCGCGCGCGCGATCACTGCTCCGGATTATTACAACCGCCTCGTTTTCGACAATAGCGTCACATCGGATTACTACTACTACAGCGGCGGTCGCTCGGTTTTCCCGAGCACTCTGCAACTGGTAGCTGGGCAACTCCCGGTCGACACCAAAATTTTCTATACCCCTCCCAATTCCCTCCGCTTGCAATGGCAATCCGTCGCGGGAGGAAGCTGGGATGCCGAGGTTCGTGTCCAGGACATTCGCAACCGTCGTGTGAACCTTATCGGCGACACTCTTTATCTGTGGTGCTACGCGCCCCAATCAATACCTCCTTCGGATTTGCCAATGATTCAGCTTGAGGACGAAGATCATGACTTTACAGTCCCCATTCCTCTCGGGACTGTTGCTTTGCCTGCGAGACACTGGACCCAGATCCAGCTGCCCTTATCGAAATTTTCTAGTGCATCCGTGTATGACTTCGATCCAAAACGCCTGCACGGTGTTTATTTCTCGCAAGGCGCATCCGATAACGTCCCACGCACTATGTTCATCGACGAAATCAAAATCGATGACGAGAGCATCGCCTCTGAGCCCAGCGACAAATCTCAGCGCCCCTCCCCGCCTCATGGTGTCCGCGCCAAAGCTTATGAGCGGCATGTGGATCTCTCCTGGGAACCGCCGGCGGAAGAGAACTTGCAGGGCTATATCATCTATCGCTCGCTGACGAAGCGCCGATTCCGGCCTGTGGGAATTCAGGCCGCCGGAACCAACCGCTATGTCGATTTCATCGGACGCTCCGGCCAGCAAGCGTCTTATCTCGTGCGGAGTGTGGACCGCGCCTATCACCAATCAGTCTTCTCCAACGAGGCGAGCGCCGCCACTCACGACCTCTCCGATGACGAACTGCTCACCATGCTGGAGGAAGCATGCTTCCGCTATTACTGGGAAGGCTCCGATCCTGTTACGGGAGCACCTCTGGAGAATATTCCCGGGAACAATCGCATTGTGGCCACGGGGGCATCAGGCTTCGGCATCATGGCGTTGATCGTAGGAATCGAGCGCGGCTTCATCACCCGGGAACAGGGTTTGCGGCGCCTGACATCCATCGTCAACTTCTTTGAAAAGGCACCGCGCTATCACGGGGTATTTCCCCACTTCCTCGATAGTGAGACTTCCGAAGGTGTTCCCGTTTTTGGCATGTTCGACGACGCGGGAGATCTCGTCGAAACCTCATTCCTCATGGAAGGTCTGCTGAGCGCACGCCAGTATTTTAACGGCCAAAGCTCGGCGGAGCGCTCCCTGCAATCGAGAATCACGAGTTTGTGGGAGTCGGTGGAATGGGACTGGTACCAAGCGACTCCGCAGAAGGAAGCTCTCGTTTGGCATTGGTCGCCGCGCTGGTCCTGGTACATCGGCCATCGTCTCACTGGCTTCGACGAAACGATGCTTGCTTATCTCCTCGCTATCGCTTCTCCAACCCACTCCGTTCCCCCTTCCCTCTACTACACCGGGTGGGCCGGGCAATCACCCGCCGCTATTGCGTATCGGAGCGGTTGGTCAGGAACCACCGACGGCGACCACTATCAGAACGGTCATACCTATTACGGGATCAAGCTGGATGTTGGTGTCGGAACAGGCGGTCCCCTTTTTTTCACTCAATACTCGTTCATGGGACTCAACCCAAAAGACGTTCGCGACAAATACACCAACTACTTTGACAACAATCAGAACATCGCGCGAATCAATCTTGCTTATTGCATCGCGAATCCCGGCCGCTATGAAGGCTACGGACCGGACAACTGGGGGCTGACGGCCAGCGATGATCACCTCGGCTATTCGGTGCATGCTCCGGTGCCAACGCGTGATAACGGAACCATTACGCCAACCGGGGCTCTCGCTTCTTTTCCGTATACCCCGGAAGCTTCCATGGCAGCGCTCAAGCACTTCTATCGTGATCTTGGCGATCGCCTTTGGGGCGTATTCGGCCCGCGCGACGCTTTCAACCTTGGCCGGAACTGGTTTTCACCGGTCTACATGGGACTCGATCAGGCCCCGATCGTCGTGATGGTCGAGAATTACCGAACCGGATTAATCTGGCGCTTGTTCATGTCGAACTTGGAAATCCAGTCCATGCTGCCTCGCATTCAGAACGACGCAACACAAGCCCAGGGCCTCATCAGTCCCACGCCGTAATCGACTTGCAATTGCCCGCTGGTGCATACTGCAGGGATCTTTGCCCGACCCCGTTTCTATTTTGTGCACGGCGGGTTTTTTCGCTACAACGAGCAGAATCTCGAATTGAGGTCTTTTCCCTATGGTGCGCTGGAGGGCGGCCCCCTACCCTGTGCTTGGTCGCACCATTGGAACAGGAGGAGCTTTATGCTTTATTACGCGCTGGTGTTCTTGCTCATCGCCTTGGTAGCGGGCTTCTTGGGCTTCGGTGGAATCGCTTTTGCTGCTGCCGGTATCGCAAAGATTCTGTTCTACATTTTTGTGGTGCTGTTTCTGGTGAGCGTCGTGATGCACCTATCACGAGGCGGGGCCCGCACATAAGGGTTCGTGGGATTTAGAAAAAAGAAGCTCGAGCGGAGTTCCGTGGGTCAAAATGCGCGGTGATTAGCACATAATATTGCATTTTGGTCGCGAATTGAAAAATGCAGCTCATCACCCGCGGATTCCGGCGAGCCCCTGCGGGCTCTGAACAACCACCGGCTCTGGAAACTCCAGAGGGTCCAGAGCTTATTCGCGGAAGCATCAAGACAGCGGCAGTCGCACAGGTGGTGATCGCAACTGCCGCTGCCGTCGGACTCATCTATCTTCTAAAGGTTGTCTTTGTCACCATCCTCATCTCTGCTCTCTTGGCCTTCGCGCTTGATCCACTTGTAGTTGGTCTGGCTCGTCTGCGCGTGGCTCGCGCTGTGGGTGCTGGAATTGCACTGCTGCTTCTGATTGCCGTGATTTTGGCGATAGCCATCTTTTTCTATAACCGTGCGGTCGATTTTGTAGAGGAGTTACCCAACTATTCCACGGCGATCCGAGAGGACATCCGCAAACTGGAAGCGCAAGCGGATAAGCTGGAAACCAATACTCGCAGCATCATGCCCGAGCCGAAAGGAAAGAAACCTATTGCCGTAGAGGTGCAGGAGGCTCCCGGGCTCACGAAAATTATCTCCTCAGGGGCAACCCAGTATGGCGATTTGGCGTTGGCCATCAGCTTCGTTCCGTTCCTGATCTATTTCATGTTGACGTGGAAGTCTCATATTCACTCGGCCACCCTTCACATCTTCCCGACAGATCAGCGTACGACCGCCTATCGAACAATCGGACGCATCTCGGAGATGGTGAGGAGCTTCATCGGCGGAAACGTTATCGTTGGTTTACTCAATGCCGTAGCGTCCACAGCGGTGTTCTGGTACGTAGGTCTACCCTATTTTTACTTTCTGGGAATTATCAGCGCTTTTCTCGGCCTCGTTCCGTACCTGGGGCTCATCTTCGCACTTTTCGCGCCCATTGCTGCCGGTGTGGGTGTTCTCAGCAAGAGCCAATTGCTGGTCGTGTTTGCCACTGTCGTCGTTCTCCATGTGCTCGGCATGAATCTGCTCTATCCCAAGCTGATCGGCCGGCGACTGCGCTTGAACCCACTGGCCGTGGCACTTTCTCTTCTTTTTTGGGGATGGATCTGGGGAGCTTCAGGGTTGATTCTAGCCATTCCACTCATGGCGAGTGCAAAAATCGTCTGTGACTTTGTCGAGCCCTTGCGCGGGCTTGCTCTTTGGCTGGGAGACTAGAGCGTGGAATTATTTTGATGACAAGCCTCGCGTCTTCTTCGCACTCGAACGCTACGCCGCACTGGCGTTGTGCTCCACCCTCAACTGAGGACCAGATATCCTCTGCGCCCGTTCTTTCCATCAGTTTTTCTTCCCTGCTACACGTCCTGAAGACCTTGGCGCTACACCACCGGTAACCAGTCTCCTACTCACGCAATTGTGCGCCAACAACGCGGCCCAGTCGTGTACAAAATGAAACGGCTCACAAGCTCCGCTTGCTGCGGGTGGCCCATGAGCCGTTACATTAAACAATCGTTGTGCAGGACCTTACTTCACGTGAATCGTTTTTCCATCCGGATCCAGTGTGCCCTTGATCCGAACCTTCTGGCCTTCATACTTTTTGGCTAGATCCTGCTGGTCGATATCATACGAACTACTGTTCGCGGAATCTTGCAGCATATACTTGTCGCCAACTTTGGTGATCACTCCGGTGAAGACCTGAACGTCAGATTGCCGCGACGCCCCCTGTGTATCCGGCGCTTGCTGTCCCGGGTTTTGCTGGCCGGGCTGTTGCTGGCTCGGTTGCTGCTGAGGGTCCGACTGTTGCGCGAACACCTGAGCTGTGAGGAAGCTCAACGCCAGCGCGCTCGCCAGTCCGAATGATTGCATCGTTTTCTTCATGCCGTTCTCCCAAGCGATTGGTATCGCGTTCCCGTGAAGGAGTGCAGTTGATGGACCAAAGGGACAGATGGGGCCCAAGTAATAACAAATTTGAATTACGCTTGATTTTTCACTCGCTTGGAAATCCTCCTACGTCGCAATGTGCGACGAAGCCCCAGTACGAATCGTTTCATCCGGAAAAACCCGTAGAATGGTGCCACCAGGTCCGAGGCTTTTATTCATGAAGCACGCAAAATTTTCTTGGCAGCCCGGTTTCTCGTTTAGTTCTCTCATGCACGCAACGAAACAATTGACACGCTCGCTCTTATGGGCCCTGCTCCGACGATTCGATAATTCGGCAGAATTTGTCGCACGACCGTGTAGACCCGTTCCATTTGCCCTGCATCCAACACCCGAGGGAGGTACGCATGGCTCTTTTTGACGAAACTTACCGCGTCGTTGCAGTGGACAGCCAGAGTCTGACGGTGCGTGGAACCACGAGCGGGGAAATCCTCACGATTGTTAACACAAATCCGGAAATACCTCTCAATGAAGCGGAATACCCACTGGGTCAGTTGATTGCGCTCAGCGACCCATCCGCCACCACTTCCAACTGATAGCGACGCAGGTTTGGAGTGGCTCGAATTCATTGGTTGTCTGCTAAATTTCACAATTCATCTTCGAAACTTTTTACCATCTAGCACGTTCTACCCTTCGTGCAGGAGTATGCCGTTTGAAAGATTGTGAGCTCATCGGCACAGACCATCTTGGTCCCCATTGGAAAGAAATGGTCGCTGAAGCAGTGTCTGAGACCGATCCTCGACAACTTCGGGAGAAAGTAGCCGCAGCCGAGGCAGCGATTTTCCAACGTTTGCAACGACTCGCAACGAGTTCCAAGGGATCGCACACAGAGATGCGTGAACTCCGTGCCGCCTCGGATCGACTGCTTGCGCTTAAAACTGATGTCTTGAAGTTTCCAGGCTGGAGAGAAGAGTAAGGATCAATTTACGTTGCGCAGCAGTTCGCTCGCTTTGCTAACCAGCTTCTGCATGTTCTGCGTTTTCGAGATGATCGCTCGAACTCCGGCGTGACGTGCTTCGGAGCGCAGTGCTTCATCGGTGTGCAGCGAACACAGGATCACCAAGATCGTCGGCATGGTGTCATGAATGACTCGGGCAGCTTCCAACCCGTTCATCACGGGCATCGATACATCCATCACGATCAAATCGGGTCTAAGGGTTTTAGCTTTTTCGATCCCCTCTCGTCCATTGGAGGCTTCGCCGCAAACATCCCAATCCTGGTTAAACTCAAAAACATTGTGGAGCGCCCGCCGGATCGCGGGATTGTCGTCTACGAGCATGATCCGCTTGATCACGAAGCCATTATGACGCCACGCTTGGAACCCACCATCGAGTGAACGGCGTATCTTTTGCTGAAATATAGTCTTAGGGTTTTCCCCACAACATTCGGGGATGTTCCAGTATCTGCTCCCACCACCGTTTCGCAATCTTTATGTCACTGAGAACAGATATTTGATGAGGCCACTCAGGATTCTCACGTATTTTAGTTTTGGTCGTGCCGCGATACGATTACTTTACCCAAACATGACGGACTTACCTCTCGCGTCGGTGATACCCCAACGCTGTCGGGTTCTCTCCGGAGAAGACCGACTCAATCGGCGCGGGGGGCTTTTCAAGCCGTTAGCCAATTCCTCCCCGCAAGCTTGCAGATGGCCACATAGCAAGTTGCAGTGCCTGTACAGAAAGGGGCAAACCTGAAAGCCTCCTCAACAATTACAATTCGAGCGTTAAAAGAACCCTAGGGCGAGTACCGGAGGGTAAATTTCGTTTTCGGGCTTCCGAGGACATTCATGAACCACACTGCACCGCGCTTCGGCGTGCTGCTTACTGCTTTCATCGCGCTCTCGCAGTCGTACCTCGAGTGTCAGCAACCCAAACCGATCAGTCTGCCCGTCGACGCCGTTACCACTCAACTTTGGAGGCTCACCCAGCTCGAAGCGACGGAGTGGCACTACCACCTTGGAGACGTGCCGCACGGTGAAGCCATCACGCTCGACGACAGCGGTTGGACGACCGTGAAGAGTAAAACTCAAGCCCCCGAAGCCGCCGTATGGTACCGGCGGTGGATCGTTGTACCGCGGGAACTCAATGGTTATGACCTCACCGGAGGAAGACTCTGGTTTCGCTTCGTAGCCTCAGGTAACGGCCCGATCCCGGAAATCATTTATTTCAATGGTCGACGCGTCGCCATGGGCGAAGACCTCGAACCCATCATTCTCGTCGACCCCATTCACCCGGGCGACAAAGTGCTGGTCGCCGTCAAGCTTCTGCAGACAGTAGACAAGAAGCATTTCGACGATGCCGTCGTGCGTATTGATTTCCCCACAAGCCGGCCTAGCCCACTCGATTTGCTAAGAGAGATTGAGATCGCCGCCTCTCTCGCTCCATCATTGGAAGCAAAGAAGCAATCCGTCGATCGGGCGGTAACAAACGCTGCCCAAGCTGTGGACCTGGCGGCCCTCGCCGCGGGCAAGCAGAATGAATTTGATGCGTCGCTCAACAAAGCGCACGCTTTGCTGGCGAACATCAAATCTGACCTGCAAGGGACCACTGTCCACCTCTCCGGCAACGCTCACATCGATGCCGCCTGGCTGTGGCCGTGGACGGAAACTGTCGATGTCGTACGTCGCACCTTCAGCAGCAGCCTGCAATTGATGAGTGAGTACCCGCATTTCACGTACACACAATCAGCGGCCGCCTACAACCAATGGATGGAAGAGAAATATCCTGCGCTCCATCAGCAGATCGTCGATCGCGTAAAGGAAGGTCGATGGGAGATGGTGGGAGGCATGTGGGTCGAGCCTGATCTAAACATGCCCGACGGCGAATCCCTTGTTCGTCAGCTGCTGATCGGGAAGCGCTACTTCAAAGAAAAGTTCGGCGTCGATATCCGAATCGGCTGGAATCCCGATTCGTTCGGCTATACCTGGCAGTTGCCACAGATCTATAAAAAGTCCGGCATTGATTATTTCGTCACACAAAAAATGGCGTGGAACGACACCAACAAATTACCTCTGAAACTGTTTTGGTGGCAGTCACCCGACGGCAGCCGCGTGCTGACCTATTTCCCGCACGATTACGTAAACGACATCGATCCAGTGCGGATTTCAGGCGACGTCGCGATCGCGCGGAAGCTCAATCCAGGTACACCCCTGATGATGCATCTCTACGGCATCGGCGATCATGGCGGCGGGCCGACTCGCAGCATGCTCGATAGCGGCATTCACTGGACCAGTCCTGATCGCGTAACGCCGCCGCTGAAGTTCGGCACGGCTCAGGAATTTTTCTCTGAGATCGAAACCAGGCTCGACACCTACCACTCCCCTGTCTGGAACTACCGAACGATGGCCGACGGCGCCAATCAACTGCCCGCACCGTCGGAAGGAAAACTGAGTCTGCCTGTCTGGAACGATGAGTTGTACTTCGAATATCACCGCGGCGTGATGACAACGCAAGCCAATCACAAACGCAACATGCGAGAAAGCGAGGAGCAGTTACTCAACGCCGAGAAGTACTCCTCGATTGCTTGGCTGTTCGGCAATTCGTATCCTGGCGCCAGTCTCAATGAAGCGTGGAGGAAAACTCTATTCAATCAATTTCACGATCTGGCTGCTGGCTCCGGCATCGGAGTCATCTACAAAGACGCGCAACGCGATTATGACGTTGTTCGTTTGATCACGGAGGATGCGACCATAAACTCCTTGCAGTCCATCGCATCTCGGGTCCATACCACTGGCGCTCCGAACGCAGTGCCGGTTCTGGTATTCAATCCTCTTGTATGGACACGGAACGACCTCGTGCTCATTGACGCCGAGATGCCCGCCGAAACCAGCAATGGCGTGTCTGTACTGGACCCGCAAGGTCACGCACTTCCATCTCAGACCCTCAAGCGCGATCCAGCAACACGGTCCTATCATCTCCTCGTTAAATTGAAGGATGTCCCGTCGCTCGGTTACCAGATCTTGCAGATAGTTCCTTCTATTCAGAGAACATCCACCGATCTGGTCGCGCACGACTTCATCCTTGAGAACTCTGCCCTACGCGTTTCCGTCGATCCAAAGACGGGCTGTATCGCCAGCATCTATCAGAAGGCTGCCAAATTCGAGACGCTTGCCAACGGCGCTTGTGGCAACCAACTCCAAGCCTTCCAAGACGCCCCAAAAGAATATGACGCGTGGAACATCGACTCTGACTTCGCGGAACATGAAATCGATCTAAATACGGTTGACTCGGTGGAACTGATTGAAACGGGTCCTGTGCGCGCCACCATCCGAGTTACGCGAACTTGGCAGAGCTCGCGCTTCATCCAAGACATCAGCCTTTACGCCAACTTCGATCGCGTCGATGTACGAAACCATATTGACTGGCACGAGACCCACGTACTGTTGAAAGCGGCTTTTCCTTTGGCCGCCTCGAGCCCAAATGCCGCTTACGAAGTCCCTTATGGCTCCATCGAGCGGCCCACCACGCGAAACAACAGCTGGGAGAAGGCGAAGTTCGAAGTTCCCGCTCTTCGTTGGGCCGATCTGGGAGACGAAACCCACGGCTTCAGTCTGATCAATGATTCCAAATACGGCTACGACGCGAAAGACAACGTTCTCCGACTCTCGCTCTTGCGTTCGCCCACTTGGCCCGATCCTGATGCCGACCGTGGTCACCACGAGTTCAGCTACTCCCTTTACCCACATTCAGGCAATTGGAAAAGCGCTTTGACGGTTCGCCGCGGTTATGAATTCGACTACCCGCTGCGCGCATTTCAAGTTTCTCCGCACGAAGGCAGTCTTCCTGGGCAACATTCTTTTCTCTCGGTTGAAGGCGAAAATGTAGTGCTGACTGCTCTCAAGAAAACAGAAGATGGCGATGCATTATTGCTTCGACTTTATGATTGGGCCGGCAAGGCCGACAACGTGCAGATTCATCTGCCTGATGGCGCCACCGCTGCATCGCTTACGAACTTGATGGAAAAAACGCAAGGCTCGCCACTTCCTGTTTCGGCGAACCGGGTCACCGTGCCGGTGAATCCTCACGAGATCGTTTCCGTTCGGGTGGATTTCGCCCGCAAAGGTTCTCATCCTTAATTAGAGCTGTCCGTAGTTAGAGGGCCGTCCATCTCATAGCCCACGCGTCGTTGGCCTTCGGTCACTTGGGATGAGGTTACTGGCAGTGTTACGCTTTGCGACGTACGCCGGAAAAACCCCCGTTTTCCGTAGAAGTACTTCTTTCCGAGAGAAAACAACATGCCTCGCCGCGTTCTGAGTGTAATCGCTGTTTGCCTGGCTGTGGCTGTGAGTGCCCATGCCCACGACAAGTCTCAAAAAGACAAGGCTTCTGCCAAAGTCGCGAAGGTAAAGCCGAGTAGCGGCCCCATGCCCGTCACTGCGTCTTCCGTCAAGGGCCGCGAGCTCTACGAAAAAGGCATGGAGGACTACGAAAACCTCTACCTCGAGCGCTGCAACGAAGATTGGCGGGCCGCAGTAAAGGAAGACCCGGGCATTGCACTCGCATGGGCGTGGATTGCCTTCAACAGCCGCAATCCGGCCGAAGTTATGTCCGCTCGCGAGAAGGCAAAGTCGCTCCTGCCCAAGGTCACGCCGGGCGAACAGTTGATGATCAAGTGGATCGCCAATGTGCAGGAAGGAAACTCGATCGCCGGAATTCAAGCGATGAACGACATGCTCGCGATGTTCCCGAAAGACAAGCACCTTCTTTATCTGGCCGGAAACTGGCTGATGCTCGATAACGGCGACGGTCAAGCACAGCAGCGCTTGTTCGAAAAGGCACTCGCTCTCGATAAGAACTACCCCGCAGCGCTGAACGATCTCGGCTATGTGTTTGCACGGAATCGTGAATGGGCGAAAGCTTTCGCGACCATGGATCGTTACGTCATTGTTCTACCCAAAGAACCCAACCCGCATGACTCTTACGGGGAGCTGCTTCGCATGGCGGGACACTTCGACGAGTCCCTCAAGCACTACCGTATGGCACTGAGGATGGACCCCAACTTTACTTCGTCTCAGGCAGGAATCGCCGATACCTATGCTCTCATGGGCGACCAGACCCAGGCGCGAGTGGAATACGATAAGGCGATCGCACAGGCGCACAACGATGGCGACCGCGTCGACTACATGATGCAGCGCGCGACTACATGGGTTCGTGAATCGAACCCGTCAGAAGCTGACAAGGCTTTTGCTGAAACCTTACAAAAAGCACACGAACTCGGCCTGCACTTGCAGGAAGGCGAAGCTCACCGCCGCATGGCTGCCTACCAGACTGATGATGCTTCAGCTCTCAAACATCTCGAAGCAGCCGAGACTGCTCTGGGGCATGGCGAAGACATCTCTCCCATGGATCGCGAGGAAGAACTCTCTCGGGTCCTGCGTTACCGCACGGTGCGTGCCGCGCATGCGGGTAATACCGAACTCGCACAGGCCTCGTTACAGAAGCTTGTAGCGATGACGAGCGGCAGCCGCGACACAATTTTACTCAGTTCCTATCACGGAGCAGCTGGCGCTCTGTTGGTGGCTCAACAAAAATGGGATGACGCCATCGCTCAGCTGGAGGAAGATCGCGACGACCCATTCTCGATGCAACTTTTATCCCGCGCTTACTACGAGCGCGGCGACAGCATGAAAATGCATGAAGTTGAAGCTCGCCTTCGTGGAACAAACGTGCCCACCATCGAGCAAGCTGTCGTCGTCCCCGAAGCCCGTGCGCAGAAGCCTTCCACACTCTAATACAGGTCCTCTTACCCGTTTTGGTCTCGAGATCCGGCGTCGCTGTCCTGCGGAGCCGGATCACTCTCGCTGCGATGTCCAACACTCAGCCCAGATGGCCCTTCGCCAATCCATTTCATTTCTTATTGGCGAAAATCTTTTCTTCTGCCTTCGCAATCGCACGCCTTCGTGTTAGTCTCTCAATCCCATGCTGGAGTCCAAACAGGAAAAACGTACTCGCGCGCGGCTCACTCTGACGGTGCCCGCAAAGGTGAAGAACGGCGATGCGGCTCAGGAGCAACCGGCGATGACGCGCGACCTGAGCATGGGCGGCATCTTCTTGTATACGGACCAGCACATCGCCGAAGGCAGCAAACTTGAGATTGTGCTCATCCTTCCAGCCGAGCTTGGCTTCGGAGAGAAGCAGTGGGCCTGTTGCCAGGCATCGGTGGTGCGCGTGGAAGATGGAGAAAACAAGTTCGGTGTAGCCGCGCGGATCGATCGCCTCGATGTCCTGCCCGAAATTCCCACTTGACCCCGGCGACTCCGATCCCCCCTCACCGGGCAAATTGGTGGCTTCCAATCTGGTATAGGCCCCTGTGGGCGAGAATCTAGACCCAAGGTCTATTTCGGCGGAGAGCCAACCCCAAAATCGGCCGATAAGAGACCTGCCTGCAGGGGAACTCTCGCCTCCAAAATTGGATCAACTCGGCACCGAGGCCACAACTTGTCAGTTCTGACATTCGCTTCAGCTAGTTCGCCATTTTTGCGAAATCCTGCCCTTTTGCAGGGGAGACGATAAGATTTTTATTTTCATGCATCACGCGAGGTGCAATAATGAGCGGCCCTTGCAGTGCTCATCAACGATCTAAGCCGTAAGAACTTCCCTTGGCAGGCTGGTTATGTGGATTGAAAAACTGATTGATGGAGTTGTGGAAATCATTACGCCCATCGGTCCTCGCTATATACAACTGACGTTCCTTCAGCGGATCTACTTCCTTTGGATCTTCCGCCATTTTGACACCATTCCGCAGCAGGTGTTGAGCGCTCGCGAGCAACGGATGATCGACGCCCTCTGTGTCGAGCAGCGATTCATTTCGTTACCTGCGCACGCTTACGAGGCGCCCATCATTGGCACGTTGGAACGAGTCCCTTTGAAGCAACTGGAGGAGGAGATGCCTCCAAAACGACCGGCGGCAAGCATCGCCGAAGCCGGCGCCTCAACGCCACTGGTAGCCGATTTGCAGCAACGCCACTGACCCGGCAAGTTCTTAGCGCATGTCTGTTGTCTCGCGCGGAACCCAGTCTGCGCGCAGAGCGTTCTGTTCAACGTCTCAGGTGAACTGCGCCAATCTCTTTTTCTCGACAGTGCTCTTTCGCGGTGATTCCATTCTTCTTCCTGCAGCCATCCCTTTCTGTTCCCGTGACTCTTAAAACGAACAGCGATCTGATGGGGATCGATTCTTCCGTCTTCGAGGAGAGGTAGGGGCATGAGTCTTTCCCCCCGCGAAGAGCAACCAGCCCGAAGGTCCGTAATGTGGAACTGCGCGCGCCACCACCCGTTCAGTTGCGGCTTCGTTTGTCCCTGAGGTACTATGAAGCGTTGCTCGCCTCACAGATTTCTGCCTGAGGGGTGCGCCCTGCTTCCACGATCAGATCAAGGCAAGATCGTTGTTCGGCATGGATGCTCGAGCAAATTCAAACCACCCAGCCCGGGGCGCGTAGCTCAATTGGCAGAGCAACTGACTCTTAATCAGTAGGTTGAAGGTTCGATTCCTTCCGCGCTCACCACCTTATCCGCTGCAAGGCCAGTATTTTCGCGGTGTTTGAGGTTTTTTTCGTTTTCCACCCATTGCACCGCCAGTAGCAAAAAGTAACGCCAAGTAGCCCTGAGTCCCCGAAAATCCCCCCGAGTTTTCTCAGCGGGGTCCCCGAGTTTCTGGGCTCACTGAACAGACCCCCGTTTGGCCGGATGATCACGATTTGAAGGAATCGCTCCCATACTAGCAACGCCCTTGCGGGTCGTGCGCCGGTCGCGCGGCTCATTTTGGACCTTTTTCTGGAACGCGTCCTTCATCGTCGGCGGCGTCGGATGGACGTATTTCCGCGTCGTCGTGATGTTGGCGTGACCAGCCGCACGCTGTAGAGTGAACGCGTCCACCCCGGTAAGGCCGAGGTTGGTCAATGCGGTATGACGTGCGCTATGCACGCATGCGTCCCATGGCAGATTCAGCAGGTTTCTCATGCGTTCTTGCTGCTGGATCAGCGTAAAAGCTGAAATCGGGCTGATTCGATCCTCCCGGGTGAACACGAGAGGAACGTTGATTTCGCCATCCACGCCGTGAGGATGTCCTTGGCACGAGCGGTGATCGGCAGGCCGCGCTTGCGGAATTCGGTCTTGCCTCTCCGGATTTGCAGATAACCGTAGTGCCCCCACTCATCAGCTTTGTCCGTCATGTGGACATCGGCTTTGACGAGGTCGATGATCTCGCCCTCGCAGATGCCGATTTCGCATGAGAACTGGATAAAGCTATTGAGCGGCTCGGGCGCCAGTTCCTGGTATTTTTTTCGAAGCGCTTCCGTGAACACGAATGATCGTTCCCGTTCGCCCTTCAGTCGCGAGATCTCCGGCACAGCCTGGATCAGCTTCCAGCGACGCGCCATGCGAAGAGCTTTGCGCAGGGTAGCCCGCCAGCGGTTCACCGTGGCAACGCTACAAGTGCGCTCCTCATCCCTTTCGCAGTTGCGGGCGCAGCACATGGAGAGTCCATGCGCTGTCCTTGCCGCTGCTCCAGGACACCAGAATCCGCTTCATCTCGAAAGAGTCTAATTGAGTGTCACGAAATGACGATCTTGGAAAAAGCGTGAGGAGAGATATATCTCGGGTGGTTGACCCGCAAACGCCACGATTGAGATTCGCAATAATACTTTGCAAGGGGAAGAGTTAACTGGAAGCTTGTTCCAGAGTGAGGAAATGATCGTATGGGCTGTTGCCAATAACCGGGGGCGAGCGAGGCTAATCGAAAAGCCGCTAGAGATCGTGCGCCTCCCCGACAGCATCTTGGGCTTCATTCGCTGATAACGTGGTCTGCCCATTCCACCAGGGAAACGTAGATCGGAACCGTGCCCCATTGCGCGTTCCAACTGCTCAAGTCGGCCTCCGTGACCCCACGGGCCCGGGAACAGGCTCCTCAAGAAAATACTGGGATCCTTTTGTCCACAATCTTCGCCATGGTCTCGCTTAGGGGAGGCCATCCGATGGGTTTGACTGCATCAACCGTCGCCTTGCGCATGAGGTAGGTGGCGTCGTGAGTGAGAAATATCTGCACGTCATGTCCGGCGTCGGCCAGTGCAAGCCCGTGGGAAAAGGCGAAGGACGCTCGAGTCGGCTCATCGGTTCCCCAAGAACTCCGCATCAAGATGTGCAGTTTTTTCTTGGGTGCCTGAGGTTGCTGAGTCTGCGCCTCACCGTTGGAAGCGGTAATGGCCGCGGCTGCGAGCGCGCCGGCAGCCAATTGCGTCGATTTTTCAAGAAAGTTCCGGCGGGTCGCCATACCCCTCCAGCAATTGGCAGGAAGTCTACACAAGCGGGAGGCTGATTACAATCTGGGTTGGCGATTTCGAGCCGCCGATCGAGAGGCACGGTTTTCCCCTAACTCGGATGGAGCCGTGCCTGACGGCGGAGAAAATCGAGCACATCGCCAAAGTCGATCGCGGAGAGAAGTTCACGCCGGCGTTCACCGATGCGGAGATGATTCAGCGTGTCGAAAACGAAGCATCGGTTGCCGTTGTCACCGGGTCGTACCAATCGATTCCGGTCACCTGCCGCGTACTCGACATTCCACTCGTTTGGGTCGTGCAGTCCACTTGGTTCCCCGATTTCTTTGAGCACGGCGCGGGCATGACGGACCGCGTGCGGCCTGCCGCCATCAAGGCAGTTGCCGACCGGTGCATCCTGGCCTTTATCAACGTCTGGATCAAGCACGGCTTTTTGAATTCTGTGAACCACGCCGCCAAGCGCTTTGGCGTCCCAGGATACGATTCGATTTTCGATTACTGGCGCGGCGATATTACCCTGGTCGCGGAGCCTCCCGAACTTTCCGGCGTCAAACTGCCGCCCAAACATTTCTTCATAGGCCCCCTGATTCCGCACGACGAATTTCCCTTGCCCGAAGAAATCAGGAACATTCCAAGGGACAAGCCGCTGATCTATTTCGCCATGGGAAGCTCGGGCACACGCGGGATCGTCGCAAGAATCATCGAGAGTTTTGAGGGTAAGCCATACCGCGTGATCGCTCCAGTAAAGTCAAAACTTTCTCAAGTTGCGAACGTGCACATCCCGTTGAATGTTCTCGTCACTGATTGGCTTCCAGCAATCCAGGTCAACAAAATGGCCGATCTCGCCGTGATTCATGGCGGAGTTGGCACGGTCATGACTGCAGCTCTAGCAGGCAAGCCTGTTGTCGGTGTTGGTATGCAGATGGAACAGGTTGCAAACCTGGCATGTCTGGAAAGATTAGGCTTCGCCATACGCGTGCAAAAATCACGCGATCCGTCCAAAAGGGTTCAAGAGGCGATCGCGAAGCTGCTGAACGACGAAAGCGCCAAATCTAAGGCTGCCCACTTTAGCGAAGTCGTTGCACGCTGGGATGGGCCGAGACTGGCTGCGGCGAGGCTGGTCGATCGTTATGGCGGATTGACCTGAGCACCCACTCAGAAAATCAGCTTGCGAGTGTGCGCTGTACATTTATCGAAGCCCACGAGCCAACGACGGGCAACACGGAAGTTATCGCGGCCCATTGTCAGTTTCTTGTTAGGCGACGCCACACCCAGCAGGCTCTTTGCCCCACTTTCTGCCGCCCGCAGGAGCCAGTGGGAACCAGGTTCGGCCAGCCATAACTACGCACCATTTGCTATAAGAGACTGATGCGTCTGCACGAGTACCTACCCCGGCCCGGACACATCAAATGGCTCCTCGATTCCGATCCTGCCATCCGCTGGCAGGTCATGAGGGACCTCACCGATGAAGCGCCCGACACGATAGCAGCCGAGCAGTCTCGCGTTGCGGCCGAGGGCTGGGGAGCCCAACTTCTGGCCCTGCAATCTCCTGCTGGCCACTAGGGCGGCCCGAATGATCGGGGCTGGCTCGTTACCCTCTACACTCTCGTCGTTCTGATGGATCTTGGTCTCGACCCCGCCAGCAAACAGGCCCGAAAAATGATCGACCGCGTCGACAAGCGGCTCGTCTTCAAGCCGCTCAACAACCGCCCTTTCCTTCATGGCGAGACGGAGCCCTGCATCAACGGCAGAATTCTCGCCCTCGGAGCGTATTTCAAAAAACCGAACCGCGCTCTGGCAAATCAACTCCTGAGCGAGCAACTGGAAGATGGCGGATGGAACTGCGAAGCGGTTGAACCTTCGCCAAAACGTCCTCTGAGCCGGCGCTCTTCGTTTCCATACCACCATCTGCGTGCTCGAAGGGCTGCTCGAATACGAACGAGCCGGACACAAATCAAGGGACGTAACCAACGCCCGCAAGAGGGCCGAAAAGTATCTGCTCGAGCGCCGGATGTCCCGCTCGCTTCGAACCGGCGATGTAATCGACGACCGCTGGCTCCGCTTTTCCTTCCCGACGTTTTGGCACTACGACGTCTTGCGCGGACTCGACTATCTGCGCAATGCCGGATTCAAACCGGACAGCCGCGTTCGTGAGGCCGTCGAAACAGTGATCGCGCGCCGGCACCAGAATGGGCGCTGGCCCCTCAACCTTCTTCATCGCGAACAGATTCCGCTGCAAATGGAAACTGCTCTCGGCGGTGCAAGCCGCTGGAACACACTGCGCGCCCTGCGAGTCTTGCGTTGGTACAACGAGGCAATCTGCTAGTTATGACTTCATCCCACTCACGTATGACTGAGGTGAGAGAGCTGCTGCGAGTTTGTCATTCGGCGCGCGGATAAACCGGTAATTCAGATCAACTCCCTGGACCTATCCGCCCGATCCCACCCATATTGGGAATTGAAACTACAAAGAGTCACTCCGGTGGAATCGCATCAGATCCACCCAGAGTTGCTGAGGCACAGAGTACGCATATTGGTTGTGGGCTGCGGCGGCAACGCAAGCGTAATCGCCGCCGGTCTGCCGTACCTGCACCAGGCATTGCTGGTGTACGGCCACCCGGAAGGCCTGCACGTCATGTTGCTTGACCCAGACGCGATCTCCCTGACGAACTGTGTTCGTCAGCCCTTCAGCCGATCGGAGATCGGATTGTACAAATCGGTCGTTCTGGCCAACCGCCTAAATCTGTTCTGGGGATTGGACTGGGAAGGAATTCCCGAACGTCTCGACGGCAAACGGAAGATAACGGGTGTCGATATCGTGATCGGCTGCGTCGACACGCGGGCCGCGCGGGCAGCCATTGCAAAGTGCGTAGAAGATTGGAGCGAGGTCGATTATTGGTTGGACTTGGGCAACAATGCGGATAGTGGGCAGTTTGTTCTGGGAGAGCCCTTGAATCGGAGGAACCGACGTGTAAGAAGCTTCGCCTGCGGACTGTCTCAGAGCTGTTCACGGAAGTCGTCCAGGCGAACTCGACAAAGACGGTCAACCGAGTTGCAGCGCGGCCGAAGCACTAGAACGGCAAGAACCGTTCGTCAATCCCATCTTAGCCAATCACGCGCTTGCGCTGCTCGCCCGTTTGTTTCGATACGGCACGATCAATTATCACGGAGCATTCGTAATGCCTATCCTCCCTTGGTTCAGTGCAGGCGTTACGTGTCGATCCGTCGTACTGGCGGCATCTGCGCCGGAAGCGGGATTTAGAGAGATCTCGCCCCATGACTTGGGGATCATAGCTGATTACTGCTCAGCGGCTATATTCGCACCACTTGGCCTGATATCCTCATGATGAGCCTGAAGACGGATTTGGCGAGGGACCATGAGCACTCTGCAGAATGCGTGGAAAACACGACTCGTCGTGGGCGGATTCCCGGATCGTTCATTCGACATCGAGTTCTGGCAGGAGCAAGGGGATGAAGCGATTTTTGCCGCGGCATGGGAATTGGTGTTGCTAGCCGAGGAAGTCAGAAATGGCCGAGAACCCACACTACAAAGAACTGTTACAACTCTTAAACGAATCTGACGTCGAGTATTTGATTGTCGGCGGGTTCGCGGTTATGAAGTACGGCGAGCCGCGTTACACCAAAGATCTCGATGTGTGGGTAAACAACTCGCCGGAAAACTCCGCGCGCGTGGTGGCGGCACTGAGGAAATTTGGGGCACCTGTCGAACACGACCAGATTACCGCCGAGACTTTCACCAACAAACAGATCGTCTATCAAATTGGGATCGCCCCGATACGCATCGACATTCTGACCGAGCTCACCGGCCTCGCGTTCCATCAAGCCTGGAAAAGCAGGGTTTCAAGCACTTTCTTCGGTGTTCCAGTGAACTTCATTTCGCTCGATGACTTGATCGCGAATAAACAAGCTCTCGGGCGAACCAGCGATGCGAACGACCTCAAACAAAATTTGAAATCCGGGCATTCAAAGAAATAGCTCGCCACCGTGGAACAATCTCCGACAACGTGACCGCGGATTTTGATAACCTCAAACGCAAGCTGCCCGGCGCGACGAGAATTGGTTCCGATTGACTCAAGCATGGCCACGCTTCACGAACTCATACGCTTCTTTTGCTAGTTCCAACCAGTCGGGCCCACCTTCCGCAACCACGACCCACTCCTTCATGACACGTCCATGGCCGGGATCGAAATTCTTGCCCGGTCCTTCCTTCACAAGGGCATCGACACGGGCCTTGGGAAGTTTGGTGACGAACTGTTTTCGGCCAAACATCGCGAAAATCTTCCCGTTCACCTTCAAGCCGTAGGAAGACATCATCTTGCCTCCGGTTACGTCCCGGTACTTCGCGAAGGCGTCGACCACGGGCCCGGAAGCGAGGATCAATCTCAACAGCCGCTGGGTTCTGTTTGGTCTTTTTCGTTGGCACGGGCCATTCCTCTTCGCCAGTAAGTGTAACAGTCGAGATCTAGTGCTTCTCAACTGAGGAATTGAGGTAGAGATATGAGTTCGAATGGACATGCAGATGCGGGCTCCGCGAATCCTCGGGAGAGCAGCCTCGTTCCAGGTTCTGCCGTGATGGAGCCCGTAACAAGTCCCGAGGAGATCAAGCGCCTGGTTCGAGAACTTGAATTTCCGTTCGAAGCGACGTCGATCGAATGGAGAGTCACCAACACGAGCCAGGACAGGACTTGTGGGCAGATCGTCCCGTATGCGGACCAACGGGCCTACACCGATCGTCTGAACACGCTGTTCACTCCGGCCGGCTGGACCCGCAGGTACAGCATCCATACCAGCGCGAATTTCGAACGCAGCAAAGACCAGAAGATTGTGGCCAAGGTGCTGGTCACCTGTGAGCTGACGATCTTCGGCCTGGGCTCACATTCCGCCACTGGAGAAGAGTGGGCCGACAATGACAACGCCGGAACGAGCGCGGAAGCCCAGGCCTTCAAGAGAGCATGCAGCTGTTTCGGCCTCGGGCGTTATCTTTACTATTTCGAGGGCGTCTGGGTAGATCTCGATGAACGAAAGCGGCCGAAGAGCATTCCGCAATTGCCCAGTTGGGCGACGCCAACAGGCTGGGCGCAAGGTCTGCGCCCGAATGGCTCCGGCAGGTCGAACGCATCAGGCAATGGGGCCAATACCCACAATGGCGGTTCGCAAACTGCATCTCTGGTGAAAGAGATCGAGAGGATGGCAGAACTGCTTGGACGCGGACTGTACCGCGGACTGTTGCGGGATATGGCAAGAGTTTGGAACCCGCGCGAAATCCAGGATGTCTCACTCCAGCAGCGAGTATTCGAACACATGCGGTCCGGGGAACGCGGCCTGAGACGTTTAGAGGCCGCCCGCGACAAAGTGGGACCGGAGGCTCTTGTCCCCATTCTCAAGGCAAACCGGCTGACCTCGATCGAGCGGGTCGACAATCTCGAGACGCTGAAACGAATCGTGGTGGAGTTGGAGCGCGCCGCCGAAAGCCACTTCTAACGTCGTAGCGCCTTCACATCCCAACGAGATCATCTCCGCCAACCCCACCCGGCGAAGCCACCGCCTTTACCACGTGGTTTTCCATCCTGATCGCAACCAGCCAAAGAAAGGAGAGCCATGAGAATTCGTGTGACCACTCGAGCCAATTTGTTTGAAGAACGAAAACGACAACACATCGAGCGCGGCTACCAGATTGAAGATGAACGGCCCACCCCGGTGAATGGTCTCTGCTCGTTCATCGCTGTGCGCGAGTTACCCGTTTCAGACACGCTATCGGAATTCATCGCTCAAGCCCTCAACGGAAACCACCGTGCGCGTGGAGATTGGTGAGGTGCTCAAATGTCGCTCAAAATCCGGTTTCGTTTCGATGGACGCTGCACACGTCATCCTCGCTACAACCCCAAGCGTGATGGACGGCCATCGGATGGGAAGTGTGAAGGATGTGAGTGTCTGTACGTTCACCTTTACACCAAGATCGCCAAAAGAAGGGCTGAAGACGCAAGCCTCATCGTGGTTCGAGTTCCCACGGATCGTGAAGAACGCGAACCCGATGTGCGGCAACGCTCTGAAACTGGAGCTGAATCATGAACTCTCTGCCAACAATTCCGCTTTTTCCTTCGGGCCGCCTGGTCGCGACGCCTGGTGCCCTTGCCTTGCTGGAACAGACGAATAAGTTACCTGTGGAGTTCTTGTCGAGACACCTGCGCGGCGACTGGGGAGATCTCGACGAGGAGGACAAGACTGAGAACGAGTTTGAGCCTGAAGTATGGACTCCGATTGCTGAGCAGCTATCAGGTCAGCGAGAGCGAGAAGCTCTGGGTGATCACCGAAGCGGATCGATCTGTGACCACGTTGCTTTTGCCCGAGGAATACTGATGTTCCTATTCTGCAGGGAAATTCCCTCCCTTTCGTCATCGATTTCAGTGCCCATTTCTAGGAGGGTTCCGTGAGACCCCACGGCAAAACGAAACTTGGTTTTTTCCCGCTTCCGACGGCAGAAGCGGAGAACCTCAGAAACTGCCTCACGTTCGCTCCGGAATTCTCAGCGGTTGATCCATGTGTTGGCGATGAAGTGGCATTCACCCGTTTGCTCGAAGGAGCTCAAGCCCACCCGGCATGGGATTGAGATTGACGCGAATCGAGCGGATCAAGCCCGAGAACTTGGCATCGAAACGCTGCACGCGAACACGATGGATGTGCGTTGTCCAGCAGAAGCAGTGTCTCTCCTCTATCTCAATCCTCCGTACGACCTGGAAATGGGGCAGACGAATAATCAGCGCCTGGAGTTGGTTTTTCTCGAGCACACATACCGATGGCTGCAACCAGGTGGCGTGCTCATTTTCGCGATCCCACAACCACAACTGAGGCCTTGCGCCAGAATCCTGGGCGAGCACTTTGGCGATCTGGCCGTATATCGGCTCACCGAACGGGCGAGTGTCCAGTACAAGCAGGTTGCGATCCTGGGAAGACGCCGCAAACGTCACCAGCACCTCCGCGATTCCGAGTTGCTCAACGCCGTGCGCTGGTTAGAGATGTTGGCTTGGAAACCTGATCTCGCTGATCTGACCGACCACCCGGCAGTACCCTACGATGTCCCACCGTCTGGGTCTTGCGTACTCACCAATACAGGCATTCCATTGGATGAAGTCGAAGACCTGCTGCTCGATTCCGTGGCCTACCGCCAAGCCAGTCGAGTCCTTCTTCCCAAGCGGTGGGACGTGCGGGGACGACCACTCACACCACTGCATGGCGGACACGTTGGATTGCTCTGCACCGCAGGGATGCTCAACGGAGTATTTGGCGAAGGCAAAGACCGACACATTGCCCATTGGCGTTCGGTTAAGTTCACCGACCATTGGGAAGAAGAGGAAGAAGACGGCACGAAGATCCTGCACCACCGCGAGCGGTTCTCGCACGAACTGACGCTGGTCTTTGCCAATGGCAAGACCCAGATTCTCACCCATGAAAAGAAGCAGACCGACTCTCCTGACAAGTGATACGTTCACGTCGGCGTAATTGCTTGTTTTACGCGGTTCGCCGCGTTCGCCTTCGAAGCCAGTCGCCGGCAAGCGATGCCGGCGCGAAGAGCAGCAGGGCGGCGGTCTGGGTCCACAACGCTCCAGCACCGGGCTGGGCAATCATGGAAATCGTCGCGCCTAAGGCAATCACGAGGGCCAACGCGATTCCACATGTCAGATCCTTGCGACGCGCAATTTTGCCCGCGACAAATCCACCGAGCGAGCCAGAGACAAGACCGTAACCTATGGTGACCACTTCGAAACCGAAAGCAGCGGGCGAGTGTGGGTCGAGATTCAACAACTGGAAGAACAGAACTGCAGATCCCGCGAAGATCAGGTAGCCAGCAACAACCGCCAGAACAGCGCGCATTTCGTGCCCTCCTTCCGGATTTACTTCGAACTTATGACAAAGGTATTGCCGTCGAGATCCTTGAAACTGGCTGCCGTGCCCCAGTCGGCCTTCTGTGGTTTCGTGACAAACTCCACCCCCTTGCTCTCGAGTTCATGAATCGTCCGCTCAACGTCGTCTGCCCAGAAGGTGATGTTCAGCTTTGTGCCCGGCTGGAGTCCGTCATCAAAACGGAAGAGTACGATGCGTGTTTCCCCGCCGGAAACCCCAAGTTCAATCCAGCGTTGTGTCTCGTTAAAAGGCTGATCGGTTAAGAGACGGAATCCCAGCTTTTCGGTGTAGAAAGCCAGCGCCCGCTCCTGGTCGGTGACCGGAATGGTGGCGAACTTCACTCCTCGGATCATATTCATCATGCCTCAAGGCGATTATTGAAGCCGATGGGCTACGTTAGCAAGCGCTCTATGGTGTGTTACGCTATAGTGCTGTGCTGCATATCCCGATTGATGAATACGTCATCGACGTGCTTCTGCCCGATCTGACGGGTCACGATCGCGCTCCGACAGCGTTCCTGGTTTACGTCATTCTCTGGACAGCACTTTACCGCGCAGAGGGAAAACGTGTGGCACTGAGCCTGCAAGAACTATCTGATGGGACGGGCCTATCTAAATCCGCAGTGCAGACGGCCGTTCGTGTGTTGAAGCGACGCGGTCTGATAAGAGTGTTCAAGACCAGCCCGACGGCCGTTCCCGAATACGAACTGATTCGTCACTGGGTGCGCCGGCGTGCGAGGTAGGACCCTCACACGAATCGATGCCGCTCTTGGCGCCGACACACATCTCCTTCTCCACTATCCTGCCCGGCGATTCGCCATCAGATTTGAGGAAGTTCCAAGTGAAAAATGCACACCTGCGATTCGGCTGGCTGACGTATGTCAAGAGCACGGAAAAAACCACGACGAGCATCAAATTGCACCTGGACCGTTTTGTCGGGGAGCTGTTGCCGGATCCTCCGCGGCAAGCAAAGGCTCACTTGATTTCCGTGATCGGTGGCCACACGCAGATCTCGGCAATCAGCGCAGCCATTTCCTTGGGAGATCGGTTCATGATCGAAGGTCCCAAGATTCCACCGATCCGAGTATGTCTGGAGCGGAACGCTCAATGTTTCAAGGGTTCCCTACAGCTTCCGGGACGAAAGAAGCCTTTGCGCCACCTCATTGCCATGTCGGAAGAATTGATTTTGGTAAACAAGCCATTTGTCCAAAACGTTGGGAGCTTCACTGGAGTACATCGGGGGCGTGGAATACAGGGCAGAGCCCTCTCCCAACAACGTTCGTTAGCAAAAATCACCGAGCAGTATCGAGACGAGCCTGCTCCGGCGAAAGCTTTGCGGCTACCACGAATCTGCGTCGGGAAAACCAGTCGCCCAATCTCCACAAGAGGAGGATTGCAACGAGCGCGCCGTAAAAGAGCGGCGAGCGCACATCAGATTTTACTTTCCAGTAGAAATGAATCACGCCGGCAATCGCCGCAAAATAAATGCCGCGATGCAGTATACGCCAGCGCCTCCCGCCGAGACGGCGAATCCAGCCTGCCGTCGAAGTAATGGCCAGTGGAACCAAGAGCAGAAAACCGAGAAACCCTACTGTGATGAACGGGCGCTTGGCGACATCTTTCCACATGGCACCCAGATCGAAAGACTGATCGGGGCCAAGATAGGTGAGGAAGTGCAGGCAGACGTAGAAAAAGGCGAAGAGGCCGAGCATGCGGCGGAAACGGATGAGATCCGGCAGGTTGAGGAGCTTGCGAAAAGGCGTGATGGACAGGGTCAAAACCAGAAAACGCAGAGTCCACCGGCCGGTGGTGAGCTGGATGAACTCGACAGGATTGGCGCCAAGGCCGTGACCAAGAGCGCGCCAGGTGAGCCCGCCAAGCGGAATCAGGCAAACCAGGAAGAGGACAACCTTGGCCCACTTGCTGGTAAGGAGAGCACGCACGCGGGAATACCAGCTCAAAAGTTCTTCTTCAGGTCCATACCACTGTACATGCTGGCGACCTGATCGCCGTAGCCATTAAACATAAGCGTGCTGTGTTTGAAGATTTCGCCAAGGCGCCGCTCTTTGGTTTGGCTCCAGCGCGGGTGATCCACATTTGGATTCACGTTCGAATAGAAGCCGTATTCGTTGGGCGCGGCAAGGTTCCAGGTGGTTGGCGGCATCTTCTGCTGGAATTTGATTTTGACGAGCGACTTGATGCTCTTGAAACCGTATTTCCACGGAATAACCATGCGCATGGGCGCGCCGTCTTGATTTGGCAAAGATTCACCGTACATGCCGACGCAGAGTAGCGTAAGCGGATTCATGGCTTCGTCCATGCGCAAGCCCTCGACGTAGGGGAATTCGATGCCGGCCCAGCGTCCCTGAGGCATCTGGCGGGGATCATAGTAGCTCTGGAAAGCGACGAACTGTGCCTTGGGGGTGGGTTCGACCAGCTTCACGAGATTGCTAAAGGAAAAGCCAATCCAGGGAACCACAATGGACCAAGCTTCCACGCAGCGATGGCGGTAGATGCGCTCCTCGAGCGGGGCAAGCTTAAGGATTTCGTCCATACTGAACTTGCGGGGCTTGGCCACTTCACCTTCGACGGAAACAGTCCAGTTCGATGTGTTGAAGTTCTTCGAATTTTTCGCGGGGTCGCTCTTGTCGGTGCCGAATTCGTAGAAATTGTTGTAGTGCGTAACGTCGTCATACGAATTTTGTTTTTCGGTGGTGCTGAAAGGGCTCTTGGCAAGGCCACTGAATTTTGTTCCAGCAAGGGTGGTCTGGGCAGGAGTGGCCAATTCGAAGAGACTGCGACCGGCCATGGCCGTGGCGCCAGCGACGCCCATGGCGCGGAGGAACTTCCGCCGATCTAGGTAGACCGACTTCGGGGTAACATCCGCGTGCGTCAAATCGGTGGCTTTGCGAATCAAATCTTGCTTCTCCGAACAAATGTCGATGGTGCGGCTTCCCTAACTATTCTAAGTACTCTTCTTTCTATTGGATGCGAAACCTTGCCGCCGTGCCGCTCCATCCGAATCGGGCTGGGCTGATACCGTTGTGCCGTCTTCATTGGTTTGAGTCGCAAAACGCAGAAAAGTTACAGGCAAGATGAAAGCATCTGCCTCCCCAATTTCCGCCCGCGAGGGTGATTTCCGCAGCGCGAAGCATGCCAGTAGCCACCTCTCGTGCATCCACAAGCGCGGAGCCGCCGGGCGGCAGCTTCGGAGGCAACTTGTTCGCGAGCGCGTCGAATCGACAGCTCGTGAGCTGCAGGTTATTCAGTGTTTTGCTTTTTCGAATTCCTTGGCCAGGATTTGCCTGACGCGCACGCTGAATCCGGCCGGCAATTCAAATCTTTGCTCGTCGGCCAGCAAGACAAGCACATTGTGCGTGCTGTCCAGCAACACCGCGCACTTGCGGCACTGCTCCAGGTGGGTCTCAAGCAAGCGCCGCATGCTTGGAGACATGTCGTCATCGAGATAATTAGAGATCTCCCGGCGAACCTCTTCGCAACTCAGGGTGATCATGGCTGTGCCTTTCCGAACCCTAGATGCCTGGCCCATGAGCGCGAAACGAAGTAATCGCGAACCATGAGTCGGGCGCGCAACAGTCGAGTCTTTACCGCCGGCACGCTTATTTCCAGTGCCGCCGAAGTTTCGGCAATGGTAAGCCCGTCGATGTCGCGCAGGATCAGCACTTCCCGGTAAATCTCCGCAAGCGCGTTCAATGCCTCCTCAAGATGCGCGGCGAGTTCCTTTTGTGCGAGGGCTTCTACGGCGATCTCTCGCCACTCGGCGAGTTCAATCGGAGTATATTCATCCTCGTTATCGGGGGATTTTAGAAGCTCAAGAGACACCTCGCGCCTTTGTCGCAGACGCATCCGGGCTTCGTTGGCCACGATGCTCAGTAACCAACTAGAGAATCTCGCCTCCCCGCGAAATGTGCGCAAGCCTCTGAACCCCTTCAGGATCGCCTCTTGCGACACCTCTTCGGCATCGGCCTCGGTCCGCAAAATCGCATATGCTGTGTAGTACACGCGGCGCTCGATCGGTGCAATGAGTTCGTAATACCGTTCATGATTTCCAGCCAGGATCTCAGCGACGAGCGCTCGCTGCCCTTCGAGGACGCAATCATCTTCGGATTCCCTAACCAGGGTGTTCTGCATTCGCACACAGCCGCGCAAACCCACCGCCGGTGGGCATCTGAGAGTCGAGTCCGCTGGTAAGATTCACGACCTGCCGGAAAGTTTCAGGTTTCCGATGCGCACTTTCCGACGTGCAGATTTCTGAAAACGCTCGTAACTTATCGAATGTTATGGCATCAGATTCAAGTGCGAGGTTGGGTGTGCCTGTTAACGAGACTGATCTCATTTCACCGGTCGATGAAACTCAGAAATCATCCTCCCCTCCTTTTCTGCTCTCGAGCGCAGCTCTCGTAGGCAGCCTCGTAGAAGG
>Ga0210409_10000394_pt1 | contig 75963 bp, 56 predicted proteins | sample IncBWH17MmetaG_FD_161649 | JGI IMG/M metagenome (GOLD analysis project Ga0210409, IMG submission 161649) | Forest soil microbial communities from Barre Woods Harvard Forest LTER site, Petersham, Massachusetts, United States - Inc-BW-H-17-M | ecosystem: Environmental > Terrestrial > Soil >... | reverse complement strand
GGCGGGCGATTTTGCCGTTGCGGGCTTTGCCCGGACGCCAGGGGGAGTGGGGTAGGATGGGGCGGCGCATGGTTGATCTTGGAGTTTTCATTTTGGATTTTGGATTTCGGGGGGCACTTATGCTTAATTTGGCTTATTCAGTTTTTCAGATTCTCAATTCTGCGGCTGCGCGCAGCAGGACTGTCATACACAGTCCTTATATATATAAGGACGGTCAGAAGTGCGATTTTCCCGCCGGGCGCAAAGATTGTTGAAGATTTCAGTTTGAGCAATGGAAAGGATAAGAAAGGTTATTGAGCGGGACATGACCACGGATTTCACGGATAACACGGATAGGAGACTGCGGACCAGGATGTTGCGGCCTGCCGGGGAAGGCTGGAAGCTCCGTTTTCGCCGGGTTCGTCCTCCTGTTCACTGATCGTTCTATCACTGGCCGGGTTCATCGTTGGCCGCGGAAAGCTCATGCTTAGAGCGTGCCAAATTGGCGACGGAGCGGGTTTTTGGAGTATTGGAGTGGAGGAGCGCTGGGCGAAAAGGTTGATGATTAGCTGGATGCGACGGAAGTAGAAATAGCATTAGAAGGCTCAACAACCTTGCGGTACGGGCCAACCGGGGGAGAAGGTGTGACATTATGGCACTCTTGGGTGGCACAGGTGTGCCAATTTGTCTCTGTTAAGGGACGAGAGCGGGTCTTGGGCGACGGAGTGAACCGCGGATGACTTGGGTGACGCTGATTGGAAGGGATGGAAGCGGGAAAGAATGATGGCAGAATGATGGGGGTAGGGACGGCCCGAGAGCCATCCGACCGGATTTTTAAAGAAGGCAAGGGAGGGAACGGAATTACTTCGACTCGTGTACGAATGGCCAACCGTGCCGTTGGCGAACAGGTGGTTCCTGGTCGGACTGATAGGAAACTGCTTTTTGGCGCACGACCTATACTTGACGCTGCGCGGGTGATTTATGAGTTGGCTTCGAGAAACGTTCGGCAGGAGTGAACAAATCTCCGCGTCCTGGCGTTTTGGCGCTGTTTCGACCTTGTGGTTCAATTCGCGGCGCGGCCGCGATAAAAGCGAGCTGGGAAATTCGAGGATTGAGCATCAACAAACACAAACTGGCCGTTGACGGCGGTGTTGGTCACCAATGGCGTCCAAGTCCCGTTCTGCAGGCTGCTAGAAGTATCGATCGCATAGAGTCGCCCAGCCTGGCCGGTGAGCAGCAACTCGAACGGCCGCAGGCCATTAGTGTTCACCACCGCGAGAGCGGGCGCCGTTGCGAGGCCCGTCGTGGAAAGGTTGATCGTGGTTGTCGAGAAAAACCGGACCGAGCCGCTCACGCCCGGGTAGTTGGTTATATCGTAGCTGGTGAAGTGCCGGAATTGAAGCTGCACCTGGTAGGCTTGGCCGCTTTGGAATGTGCCGGCGACGAAATCAAAGTTGGTTGCGGTGTTGAGCAATCCGAGAGAGGTAATGAAATTACCGAGGCTGTCAAAGGCGTTAAACACGATAAAGTCCAACCCCGACGAGCCGGAAAAAGGGTCCCAGGTCAGGTTAAAGTCCGCCGCAGGATTGACGTTCTGCGCGGCGGCCCAGTTGGCAACGTGGGGCGCGACGGGAAATGAGTCGGAGGGCATGGTCACTTGCAGCGCCCGGCTTCCGTCATGGACCGCACTGAGCTGAAGAGTGTAAGTGCCGGCAATGTAAGTGGTATCGAGGGCAGTTTGACTGGGAAACCGTTGCACGAAGGAAAGAGCCGTGTCCGTCGGGTCGGGGGAGAGCGGGTCGATTCCGCCTGGGGCCGGGAGTTGAACCTGGGCCGAGGTTACAGAATTGGACGCAGTCGCGAAAATGTTGGCGAAGAAGCGGAAGGGGTTACCCCCCGCCGGCGTGGGTGCGCCGGAGCTGTTTTGGTTGAAGTTCTGCTGCTTGCCGATGTTGTAAGCAACCGCGTCCTCGGCGAATGTCGCCAGCACGAAGTCCGTTGAAGTGTAGTAAGCCGCCACACCTGTCGCGCCGGAATAACTGTTGAAATACAGTTGCACGGGATGCGCGAAAACGAGCGTTCCTCCAACCACGGCGCCCGGCGGCAGGGTGTTGGCCGGAATAACCAGGGACTTCGCGGCTCCGTTAAGCGAGCCGGTCTGACCTGGGCCCGGCGTCTGGAACAGCAGGTTGCCGAGAATGTCATAAAGCGTCACCTGGATGAAATCAAAAGAGCCCCCGGCGCTAAAGGGTGCCCAGGTGAGAGTGTAGGCGGCCGCGGGGTTAGTTACGATGACCATGTTAAAACCGGGGTCGACGGGGTTCGTAAGGTAGGGGGTACTGCTCGGATAGGCATTGGTGTTTAGCGCAAGAGTGAGCGTCTTGAGTCCATCGTGGACAGCGCCAATCACCATTTGATAATTGCCGTTCGGGTAGCTGGCATCCAGCAAGCTTTGGGTGCTGAACTTGGCTTGGAATTCGAACGTGTCGTTCACCCCGGCGTGGCCCCCAACGCCTAACGTCAGCGGGGTAACCGTGCCGCCGGGCAGCGATTGAACGGTGGCGTTGGTGGCTGTGTTGGCTGCACTGAGACCCACCTGCGCAATAAATCTGGCGGGGTTTCCTTTGGGCGCGGGCAGCGCGCTGCCGGTCTGCCGGTACGCCATGCCTTTGGCGACGAGGTAGTAAGCGACATCCGCTCCGCCGGCGGTCAGGGAGCCGGCGGCAAGAAACACTGCGAGAAGAGTCAAGTCCCGCCCCGACCGGGGCCCAGGAAAGATTGTCATAACACCAAAACGTTGCGTTAATGGCGACCCGGCGATGCCGGAGGCGTTGTTCACTCGCCGAGGGGTAACAAACCCACCTTACTGGCAAGATAACCGAAAGTCAACTCGTTCGTCTCGGTTCTCTCAGTTCCTGCTGGGAACACCGCACTTGGGCGACAAAACTGATAGGAAATTGCTTTTTGGCGCACGACCTGTACTTGACGCTGCGCGGGTGAGAAGGTCGTGGCGGTCAACAGCGTCCAGGTAGATGTCCTGCTTGCGATCTCCCCGGCTCAAGACGTAGTAAATGGCGCCGAGATATTCCACTCTCAGTTGACGCGGCAGCAGCAGCCTGCCGGTAGCTCCAACCGTTGTCAATGTGAAAAGTTTTGGATTGACCCCATTCACTGACGAACACCGACCCGATAAAACAACGGGCCGCCCCTGCTCACGTTTGTGTCCGTGAACGTCGTGCTTCCGAGCCGGCCCGGCATGTTCGTGGCCAGGGTTAGAAAGGCCGGCTGCGCGGCAGGGTCGCCAGCACGCTGCACGAAATAGCTCCGATTGGTCACGCTCAACCAGGTCACTGCAACCGAGGACGGTCCTGGCCGTGGGGCGAGCATTTTCAAGACCGAAGCCGCGTTGGTCGGGTTCGTGCCGCAAATCCACTCCTGCCAGTTGTTCATGCCGTCGGCGTCCGGGTCCATAAAATCCGCCGAACCATCCGTTGGGAAACCGTATTGCTGAAGCCAGGCGTAAGAGATAATCGAGGCGGGATTCTGGAACTCGTAAGCGCCGATGTCCACCGTGCCGGCCACGACACGCGGGTTGCCATCGAGGTCGGCAGCCGTGGCGACGTAAGCGTTGTTGCCGGAATTAATGCAGGGCGAACTCGACGTGAGGTGAAAGTCGCCACCTGCGCGGTTCACAAACAGCGGCGCATTGGTAATGTTGCCCGTCCCGGCAGGAAGGGGCGTGGTGCAGCAGTTGTGCAACGTTGCGCCGGGGGTGACGTTTGCGCCCGCCCCGGACGGTGAGTTGTAGTAGATGATGCAATTGTTGGCCTGAGGAAGGAGCCCACCGGAAATCATACCAACGCCGGGCGCGGAATTGCCGCAAATCGTGCAGTTATTCAGGATGCACTCGTAGGTCCCGCCGCCCATTCCGGCGCTTCGGCAGAAATTGCTGAGCACCAGGCAATTGTTGAGGATGGACCCATATACGCCGCCGGCATTATAGGCCGAGGTGTTGCCCAGCACCACGCAGTTATTCAGCGCCGAAATGCCCCCCGACGCCCCACCGCCGAAAAGACCAGCCGTGTTGTTCGACAGGATGCAATTGTTCAGAAGACAGGACTCGGCACCACCACCCGAGCCTGACGAGGTGTTCCAGGCAATAACGCAATTGCTCACCGTCCCCCGGCTGATGCCGCCTCCGCTCGTGGCGGAATTGCTCAGCACCAGGCAGCTCACCACGACCTCATTGGAGAACGAGCCGCAGCAAACGCCGCCCCCTTGACCGGTCGTGGTTTTCCCATTGTTGACAGTAAATCCTGACAGCATGGCGCCGTTGGTGAGATACAGACAACGCATGGATTGGCCGCCGTCGATGGCGGTGACTCCCGCGCCGTTGACGCTCTGGAGCGTGAGCTGGTTGGTGACGACGACCAGGGTCATGATCCCGTCGGCCGCGAGCCGGCCGCCCGTTTGATAAAGGCCATTGGTGACGAGCACCTGATCCCCAGGAGCCGCCGCGTCAACGGCATCTTGAATATTTGTGGCCGCAACAGCCCAACTCGTATACGGGGGCGTGGGGTTGGGATTATTTGAATCAACATAGCGAGTCGTCGCGGATGCCAGTGACGAAAGCAGACCGGACAAGACAACACAAAGGCCTGCGCCAGTTTTCATGAGATGCCGTATCTTACCATAAAATGCCGCAGGATGCGAGCAAAACCCGGCGGGTATCCTCGTTGAGGCGGGCGCCCTGTTCTAATATTCGAATTGAAACTGGGTACTTGCTTCGACCAGGCGACGTTGCCCTGGAGACAAAACGGACCGAAATCCTTCAGCAGCGCCACGAACGGAGCAAACTGGTAAGCACCTTCGCCAAGGCCCAGGTTTTGATTGCCGGTCGGAAACCCGGCCTCGACCCCAATCACCAGGGCAGGCATGACCGGCCCGGGTTTAACGGCCAGATATTTAAGATCGAGCGAGATGACGGATGGGAAATTGCTTTTTGGCGCACGACATGTACTTGACGCTGCGCGGGTGAGAAGGTCGTGGCGGTCCACAGCGTCCAGGTAGATGTCCTGCTTGCGATCTCCCCGGCTCAAGACGTGGTAAATGGCGCGGGGATATTCCACTCTCAGTTGACGCGGCAGCAGCAGCCTGCCGGTAGCTCCAACCGTTGTCAATGTGAAAAGTTTTGGATTGACCCCATTTATTCGTATGCAGGTGTTAGCCGACCAGCTCAATGTGCAGGAACACTGAACGAGCCAAGTCTTGCCAGACGCGCTTCGAGACATGTTTTGATCCAGGGTGCAAGCCTCTCGCGTTTGGTGTGGCGGCGAGGAAATGGTCAGGCTGGAGTCGCAGCGCCCACGACCGACAGCGCGTCCGGCCTGGCGCTGGCCTCCACCACCTGCCTGCCGTCAATCTAACCGGAAACTTAAAGTTCAAATTGAAACTGTGTCACTACTCCCCAGGCTTCAGTATTCCTGTTCAGGCCAATGGGTGCCGCCACGCCAATGGAAAACTTCTGAGAAAGGAGATATTTGATACCGGGGGCTATGGCCGCGTGATTTGGCCTGCCCCAATCCCCGTTGATTTCAGTCAGCAGATAAAGGTCGCGCTTGTACAAGGGAAGCAATGCAGCCCAGTTGTAAACCCAGGCGGCATCTCCGTTGCCGGTTACCTGTTTTGACCAGCCGGTATTGCCTTGCACCAACAAAGGCCCGAAATCCTTCAGTAATGCGACATATGGGGTCAGTTCGTATGCGCCAGTGCCCAATCCAAGATGTGCATTGCCGCTCGGAAATTGGGTTTCGAGTCCAAAAACGACGGCAGGAACGCTCGGACTGTTCCGAACTGCCAAGTATTTAAGGATCGCTGAAACGTCGCCGAATCCGTAGGATGCTTCAGCGCCTTCGTTGTGATAGGCCATCGGCATGTTCACGGTGGCTCCGAACCTTTCAACCAGGCCGAAGCAGGCTTCCGCGTAGGGCAGAGCCGCGTTCGCCTCACTGTTCCTTTGGCGGTAATCGGTGCCGACCCGCAACGTCAACTCCCCCGGTTCGTCCGGCAATACTTCTTCGGTGATGATCGGGTTGATGAATTTGGTTTCGGTTCGGTTGTCGCTGTCGGCAGCCTGCATTCCAACCACGACCGATAAGGCGGTGGCCGCAGTTAAAAAACTGTTCATCAAACCTGTGAACAGCGACCGTCGTTTCTGCAAAGCACTATGACTCCGATTCATCTGGCTTGAGTAAGGCCGATCCTGCCGGGCCTGACCTCTCCGCCTGCCACGATGATGACACAGCAGGAATTAGGCGACAGGCCGTGTGGCCGTTCTTGGGTTATTCGCAAACACCGCTCCGGCCAGCAGGTTCCGCTGGCTTCGCAGCGCAAACGAAGCGCCGTCAATGGCTCTCGATACCGCCAGCACACCGTCCAGATGATCAATCTCGTGTTGCATTAATTCGGACAAAACACCGTCGATGCGGCGTTGATGCTCCATCCAGTTCTCATCGTGGTAGGCCATGGTGAACCAGGCGTGACGCTTCACGCGGACGAGCAGGTCGGGAAAACTCATACAGTCGTCCCAAAACTCCATCATCTCCTCGCTCGGCGCGGCCAATACCGGATTGATGATGAGCTGGGGTTTGTCGATTTGCAGGTAAACGACTCTCTTGAGCACGCCGATTTGCGGGGCAGCAATGGCTCGGCCCCACCCATGTTTTGCGCGAAAGCCATTCAGGGTGTCCTGAAGGTCGTGCCCGACCGCAACGGCAGCGGGCAGCTCCGTCGCTTGAACCGACTCGGACCGCTGGTTCAGCAAAGGGTGTCCGAGCAGGAGGATGTCACGAATGGACATTAGCGCGCCAACCTCATCCTCCTGCCTTCGGCTTGGCCTCCAACTGCTCAATGCCTGCGAAAAACTGCAAACGCATCCGAGTCAGGATGGAAGCTGCGACGATGACTAGCACCGTAACCAGGAACCCAATCAAGATTCGCGGCCACGTGGCGGGGAACTGCGGGTCGATGATCCAAAACCCGGCTGTGACCACGGCCAGCATCGCGTATAAAACGGGGAACCAAATGCGGGCGAACCAGCGGGCACCACGCGGCCCGTATTTTCGGACGAGTGGTGTTTCTGAAAGGTCTGGTATTTTCATAAATGGTGTGCCGTCGCTGGCCAACCTAAAGCAGTTTATCCGCCGTGACCTGGGGTGCAAGCGTCCAACTTTCAAGAATCCTGGAGCCGCACTGCCCGGCCACAGCACGTCCGGTCTGGCGCTGTTCATGGACTTCCTGGTGTCTCCAATCTCACGGGGACCGCCTGATGCGCGCCCGCATGGCCGGTGGTGAGGGAGTCGAGAGGGCAATCCTTCCGACGCCCCCCATCAGCGCTCATCTCTGTAGTCCTTGACCTTCGCTTTAGCGAGTTGTGCAAAACGCTCCGTGTCGGCCTCGTTCTGAAAACCGCGCACCGGTAGCCAATGCATTTGAACATCGGTCAGATACGCCAGGAAGCCATCGGCGGTCCTCAAGACCTTTTGAACAGCGCGCCAGGCCAGGTCGGTCGAGGCAACATCGCTCTTACAGGCCAAGCGCTCTTCACTTAACTCATACGTAACGAGCAAACCCCGATCTGGCTTCTTTGCGTAATTCTTGAGCACGCTTCTCCGCATGAGGAGGGGCACGCCAAACCGCAGAGCCGCGCCTGCTAAAACGAAGGCCAATCCGAACGCGCAAGCGCGCCATTTCTGAGGCGTGATGGCGACGGTGAAAAGGGAAACAACTCCCATGCAAATAAAGATAATCCCGCTGCGCCGGAAACTGCGGAGCAGCTTTCGGCCTTGGGTTGAGTATCGCATGTGGATGCTATTGAGGAGCAGCATCTCGTCGGCGGTCCAGTGGTATGAGACCTGGATAGGCTTTTCCATGCAGGTGCGGTTCCGGCGCTAACAATGATTCAACTAACCAGCCGTGCGTAGTATTGCGTCATCCTCATCCACGATGCAATCTCGTTGGCACTCAAGGCTTCGCTGGAGGCGAGCCGCTTGACTTCCCCTCCAGTCCCGTCACATTGCCCGGCATTATGAACGGCATCACCACCTTATCACCGCAACAGCTACGTCGGGCGGCAGACATCCAGGAGCGGATTCTCTCGCTCAAAAAGGAACTCAGCCAGATACTGGGTGCTCCTGGCCCTGCCCAGGATGAGGCGGCCCCGAAGAAGAGACGGAGAATGAGCCGAGCTGGTCGCGCTGCCATTGCTGCTGCGGCCCGAGCCAGGTGGGCGGCCATTAAGGGAGCAAAAGCACCAGGCGCATCGGTGCGGAAACGCAAACGGAAGCTCTCTGCTGCCGGGAGGGAAGCCCTTTCCCTTGCCGCAAAAGCCCGCTGGCGGATAGCGAGGGCGAAGGGCAAGACGACGCTGTAGCGAGCGCGAGGTTATCCATTAGGTCAGGTTAGCACAAACGCGCATCCCGGCAACCGCCACACGTGACGGGTTGTCAGCGCCCAGCTTAGTGATCGACCACATAAAGCCGCAGTGTCGGGGCCACAGCGCGTCCGCCTTGGCGCTGGCCTCCCTGTCAGCCATTAGTAAATTTGTCTGCAATTGCAGACAGCCTGGTGCGTCCGCCGCCCATGCCGTCCGATGTTCACGCTTGCCCGCCTCCTGAAGGCCGGTACTGTTCCTATGTTCCGTGTTGTTCGACTTGGCGCACTCGCGGCTCGGGTGCGCCCCTTTTCTTCAGGGGCATTCCTCCGGCCAGCGCCAGGTCCGGGGCGGTGACTCGACCGCTGGTGCCTGCTTAGATGGGGCGTGGCTGTGCTGGCAACGCTTCCTCCGCTACGGTCAGCAGCTTGCTAGGAGCCAGCGTAACGTGGACGTAACTTGCTCGATTGAATCTTTTGGAGAAGGGTTCGTCCAAGGTTCAGGAACAGATACAAGAAACATCATGAAATCGATCATCACGGTGTATCCGGGTTTTCAGTCTCTGCCCAAAGGCGTCAAGAAGATGCTGGTGGTATCGGAAACTTTTTTCTTCCGGGAAGCAGGCTCTCGGCTGGCCAACCCCACCCCTGGTGGGGCGAGGACAAGGACAACGTTGCAGCCAAGAGGCGCTGATTTCAGTGGGCCGTTTTCTGATTTCGATGCAGCCTGGAAGAATTAAGCAAGCTGACATCACACTCTCGGTTCGTCTCTACCGAATCGTTGAGCAATAACCGCAGAGCTGGTCTGAACCTCATTTGCTGCTTGGTGGGCATTGCGTTGGTCAAAGCTGCACTACTGTTCGTCTTCGGCAAGGTGACGACCAGTTTCCACAACGGCTCTGTCGTTTGAACAGGCTGCCGTTTGCTGCCTTTTTCTGCCGACAGGACAAAGGCCATGATTGTGGCGAATACAAGGCAAGCAGCGACGACGATGAGTTTGCGGTTCATACCACTTTAAAGACACCGACGAGGCTGTGTTTGGTATGAATTGTTTTGTGGCGCGTGCTGACGACGTTGTCCAACCCCCACCAGTTGCTCCGCCGAGCCCCTCCTGCTTGTTTAGGTCAGAGCTTCACGTCTTTCTCTGCGCCACAATACACGCCCGGTAACCTCAGTTCGCTCGCCAGGGGTGACACTCGCGGTTCACGAGTTCGGGTCTGCCTTCGTCGGCTGCGGTTGGCCCGGCTTAGCCGCCAAAGCCGCCGTCAAATCTTGAATGAGACCCAACCGTTCATTCTCCTCCCGCTTGCGCCGGGTGATGTCACGCGCCACGGTTGAAGCCCCGATGAAGCGCCCACTCGCATCCTTAATCGGAGAAATCATCAACGACACGTCCACCACGGAGCCGCCCTTGCGAATGAGGCTCATCTCCAAGTCCTCCAACCGTTCGCCTCGGCTCAGCTTTCCGAAGGTCTCAAGCAGTTCTTCCGCCCGAAAAGCAGGAATCAGCACCGAAACCGAGCGGCCAATCATCTCCGAAGCCGCATAACCATAGAGCCGTTCCGCACCGGCATTCCACGTTAAGACCGCTCCGTCCAACGTCGTGCCAATGACTGCGTCGTCGCAGGATTCCACAATCGAAGCCAGATAGGCCACGGTGCCTTCCATCTGGCTGCGGATTCGGCGTTCCTGCGCGGCCCGCAGCTCGCGGTTCACCGCTGGCACCAGGCGAGTCAAGTTCTCTTTGAGCACGTATTCGTGAGCCCCGGCTTTAAGCATTTCCACGGCGTGCTCCTCGCCCAGTCTCCCCGAGACCATGATGAACGGGATGTCCAACCCTATCCGGCGATACAGGGCCAGCACCGCCAGCCCGTCAAAGCCTCGCAGGCCAAAGTCACAGATGATAAAGTCCCACCGCTTCCTCGCTAACGCTGCCTGGACCTCAGCCGCCGTCTCGACCCGCTCGAACTCCACGTCAAGTCCGCCTCGTCGTAGTTCGCTGACAATGAAGAACGCATCGTTGATGGAATCCTCCACGATCAAGACTCGATACTGGGCGCTCATACAGTCCGGGGAGCGGAGGTTCGCGGGGGGTCTGTAGCCAGGGGGAGAGGATGCGACCATTTCTCTTCCATCCGCTCGACCACATCCACCAGTTGCCGAAAACCGAACAGCTTGTTCAGACAGAAGTCCGCGCCCAAGGCATAGGCGCGTTGAATGTCCGCAGGCCAAGTGGTGCCGCTGAGCACGACTACCGTTATCCGCTGCGAGCCGGGTTGCTGCCGCAGCCAGGTCAGCACCTCGAAGCCGTCCATACGGGGCATCTTTAAATCCAGCACCAGCAGGTCGGGGAGTGGGTGCTTGGCGCGATTGTCAAACGGGGGCACGCCCCGCAAATAGTTCAAGGCTTCCATCCCGTCGCGCACGAAATGCGTGGGCACAGTCAACTCCGCCTGGTCAAACGCCACCTTCAGCATCAGCGCCTGGGTCGCGTTATCCTCTGCTACGAGAATTGTCAAAGGTTTGCTCATGGCTCTCTGGCGCATGATCGCCACAACATGACCGGCGACCGATGAAGACCTAATCTTTCGGCCTCTCTACCGCTTCGAGCAATACATCAGAGTATTCCGTAGCACTCTGCTCGCCTTCTGTCTATGCGGTGAATACTCAACCGTTTATGGGGTGAATACCCAACGTTGTTAGCATCGGCTCCCTGAAATCGTCCAGAAAACCTGGCAGAGGCCGCGAAAGGCCATTCCCCGAGACCACCGGACCGCGATGGCCATCAGTCAGGTTGGAGCCGCATCGCCGAGAACCGCAGCGTGTCCGGTGCTGGCGCTGCCCCCCGACCTAATCCATCTCAACTGTCCCCTCGCTCTGGTGCGGCCAAGACCTGTTTGCAAATCGCGTCGCGTAAATAATTTAGCAACTCCTGCGGAGTTAGCCCCCGGTTCTGCGTCTCGCTCCTGGCCCAGTTCAACAACGACCAGAGCAACGAAAGCGGCATGCCTTCGGAAGTCAGCGCCAGCGTGGTGCCGCAGCGGCAGTTGGCGTAAGTCGCCGTCCCGATGGGCCGCAGGGATTCCAATCGCCCATCTCCACATCGTGGGCCATGGCCGGTCCCACGTGTTCGGTGGTTAGCAGATACTCGCGGAGCGTGGCAAACCGGCGCTGACAGTTGGAATAAACTTTTGGGGAAAGCCCTTCCAGGCGCTCCCGCATAATCCTGACGACTTCGGCTTCGGTCATCGCAAAGATTCAGAGCCTACAGCGGGCACATCGGTTTCTATTGTCGCTGTGTTTCATGACCGCTCTGTTGCAGCACTTGGCGGGCCATGAAAAGGCGCGGGACGCTGGTTGCAACGCGCTGCGTCGTGGTTCACAGCGAGCTGGACACCAATCAGTCGTGGCCCGCCAGTAATCCGTGAATCGTCTTGGAGACCTCTTCGCGTAAGGTCGGCGAATACCCCACATGGCGAGCACGGACCATCCCTTGCTGGTCGATGATCACAAGGATTGGGAAGCAGCGCACTTTGGATTTTCGGGCAGCCCTTCCGCCTTAAGTGTCGGATAATTGGGCTTCAGCTTGTCCACCACAAACCGGGCGTCCTTCTCCTGGCGGGCGGGACACCGTTGCCTTTGGCGTTGTAGGACAAGCCGGAATCGCGGCTCAGATTAACCACCACTGCTCGCTTTTCGTGCCGGAATTTCAAACTCGCCATTCTCATTCTGATACATTGCATCGGCTTGGGCCTGGGTAAGCGGTATTGGAGATTTTTCCGTTCCTTTCCGCATCGCAAATTTAAGGATCATTCCGCTTTGATGCTCTTGAGCGGATAAGATTCCTGACCACTCGCGGGAGAGCGAAACATTCCCGCCGATTTCAAGCCAAGCTGGCTTTCCTTCCAACTGTTCGACAGTCCACTTTGAGATTTTGACAAGTCCTAGCAGCGTATCAGTGTCCATAAAACTTCTGTTTTAGGCTTACCGTTTGGATTTGCGCTTGGCCTGTTTGGGCAGGCCCACCAGCAGCGGGGGAAGCGCAAACCAAAACCCCCGTCGTCGTGTCGAGGAGCGGACGGAAATAAAACCACTCGCGCACAAGCCACCCCAACATAACAGCAGCGCGCCAAACATGAGAAGGAAAGGTGAATACTCACGCGGGTCGTTGATGATGTCGTGGATGGGGTTGCTCATAATCGCATGCGATGTGATGTGGCCTAGCCTGAAACATTATATCCGCCGCGGCTTGGTCTTCAAGCCCCTCGCGTTTGGTGTGGCGGCGAGGAGATGGCCAAGTCGAGCACCGCTGCCAGAGGCCGCAGCGTTTCCGGCCACGGCGCTCGCCTCCAGGCTAAAGTCAAGCGGGCCGGAAGCGCGAAGGCCCCGAACTGACGCCCGGCTTCGAGCGGAGGAGCGGGGTGGCGGAACCGAGCGAGGTGAAGGACAACCGCTCGAACCCTTGTCTCAAAAGGCGACAGTTGGGCGTTTTGATGTTCGAGCGTTGCCTCGGCTCGTAACGGCTTACAAATGGCGGACCCGTTAACGGAAACAGATAGACCACATCCGGGTTGGCAGCTCGGGCACCACAAATGCTCATCCACTCATCGGTATATAGACGCGCTGAAAGATTGAACCTGATATGCGATGGAAAAAGCTCAGCCAGAAATCACGAGACATCCTGGGGGCCATAGCGAAGGGCGATTCATGCAAGCAAATTCTTGCTGACGACCCCACCCTGACTTACCACGACATTTTCCACGCAGCAGCCGAGTCGCCCACAACCTGCGTGAAGAAGGAGCAGGCCACAAGACCGGCTTTTCGGGAACGTAAGTCCAAAGAGTGATCCGGTTCCGGTCATCACTGGACTGCTGCGCCCAGCAATTGCTCAATTGCCTTAGAGGGAAGTGAATCCAGATGGTGCCGTTGCATCAGGTATTCAGGGATTGACGACGTGTCGGGACAATTGGCGTCATTCATGCCCGAAATATATCCGCCGTGCCCTGGGCCGGAACCCACTCGCGTTTCGCGTGGCGACGAAGAGATAGTCAGTTTGGAGCCGCACCGCCCGCGACCGCAGCGCGGTCCGCTGGCGCTGATCTTTACGTCGTCGAAATCGTTTAAATTCTTATCTTCACCGTTGGGCCTGCAAGAACGGCAGCAGCTCTTGGGAATAGTACGGCTCCTGGGTACACCAGAAAATATAGTTGACCCCGAGGTACCGAGACGCAAATTCAACCAACTCGGGGACGGTTACCCGCTGGCCGGTCCTGGGATTTCGGTATTCGTAGTTGCCATCTTGAACGGCGATGCCGGTGGGAATCGCGCCAGAAGACTCTTGGATGAGCGGATAGCAATTACGCATCTGACCAGGCTTGTACGGCAGCAGGTCGGGGGTACCCACGCCCAGTTTCAACTCCTTGGCCCATCGGTACACGCACAGCAGGTTAGGCTGCCCGCCAGGCATGAAGTTGGCGTACTGCATCGACACCGAGCGCGGGAATGCCCGCTTCAATACCATCATGTTCGTCAACACCGCGTTCCGATAAACGACAGGGGTAAAGCCTTTCGGAAACAACTTTCCACTCTCGCCAAAATCGACCGCCGTTTCGGAGAGATTGATTCCCTCAATCTGGCCGTCGAACTCGCGGCCCAGCGCCAAGAGCAGCCGATGGAATCTCACCTGCACCGCCGAATCCCACCGCCGAGCGACCCAGCCTTGGGGGGCGGCGTGTTTCTCATCATCGCTCTCTATGGTGTATTGCAGATCGGCTCCTCCGTGGTATCGGGCGTCCTTCACCAAGTAGGGCGGAATGGGCACTACGTTGGTGTCGAAGGAGGCATCCTGAAGCTGGACGAACAGCTTCTTGCCCTTGGATTGGAGAAATGACAAGTCGCGGCGGATTTCCCCGAAGTCGTACTGGTCCTTCTGCCGCTCCAACTCTCGCCAGGTGTATTTCAGTTGCGCCCCTTCAAGCGCCTTTATGCTGAGGAAGCTGGCATCGGCGATTCGCTCCCGGTCTCGGTTGAAAAACACGTAATGATGGACGGCTGCGGCGAGGGCACCCGTGGCGCAGGTGAAGATGGAAACAGAGCAAAATCCTAATCGAGCCAAAGCTCTCATGTCAGAATCCACTTCAAAGGAGCATAGTCTTCGTCACGATTCCCAGCAGCCTGCTTTGGGTCGTCAGCGGCATTGTTCAGGTTTCGACACCCATGCCGACCAACTTCCCGCAGGATAACCGCTGTTCCCTGCCGTGCAAGCCCCTCGCATTCCGCGTGGCGGCGAGCAGATCGCCACGTGTGCCGCGCCGCCCACGACCGTAGCGCGTCCGACCCTGGCGCTGGCCTTTTCTACCCGGTGTCGTTAATCGAGTCGGAACCGCCTGATGCGCACCGGCTAATCAGGTTACCCGCCCTTGGCCTGCGACCCAAATGCCTTTCCAGGCCCAACCCTCAGCAAAATAAAAGATTGGGCCGATGGGGAAAATGCCTGCGATGGCTCAACCCACCACGAATTGTTCTTTCAAAGTCCCAGAGCTGTCCGGCAACGCCGCCGACGGCCCCTGCGGCGGCACGATCCGGATCGTGCGCTCCTTCAGGAACTGCTTGAGTTTCGCCCGGTCCGCGATATTGAGCGGCGAGCACGCTCCCATGAGGAAATCAACCTCGCGTTGGCTCAGCGTCACGCCGAGCATCTGTTGTTGCAGTCGGCTCATTTGTCAAGTTCTTGACCCAAGACTACTTCTTTGATCATGCCGCGCTAAGGGTGAAGAGTCTCATCCGCGCACATTGTCCTCGACCACGAAAACATTGAGAAAGATTCGTTGGATCGACCCCTTCTCTGAGCCAGTCAGGGATTTCCATCCAGCAGAAGCGAAGAACCTATCCGAGGCTGCCATGAACTCTCGTTCGAGCCTTATGCGGTCCGGTTCGCGTTCGGGTCTGATTCCTCCAACGCATCCGCCGACGCCGTTGAAGGCGATATTGCAGAGCGTGGCATAGAACGCTGCCTCGCAGAGCAAACCTAATTCATTTGCATCCAGCCTGCCAGCCAAACCGAGCCTGGTCGAAATCTGTGCAAAGCGCTTCTCGAAGGCAGTCGATGAGGAGCTGGCGAGCTGATCCAGGAAGTTTTGGCCGTCTGCTTTCATTGGGTGGCGGCTGCAAACTGTCTCATATTCACGAGCTTTGCCTGAGCCGCTGTGCGTGTCAGCCAGACGAAAGCTACTTATGCTGTAGGTGTTGGTCTGACAGGCGAGCCAGGTCAGCGCGTCGAGTCGCCCTGGGGCACCGGCTTGCCGGGCGACCCTGCTGGCTATACCATGACGACTATCGACCATAGCGGGGCAGTTCGAACTCAGGTGCTCGGTGTAGATCGCGACCCGGTAGAGGATCAGAGACTCCTGACGTCGTCTCCTACAAAGGAAGGCGGATCGTTGCCATTCGTGTCAGACCGTAGGGCGGCGCTCTTTCACTTATTATCGGGCCAGGCTTTGGCCGGACCCCTCCGCCTAAAAAACATCCACAGGCCGGCGCAAGCCAGCCTGTGGATGCGTAGCGCAGGACAAGCTTATTGGATCTCCAGACGGTAGAACCGGTTGCCTGCGGCGGCTGAATCGGAGACGGATTTGACCGAGCCGTCGCCGGCGACCATGGTCAGCAGGTTCCAGGTCGCGCTCCCCAGGTCACTCCGGTAATAAACCTTGTAGTTGTAGCCTGAGAGTGTCGGGAACGACATGGTGACGTTGGCGCCACTTGCTGTGGCCGTAATGCGGACCGGCGTCGGGGCCGCAATGGCCGGCGCGAGCATGAAGAAGTTGGCATTGGCGCCGCCCAGGCTGGTGAAGCGCAGCGTGCTAACACCGCCGAGGCTGATCGTCGAGCGTTGTCCATTGGTATCCACGAGTTGCGTCCAGTCGTAGCTGGTCCAACCGCGACCCTGGCTGCTGAACATGCCCAAACGATTCGTGACGGTAGCCGTGATCTGGTCGAGTTGGGACTGGAATGCGGCGCCACCTGCGAACCGGCCATAAACGAAATAGTTGCCCGCCGGATAGGTACGAGTGTAGTTCATCCACTGGCCGCCGACCAGCCAGCCAATGTCGTAATTGAGCGCGGCAGAGTTGGTCAACGCCGCGGCGGCGAACTTCGCCAGGGGGTATCTGCGGATCCTGATTTTTTCGTGATAGATCGCTCCTGGATATTGAATTCTGAGTTTTCGAGCCATATCGCGAAGCCGAGCATCCGCGGCTGGCGGCAACGGTGAACCTCCAAAGGCGAGTGCGCTCGCGGACGCAGTGCAAACCTTTGTTAAGCACCTGTTTGGAAATCCCCTTTTTCTGCAGGAGACGACGTAAGGAGTTTCTGATCTCCCGCCAGGCCGTAATCTGCGCCGGAGGTTTGAGACTCCTTAGGTCGTCTCCTGCAATTTGGAAACACGCTCTATACACAGCGCCACAAGTCAACGACGGGCGGGGACGCCCCTCGAACCCGCAGGCGAGGACGCCTGCGCTACAACAGCCGCAAACACTTTTGGCGTCGTGTATAACCCGGATATTTCACATCGTTACCGGTGGCGCAGGTTTCCGAACCTGCGGGTACCAATGCAATCACGACACTCTGCCGACTTGGAAGTCGGCGATACGACAGGTTTGGAAACCTGCGCTACGACCGCTGCTGCCGCGGCACAGGCGTGGGTGTGAGATTTGCGGGCTGAGCCTCTCGGTCATTTAGGCGTGTTGTTCATTGGGAGAAGCGGCCTACTCGTGCTTGCGATTGTACGTCACGAGATAGAGCCGCGTGCCCGCGATGCTCTTGAACTCGGTGGGACGTTTCGCGCCGGAAAGGTCGTAGCAAATGCGGAGAGTGTCACCTTCGAGTTCGTAGATCGCAGGGAAAGTCTTGCCGCCGTTCGGTCCTGCCGTGCCGGTAATGGTCATGCTCTTGGGCCTGGTGGCGGAATCGAGCGTGTAAGTGCCCCGGTCAGGCTCGCTTCCGACAAAAACCTCATACTTACCATTGTCCAGTTTGAGGCTGATGCTTTTCAAAACAGCGTCGTTCATGGGCTGTCCGGCCAACTCGGCCGTGGCAGGCTTCCAATTTCCCTGAACTGCCTTGGCGTCGTCGGGCCGGTCGGCAGCAAACGCATTGAGTGAAGCGCCAACCGCGAGGCAGATGGAGAAAAGATATTTCATAATGTGTGGAGTCGCTAAGGGTGACAGATTACATGATGCGGCGAACCAAGCAGGTCGTTTTCCACCGGGCGTGCACGGTCTAGACACCGCACAAAAAAACATCACGCCAATATTGGCAGCAGAACCTCAACCTGATGTGACCGCCAGAAGCATCAATTTTCATTTATACTCAGCTCAAGGTCCCGGGTGGACCTGCTCAACGCCGTATACTCCCAGGGGAATCCAGAGGCCGCGGGCAACCGTGCCGTCGGCCTGGTTGAGGTCGAACCACAAGCATCCGGACGGAGTGCCGCGCCCCACGGGGAGCAAGGCCGCAGGGTTGGAGTCGTCGAAGAGAGCGACTGAGTTGTCGGTTTCCTGGGCCGCCAGCAAAGAGCCGCGAGTGATCAGCGTGGACGCAGGCAGCGGCAGCGTCACCTTTCCGAGCAAGCCGAACGAGCCGCTGGCTTGCAGGGTCCAGGCCTCGAGTTGGTGCGCGACGAGGTTGGTATTCGAGTAATTGTAACCGGGGCGTCCGAGGAAGACGTTGGTGTCCGCCACCAGCAACGGATGCGGCCAGGCATCGGGCAGTGCCAGGGAGGCGACCAGGTGCGCCGCCACGCCGTCATAGGCACTGGCGTCGAGCCATTGGCGCCAGTCGGTGATGGCATTCGTCGCATGAACGCCGGTGGTATAGAGCAACTCGCCCGCGCCGGAGAGTCCGCTAAGCGTGCCAGGGATGTTCACCGGCTTGCGAACCGTCGGTGTCAGCGGATCGATATAGTCAATCACGTCGAGATAGAAGCGCTGCACCCAGCAGCCGGGAACCGTGTTGGAGGGGTTTCCGCCGGTCCCGCCCGGCGGGAGAGGGCCTCCGGTGGGGCTGGTCCCCGGCGACTGGACTGCCGGCAAGAACTCTGACGCAGAATGGCTCAGGTAAACCAGGCTGCCGCTCGAGAAGGGCTTGCTGAAGCTCCACCAGGCGTTCGTGGCGAGATTGACTTCCGAGTCGAACTTAGGCGCGGCAGGATGGCTGACATCAAAGGCAAGCAACTGGCCACCGCCGCCAAAGCCCCAGATGGGCCAGGCAATCGCCGGCGCGCCGCCGACCACGCCCACTCCCCCTGCCGCGGGAAAAATGGGCGGCAGCCACCAGAAGTTCAAACCGCCACCCGCCCAAACCAAGACGTCGGATTTTGGCCACACGGCCTCCCAGCTTCCGCCCCAGGGAGGCACATCGACGGCCACCGACACCTGACCCGAAATGGATACTGACGGGAGCGCGCTGAGGTCGAGCACGCTGACGGTAAAGTTCGGCCCATTGGTGCACGGGTACGTTGGGCCACCCGCGCCGCCCGCCAAAGGCAGCGGGTAAAAATATGTCTGGCTCTGAGCGATGTAGAGCCGGTCATCTCGCACAGTGGCCCCGACAATCGGCTGGCCGTCCAGAAACAGCTCGTTTAGGACCAGGCTCGGAGCGGCGGCAGAAGCGACGCGCACGGCCGGCCGGTTCTGATGCCCCCACCAACCTGTGGAAGCGTCCAGTTCCAGCAGATAGTTGCCGTGCAGGAACACGCGATCGACCGACCAGGCGAGCTCGGTGTCGCCGCGCACGACGGGGTGGTCGCGGTCGGCGGCATCGACGCTCAAAAGTTCCCAACCCGAGAGGGAGAGGATGCGGTTATGGGAAAAGGCGGCGCGGCGGGGCTGGACCTGATGCTGAATGATACCGCGAGCAACCAGGTTCGAGGAAGTCAAGTCGAGCAACTGCAATTGGGAAGTCCACCCATTTGTGGTGTCGCCGTTGTAAGGAACGAGTATCAGTCCGTTGTCGGGGAGGACAGCGAAGGCCTTTTCGTCGTAGTTAGCGTCGCTCCAGGAATAGTTCTGGCCCAGGAGCAGGCGGCTGAGCAAAGCGGGGTGGGCGGGGTCATGAACATCGAAGAGCGAGACAGCGACGCGGTTGGACACGACCCCCAAAGAGACGAGACGGTTACCCAGGGGCTGAAGGTAGGAGGACCAGCCGGACACCTCGAGCGAGCCGGCGATGTGCGGCTGAGCCGGGTCGGAAAGGTCCACCACCCACAGCGGATCGATTTGGAAGAAGGTGACCACGTACACGAGGTTGCCGTCGAACCGAGTGGCGTGGAGTTGCTGGTGATTGCCCAACTCGAGGTCGCCCAGTTTGAAGATGCCCGCAGGCCCCGTTGAGCGGGGATCGGGCAGGTGGAAGGTTTCCAGGTCGGTCACCAGCAGAGTGCCGTTGTCCCAGTGCCAATCCTCCGAAATGGCAGTAAAGACCTCGTCAGCGTAGTTCAATTTGAATTTGTCCTGCAGACGGCCCTCGGTGCGGAGCGAGCCATAGGGATTCATCGTGCCATCCGGAGCGGTGATGTCGATGAGCTGCACGACCGATTGCCACCAATTGGCGGGGTCCTGAGTGACGACGAAGAGGTAAATGTCGGTTGCGGAGACGACGTTGCCATAGCCCGCATACCAGAGGGTGTCGCGGCTCACCGGGTTGCCGGGTTGGGCGAGGTCAAAGGACGAAACCAGCGTGCCCCACTCCCAGGTGGTGTTGGTGCTGCCGGGGACGGGACGATACATCTGGGAAGCGACGTAGAGGGCAGTGCCGACCATCCGGCTTTCCTGGATGGAGCCCTGAACTGGAAGACTGGCGACCAGCCGGGGCAGGCCATTGGAGACGGCGACCACCAGGACCTGGCTGTCCCCGCTGCTGTAGCTACAGCCCGAGCTGGCCAGCAAGACAACGTGATTGGAGTCCAGAAGGTACATCTGTTCACCGGCGGCGGGAAGGTCCAACGTGCCACGCACGGTGGCAACGTCAGGGTTGCTGATATCGACCACCTGCAACCCTCGATATTGATTGAAGAAGTAGAGCGTATCCCCGCTCAATTCCCAAATGTCGGATTCAACCACGGCTCTGGCCGAGCCGCCGGTTGGAGTCTGGGTTGGCGTGAGACCGTCGCCGGGCCCGCCGATGGCAGAGACCACGACGGAGTTGGTCGGCGGCCCCCAGAAGGAGTTGGTACCGATGTAAAAGGCCGCCGGCAACGACTGCACCGTATCGGCGCGGACACGAAGCATTTCGAACTGCCGCGCGCAAGGCAAACGGAACGTTAACGTGCCGCCCGCACTATCGGGCTGGGCGACGGCGACCGGCACCCAGGCTCCCACGCCGAAGCAAGCGCGGCTTTCCAGGGTGATGCGTTGGAAACCGGCGGGGGCGCTCACGCAGACGACTACGTTAGTGCCTTCGGGGCGAATGGAGGTAATGACCGGCTGGGCCGGCTGAGAAAACAACGGCGCAGAGGTAACCCCAAGAAAGGCCAAAACCGACCACAGCAACGGTCGGTGAGGAGACCGAATGAGACAGGCAGTTTTCATATGGCACCCGTGGTGTTTGTCGTGCAACCGCAGCAACAAAGGTCGGCCTGGAGCCGTTCGCAGTCAAGGGGCGGGAGGAAATTGCACGTGTTTGTAAATGCTGGCAGAGGGCGCGGTTTCGCGATACTAAAGCCGCGGTGATGAAAGCGGTCAGATTAGTCGAACCGAGGCGTCCACTGGAACTGCAGGAAATTGAAGTGCCGCCAGTGGGCTTGCGGGATGTTCTGGTGAAAGTCAAAGCGGCCGGTATTTGCCATTCCGACGCGCATTACCGGGCGGGGCGGTCCTTGGTGCGGCCGCTTCCTCTGACTCTGGGGCATGAGGTTGCAGGGGTAGTCGAAAGGGTTGGTGCGGGCGTTACGCAGTTCCGACCCGGCGACCGCGTTTGCCTGCATTATCTTACCAGTTGTGGGATGTGCCATCACTGCCAGCGCGGGAATGAACAGTTTTGTGTAACCGGGGCAATGATGGGGAAGTTCCGCGACGGCGGGTTCGCAGAGTTTGTCATGATGCCGGCGCGGAGCGTATTCGGCCTGCCCGATGCGATTCCTTTCGACCAGGGAGCGATTTTGATGTGCTCTTCAGCCACCTCGCTCCACGCCCTGAACAAAGGCCGCCTTCGAGCAGGCGAATCCATAGCGGTCTTCGGGGTCGGCGGGCTTGGGTTATCCGCGATCCAATTGGCGAAGGCATTTGGCGCGAGTGAGGTGTTCGCGGTCGATATCAAGCCGGGGAAATTATCAAGGGCCGCACAGTTCGGCGCGGTGCCGGTCAACGCCGGGGTTTGCGAACCCGTCGAAGAGCTCAAGCGTTTAACGAGCGGGCAAGGGGTGGATGTGGCGCTTGAGTTAATTGGGTTGCCATTGACCATGCGCCAGGCAGTTAGCTGTCTGGCAGTCCAGGGACGCGCCGTGCTGGCCGGCATCACCGAGAAGACCTTCGAGATCTCGCCCGACAGCGAAGTTCTGAACAAGGAAGCGGAAATCATTGGAGTGTCAGACCACCTGGCACAGGAGATGCCTCAGTTGTTGGAATGGGCTCGAACGGGAGTGTTGGATCTGTCTGGAGTGATCACACGCAGACTCCCGCTCGACGCTCGCGTCGTCAATGAGGCGCTGGATAAATTGGAGCAGTTCGAAGCGGACGGACGGATGGTAATTCAGCCTTAACGCACGTGTGCTCTCGCGTGGCGTTATCGCTTACCGGCTCGCCAACCCAACCGCCATCGTGCGGATCATTTCCTCAAAATAATCCGGCACGTTCGGCCCGAAAAATGACATCAACCGCGGCTCGTAGCCGTTCAGGTGATAGTACCGGAGGGGTATCACGTAACCGATGTAGTCTCCGTTAAAACTCGTCACCACGGTGCTGGCGCCTATGGCTTTGAGCGAATCCTTAATTTCAAGGGCCAGTTCGGCACTGAAGTCGCACGGGGTGGACACCCAAAGCGAGTCGCCGAGACGGAACGCCTGAATCAAGCAGGTCTTCCTTACCGACAACAGGTCCGACGCCAGCCAGGGCCGGAGCCGAACCCCATCCGTTACGCGCACGTTCAGCGGCGGCAACGAGACGTCGAGTCCCAGCAAGCCGAAATCGAGCCGATTAGTCAGGGCCGTGTGAGGAAGCTGTTCCAGCAGCGCCGCCGCGAGCGCCTGGCCCATCCGTTCCGCGCCGGCAAAGCCATCGGCACCCGGGACCTGCGAGCTGCTGCCCACCCCTCCCGCCAGGAATAAGGCCATGCCCGAGGTGGCCTGTTCCATCGCTCGTTCCCAGCAGCCCGGGTAATCCGCGCTGAACTCCATCATGTCACCCGAAAGCACCGTCGCATGCGCGGCGTAACTTCCCAGCACCGCCGTCGTTCCCGCTTTCTGCTTCAGCACCACAAAGCTGAACTCCGGATCGACTCTTCCCTTCTCACCCACCAGACGATTCCGCACAAACTCCGCGGCCTTAAACCGACCTCGTCCAAACTCTGCCGGCTTAAGGTCCGCGGTTGCGTCCCGGACCGCCGTCACGATGCGGTCGGCGAACCAGGTGCGAATGCCCGGGCGGTACCCACCGGCAAACGCCTCTGCGACTTTGCCCTCACCCCACCCGCCGACGCTGGAATGCGTGTGCGTCGCGCTGAGGTAGATTTGCTCACGCGACAATTTCAACTCCTTTGCGAGCCGCCGCATTGCTTCCTCGGTTACCTCAGCAGGAACAATCAAGGCGTCCGCCGCGACCATCACTCCCAGCCGATCCTCCACGCGCAAGGCGACCGCTTTTACATAAAGATCGTCGTGAACTCCACGCGCGGGCCGTCCGTGTCGGTTGCCGTAGCCCGCTAGCGGCAGCGAGCGGAACTGTCCCTTCAGCGGCTCGTCCTGCGCAGCATCGACCGTGGGGCTGAGCAGCGCCCGTCCGAACCCTGCGCTCAGCTCGCCGTGCACCGTCCGGTTCGTCGCCAGCTCGCCGTGCAGCCGCGCCGCCGTCTCCGCATAATACGGCTCGTGCATGTAAGGCCGGTAATCCACCCCCTCGAAGCAAACCACTACGCCAATGCCCAGGACAACCAACGACCCGCCCAGAATCCGCAGGCTCCATAGAACCGTTCGTTTCACGCCCCGCATCATACCCCGACCCGTCCGCTCTTGAAAGCCCAACGGTTTCGGCAGCCTTGCGCCGGTTCCTCCCTTCTGGCATAAGGGGCTCAGCGTTATGAACAAAATCCCCGCCAAACTGCTGACCGAACTCAACCGCCAGTTAAATCAGGAATTAAGCGCCGCTCACAGCTACCGGGCGTTGTCCCTCTGGTGCGCGGACCAAAACCTGAAAGGCTTTGCGCGGTTTTTTGCCAAGCAGGTGGCCGAAGAACAAAGCCATGCGGCGAAACTCTCCGGGCACTTGATCGACCGGGGTGCGCTGCCCGAGCTGGCCGCCATCCCGGCGCCAAAGCGCGAGTTCAAGTCGCTGCTGGAGGCCGCCCAGCACGCTCAAGCCATGGAGCGCAACAATACGCAGGGCATCAACGAGGTCTACGAAGCCGCCCTGGGCGTCAAAGATTATCCGGCCCAGGTGTTCATGCAGTGGTTCATCAACGAGCAAGTCGAGGAAGAGGCCTGGTGCCTGGAGATGGTCGAGCGCGTTCAGGCGGCGAGCTGTGCAGGCGGCCTTTCAGACCTCGACCGTCACATCGAGCGATACCTCGGAGATGAAACCGGGGGTAAAGAGTAGACCGGCGGTTAATACACCTTCCGCAAATTCGACGGGAGGATGTTGAGTTCGGTGCGGTATTTGGCGACGGTGCGGCGGGCGATGACGATGCCCTTTTCCTTCAGCATCCGGACGACTTCCTGGTCGGAAAGCGGCTTGGCGGGGTCCTCGGCTTTGAAAATTTCGGCGATCATGTCCTTGACGCTGGTGTTGGACATGCCGTCACCGCTGGCGGTCTGGATGCCGGCGGTGAAGAAGTATTTCATCTCGAAAATGCCCTGCGGCGTCTGCATGTACTTGCCGGAGACGGCACGGCTGACGGTGGTTTCATGAACGCCGACGACCTGGGCGATCATGACCATGGTGAGCGGTTTAAGGTGGGCAACGCCTTTGTCCATGAAATCGCGCTGCCGATGGACGATTTCGCGGGCGATATTCAGGATGGTCTGCTGGCGCTGGTGGAGGCTCTTGATGAGGAATTTTCCGGCGCGGATTTTTTCGCGGATGTAATTGCGGACCTCGGCTGAGTTTTCGCCCTGGGCCATCAAATCTTTGTAGGTATTGCTGATGCGCAAGTGAGGGATGTGCTCGTTGTTGGTGGAGACGACGAAGTCGTCACCGGAGCGCTGGACGAACACCTCGGGCAGAATGTATTGGTCGTTGTCGGGCAGGTAAGCGCGGCCGGGCCGGGGCTCGAGCCGGGCGATATTTTCGAGCGCGTCCTGCACTTCGTCCACCTCGGTTCCGGTGCCCCGGGCAATCTCGGGGATGCGGCGTTTGCCGAGCGCGTCCATGAAATCGCGGACGATGCGGTATTCGAGGCTCTCCTGCTCGCCGGCGCGTTCGAGCTGGAGCATGAGGCATTCGCGCAAGTCACGCGCGCCCACGCCCGGCGGGTCGAAGGTCTGGATGACCTTCAAAACCTCCAGGATTTTATCCGCCGCCACCCCCGTTGAGAGCGTCAATTCATCGAGCGTCGCCTTGAGGTAGCCGTATTCGTCGATGTTGCCGATCAGCATCTCGGCCACCGGCCATTGTTCCTGGGTGAGGACAGACTCTCGGACCTGTTCCAGCAGCATTTCCTGGAGGGAGGTGCCGGCGACCAGCGAATCGAACATGAACTGCCGCTTTTCCTCATCCTCGGCGGAAGCGCGGTTCGGGATATTGGTTTGAGCAAAGTGATCACGCCATTCCTGGTCGAGCTGCACCAGACGCTCGAACTCGGCCTGAAAATCATCGACCGGCTCGTTGGCGTTCTTCTCGGCGGCCGGGTCAAAAGCCAGGTCGGCGGGAGGCTCGGCCGGGTCCGCCGCTTCGGTTTGTTCGGGGTCGCGCTCTTCCTTTTCCTGTTGGTCTTGTTCAGGGGCAGCGGCCTCTTCGAGCACGGGATTCTGCTGCAATTCCTGCTCGACCAGAGCCTTGAGCTCGAGCGTGGGGGCCTGCAAAAGCGCGAGCGATTGCTGCAGTTGCGGTGCCAACACCAGCGACTGCGTCAAACGCTGCGACAACTGCAAGCCTTGTGCCATGCCCGTATTCTAAACCACTGCTCTCCCAACACAAGCAGGATTTGGCACGAATATGGCTGCGCGGCCGGACAGCAACTCGTTTTAACCCCAGCTGGGGTGAACCCGGTCAGTCATGAGAGGGACGGATTACCGATTTCTTAGTTAACAGCGTCCAGGCAGTCGCGGACCACCAAAGCGAGTTTATCAGGATGGTAGGGCTTTTGGAGGTAACTCAGGCCCTCCCGAAGAACGAAATCCTTGCCGACGACATCTGCGCTGTAACCACTCGTGAAAATCACTTTAAGCTCGGGCCGTTCCGACAATAATTTCTCCGCCAGCTCGCGCCCATTCATCAGGTCCGGCATGACCAAATCAGTGAGCACCAAATCGACCCGGTCCCGGCACTGCTTCCAAACTTCCAGCGCTTTGACGCCGGATTCGGCCTGGAGGATTTTGTAGCCATGGCCGGCCAGGAGGCTGCAGACCAGTTCGCGCACCGGCGCTTCATCCTCGACCACCAGAATGGTTTCGGTCCCGCCGCGCACCGCCCGTCCAGCTGGTTCCTCTCGCACAGGCTCAGTGGCCCGTGCACTGCACGGCAGAAAGACTTCGAACGCGGTCCCCTGCCCCACGCGACTGGTGACTTCAATCCAGCCTTGATGCTGGTTGACGATGCCATAAACGGTTGCCAGGCCCAGCCCGGTCCCTTTGCCAACCTCTTTGGTCGTGAAGAAAGGATCGAAAATGCGGCGCAGGTTTTCCGGCGGGATGCCACACCCGGTGTCAGCGACGCGCAGGCAGACGAAACGTCCGGCGCGCGCTTCCGGGTGGCACGAGAGATGGAGTGGGCCGACGTCGCAGCTCGACAAGCAGATCGTGAGCGCCCCTCCCCCCGGCATCGCATCGCGGGAGTTCACCACCAGATTCATCAGCACCTGCTCCATCATCCCGGCGTCAGCCTGCACCATGGCCGGTTGCGGAGCGTAATCCAGCTTCAGGGCGATGTCCTCGCCCAGGATGCGCCCGAGCATCTGGGTCATGTTGCTGACAATCCCGTTCAGATCGAGCGGCCGCGGCTGCATCACTTGCCTGCGGCTGAAGGTGAGCAATTGCCGGGTGAGCGAAGCGGCGCGCTCGGCGGCCTGCGTAATTTGTTGAGCGGACCTTGCTGAAGCACCTTCAAGTTTGCCCGCCGCGACCAGCAGCGAAGCATGGCCGTGAATGATGGTCAGGATGTTGTTGAAGTCATGCGCCACGCCGCCAGCAAGCTGTCCGATCGCTTCCATTTTTTGCGCCTGGCGGAGCTGGTCTTCGAGCTGCTTTTGGGCGGTGACGTCGCGGAACAGGCCCAGCAGCAAGGGTGCGGCGTCGCTCAACTCGAGAAACGAATCGGTCTCCTCGAAAGTAACCCCGCGCCCGTCGTGCAGGGTCAGGCGACGCTCGATTTGCCGTTCGGTTACCCGGCCCTGGAATCGTTCCTGGTATTGAGCCAGCATGCTCTGGGTGTTCTCGGATTCCGCGAAGGTCACCGTGAGAGGCTTGCCTTCCAGTTCTTCGCGAGCCATGCCGACCAGTTGGCAGAACGCCCCGTTGACCGCGACGATTGTTCCGTGTTCATCCGTCAGGCGCATCCCATCAACGGAGTTTTCCCAGACGGAGTGAAAGAGCATTTCCGAGCTGTGCAGCGCCTGCTCCGCCCGCAACCGTTCGAGGGCGCCTCCGCAGTGGTCCGCCAGAGTTTGCAGCGTCGCCAGGTCGCGCTGATCGTAGGCTTTTGTCGTGTAACTCTGGATGGAAAGGATGCCGATCACTTTGGTCCGGTTGCGAATCGGCACCAGCGCCAGCGACGCCGAGGGGCGCGAAGTGTCGCCGAACGGCCTCACCCCGGGCGGCATGGTGATCGGCTCCTCACGCAAGATCAACTCGCCGCCCTGACCGATGATGCGCCGCGCCCTCGCGCTGGGCTCGTGGCCGCGGCCGTCGATTCCGACCTCGAAACGTTCGCCGGCCAGGTTCGTGTCCACGTTGAGAATCGGGTAAACCCGGTCCTGCTCGCCCGCATACAAATCCAAAGTGAAAGCGTCCCAGCGGAACAAATCCTCCGCCGCCGATTTGATGATGCGCGCGGCTTCCGCCGGGCAGGTGGCGGAGCTCAGATGCTGGCCCAGCTTGGAAAACGCCGCGTCCCGGTGTTCGATCCGCCGCCGCTCTGTGATGTCGTTGATCATGCACAACGAAGCGGGGCGCCCTTGGAACGAAATCGGACTCCACTTGACTTCCACATCCATGGGCGTGCCATCCCGCTTGTGATGACGCCAGATGCCGAAGAAACCCGCCCGGGGCAAGGCCTGGTCACCTGTCAGTTTGTGCAGGTAGCCGATCATCGCCGGCATGTCCTCCGCCAGTGTAATTTCGGGAAGCGTCAACCGAAGGAACTCTTCACGGGAATACCCGTAATGCTGCAGGGCCGCATCGTTGGCTTCCAGAAACGCCAGGGTTTCCCGTTCGAAGATCCACATCGGGGTCGCGTTCCCATCGAAGATCACCCGGTATTGCCTCTCGCTTTCGCGCAAGTCCGATTCGGCTCGGATGCGGTCGGTGACGTCGCGTGAGTTGACTACCATCCCGCCAATCTCCGGGTCCTCGAACCGGTTCCGTCCCACCGCCTCCAGATCACGCCACGAACCATCGCGGTGCTGGAAACGGAATTCGAGGCGGATGGTTCGCTCCGGGTGGTGCAGCCCTTCGTTAAAAGCCAGCATGACCCGCTGCACGTCATCGGGATGGACCAGGCTGAACGCGCTCCTGCCGGCGAGCTCGCCCGGTGCGTAGCCCAGCACGCGCATCAAGGAAGGGCTGTTATAGAGGTACACACCCTCGCGGTTGAGAATCGTCAGAATGTCCAGGCAGTTCTCGGTCAGCGCGCGGAAATATTTTTCGCGCCGCATCAACTCCGTCTCGATATGTCGCCGCTGCCGCCGCTCTTCGGCTTCCTGAACCGCGCGCCGCAACGCGGGCACGAGACGCTCGGGCCAGAGCTTCAGCACGTAATCCGTCGCTCCGTTCTTCAGGCTGCGGATGGCCGCTTCTTCGCCGATAGTTCCGGAAACCAGCAGGAAAGGAGTCTCGGGGCACTTGGCCCTCGCCGCCTGCAAAGCCTCGAGTCCGTTGTATTCTGGCAATGAGTAGTCCGCCAGGATAGCGTCATACTTTCCTTCAGCCAGCGCCTCCTCGAACTCCAGACGCGACCCCACCAACAGGAGTTCGGCCGGAAGCCCCGCTTGCTTCAGTAAAGACACGACCAAATCCGAAAAATCCGGGTCGTCTTCCAGATGCAGCAAGTGTAGCGGCTTGTTCAAGGACATAGCTCTTGAGCGATTCTGCCCGCAAAGCAGCAAGCGCGATGCCATTCGCAGCCGCCAATGCACGTAATAAAACACCCGCGAACCCTGATTATCAATTACTTAGCCCCCGCGGCCTCACACCTGGCACTTGGCACCTGACACCTGCCCTAATCACGCGTCCCCTGCCCTGCCTCTGGAATGTGGACCGTGGACTCGGGCCTTCAGACTTGAGACTTGAGACTTGAGACTTGAGACGTCGTCCCAGCCCATCAGCCGCCAACTTCGACGAACTGCGAGAAATTTCGACTAACTTCGACTTAAACTCCCCCAGGTGACGGCGAGGCCGCCGGCCCTATCCGTGATGCCGTGCCCCCCGGCGGTCAGAGAGCGGAACGGCTGGTCTGCCGCACGTTTCGGACGCCGCCCCCTGCCCCGCAAGCCTCCGAGCGGTTTGGGCCAAACGCCCTCAAGATGCGCTCCATGGCGCCTGTGCGGTCAAACGCACACTTGCCAGCGGTGGCAAGAAGGCGCCATAATTGGCGAAGTTACAGCCGCTCATACTATGAAACAAACCTTGAAACACCCGATGACCGTGCGAACCGGAGGTGCCACGCTGAACCGTCTCTGTGGAAAATCAAACCGGGTCTCGATCAAAGGTTTCACTCTGATCGAGTTGTTAGTCGTGATCGCCATTATCGCCATCCTCGCCGCCATGCTCTTGCCGGCTCTCAGTCGCGCGCGGGCCAAGGCGCAAGGCATAGGTTGTTTAAACAATACCCGACAACTGACCTTTGCCTGGCACATGTATTCGCTCGACGCCAATGACAAAGTTGTGAACAACTACGGCGTGGCCGAAACCGAGCAGGCGATTACAAGCGGCCAACTCGACAACTGGGTGAACAACGTTATGACCTGGGGGACAACGCAGCCCCCCCAGGACCAGAGCAACACGAATGTCGCCTGGGTCGCCAATGGAGTGCTGGGCAAGTACACCGCAGGGGCCATCGGCGCCTACAAATGCCCCGCGGACAAATACCTCAGCCCGCAGCAGGTGTCGGCCGGGTGGACCCGGCGTAACCGCAGCCTTTCGATGAATTCTATTTTCGGCCGCTTCAGCATCGTTAACGCTTCTTCGGATCCAACATTCGTCGGCAACAACTGGGGTTTTCCGCAGTACAGTCAGTTCCTGAAACAGAGCCTGGTTCCCAGGCCCGCGAAGACGTGGCTATTCCTGGACGAGCATCCGGATTCGATCAATGACGGTTACTTCATCAATAACCCGACCGCGACGGCCTGGCAGGATATCCCGGCAAGCTACCACAACGGAGCCTGTGGATTTTCCTTTGCCGACGGCCACTCCGAAATCAGGAAGTGGCTCAGCCCGGCCTCTCTCTACCCTAACGTCATGTTCCAGTATCCCCCGACTAAGCAGTTCGGCGCTGACAGGCGGGATTTCGTCTGGTACCTCGAACGCACCGGCTACACCACCGGTGGCGTTGGACAGTTCGGTTATTAGCCCACGCTCATCGAGAGCAGGAACTCAATATTGCTGCCGGTCTTCTTGAGCTTGTTGAGGACGAGCTCCATGGCTTCGACCGGCGGCACGCCGGTCAAGGCGCGGCGCAGAATAACCACCTTGTTGTATTCGTCAGGGTGGTAGAGCAATTCCTCTTTGCGGGTGCCGGAGCGCTCGATGTTGATCGAGGGGAAGATGCGGCGGTCCACCAGCGCGCGGTCCAAATGGACTTCCATGTTGCCGGTGCCTTTGAACTCTTCGAAGATGACTTCATCCATGCGCGAGCCGGTATCCACCAGCGCGGTGGCGATAATGGTCAGCGAACCGCCCTCCTCGATATTCCTGGCCGCGCCGAAAAAACGCTTGGGCTTGTGGAGCGCGTTGGCGTCCACGCCGCCGGAGAGAATCTTTCCTGAGTGCGGCTGGACGGTATTGTAGGCGCGGGCCAGGCGGGTGATCGAGTCCAGCAGGATGACGACGTCGCGTTTGTGCTCGATCATGCGCTTGGCTTTTTCGATGACCATCTCGGCGACCTGCACATGCCGCTCGGGGGGTTCGTCGAAAGTTGAGCTGATCACTTCCGCGCCCCGGCAGGATCGTTCCATGTCGGTCACTTCCTCGGGGCGCTCGTCGATGAGCAGAATGAAGAGATAGGCCTCGGGGTTGTTCTTCAGGATGGCGTTGGCCAGCTTTTGCATCAGCACCGTCTTGCCGGTGCGCGGCGGGGCGACGATCAAGCCGCGCGTGCCTTTGCCGATCGGGCAAACCAGGTCCAGCACGCGGGTGGATAGCTCGTCGTGGGCGGTTTCGAGGATGAACCGCTTGTTCGGGAACAGCGGGGTCAGGTTGTCGAAATGTGTTTTGTCTTTCGCCTTGTCCGGGTCTTCCTGATCGACGGCCTCGACTTTCAGCAGGGCGAAGAAGCGCTCCTTTTCCTTCGGCGGCCGGATTTGGCCGGCGATGAGGTTGCCGGTCTGCAGGTCGAAGCGCCGAATCTGCGAAGGCGAAACGTAAATGTCTTCCGGGCAGGGAAGATAATTAAAGCTCTGGGAACGCAGGAACCCAAAGCCTTCGGGGAGGACTTCGAGGACACCCTCGGAAAACAGCACACCGGCGCGCTCCGCGTTTTTCTGCAGGATATGGAAGATGACCTCGTGCTTGCGCATCGTGCCGAAATTCTCGACCGAGAGCTCGCGGGCCATCTGGTTCAGCTCGGTCATGGACATCGATTGAAGCTTGGCGATGTTGACCGAGGTGGCGGCGATGCGGTCCTTCTCGTCGCCCGGGCGGTCCCCGCCTTTTTGCGGAGCGCGTCGTTCGGGTTTTTGGTTCGTTTCGGCCTCTTCTTCCTGGTTCGTTTCGGCTGCTTCGTCCGCAACGGGCGCCGGGGGTTCCGGGCGTTTGGGCTGGGCCGGCCGCTCGCGTCGCTTTTGCGGGGCGGGTTTCTCTTCAGCGGTCACCGGTTCGGGCGCTTCCACGGCGGCGGGCGGGGGCTGCAGTTCCTCTGCCGGCGGAGGTTCCGCAACGGCGGTCGAAACCGGAGCGGGCTCCGGCGACACGCCGTTGGACGGCTCAGCGGAGAGCTCTTTAGCCGTCTTGGCTTTAGCCTTCTTGATGGCTCTTGGCATAATTCAAATTCTTACAAAGTTTTAAATAGTTGCACCGGTGAGATCAGGTGAGATCATCACGAGGCTGGTTTAACGAACTCGGCTTCTGATTGGACGATTCGAGGCCGAATCAGTTCAAATCGGAAATTTATTTACGGCCGGGAGCGTGCTGCCAAGATGTCTCCAACCGGTCAATAAGGCAAGGGAAATCTTGCAGTCAGTTCACGCACACGTTGGCGCACTTTGGCGAGGGTGTCAAGGTTCTTAATATCGAGGAGCACTTCACTGATCATATCGGCGATGGCCGCCATCTCCGGCTCTTTCATGCCGCGCGTGGTAACGGCCGGGGTGCCGAGCCGGATGCCGCTCGCCTGGAACGGCGAGCGAGTCTCGAACGGGATGGTGTTCTTGTTGATCGTAATGCCCGCCTGGTCCAGCGTGGCCTGGCATTCCTTGCCCGTCAACCCGCGCGCCCCGACATCCACCAGCATGAGGTGGTTGTCGGTCCCGCCGCTGACGAGGCGGAAGGTGTTGCGTTTCATCCCGTCGGCCAGCGCCTTGGCATTACTCACGATCTGTTCCTGGTAAGCACGGAACGCCGGTTGGAGCGCCTCCTGGAAACATACCGCCTTGGCCGCGATCACATGCATCAGCGGCCCGCCCTGGATGCCGGGGAAGGCCTGGGAATCGATCTCTTTGGCGTATTTTTCTTTGCACAGGACCAGGCCGCCGCGAGGTCCCCGCAGCGTCTTGTGAGTCGTCGTGGTGACAAAATCGGCATGGCCCACGGGGCTGGGGTGAAGTCCCGTAACCACCAGCCCCGCGATGTGCGCGATGTCGGCCAGCAGGAGCGCCTCGACGTCGCGCGCAATCTCTCCCATGCGCTCGAAATCAATGGCCCGCGGGTAGGCGCTGGCGCCGACCGTGATCATCCTGGGCCGATGCTGCCGCGCCAGGGCCGCCAGTTGGTCGTAGTCGATCCGCTCGTCGTCTTTGCGGACGCCGTAATGGACGATTTCGAAAAACTTTCCGGAAAAATTGGCTTTGTTGCCGTGCGTCAGATGGCCGCCGTGGGTGAGGTCCATCGTGAGCATCTTGTCGCCGGGCTTGAGAAACGCGAAATAGACGGCCATGTTGGCGCCGCTGCCCGAGTGGGGCTGCACGTTGGCATGCTCGGCGCCAAACAGTTTCTTGGCGCGGTCGATCGCCAGCTGTTCGACCACATCGACGTTTTCACAACCGCCATACCACCGTTTCTTGGGGTAACCCTCCGCGTACTTGTTGGTCAGCACCGAGCCCTGCGCCTCCATCACCGCCGGGCTCGTGAAATTCTCGCTGGCGATGAGTTCGATGTTCTCCTGCTGGCGGACGCGTTCGTGCTCGATGACTTCCGCGATTTCGGGATCGATGGCCTGCAGGCGCAGGTCTATGGGGACAATTCTGGTTTCCATTTTGCTGAGTCGGCGTTCGTGGCGTCCGCCTTCGAAGGGCGCGCTGAGGAACGTGTCGAGGATTTTGGCGCCAGCCTCGGGCGCCGTGGTTTTGCCGGCCAGGCACAGGACATTGGCGTTGTTATGGCGCCGGGCCAGTTCCGCGGTCGGTTCGTCGCCGACCAGCGCCGCGCGCACTCCCGGGACTTTGTTGGCGGCGATGCTCATGCCGAGCCCGGTTGTGCAAATCAGCACCCCGAATTCGGCCCTGCGTTGCGCCACACTCTGCGCGACCGCGTGGGCAAAATCCGTGTAATCGCTGGCTTCCGCGGAGTGAGCGCCGAAATCGGTGATGCTGACACCGCGGTGTTCGAGATGCCGCTTAAGGGCCTCCTTGAGGTCGAAGCCGCCGTGATCGGCGCCCAGCGCGACCGCCACCTTGCGGGCCTGGGCCGGACCGTGGGGCGGCTGGCCATGGTCGATGAAGCGGAGCAGCGAAGCGATGCCCTGCTCGATTTGGTCGCGGCAGTTCAGGTAGATATCATAGGACCCGCCAATCGGGTCGCTGATGTCCTTTTCGAAGTGATCCAGCGTCTCATCGAACTCGCGGAGCAGGAACGTTTTTTCGGCGGCCGTGGGGAATAGCATCATCACCGTATCGATGTGGCTATGGGTCATGCCGAAGATGTAGTCCGCCTGCGACACCAGGTCGGGCGTGAGCATCCGGCTGCGCTGGGTTGAGATATCGATCCCCAATTCCTTGACCGCCTGCACCGCGTGAGGACTGGGGGGCTGGCCCTCCATCGCGCCGAGCCCCGCGGACAGCACGCGGTAATCATTGCGTCCCTGGACGGCTTGGCGGAAGAGCCCTTCGGCCATCGGGCTGCGGCAAACATTTCCTGTGCAAACAAATAGGACCGTCTTCATCTAGGTGTTCGAGCTCTTGAAATTGGGTCGGCCCGGCGCCATCGTCAACGCGGAAATCAGAAGCGAGATTGGCGGACCACCGCCAGTCCTTTCAGAACGTCCAGCGCCCGGGCCAGGGCCGGGTCGCGCACGACCGTTTTGCCGGTATCGGTCTCGCTGCCAGGGGTTTCCAGGTCGAGATCCGCGCCTTCCTTGCGCTCGCGCACCAGCTCGGCCTCATTAAACCGGGTGCGCCGCGTGCGGTTGGTCCCGTTGGCGAAATTGGTGACCGAAATCGTTGTAGCGGCTAGCAGGTTGGTTTTGGGTAGTTCCTTAAACAGATCGCCATAGTAGGCCCGCTCCTCCTGTGGGTTCACCTCGACCGCGATGTCCGGCTTGACGCCCTCGGGCGAGAGAGCCGTGCCGTCCCCGAGGCGAACGGGGCCGGTGGCGATCCTCAGCCGCTGTCCGTCGCGCAAAGGATACTCCTCAGCGACCATCGCCTGGCCGGCTGTCCGCGCGCCGATCAGCAGACCCGCGCCCGCATCGCGCAAAACCGCGGCCAACGCCTCCGCCGCACCCGTGGTCTGCCGGTTCATCAACACCGCCACCGGCGCGGTGAGCGTTGCTGGCTTTTCCTTCGAGCGCGCGACCCCGTTGCCCCAATCAAGCAATGGCCGTTCCTTTTTGACGAACAGGTCCGCAGCGCCCGCCGCCGCGGCATAATCTTCCCCGCCAGCGTAGCGCAAGTCCAGGACCAAGCCGTTGAGCTTGTTCGTGCCGGCTAATTTCTGATAAGCCTCGCGGAGGGCGTCGGCCAGACCTCCGCTGACCCGCCCAATCCTCAAATAGGCAACTTCATCGTCGAAAAGGCTCGTTTTGCTCACCGGCTGGGCTCCGGCGCCGGCCGCGGCATCCTGCCCGCCAGTCAGGGACACCCTGGGACTCAGCGCCGACACCAGCGCCTGAACCGAGGCCCGATTCAGGTCGGCCTGGCTCATGCCGCTCAAGTGTGCCGCCACCAAATCATAAACTTCCTTGAAATCCGGCGCCTGGCCCGCAGTTTCGGCCCGCAAATTCGCAATACTGGTAAAACCTGCCAGCAACGCGGTGGCAAGTGATCGAATCCCTAGTCGTGTCATTCCGGGTTAAAATGCGTGATCGGTGACGGAAAGTAAAGCTGGCGCGTTTTGTGTATCGGCCCGTGGTGTATCGAAATCCTCCTCGTCCTCGTCATCGTCCTCGTAATCGATCAGGTTCTTTATCGTCCTTTCCCTCTCTCTCCTCCTCGTGGTCGAGCCGTTTTTCAACATCACCATCACTCCACCGCTCCATTTCACCATACCAGATCGATTACGACCACGACGACGACGACGACGACGACGACGAGGACGAGCCTGCCGGACTTCGCTAGCGTCTCCACCCTAATGGAGCATTGGTTTAGCTGTAGGACCATTGGTTTAGCTGTATCTATGCAGTCGCAGTCCTCAACGCAAAGGCGCCAAGAGGCAAAGACGCAAAGGGTCTGAGGAATCCGAGGTCAAAGAGCAGGTCCGCCGTGGTCACTGGAAGGGGAGCCTCTCGTTTGAAGTTAAACCCGGTCCCAGCCTTTGCGCCTCTGCACCTTTGCGTCTTTGCGTTAACCTCTGATTGCATCGTTCCAGGTCAGGGTAGGGCTTTTGAGGCGATATCCCGACGGAACTGGGCGCCTTCGAAACGAATCCTGTCGGCCGCTGCGTAAGCGGCGTCTCGAGCGCTGCGGACATCTCTTCCCCAGGCGGTGACGCCGAGAACGCGCCCGCCGTTCGTAATAATCTGGTCCCCGGCTCGAGCAGTGCCGGCGTGGAAAACCTTCGTGTTGTTCGGCCGGCCCGCCTCATCCAGTCCGCGGATTGGTTTGCCCTTGGCATAGCTGCCAGGATACCCGCCGGAGGCCATCACAACGCAAACCGAGGCCATCGGGCTCCATTTCAGCTCGACACTGTCCAGCGTTCCTTCGGTGCTGGCCTCGAGCAGTTCGACCAGGTCGTTTTCCAGCCGCGTAAGATATACTTGGGTTTCCGGGTCGCCGAACCGAGCATTGAATTCGAGAACCCTCGGCCCGGTGTTCGTCAGCATCAGCCCGGGATAAAGAATCCCATGAAAATCAATGCCTTCAGCCACGCAGCCTCGGACCCAAGGCTCGAGGATCTTGCGGCCGGTCTCCGCCAGCTCGGTTTCCGTCAGGAACGGTGTCGGTGAATAGGTCCCCATGCCGCCGGTGTTGAGCCCGCGGTCGCCGTCGAGAGCCCGTTTGTGGTCCTGCGAGGTAGGGAACAGCTTCGCCGTCTTCCCGTCACAAAGCGCATGCAGTGAAATTTCCGTTCCTTCGAGCAGTTCCTGGATAACGACCGCGGCGCCTGCAATGCCGAACGTCCTTTTCACAAGAACCTCTTCAATAGCGCGCCCGGCCTCAGTCAGGCTTGCGCAGAGCAAAACGCCCTTACCCAGCGCCAGGCCGTCGGCTTTCACCGCGCAACGCCCTCCAAGTGACTCGGCGAACTTGGCAGCCGCCCCCGCCTCCGTGAAGGTTCCGGACCGGGCGGTGGGGATTCCGTACTGCTCCATGAACCGCTGGGAAAACGCTTTGGAGGACTCGAACTCTGCGGCTTTCCGGGTGGGCCCCCAAATCCGAAGTCCTTGTTGTTGAAAGAGATCCACGATACCTAGCGCCAGCGGATTGTCGGGCCCAACGACCGTTAGCCCGGCTCGGTTTTCCCGTGCAAAAGCGACCAGGCTCCCCAGATCTTCGGCATTAATACTAACGCACTGGACCGGTTTGCCGTCCGCGGCCAACCGCTCCTCGGCGATGCCGGCGTTGCCGGGGGCGCACCAAAGCTCAGTGACATGCGGGGAAAGGGCGAGCTTCCAAACCAGCGCATGCTCGCGCCCGCCGGAGCCGATAACCAGGATTCGCATCGCCGGGATTCAAGCAGGATTTGACGCCAGCGCAAAAAAAATCTGTGATAATCGGGGCTGGACTTTTTGGCGCTTTGGTGTAAACGGGATGGCTGTTTAACAACAGCAGATTATCAGCAAACTATGAGAATTGGAAAGAACGTCATTTTAGCGACCGGGTTGGGCTTGGCCCTGTTACCTTTGTCGATCCGGGCGGCGGACCAGCCGGCGGCGGGTTTCAAGGACGACAAGGAGAAAGCCAGCTACGGTATCGGCATGTTTTTCGGCAACCAGATCAAGCGCAGCAAGATCGATGTCGATGTCGATGTAGTCATGGCAGCGATGAGGGAAGTGCTCGCGGGAAAAGAGACGAAGCTCACGGACCAACAGGCGCAGGAGGCTATTCGGTCATACCAGCAGGCAGAACAGAAAAAGGTCGCTGAGAAGAACAAGCAGGAAGGTGAAGCCTTCCTCGCTGCAAACAAGAAGAAGCCCGGCGTAAAAACTATCGAAGTAAAACTGGCTGACGGTGCCATGGCCGAACTGCAGTACAAGGTCATCACCGAGGGCACCGGCGAGATGCCCAGGAGCAACGACGTGGTGAGCGTCAATTACAAAGGCACACTCATCAACGGCAAAGAGTTCGACAGCACGGCCAAGCGCGGGGTGCCGATGAAACGCGCCGCCAACCAGCTTATTCGCGGTTGGACCGAGGCCCTGCAAAGGATGAAGATCGGCTCGAAATGGGAAATCTATCTGCCTTCGAGCCTCGCTTACGGCGACATGGGCAACCCCAGCATCGACCCCGGCTCGACGCTTATCTTTGAGATGGAATTGCTCGGAAAGGAAGCACCGCTCCCGCCGCCGACACCGCAACCCCTGACCAGCGACATCATCAAGGTCCCCTCGGCTGAGGAGCTCAAAAAGGGAGCGAAGATCGAGGTCATCAAGCCGGAGGAAGCCGCCCGCCAGGCGGAAGAGGCTCAAAAAGCCAAGGATGCCGGCAAGAAGTAGCTGACCTCCTGAAGAGTCTTAGTTTGAGCCGCGCTCGCAGGAGCGCGGCTTTTTTTGTTTTCAGATCACCCGGGCTGCTCCCCTGCCCTTTACCACCTCGCCAATGCGCCATGCGGTTTGCTTTTGGGCGCGGATAAACTTCAGGACCACGTCGGCCTGCGCGGCAGCAACGACGAGCGTCATCCCGATACCCATATTGAAAACCTGGTATAGTTCCGATTCCGGCACACCCCCTTGGTTTTGTAGCACTTGGAAGATCGGCGGCATTTTCCAGGTGCCTTTATGGATGACGACGTCGCACCGCTTAGGCAGGACACGCGGGATGTTGTCCACGAACCCCCCGCCGGTGATATGCGCGAGCCCTTTGAGCGCGAAGGAGGAATCTTTTCCTGCATTGAACTTCTTTAGCAGCTTTTGAACCAGCGGGCCGTAGCTCACGTGAACTTTCAACAACTCTTCGCCAACTGTGCCGGATAATCCCTGCAGCCGGCTGGAGGGTTTGAGCTTCATCTGCTCGAAAAGGATTTTGCGCGCCAAAGAGTAGCCGTTGGTGTGCAGGCCGCTCGAGGCCAGCCCCAACACAGTGTCGCCGGGGCGGATAGTCTTCCCGTGCAGGAGCCGGGATTTTTCCACCACGCCGACGATGGTGCCGCTGACGTCGTACTCGCCGGGTTGGTAAAAGCCAGGCATCTGGGCTGTTTCTCCGCCAATGAGGGCGCAATGGTTTTCGGCGCAAGCCTTGGCAAAGCCGCTGATAATTTCGGTGAAGACGCGGGACTCGAGCTTGCCGGTGCCGAGGTAGTCGAGGAAGAACAGCGGCTCGGCGCCCAGCACAGCGATGTCGTTCACGCAGTGGTTGACCAGGTCCTGCCCGATGGTGTCGTGGCGGTCAAGGGCAAACGCAATCTTCAACTTGGTGCCGACCCCGTCCACGCTGGAGACCAGCACCGGCTCGGAGTACTTGCCGAGGTCGAGCTCGAACACCCCCCCGAAACCGCCGACTTTGCCAAGCACCCCGCGCCGATGCGTCGAGGCCAACAGCCGCGGTAGCGTGGCCTTGACCCGGTTCCCCAAATCAATATCGACGCCCGCCCGGGCGTATGCTTTCTGTCTCATGGCGCCGGAGAGTATCGACCGCGCTCGCGGAATCCAAGCTTTAGGTGGGGACAGCCGGGGCGCGCCGCCTGCGACGCACCCCACGGTCGATCCTTCCATTACTCCATGACTCCATTCCCCGTTGCTCCTCCCGTCTCCCCTTGTCAAACCTCCTCCGCTCCACTACGTTCAGCCCATGCTAAGAGTGTGTTTTTGGGTCTTGGCCATAAGCGTGTGCGCGTGGCAGGAGGCCGTTGCCGATACCTTGCAGTTAAAGGACAAAGCCGCGATTACGGGCCGGGTGCTGGCCGAGAAGTCCGACCTCGTGGCCGTCGATGTCGGTTACACCGTCCTGGTTATTCCCCGCAATCAGATCCTTAAGATTTCAAAGTCCGACGCCCCGGAACCCCCGCCCAAGACGGCACCGGCCCGGAAAGTTGTCGCCGAGGCAGCGGGAAAACCCGATTACCAGCCTCTGACCGACACCCGGAGCGGCTTTTACGCGGTCTCGAACAAACCCCTGCCTTTGCGCACCGTGCGCGAATTGGTTAATGAGCTGGGCGAGGCGGTCGTGCAAGTGCGCACACCCGGCGGGCTGGGCTCGGGGTTCATCCTCAACGACGACGGGTTCCTGATGACCAACTTCCACGTGATCGAAGGGGAGACGCAGATTTCGGTTGAGGTATATCATTCGGCCGGCGGCGAACTGGAGCGCAAGACCTACAAACAGGTGCGGATTATCGCGATCAATAAATTTGGGGACCTCGCGCTGCTGAAGATCGACGACAAAGACGCCCCGAAATTCAAATCCGTGCTGCTGGGCAGCGCCGACGCTCTCTCGGTGGGTGAAGGCGTTTTTGCGATCGGCAGCCCGCTGGGGCTGGAGCGCACGGTCACGGAAGGCATTCTTAGCACAAAGACCCGCCCGATGATGGGCGATCTTTACCTGCAAACCACCGCCCAGATCAACCCCGGCAACAGCGGCGGCCCGCTGTTCAACCTGCGCGGCGAAGTCGTTGGCATAACGAACATGAAGATCACGTTCGGCGAAGGGCTGGGTTTCGCCATCCCGGTCGAGGCGGTAAAATTCTTTCTCGATCATCGGGATGCCTATGCCTACTCCAATGATAATCCGAGCAACGCTTACCGTTATTTGGAGCCGCCCAGCCGGACACGCAAAGCGATGACTGAGGATTGATTTCGGCACGCTCCTTGCTTTAGCTGGCTCACAACAGTAGCACCGGCACACGATGTCCACCAAATTGTCACCGCGCATGAGAAATAAACAAGCAAGCTTGTCGGAACCGCCAAGGGCGAAACTCCCAGTTCCAGCTTCCAGGTTCCGGCGGTCACGCTGCAGCCTCCCGCTGCTGACACTGACCTGTCTTTTCCTGCTGAATTTCACCAGCCGCGCTGCGATTCCGGCCGCAGAGAAGCTGCTGCCCGACGATACGCTGGTGCTGGTGACTGCTCCGGATTTTTCCCGGCTGCGCGATTTGGCAAAAAAAATGCCCCAGGCCCAGTGCTGGAATGATCCGGCGATGAAGCCGTTCAAAGACAAATTCCTGCTCAAATGGAACGAAGAATTGGTGAAACCGCTGGAACGCGAGTTGGATGTGAAGCTGGGCGATTACACCAGCCTGCTCCAGGGGCAAATAACCTTCGCGGTGACTCAAAATGGCTGGCAGGGCCAGGACGGCGAGATGCCCGGTTTGCTCCTGTTGCTCGACAGCCGCGACAAGAGCGCGCAGTTGAAAAAGAACCTCGCCGATCTGCGCAAGAAGTGGGTGGACGCCGCCAGGCCGCTGCGGACCGAGAAAATCCGCGACGTGGAATTCACCATTCTGCCACTCTCGACAAATGACGTTCCCCAAACGCTCCGCAAATTCCTGCCCAAGCGTGGAGAAGTCCAGGAGCTGGGGAATGACAAAGAAACCCCCAAACCCCAGTCCAAGGACGAGCTGGTGCTGGGGCAGTTCGAGTCTTTGCTGTTGGTGGGCAATTCGACTAAGGCGTTGGAGAAAGTGGTTGTCCGGCTCACCGGCGGCGCCGTGCCGGCATTGGGAGAGACCGCCGCCTACCAGGCTAATCACCTCGCGATGTTCCGGGACGCCCCGTGCTACGGGTGGGTCAACGCCAAAGTGCTGCTGGACCTGATCGTCCGCCAGGCGGCCGAGAAAAAGGAGAATCCGGACGCGCCGAATCCGTTCGATCTAAAGCCGGACAAGATCATCTCCGCGCTTGGCTTGAGCGCCCTGAAGACCTTCGCCTGCAGTTTCCAGGCATCGAACGAAGGCCTCGTAGTCCAGCTCTTCCTGGGTGTGCCGGAGGCCAGCCGCCAGGGCATCTTCAAGATCCTCGCGGGTGAACCCAAAGAGTCCAACCCGCCGCGATTCGTGCCGGCGGACGCCACGAAATTCCAGCGCTGGCGCCTGGACGGCCAGAAAGCGTGGGCGATACTCGAAAAAACTATCGGCGATATCTCGCCCCAATGGCTCAGCGGGATCAATTTCCTTCTGGATACGGCCAATACAGCGGCCAGGGACAAAGATCCGGCTTTCGACATCCGCAAGAACCTCATCGGGAACCTGGGTGATGACATGATCAGTTACGAAAAACCGCCCCGTGGCGCCTCCCCTGCCGAACTCCGGTCGCCCCCGTCCATTTTCCTGTTGGGCTCGCCTCAGCCTGAACAACTCGCCGCCGCCCTGAAGAGCGTCCTGGTGTATCTCAGCCAGCAGGCGGGGACGCCCCCGCAAGAGCGGGAGTTCCTTGGGCGCAGGATTTACTCCGTTCCGCTCCGGCCGATGGGACCGCCGACGAGTGGCGCCGCTACGCCCGTTTCTTTCAATTACGCCGCCGGCGGCGGGTACGTAGCGATGTCCACAGACGCCTCAATGATCGAAGAGTATCTGCGCAGCAGCCAGAGCGATGCCAAGGCGCTGCGTGACGCCGCCGGTCTGACCGAGGCCGCGCAAAAGGTCACCGGCCCCGGCACATCCATGTTTGGGTATCAAAATGAGGCCGAAACTCTGCGAGGCTTTTTCGAGGCGCTGCGCAAGGAACCAGGTTCGACGACCAATTCCTCAACCGCCAGCGGTCTCGGCATGCTGCAAGCCGGCCTTGGTTTCTCCGCCGCAACTCAGGGCTTCAAGGATTGGCTGGATTTCTCGCTCCTGCCGCCGTTCGACAAGGTTTCGAAATATTTCTATTTCAGCGTGTATGGCGGCAGTGCGAACGCGGAGGGCCTGATGCTCAAAGCGTTCGACCCCGTGCCGCCGGCCCTCAAAGGCATGGACGCGTCAAAAAAGTAATCGCCCCGACAACGCACCGCTTTTCCATCGGGCCGCTGACTTGACTCACTATGCTGGTTCATTTGCTAAAATCGAAAATTCACCGCGCGCAGGTGACGGCGGCAAATCTTGATTATGAAGGGAGCCTGACCATCGACCGCGATTTGATGGAAAAGGCCGGTCTGCTGCCCTATGAAAGGATTCTTTGCAGCAATATGGCCAATGGCGCGCGGTTTGAGACCTACACGATTCCGGGCGAGCGGGGTGCCGGTCAGATTATCCTGAATGGGGCCGCCGCCCACCTGGGCAAGCCCGGCGACCGGCTCACGATTATGAGCTTCACCGAGGTCGAGGCCACCGAAGCCAAGTTCTGGAAGCCGCGCGTAATTGTGCTCGGCGAAAAGAACGCCGTCGCGAGCGAGCGCGGGATTTAAGGCCGCACAGCCAGGTCCGTCTCGCGCAGATTTAGCTTTCCAACGTTGGTAGTGACGAGCGGCTCCTTCACTCCGGCAACATGGGTGAATCTAAAGGCATCCAACTCCAGACGCTGGACGCCATCCGCCAGGATGACTGGACGGAAATCATCCCGGGCAACACTTAACCGGACATCTTCGAGGGTGAGGCTTTCGACGTTGCGGGCATAGACCCCCCAAGCCGGCAGCGGACGCGCATCCACACCCGGGCCCTTGACGCCCTGAAGCGCCTGCTCAGCTTTGCCGCCCCCGTTGAATTCAACCGTCGCGCCGCGCACGATGAGGTTGGTAATCGGCACGGCCGACCAGCTCTCCACCGAGAGAGCGGCGCGATATACCCCGGTCGCACTCAGGCCGGAGATGGTGATCTTTCCGACCGGGTTTCCGGGCTTCGTCCAGATGGTTACGGGCGATGCCACATCGCGCATGACGTTATTGGCAATAAAGACCTCGTCCAGGAGTCCTTCCGTTTTGTCCCAGGCACCCGGTTGGAGAATGATCCCGCTCAACATATTCGAACGGGTCGAAGTGCGATGCACCCGCTGACCGGGTCCGTAGAATAGACAGTCACTCACAAGCAAGTGCGTTGCCGGCCCGATGAGCCGAATGCCATTGCACGCCGAGTTGAGCGTGCAATCGGAGATCACGACGTTGTCCCAATATCGGCCGGCGATAGAATCGTCGCCCGTGAAGAATCGGCAGCCGCTGATGTTGACATTGTGGCACCAGCAGCCGGGGGCCCCTCGAAAATGCACCCCATCCCACCCGCCGGTGATCTTCACGTTCCGAATGTCCACGTCATCGCTCACCTGGAAAAAAATCGCGTAGTTAGCAGCATCCACGATGGACACGTCGCGGATGGTAAACCGGCGGCAGTCAATGAAAACGAGAGTGTGCGGCCCGCGCATGCGCTCCTCGCCGGTGGGGTCGAACACCTTGTTGCCGTCTATCACGCCTGGCCCCGCAATCGCGACGTCCTCAGCATTTTCAGCAACCAGCAGCGCCCGGTGCCATTTGCCCCATTTGGCTTCAGGCATGAACGATGGCACGGCGGGTTGCGCGTATTGCGATAAATTGGTCGTACCGACAAGCGTCGCGCCCGCGGCCAGGTACAGCGTGACGTGGCTGCGCAAATGAATTGTGCCGGAAAGATACCGACCGGCAGGCACCAATACTTCGCCTCCGCCCGCCTGCGAACAGGCCTCGATAGTACGGTTCAGGCCCGCAGTATCGAGCGTCGTGCCGTCGCCAGTTGCGCCGTAGTCGCACACGTTGAAGGTATGACCGGCGGAAGCCCGTCCAGGCGCCACACCGGCGTCCGCAGCGCGAGCGGGTTGCGTCGCGAGCAGGGCGAGAGTCAGCGAACCGAACCAGAGCAGCCGATATGGTGGTTTGGTATTCATGGCCAGAGCCGGGCTTTTTCTGCGGTCTCATGAGCCCATGGACCACTTTGATCCACGAAACGATTCTCAGTAAAGCAAGGTGTGCGGTTGAACGTGCGTCCAGCGGCGCCGGATCTCCTTCTCGATGTCTCGCTCGATCTTGTCGAATATCTCCTCTCGTTTTTCCACGCCGGCTTCTTTCAGCTCCGCCGCGTGGTTCTCCAGCGCCGCTCGGCGCAGGTCGTTCTTGAGAATCCGGAAAGACTCCGCTCTGGAAATGATCCTCTCAGGTTTCATGCTGCGTGAATGAATTCGGTGCTTGGTATGTTCGGCAGCTTCAACCTCAGTTAACCCATCGCGCGACAAGTCGCAATGTAAAAGGCGACCAAAAGTTCAGGTGACGGCTTGGCTCAACCGTGGTAAAAAGGACCGAATAACGCGAAGCCTTCGCGGGCGGACCCGCTCAGACAGACTTCAGAATGAACCGAGTGCCGGGGTGCACTGGCACGCGGTTGGAGCGGCCGCGGAAAACTGATCAGAACATGAAAACGACAACACCTTTGAAACCAAGACACGTCTATTTAATGGCCAACGGCGATTTGCGCCTCTCCGCCAACCAGAAATGCTGGCCTGAACAAGCGAAAATGGAATCGGTTCTCGCGAGAGCGCTGAAATCCGAGGGCTGGACGGTTGTGCGTGCCCATCCCTACGACAAGCACAAGCAGCACGGGTTTATTGATTCACAGAAGATGGGCCTGGAGGTTTTTCGGAGGCTCGACCCGGCTGCGCCGCTGATCGTCGCGGAAGTCGTCTGGCAATACAGCCACCACGTTCTCGGCGGATTGAGCACGCATCGTGGCCCAGTCCTGACGGTCGCGAACTGGAGTGGCACCTGGCCGGGCCTGGTCGGGATGTTGAACCTCAACGGGTCGCTGACGAAGGCGGGCGTTCGTTACAGCACACTTTGGAGCGAGGATTTCACCGATACTTTTTTCAAGAACGGACTGCGGCAGTGGCTGGCAGAGGGGACCGTCACGCACGATCAAAGCCATGTCAAAGACCTGGCGTTGCTGAAGCTCCCCGCCGAGGACGAACAAGTCGGCAAGCGCGCCGCTGCCGAGTTGAAACGACAAAAAGCAATCCTCGGCGTGTTCGATGAAGGCTGCATGGGCATGTTCAACGCGATCATTCCCGATGAATTGCTCCATCCGACGGGCGTGTTTAAAGAGCGCCTCAGCCAGTCCGCACTTTACGCGGCGATGCAGCAGGTCAGCGACACCGAGGCGCACGCGGTTCTCGAATGGCTGCTGAAGAAGGGCATGGCGTTCAAGTGGGGGACCGACGAGGAAACCGAGCTGACCGAAGCCCAAACTTTGCAGCAATGCAAAATGTACGTCGCCGCCGTCCGACTCGCGGATGAATTCGGCTGCTCAACCATTGGCATCCAGTACCAGCAGGGCCTGAAAGACCTCGCCCCGGCCAGCGACCTGGTGGAGGGCCTGTTGAACAACGTGGACCGACCGCCAGTCAAGGCCGCGAAGTCCGCCCGCGTCCTCTTCGCCGGCAAAGCGCTCCCGCACTTCAACGAGGTGGACGAATGCTCGGGATTGGATGGACTGGTGACCAACCGGCTTTGGAACGAGCTGGGGTTCGCGCCGGAGACCACTCTGCACGACCTGCGCTGGGGCCAGCACTACCGGGGAAAAGGCGTGAACGACTATGTCTGGGTCTTTTTGATCTCCGGAGCGGTGCCGCCCGCTCACCTGAGCGGCGGATTCAAAGGCGCGGTCAGCGAACGCCAGCCGCCGATGTATTTCCGGCTGGGCGGCGGCACTATCAAAGGCGTCTCGAAGCCCGGTCATGTTGTTTGGAGCCGGATCTTCATCATGGACGGCAAGTTACATTGCGACCTCGGTGTCTCGGAAGCGGTGACGTTACCCGAGAAAGAGACCGAACGGCGCTGGCGCGAGACAACGCCTCAATGGCCGATCATGCATGCGGTCCTGGACGGCATCACCCGCGACCAAATGATGGCACGCCACAAATCCAACCACATCCAGGTCGTCTATGCACCCAACCGCAAGCAGGCCCACCGCGCGTGCCGCATCAAGGCAGCGATGCTTGCGGCACTGGGCCTCCAGGTTCACCTATGTGGAAAAGTTGAGCTGAGTTAACTGGGTTCTGCTACTGTAAACCGCATGGGTTCCAAATACGTAACGCTCAACGATCGTCTCTACGAATATCTCATCCATAGCCGTAGCGACGCGGGAGACCCGCTGCTGGCGGAGCTTCGGGCGGAAACCGCCGCGCTGGGCGAGGTCAGCGTATGCCAGATCAGCGATGAGCAAGGAACATTTTTGAGCGTCCTCGTTGCTGCGATTGGCGCCAGGAATGCCATCGAGGTCGGAACGTTCACCGGTTATAGCTCGCTGTGTATCGCCCGCGCCCTGCCGGCCGGCGGCAAACTCATTTGCCTGGACCAAAATAAAGAATGGACTGACCTCGCCCGAAAGTACTGGGCCAAAGCCGGGCTGCAAGACCGCATTGACCTGCGACTGGGCGATGCTATCCAGAGCCTGCGCCAACTCGAACCTGGGTTGTCCTTCGATTTCGCCTTCATCGATGCGGACAAAACTCAATACGAAGGGTATTACGAGCTCATACTGCCCCGCGTCAGACAAAACGGGCTCATTCTATTCGACAATATGCTCTGGGGCGGGAAACTCGGCGCCGAGCCGGTCCGGGAGGCAACCGGTCGCGCCATCGATGCTCTTAATCAAAAGCTCCCCAAAGATGAACGCGTAGAAGCGGTACTGGTTTCGGTTGCGGATGGTATCCAACTCTGCCGTAAGCGGTGACTAACACCTGAACCATGGCACCATGTCGCAGCCACCCGAATCCGCGCGGCCGACCGCTCTGAACACTCCGCTCACCAACGCGAGGTCACCTTGGCGGACCTCCCGCTACGGCTTCGCCGGATTCTGGTTGCTTTCCCTGATGGCGGTTTGGCTGGCGCTCCGGCTGGTGTTGTTCTTTCAATTCGCCCCGCGCGCGCCGCTCGGTGATGAGTGCCTGGCTTTCCTTAGCGGCATGTGCCGCGATTTCGTGGTCGCGCTCTGGCTGAGTCTTCCGTTGTTGTCCTGGCTACTGTTGATGCCGGACGGGCGCTTTGGCGCCCGCTGGCACCGCAGCTTTTTCTGGACCGCCGGCCTGCTTTTTTGGTTCGTACAGATTTTCCTGTTGTTTGTTGAGTACTTTTTCTTCGACGAATTCAAGTCACGTTTCAACACCGTTGCGGTCGATTATCTGCAATACCCGAAGGAGGTGTTCGTCAACATCTGGGATTCCTATCATGTGGGCGTGGTTCTGTTCGGTTGCCTGGTGCTCGCCTTTGGGTGGGTCCTGGCGGCGAGCAAGTTGTTCCCCGGAATGTGGGAGCGTCCCTTCTCGACGAAATCCGCGCTGGTTCGCCTGGCCGCTGCTGCCGCGCTGGCACTGGCCCTCGCGCCTTTGCTCGTGACCGCCGGTTCATTGACCGGTGTGATGGAATCTCCCCTCCGGCTCAAGGCCGCCCATATTAGCAACGACCGGACCCTGAACGAAATTGCCAACAACGGCGACCTCTCGTTCTTTGCCGCAGCCTGGACGCATCACCTGGATTACGTCGCATTTTACAAAACTATGCCTAAGGACGAGGCCTACGAGCGCGCGCGTCGCTTGTTGGCCGCGCCGGACACTCAGTTCCTTGAGCCCGGCCATTCGATTCGGCGGCGCGTCGCCGGCGACCCGGCCCGCCCGCGACTCAATGTCGTCGTTTTCCTTGAGGAAAGTTTCGGCTCGGAATTCTGGGGTTGCCTGGGCCGCGCCAACACTCTCACGCCGGAGATGGACAAACTGGCGGCCGAAGAAGGCATGCTGTTCACGAATATTTACGCCTCGGGCAATCGCACGGTCCGTGGAATGGAAGGCGTTCTGTCCTCGTTTCCGCCGCTGCCGGGGGACTCGATTGTCAAACGTGATCTGTCGGATAACGTCGAGACGACTGCGCGGATTCTTGAGCGCGACGGTTATTCCACGGTGTTCCTGTACGGCGGGCGAGGAGTGTTCGACGGGATGCGCTCTTTCGCGGTGCGCAACGGATATGAGCGCTTCGTTGAACAGAAACATTTTGAACACGCGACGTTCACCACCATTTGGGGGGTGTGCGATGGGGATCTTTACGACCGCTCGATTGAGGAATTTCGCGACCTCGCGAAGTCCGGAAAGCCTTTCTTCGCAACGATTCTCTCCGTCTCGAACCATAAGCCTTATACTTATCCGCGAGGCAAAATCCCGGAAGACCCTGACCAGCACACTCGCGAGAACGCCGTCAAATACTCCGATTTCGCTCTCGGCCAGTTTTTCCGCGCCGCTAAAAAGGAAGCCTTCTGGACCAACACGATTTTCGCGGTGGTGGCCGACCATGGCGCGCGTGTCTATGGCGAGCAAAGTATCCCCATCCATTCCTACGAAATCCCGTTGCTCCTGGTGGGCCCGGCCGTCATCACAGCTCCGAGCCGCATAGGCCAACTGGGCTGTTCGCTGGATGTTTCGCCGACCCTGCTCGGGCTGGTGAGGCGTCCTTATGAAACTCTGTTTTTCGGTCACGACCTGCTGAAAAGTCCGCCGGAAGATGGGCGCGCCTTGCTGAACCATAACCGGGACATCGGCCTGCTGGCTCATGACCGGATGGCGGTGCTAGGGCTGATGCAGACCGTCGAGTTTTACGCCGGTGACCCGAAACGGGTTGAGATAAAGCCGCTGGCTCACCCAACGGATTCTGACCGGGAACTCGAACAGGACACGATTGCGATCTACCAGGTTGCTGATGATCTCTATTTGCATCAGCGCTATCGGCTCGACGAGACCCCGGGAGCAACTCCTATGGACGCTCAGCGCAAGTAGGCGAAGGCCACGCTCTTTCTGAGCCGGGGCGGGGACGGCCATGTCCCCGGCGCTCTCAATGTGGGTTTGCTTCTACGGGGACGTGGCCGTCCCCGCCCCGACCCCCTGGCTGACGAGCTTCAGGATCGCTAGCGTATTCAGAACGGCCTTCGGCACGAAGGAACTGACCTCGACGAATTCCGGCAGCTTGGACCCGTCCGTACTTCGTTCCGAACAGTGGTCGTTGTCTCCCCAGGGCCCCAGGCCGTCCAGGGTTGGCACAGCGTCCCAAATGAGGTTTCCATCGCTTAGCCCACCGCGCGCTTCGCAGCCGACGGGAGTGCCCAGCTCATCGCCCGCCTCTTTCCACAGTTCGTACAGGCCGTCGGTCGCTGCATTGCGCGGCCAGGGCCGGCATTCGTCCAGGATGTCCACTCTTACGTCACAGGCATACCCGTCGCTGGGGCTTTTGATTTCACCCGGACCAGCCAACGCCAGCAGCCGCTTCTTCGCCCGGGCGTGAACTTCCGCCGTGAAGGCGCGAAATTCCCCTTCGGCGACTGCCTCGTGCGGCACGCGATTCAGTACCGTGCCACCGTTGACCGTGCCAACATTGAACGTGAGGTCCCGCGAGTAATCGGTGAGCGCGGCCACCCGCTGCAGGGTCAACCCCAACTGGACAATCGAATTGACACCATGATCGTGCCTTCCGCCGGCATGTGAGGCGCGCCCGCTGACCGTCACCCGCCACGTGCCCCTCCCCTTGCGCGCGATAACCATCTGACCTTCCTTTCCCTCGCGCCCTTCGCCTTCGAAGATCAGGGCGGCCAGCGTGCCGCTGTCAAACTGGCGGCGGCACACCTCGCCGAAGTCAGGCGAAAAACATTCTTCCGACGAGTTCAGAATTAATTTCCAGTTCATCTCCTCGAACACTTTGGGAGCCTGCGCCCGCAAGCCTGACAAGACGAGCCACATCATCACCGTGCCGCCTTTGATGTCGGTCGTTCCCGGGCCAAAAATCAGATCCCCCTCGGGTCGCCATTGGAATTCGTTGCGCGCTTCCTCTTCCGGCGGGAACACCGTGTCGAGGTGGGAAATCATAGCGATGCTCCGAGGCGAACGGCCGCGACGGGTGAGCACGAGGTGGTCGCCCCAGGCCAGGTTGGTCGAGCGTACGAACTCGGAAGTGAACCCCAGGGGCGCAAAACACTCGGCGGTAAACCGGCTGAGCCGGTTCACCCCTTCGCGGTTGGCGGTGAAGCTGTTGATGTTGACCATCTGCCGCAACAGCTCGAGGGCCTTGGGCAGTTCACCGTTGAGAAAACCCTTCAGCGACCCAGTGTTCTGCATCGTGTGAAATTGGAGAAGTTTGGTGCCCGGGTCAACTTTCACCGCAACGCCGCTAACGAAGGAAGGCGAACCGAAAGTGCTCATCCGCCCGACGGAACCCTGGGAAAAGATCAGCGGCCGCGTGACTGAAGGGCCGTTCATGCTGAAACACAATGGCACCTCTTATCTCACCTATTCAGGAACCGGCGCCGTAGGACGCCTTACCTCTTCCCCAACAACTCATCCGCGAGCGAGCGTGCGTCATAAACCTCCCGCAGCGCCTCGATGATGCCGCTCGAGTGAACTGCCAGCGCTCGGCACCGTTCGTCGGTATAAAGGAAATCGGCGGTGAGGGACTGAATGTTCCCGTCGAAGATGAGGCCGACCAGCTCCCCGTTGCGGTTTACGACCGGGCTGCCGGAGTTGCCGCCGATAATATCGGCGGTGCAAACGAAATTGAGCGGCGCGGCGAGGTTCAGCTTCCTGCGCTTTGCCAGCCAGCGAGGCGGCAGATCAAAAGGGGGCCGGTCATTCTGTGCGGCGGCGCGTTCATACAACCCGGCAAATGTTGTCTCAAACGGAATTTGCTGGTCGTCCTGTTCGTAACCCTTCACCACGCCGAAGGCCAGGCGTAGGCTGGCCGTCGCATCGGGATACTCCGTGTCGCCGGCCAGAGCGTAACGCGCTTTGCCGATTTGGGCATGGGCCTGGCGAATGGCCTCCCGTTGAACGTCGACGGCTTTGCGGATCGCGCGCGCGTCAGAATCGACCACGCGAGCCAGCTCGATCATAGGATCACCGTCTCGTTTCGACGCTTCAGGGCCGGTGCCATAGAGTTGCCGCCGCACTGCGGAGGAGGCGAGCTTCGTCCTGCGAACGGCCTCGACGGCTCGTTCGCGCGGGGATTTGCCGGCGAGAATCTTCTGCACCAGCGGAGCTCTGTAACCGAGTCTTTCCGCCAGCCAGGTCAGCGAGTCGGTCAGCTTGAGAGTCTCGAGATCTGCATAAACCGGCTGTTCGGCGAAGAGGCGGTACTCGAAGGAAGTCCGAGCTGAATCGCGGTATTCTTCGAGCCGTTCGCTGTCGGGCCGGGCACGCTCGTCCGGGGCGCGAAGCAGGTCGCGCGCGTAATCGAACAACACACTGTTGAACCCGTTGCCGCGCTCCACCAGCTCGTATTCCAATGACTGCGCGGCGATGCTCTTCTGTGCCTGAGCGATTCGGTCCCAGGCACCTGCAACCGGAGCCAGATCTTGGCTCGTGGTTACGGCGGCTCGGATTTGTTGTTCGGCCTTTTCTTTTCGTCGCATGAGTTTGGGGTCGAGCAGTCCGGCCAGCGCTCCGTCGCGTACCTTGCGCCCATTCCGCGCGCTAAATAAATCGGTGCGGGCGCGGCGCGCGTTCTCCGCGCTACGCGCGCTCCAGGAGGTGAGAAGGACTTCGAGGCGCTTGAGCCGTTCGAGCGAGCGCGGGTATTCAACGTCGCGCAGATATTCCAGTTCGGCCACCGTCCGCAACCGATCGGTCCGGCCAGGGTGGCCAGAGACAAAGACCAGTTCGTTCTCCGCGGGCCCGTTCTTGCTCCACTTCAGGTAGTGTTGAATTTTGGCGGGCTTCCCGTTCTCGTAGGCCCGGAAGATGCAGATGTCCAGGTCGAAGCGTGGATACTCGAAATTGTCCGGGTCGCCGCCGTAAAAGGCGATTTGCTCCTCAGGGGCAAATACAAGGCGGATGTCCGTGTATTTCTTCGACCGATACAGGTGATATTGCCCACCCTGGTAAAGGGTGATTACGGCGCTGCGCAGTCCCGTTTGGTCCGTGGATTCCTTTTCGATCGCCGCCATTACCGCGCGGCGGGCTTGAAACGCAACTTCATCGGACATACCGGGCTGGACGGCCGCATTCACGCGCGCCGTCACGTCTTCGATGTTCATCAAGACGGTGAGCTCGACCCCTGGGCAGGGTCTTTCTTCAGGTCGGATGCGGGCATAAAACCCGTCACGGATATAATTGTGCTCCGGGGTGCTCAACCGCTGAACCGTCCGAGCGCCGACGTGGTGATTGGACAGAACCAGGCCATCCTCGGAAACGAACTCGGCCGACCCGCCCGTGCCGAATCTTACTGAAGCCTTCTGCAAATGCTCGAGCCAGGGCTGCGTCAACTCGAAGCCGTACTTCTTACGGATCAGCTCGCGGGGCGGGTGGTTGTAGAGCCACATGCCTTCGTCGGCCCTGCCCCGCGTCGCAGACGCAAACAGCGCGAGGAACACGACCAGGGCCCGAAGCGTGAGGCGCACAGGAAATCGCAGATGGTCCATAGCTTAAATCGTGGAGTTTAAGGAACCGGGCCGCGGAGTCGAGCGCTATGGACTTTCCTGGGTTCACCGGTTCACCCGTTCCGCCGCGCCTGCTGGCAGTGACCCTGCACGATCAAGCTGTCCGCTAATTTCGTTCAGTTGCGCTCTTTATAGTCCGGGCTTAGGGTACGTGAAGTTTCGCAGTCAACACTTCAAACCAAAAACTGCTTTATGAAGACGACTACTTCCCACCACCGGACCTCAGTTCACCCGCTCAAACATCACCGGCACATCCGGCCCTCCGGCAATGGCAACGGCCACGGCACGGCTCCGCCCGCGGAACAAAGTATCCGGCGGGACGTGGCCGCGTGGCTCGGGAAGCCCAAACGTAACCTCATCGATGGCAAATGGGTTCCCGCCGCCTCGGCCAAGAGTTTCAAGGTGCTGAATCCGGCCGATGCCTCCTTGCTCGCAGAGGCGCCCGATAGCGAGCGCGAAGATATCAACCGAGCCGTCCTTGCTGCGCGCCGGGCGTTTGAATCCGGTCCCTGGCGCCGCCTGACGCCGGGTGAGCGCGGCAAGTTGCTTTGGCGTGTCGGCGACCTCATCCTGGCGCACGCCGACGAGCTTGCGGAACTGGAATCCCTGGACAACGGCAAGCCGCGAGCCGTCGCACGCGTCGCGGACGTGCCCCTGGCGGCAGACCTTTTCCATTACATGGCGGGCTGGGCGACCAAACTCGAAGGGAACACCATTCCCATCAGCGTTCCGTACGCGCCAGGCTCGCAGTTTCATGTGTTCACCTTGCGCGAACCAGTGGGAGTGGTCGGGCAGATCATTCCTTGGAACTTTCCTCTGTTGATGGCGGCCTGGAAGCTTGGCCCGGCGCTCACGGCGGGGAATTGTGTCGTGCTTAAGCCGGCGGAACAAACGCCCTTGTCAGCCCTGCGGCTGGGAGAGTTGTTACTGGAGGCCGGAATCCCGGCCGGCGTCGTCAACGTCGTCGCCGGGTTCGGCGAGACCGCCGGCGCTGCCTTGGCCGCGCATGACGACGTGGACAAAGTCGCTTTTACCGGCTCGACGGAAGTCGGCAAACTCATCGTGCGAGCCGCCGCAGGGAACCTGAAAAAGGTGAGCCTCGAATTGGGGGGCAAATCGCCGAACATCGTCTTCAAAGACGCCGGCGATTTGGAGAACACCATCACCGGCGCGGCCAATGCCATCTTCTTCAACCACGGCCAATGCTGTTGTGCCGGGTCACGCTTGCTGGTCGAGCGCGAAATTTTTGACGAAGTGGTCGAGGGGGTAGCCGAGCGAGCCAAAAAGATTAAGCTCGGCCCGGGCATGGCGCCCGACACGGAGATGGGTCCGCTGGTCTCGGAGGAACAGTTGGCGCGCGTCACCCGCTACCTGCATCAGGGGAAACAGGATGGCGCTTGCTATCTCGCCGGGGGCGAGCGGGCCGGCACCCGCGGTTATTTTGTGCGTCCCACGGTCGCCCGCGACGTGAACCCGAAGATGAGCATCGTTCGGGAGGAAATCTTTGGTCCGGTCGTCGTCGCCGAACCTTTCACCGGCGTCGAGGAACTCCTCCCCAAAGCGAACGCAACGCAATACGGGCTGGCTGCGGGAGTCTGGACCCGAGACATCGCCAAAGCCCATCGCATCGCCGCCGGCCTTAGAGCGGGGACGGTGTGGATCAATTGCTACAACGTGTTCGATGCCGCGCTACCGTTCGGCGGCTACAAACAGTCCGGTTGGGGCCGGGAAATGGGCCACGCCGTGCTCGAGCAGTACACGGAAACGAAAGCAGTAGTCATAGGGCTTTAAGCGCGCGATTAAGGTAGGGCGTGCTATCCCAGCGCGCCCGGCCCGGCAAGACGAGGTTAGTTCGGACATGGAGTCCATCCCCAGGACTCCGCTTAAAGGCGAAAAGGCCCGGAGCAGTTTCTCCGGGCCGTGAGAGAATTCAGAAATCAATAGCGCTCGCGCCGGCCAGCGCCGCCACCACCACCGCCACCGCCGCGGTATTCGCGCCGGCCACCGCCACCGCCGGCGGGGCGCTCTTCGCGCGGCCTGGCGATATTGACGGTCAGGGCGCGCCCACCCAGTTCTTTGCCGTGGAGGGCATCGATGGCCTTCTGCGCCTCTTCGGGCGTGCTCATCGTAACGAATCCAAACCCGCGGGGCCGGCCCGTGGCGCGGTCCATCATCAGGTTCGCCTCAACGACCGTGCCGTGCGCCGCGAAGGCGTCCTGCAGGTCGTTCTCTGTGATGTTGAAGCTGAGGTTCCCTACAAACAATTTTGCACTCATCTATTCTTTACTGTCCTTGACTCACTTTGCTTTCACCAGACTGTTCCCGCCTATCGGGTTTCAAATCATCACTGAACCAAGTTCACCTGAAGATTTACCATGCCGTGGGAGCGACAAGCTATCTGACAGACGTGCGAACACTGCCCCTTTTTTGCCAAATAGCAAGAACGAATAACAAAAAAGCAGGTGGGTAATATCCCCAGGGAGGGCGCGCCCGACTCGGCGCATGTCGAGGGTTTTGTTTATGTTGGTGGCGTTATCGCTAACGGCATCATTTCTCCAACCGGAATGGGTAGATGTCCTCCGCATTAAACTGTGCCTGCGAAAACTCAACCGCGGCTCCCGGCTCGATTGTCCGCAAAGCGTGCGCGATGCCTGGTGCGATAAAGGCCAGGTCGCCCGGCTCCATCGTAGAGGACACTCGCTCGTGCGTTGCAATATCTTCGAGGATCAACAGAAGCTTTCCGGCGATCACATACGTCCATTCTTTTTTGATTTTGTGATAATGGTTGCCGCGAACGCCCCCGGCCCGGAGCTCGATACACGCGATATAGTGGATAGCCTCCTCCCCATCATGGAATTGTGCCAGTTCTCCCTGCGCGAGCGCCAGGCGTTTGAGTCTCGGCGCGTCAGCGGGCGGTGGGAGACTTACAAAAGGCAGGGAGGATTTGAAGGCTTTGCCGGACAGAAAGCTCGAAGTGGACATAGTGTAATCATAAGGAACCGCTGAATGCGCGCAACACTCGGAAGCGGAAGTTTTTTCGAGAGTTTCGTGGTTTCGATCACGGCGCAAGCGCGTTACGCCACCACCGCGCTCCACTATGACTTTCTAGGAAATTTGATTGCCTGTAGATGCTCGACCGCGAGACGATGGGAAAAAGACAGAAACTCGAAATCAACACCTGAAATGGGGACCTCAACAGGATCAGCCGGCTACCGGCAGCTCATCGCGGAGTATATTCGCGAACACGCCAAGCCGGCGGACAAGTTCAGTCACCAACCGCGACTCTACGCGCTCGCGAAACGGTTGGCGGAAGGCAACGCCTATGACGATGACGTCTTGTATGCGGCGGCGTGGATGCACGACCTGGGGGTGTTCATCGGGCATCGCCCCGAGGACCCGGCCGAGTTGGCTCGGTGGGATAACGTCGCGTATGCGATGAGGGAAACGCCCGCACTCCTGCAACGGTTCGGGTTTCCCTCCGAGAAAATCCCCGCCGTGCTGGAAGTCATTCGAACGCACCAACCGTCAGCGCAACCCACCTGTTTCGAAGCCGTGGTGCTGCGCGATGCGGACATCCTGGAACAAATGGGGGCGGTGGGCATCCTGCGAACGGTCAGCAAAGTGGGTCGCGATACACGGTTTGTGCGATTTTCCGACGCGCTCACGGTGCTGCGGAAGAACGCCGACGAATTGCCGGGGAAGCTTGGACTCGATGCGGCGCGACGTCTGGCGGAGCCGCGGCTCGAGGCGCTCCGGAGCTTCCTCCAAGCGGCCAATGCGGAAACGGGCACCATCGAGTGGTAAGGATTACGCTTTTGCGTAAACCTCCGCGCCTTTCTCAACGAATTCGCGAGACTTCTCTTCCAGGCCCTTCTTCACAGCGTCGGTTTCAGCCAGCCCCTGCTCGGCGGCATATTTGCGAACGTCTTCGGTGATCTTCATCGAGCAGAAATGGGGGCCGCACATGCTGCAGAAATGCGCGAGCTTGGCGCCTTCCTGCGGCAAGGTTTCGTCGTGAAAGTCGCGAGCGGTGACAGGATCGAGGCTGAGGTTAAACTGATCTTCCCAGCGGAACTCAAAGCGCGCCTTGCTCAGCGCGTCGTCGCGGTGCTGGGCGGAGGGATGCCCTTTAGCCAGATCGGCGGCGTGGGCGGCAATCTTGTAGGCGATCACACCGTCCTTCACATCTTTCTTGGTCGGCAGGCCGAGGTGTTCCTTGGGTGTCACGTAGCAGAGCATTGCGCAGCCGTACCAACCGATCATGGCGGCGCCAATCGCGCTGGTGATATGGTCGTAGCCGGGGGCGATATCGGTCGTCAGCGGACCCAGGGTATAAAAGGGCGCCTCGTCGCACCACGCAAGCTGCTTGTCCATGTTCTCTTTGATGAGGTGCATGGGAATGTGCCCGGGGCCTTCATTCATGACCTGGCAGCCCATCTCCCAGGCGATCTTCGTCAACTCGCCCTGCGTCCGCAGTTCGGCAAATTGCGCCTCGTCGTTGGCATCCGCGATGGAACCGGGGCGCAATCCGTCGCCCAGGCTAAAACTAACGTCGTAGGCCGCCATGATTTCGCAGATCTCCCGAAAGTGGGTATAGAGAAAACTCTCCCGGTGATGAGCCAGGCACCACTTGGCCATGATGGAGCCGCCACGCGACACGATGCCGGTAACCCGGCGGGCAGTCAGCGGGACATAGCGCAGCAGCACGCCGGCATGGACGGTGAAGTAATCCACTCCCTGCTCGCATTGCTCGATCAGGGTATCGCGATAAGTCTCCCACGTCAGGTCCTCGGCTTTGCCGCCGGTTTTCTCGAGTGCCTGGTAGATCGGCACGGTGCCAATCGGCACGGGCGAATTCCGCACAATCCATTCGCGGGTCTCGTGGATGTTCTTGCCGGTGGAAAGGTCCATTACCGTGTCCGCGCCCCATTTGGCGGCCCAGCGCATCTTCTCAACTTCCTCTTCGATGGTCGAGGCGACGGCGGAGTTGCCAATGTTGGCGTTAATCTTCACCAGAAAATTGCGACCGATGATCATCGGCTCGCTCTCGGGGTGGTTGATATTGGCAGGAATGATCGCGCGGCCACGGGCGACTTCGTCGCGGACGAATTCCGGGGTGATATGATCCGGAATTTGCGCGCCAAAGGACTGGCCCGCCGAAGTCCGCAGTGCGGAGCGTTCGCGACCAAGGTTTTCACGGATCGCGATGAATTCCATCTCGGGCGTGATGACCCCCAGACGGGCGTAATGGAGCTGGGTGACGATTTTGCCCGGTTTCGCGCGAAGAGCCATGCGCTTGAGCCCCGCCGGAAGCGATGCGTCGCTACGGCCCGGAATCGGTTTATAAGAGGGCGTGACCTCCTCGACGTCGCCGCGAGCCAGAATCCAGGGCCGCCGCAGCAGGGGCAGGCCCTGCTCGACCGCACCCTCAAACGCAAGGTCTCCCCAGGGGCCCGAGCAATCATAGACCCGCACCGGTTCGTTTGGCTCGCCGTTGCCGTTGGAGGTGTGGGTCGGGTTCAGGCGGATTTCCCGAAGCGGCACGCGGAGGTTGGCGTGGATTTTGCCCGGGACGTACACCCGGTCGGAATTGGGCAGCGCCGAGCTGCTGTGCGGTTCGAGCGCGGTCTTTTCGGTCATGGCACTTTGTTTGTTTGGCCAGGAAACCGGCGAGGAAGCTAGTTCCCTTCGCCAGCATTACCTGGAGCAGGTTCAACGGGTCTGCCGGGCTCCCGCACGGCACTCTCAGCCTTCGCGTCCCGCCAGGCGGGACGACCGGTCGGCTCCCCTGCAACAGAGAAACACTAGACCCCGGCCCCGGGCGGGTCAAGCAGGAGGACAAAACATCAACCCGGAGAAATGTCTCGCGCCATTTTGGACGCTTTGGGACACTCCGAGCGCTGGTTCGCTTAAAGCCTTCAGTCAGACAATGGCAACCCATGACACGCGCGAAAAGAGCCTGGCCGCCCTGAGTTCGGTCGGCGCGGCAGTGTTTCTGACAGCGTTGAAGGTCGTGGTGGGGCTGGTGAGCGGCAGCCTGGGGATACTGGCGGAGGCGGCGCATTCGGGGCTGGACCTGGTCGCCGCCGTTGTAACCCTCATCGCGGTGCGGGCGGCGAGCAAGCCGCCCGACCGGGACCACGCCTACGGCCACGGCAAGGTGGAGAATCTTTCGGCGATGGTCGAGACGCTGCTGTTGCTGGCAACCTGCACCTGGATCATCGTTAAGTCGCTTCAGCGGCTGATCTCCGGCCATGTCGATGTGGATGCGTCGATTTGGACCTTCGCGGTCATGGCCGTTTCGATCGTGGTGGACTTTTCGCGCTCGCGCATGCTGTACCGAGTGGCGGCGAAACACCGCAGCCAGGCGCTGGAAGCGGACGCCTTGCACTTCAGCACGGATATCTGGAGTTCGGCCGTGGTCATTTTGGGACTGGCGGGGGTGAGGGTGGCGCAGTCGTATCCCGCGCTGGGCTTTCTCAAAGAAGCCGACGCGGTCGCGGCGCTGGTCGTCGGCGGCATCGTCGTATTTGTCAGCGCACAGCTTGGGCTGCGGACCGTCCAGGGATTGCTGGATGCTTCGCCGGCTGGAGCCGCTGAGAAAATCAAAGAGCGGGTCGAAGCCCTGGACGGGATAATCGATTGCCATGCCGTGCGAGTTCGCCATGCCGGACCGCATTACTTTGTCGATCTTCATGTCACCATGGACGGCGAGCTTCCCCTCCATGCCGCTCATGACCTGACCGAGCGTGTGGAGCAGGTCGTCAACGAACTTCTGCCGGGCGCGGATGTGACGGTTCACCCGGAGCCGAGACCGCTGCCCCCGCCGGCCGGGAGCGAGAAACGCGCGGCGGGCTAGGCGGCTCCGGGCCAGAGGTCAGACGCCGGACGCCAGAAGCCGCAGAAGAGACGCCGCGGGGCATGGGAAGCAAAAGCGGCAGAGGACTGCCGCACTCCAAAACCTTCGGGCGCTTGTTGCGCGTGCGAGTTCGCTTGCGTTTTGGAGTGCGGCAGTCCTCTGCCGCTTTTTGCAAGTTCAGCGCACGTTCCAAAGTCAAACCCCTTTCACGGCGCGTTGGGGACAACGCGCCCTACCCTCGCGCTCGCGTGGTTCAGGCCCGCGCGAGCTTTCCAAAACGGTTCGCGATCGCCAACGCGGGATCGAGCGGGACTTCCTGCCGCGTCACATTCGGAGGAATGCTGATGGCCGGCACGGCCCGCAGTTTCTTATTGGCAAATTGCGGCAGATATTTGCGCTCCGCCTCGAGCATCTCGGCCACCATGTCGCGGATTTCCTTGAGCGTCAGCACCGATGCGGTGAGCGGGTCGAGCGCGACGGCTTGCATCACCAGCTCGGGATCGCCGGTGAAGCTGGCCTCGACGGTCAAACCCTGGACCAGGATATTAGTCATGTTCAGAGCGGCGCATTGGGGCGGGAGGTTGCCGACGACCGTCGGGTGCAGGCCGAGGCGGTCCACGAAAATCGGCACTTCGACGCAGCAGCCGGCGGGCAGGTTGGTGATGTAGCCGTCGTTGCGCACATTGCCGTTGAGGCGGAAGACTTCGCCGGTTTCTTTGGCTTCGATGATATGGGAACAATATTCAGCGCTGCGCGGCCCGAGCGCGGTGGATTCGATCGAGAGCGGGTCGGCCTTGGCGAACTTCTCCGCGAGCATAGCGCAGTACTTGTAATAAGCGCCGGTTTCGCCGCCGAAAGACGGTTCGTCGCAGTAAAGTTCGAGCGCCTTTTGGTTTTTGCGGAAGTAGGGGAGGTATTCGGACAAATGGCCGGTGCTTTCGGTCATGAAATAGCCGAAGTGGCGGAGGACTTCGCCGCGAACTTTTTCGTTGACGTAGTAACCGGGCCTCTCGAAGTTCGCCTTGAGAATCGGGTAGAGGTCCCGGCCGCGGTGTTCGAGGCGGAGGAACCAGGCCATGTGGTTGATGCCGGCGGCGAGAAAATCAATTTCGTCTTTGGGCACGTTGGTGTAGCTGGCGACCAAATCCATGGTGGTCTGCACGCCATGGCACAGGCCCACAAACTGCAGGCCCGGCACCCGGCCCAGCGCCCAGCAACACATCGCCATCGGGTTGGCGTAATTGAACAGAATCGCCTTGGGGCAAAGTTCCTGCATGTCGCGCGCGAGCTCGAGGAGCGCCGGGATATGGCGCAGCGCGCGGAACACTCCGCCGGGGCCCAGGGTATCGGCGATGCACTGGTCCACGCCGTATTTGAGCGGGATCTCATAATCCTGGCGGAACTCCTCCACGCCTCCGGCCTGGAGCATGACGACCACGTAGTCGGCGCCTTTGAGGGCGGCGCGGCGGTCGGTGGTGGAGACGACGGTGGCGTCGATATCGTTGTCACGGATCATGCGCTGGACGAAGGCCTGCATTTTATCGAGCCGCGTGCGCGTCAGGGCCATGAGCCGGTATTCGCTGCCTTTGAGGGCCGTCGTGGCGAGGAAATCGGACATCAAGGTTTTGCAGAAGACGAGGCTGCCGGCACCAATCATTGCGATTTTGGCCATATTGCTTTCGGGTTGAGGTTTAGCGTTGCGACAACAACTGATTGTTCAGCCGCGCGAGTGGGCTGTCAAGCCTTTTGAACTCTGACGGCCCGGGTTACTTGGGTGGAACCAGCTTTTGGAAGTCGGGGTTCTGGCGCATGGTCGTGAAGCGCGCATCATTGCGGGCTTCGGAAAGCAGATCGCGGGCTTTGGGCTCGCGAGTGAGGCGTTTGGCGCTTAAGACCAGAGCGTTGGAGAGAGCGGGCAAGACGTCGTTGTCTTTGCGGAGATTCGCTTTGAAGGCGGCGAGGTCGTACCAGGCCTCAGGACTGTCCGGAGAAATTTTAACGAGCCGTTCGAGGGCGGATTCGAGTTTGGGCCAGTTAGACATTTGGGCGTAGAGCTGGGCGGCGCGGATGACGGCGGCCGGCTCGACGACGGGGTTGCTGACCATCCGGTCGAGAACCTGAACCGAGCGGTCGGTTTGCTGCATTTGCAGATAGACGCGGGCCAGCTCGACGGCGGCGGCGTTGTTGGTGGGGTTTACGCGCAGCTCGTGTTCGAGGGCGGCGAGCTCGTTCTGGGGCGCGGCGGGCGGGGCAGCGGTGCGTTGCTGGCCCTTGAAGCTCTTGAGATTATCGACCAGGCCGGAGACTTGCGGGTTATAGGGGTCGAGTTCCTGGCAGGTTTCGGCGATCAGCAGGGCGTCCTCGACGCGGCCCAACGGCAGCAGGAGATTGACATAACGGAAGACGGCTTCCGGGCTGTAGGGACAAAAGGCGAAGGCCTGCCGGAAGGTGAACTCGGCCTCCTTCAGAATGCGCTGGTACTCGGCATCGGACTTGGGACGGTACTGGGGCGGGGCCTGCATGAGGCGCCAGGCGTAAATGCCGCCAATGGAACTGCGCAGCTTGGAGAAGGCCTTCTGCCCGTCATCGTCGTGGATGAATTTGCGGTCGCCGGTGAAGCCGTTGAAGTCATGGCGGATATAGGTTTTCTCGATCCAGGCCCGGATGTCTTTGAGCGGAGTGTCGTAGTCGATGATATCGCCGGTCAGGCGCTTGGAATACTGTTTCCAAAAGTCGTGGTCGCGCTTCATGGCATCCTCCGGCAGGGTCGGCAGGGGCTGGCGGTTAATCTTCATGATAACGCCGTAAGGGGTCAGGTTCGGGTACATCCAGTCGAGCGGGAAACTTTCCTCGACGAAGAATTCATTCTTCGGATTGTGGTCGAACATGACTTTGGTGAGGAGGCCGTTGATGGCCATGACGGCGACCTGGCCGGCGACGGTGACCTTGTTATCGACGACCCGGACGTCCTCACCCGGGCGGATTTGGCGCGGCTCGTTGGGGAACTGGGTGTCGTGCTGGTAGCGGCGCTGGGCGTCGCCCAGGTATTCGTTGAAGCAGCGCTGCGAATCCTCGGGAGAAGCGATATACATCTCGCGGTCGGGGTAAACGCCGCCGAGGCTCCTGGCGATTTCCTTGGGATAGGCGGCCTCGAGGAGCAGGCGGTTGAGGCGGATGCGCGTATGGCTTTGGGGGTTTTCCGTGATGAAATCCTGCAGGTATTCCGAGATTTGGACCTGTTTAAAGCGGTCGGGCAGGTAAAGCGGCTCGACTTTGGCGAGGTCGGCGATTTCTTTTGCCAGTTGGGCCTGGCGGGTGTGCAGGCTTTGGGAGGTGCTGCCGTCGGCGATGCGCTGCTCGATGGAATTTTTTTCCTGTTGTTTGGCGTTCAGGAGTTTTTTGGCTTCCAACTCGCGTTCGAGCAGGACATTCAGGTCCCTGGCGAGGCCGGCGCCCAACGCGGCGTCGTTGCCCTGGCCGGCGAGGAGCTGGCGGGTTTGCGGGGTCAGGTTGTCATAAATGAACTTCGAGACGGGGTCCTGGCCGGCATTGGGCCGGAGGCGGGCGGCGAAGGCAGGCAGGCCGATAAAATCCTTCCCGGTAAACCAGGACGTGAAGGTGCGGCGCCGCTTCTCGACCTGGTCGCCATGGTTCTCGAAGAAGTTGTCCAGGGGCGACACGGCGCGAGCGAGGAAGTTCGTCTCGTAGTTCTGTTCCTTCTCCTTGGTGGAGCGGAAGAACTCCTGGAAGAAAGGCGGGTCGATTTCCTTGCTGCGGTTGTAGTGAGCGCGGATGTACTGCAGGTAGGTGCCGTCGGCGAGGGCGTTTTGGGTAATGATATAGACATCGCGGCGGTCGAAGGTCTGGTCCAGGAGCGGCTGGCAGTTGTGCGGGGTGAAGCTTTCGCAGAAGATCATGTAGGTCGGGCAGAAGCGGCCCGGGTCGGTGCCGCCGTAGAGGATGGCGTCCTTGGTCATTTCCGGATAGATGGGTTTGCCATCGGCGCCTTTGAAGGGCGGGGTGAACATGTCGTGGCCGAACCAGTAGCCGAAATAGTGGTCACGCTGGTTGCTGCCGAAATAGTGAGCCAGGCCGGAGTAAAGGGGCATGGCGAGGAAAAGGGAGAGCGTGACGAGCAGCGGGCCGCGCTCGCGGTAGAAGACGAGGGCGACGACGAAGGCGAGGGGCACCACGACGAGCACCAGGCCGCCCATCACGGGCAACCCGAGGGTGTTGGGGGCGAAGGCCTGCCCGATCCAGTGCGGCAATTGGGAGAGCGGAACCTGGCCGGCAGGGCCGAAAAAGGTCTTGCCGGTGGCGTCTGCCAGGCAGGCAATCCCCAGGACAACTGCGATAGTCCCTCCCGCGAGTCCCCACAGGCGGAACCGTTGGTAATGGGTGGACATGTAGGCCGCTGTGAGGGCCAGGCCATAGCCAATCAAGCCCGCAATGACGGTGTGGGAATTGCAAAAGAAGACTTTGATGAGGTCGGCCGAGGCGCGGTCCGGTGTTGGGTTGAGCAGAATAATGAGCAGCACGCCCAGGCAGAGGTAAATCGCGCTCAGGCCGATGAGCCACGCCCGCTCGCGCTTCTGCAGCCTCAGGAAGAAGATGAACGGCACGATCGCAATGAGCAGGTAAACCCACGTGTACTCCCTCTGCGCGCCATCGATGAGCATCCACAATTGACCCAGGAACCGCGTCGGTTCGGTCAGGGGATTCGTCGGGTTGGGTTGCTCGTATTGGCCGCGGCTCAGAGCGTGCCAGAAACCTTCGACGGTGCGCGGGTAACCCCATTGCATCGGGGGATTGGTCATGCCCGAGATCGGTTCGTAGAAATAGAAAGCGGCGCCTGCCACCCAGAGCAAACCGAGCAGCCCGACAGCCAGCCATTCCCGGTCGTCGGCCCAGGTTTTCCAGGCCAAATAAGCGAACCAGACCAGGCCGCCCAGGCAGACCAAGGCGAAAAAGGTGAAGCTGCCGGAATCGCCGCGCTTCAATATCGCCAGCATGAAGCCCGAGTAGAGTATAACGAACGCGACGGTCCGCAGGATTACGAGGCCCGAGGTTTTGGTCCGAACCGCCAGCCAGATAGCCGCCGCCAGCGATCCCAGGCCGATGCCGTAATACATGACCTGGAGTCCCGGCTTGGCCAGGTTCGAAAACATATGCTGCGCTTCTCCATTGGTTGAGACCAGGTAGGTGACGAGGGAGTAAAAGATGTCCGTCATGAAGACCACGACGAAGCTCCAGAAAAACACTTCCCGGCCCAGGCGCGGTTTGCCGGCCGCGATTGCGATTTGCACGCCCAACCCGGCCACGATCAGGCTCTGATGCGTCGTAAAGCAGATGCCGAACACGAACAACGCCGCGTAGATGTAACGGTATTGGTGCGGGGCGTAGAGCCAGCGCATGATGCACAGCAGCACGATCAGGAACCACGGCACGCTCGACACCGCAATCCGATTGACCGCCACGGATTCCCGCCACATGAACCCATCCAACCCCATCAGCAGGCCGGCCACAAAGCCCGACACCATGCAGATGGAGTTCTCCCATTTGCCGGTCATGTTTTTGAGTTCCTCGATGCTCTCCATGAACAGGCTGCTCCCGCGGGACACCATCACGCTGAGCAGGCCGCACGCCAGGGCTCCGAGGAAGGCCTCCGCCAGCGCCACTCTCCAGGCCATGTTGCCCACCGGCACCAGCACCGTCCACAGCCAGCTATAAATCGTCCAGACCGGGTAGCCCGGCGGGTGGGGGATGCCGGCGTACATCGAGCCGGTGACCAGTTCCCCGGAGTCCTCGAGGGTCAGTTCCGGAGCAATGGTCAGGCAATAGACGGTGAAGATCACTCCGAACGTGAGGAGGAACGTTAACCAATCGATTTTCCGAAACATGGGGGGCACCCGCCCAGGCGGAGCGGGCGGGCCGGGCTTTTGAGCCTTCGAATTCGTCATACTTGATGTTACCTAAAAAGACACCATAACCAGCCGGGTTTGTATAAGGCGAGCCGAATTTTCGGGCCGTTCGCACAAATGCAAAAGCGCACGTTATTCTGCCGGACTTCCAGGGCGGGGAGCGGGGGATTCCTATCAAGAACGTTCACGAATGGGTCGGCCAGTTCGCGGAGCCCGCGCGCTCCCCTCTGTCCTCTGACCTCTGTCGCCAGTCCCCGGCGCCTGGTCCACCAGGGCCTTTTCCTCCGGCAACAGCCGGGCGCCACGGGCCAGCGCGAAATAGGGCTCAGCCTCACCGCCCCGGCCAACCGCCCGCAACAAAACACCATAATAAAGCCCCACGGCAGGAGTCTTGAGACTATCCGGCGCCAGTTTCTCCATGACCGCCAACCCCTCGCGGGTCCGTCCTTGCAGGTACAGCGAATAAGCGTAAGTGGAGGCGATCACCGGCTCTTCCGGATGTGCGGCGTAGATTTCCCTCGACAGCTCGTGTGCTCGCGGCAGGTTGAGTTTCAACAGCATCGACGTCGCCGCCAAATTGTTCTTCGCCGCCACGTCTCTGCCATCGGCAGCGACGAGCGCCGCGTGGACTTTATGCAGACCGCGCGTGTTGCCCGCGGCGGCGTATAAGCGGTCCAGTTCCTTGAGCACCCAGCGTTCGCCCGGATACCTTTGAACGACCAGCCAGAGCAGGTCCTCGCGCTCGTTCGTTCGGCCCCAACTCGCCGCGAGGTTCAGCAGAGAAAGCAGCGGCCCGAGCCGGTCGCCCGCCCGGCGCAAGGCCAGACGCCACTGTGCCTCCGCCGCGAACTGCTCCTTTTGCTCGCTGGCGGCGCGAGAGAGCCAGGCGAGCCGCAGGAATTCAAGTTCGCCCCATTGCTCGCGTTCGAGGAAACCCTTCAGACCGGCCCAATCTTTCAGGCCGGCATAGCAATCAGCCAGCGCAAGCCGCACCGGCAGTTGCGCCTGCAAGCCAGGCGACTGATTCGTCAGCCAACGAGTGGCCTCTTCAGCCAGGCCGTTGCCCAGCATCCAACCACACACGGTGTGAACCTGGCCTGCATTCGTGCCCGCCAAGGTTTGCACCGAAGCCAGGTAACCGTCGAACTGGTGGCTCCGGGCGCGGCGGAGGATGCCGAGGTGGGTTAATCGGTCGTCCATCGCGGCTGTGGGTTGGGCAACGAGTTCGCTGGAAAGGGCCTGGGCGGCCGGGACATCCCCGCAGTCCAGGCGGTCGGTCACGAGCCAGCGCAGGGCGACGGCGCCGAGGTTCGGGTTCGCGCGCAGGCGTTCGAGGGTGGCGCGGGCGGCGGCGGCCTGGAGAACGTTGGTGGCGCGCAAGCGGAGGACGGCAAGGTTCAACTGGTGCAGGTCATTGGTGGGTTCGAGCCGCGTAGCTTCGAGGAAATGTGCTTCGGCCAGGTCCGGTTGATTGAGTTTGAGGGCCAGCTCGGCGGACAAAACATGGTACGCGGGAAGCGCTTTGGCGTCGGGCGCGATGGCGGCGAGAGTTTGAGCGGCGAGAGGGAAAGGACGACCTTCGCCCCGCAGAGCAGCGGCGGCCAAGGCCAGCCGGTTGTCAGCGGTAGGGGACAGTTCGGCGATACGACGGCGCCAATCGATGGCTTGTGGAGCGCGCGCGGACTCGGCCAGCTGTGCCATGATGCGGCAGGCCTGGAGGTTGCGGGGGTTGAGTGCGAGGACCTGGCGGGCGCTGAGGGAGGCATTGGGGCGATCGCCGCGCGCGAGGAAGCGGCTGGCCTGGTCGAGGGAGCGGAGTTCGCGGTGATGGCGGTAGGCGGGCCGAGCGGCGAACCACAGAGCTCCCACCGCCGCCGCGAGGAGGAGCGCGCCGGCAATCACCAGCTTAGCGGGCATAGGTATCGTCATCTATTGGTCCAAAAGAATTTGCAAGATTTTTTCGATTTCCATTGACATTAGCTGGATATATTGCTCATTGTCAAGCGTTAGTAATATTACAGAATGGCATTATCGGTAAACAACTTAAAATGAAATCATTATTTTTAATCCGCAGTTTGGCGCTGGGAGCGCTGTGTTCAGCCCTGCCGTTGACGGCGAGCGCGACCGCTATTTTCGACAATTCGGCGAACGACCTGGGGACGCGGTTCGATCCGGGCACGTCAGAGGTGGGGAACGAAATCCTCCTGGCGGGCAGCGAGCGGTACGTGACGAATTTCTCGTTTGAGTATTGGGGCGTGAATACCGCAGGGGGAGGCACGTTCGCGGGCAGCGTGGACGCGCGAGTCCGGTTTTACCAGAACAACGGCGCGCCGTTCAACGGATATGCGACTCCCGGAACTTCTTTTTACGACAGCGGCTGGTTTTCGATCGGGGGACCGACGCCCCGCAACACGCTGGTGTTCACGCCCGGGGCGGATGGGATTCCGACCGAAGGGCTGTTTGTGCCAGTGTCCACCATGACGTGGACGGTGCAGTTCAGGGGTTTGGGCGCGACGGACCAGGCGGGCCTGGACCTGTATTCGCCGGCGATTGTGGGCCAAAGTTACTCCGATTACTGGGAGTTCAGCGGCGGGAACTGGCAGTTGATGACGAACAGTGTGGCGATGGATTTCGCGGCGTGCTTTGACGCGAGCCTCACAGCGGTGCCGGAACCGTCAAGTTTGGCACTGCTGGGGCTTGGTGGGCTGACTTTGCTGGCCGCGGCGCGGAGGGGGTGGAGGTAAGGCTGAAGGCTGAAGGCGAGAGGCTAACGTGGGGTAACACACACCTCTCATTCGCTTGTCCGCCGTCAGACATCCTTGGTCGCGCCATACATAGTAGAGGCCGCTGTCGTCGACGGCGACCGGCCCGGAAACCACAAAACCGCACCAGCAAAATGAAACCCCAGCCTCCCATGCCACCCGCGGGCGCGCAGAGTGTACGACCGCAACCGTACTCCGTTCCTCGCCGCCGACCCCGGCCACATGATGGCCGCTATCGCGGCCTTAACACTGCTTAACACTAAATTTTTTTTCGCAGAGGTCTGCGCGGGCTTGGAGGTCTGGAAACAAAGGCATCGTTAAAAGCTTGAAATGGAGGGAGCGCTGAGACAACCGGGCTCCACCTCACGCCTGCGGAGGCAGGGCGCTTCATCTCAAACCGCCGCGAAGTCATGGCGGCAGACGCCGCATGCAATTTTTCAAAGAGATGCCTCTGCAGACGGCACGCTGAGACAGCGCGCCCTACCTTGCGTGGGTTCCGGGCTCACGGCGGCGTTTTGGCGCGGTAGAACGTTCCGGGAAAAGGCGCGGCGCCGGAGTTGGTAAACCAGAACTGGCCGGCGGTGAGATTGTTGGTCGCCAACGCGGTCCAATTAACGAGGTCGGTCGAAGTCTGGAGGACGAATCCTTGCGGGGCATTGCCGGTCAAGCGGAAGGCGAAGCGGCCGGCCGCGAGCCGGGTGGGAGAATCCAGCCAGAGCGAGGGGATATTCACGTTGAGGTTCCAGGCAACTGTTTGGGTCAACACATTGGCGGGGTCGTCTCGGACGAGCGTGGTGTTGTCGCGGACGCCGGCGCTGATGGAGTGAGGCCCGTTGCCGAGGGTTTGGGGCAAAACCGCAAACGAGGAACCGGTGGCCCCGGGTTGGACGAGCCCGTCGGCAAACCACTGAACGCTCAAGCCGTGGCTGGCGGGCTGGAGCAACGAGAGATTGAAGGCCAATGCCTGGGTCGATGACACCGAGAGGCTGGTAGCCAGCGGAGAAAAGGCATCGACGGGGCGGACTTTGCGGTAGAACGAGAGCACCATGGCTTCGCTGCAAACCTCGCAGAAAGGCGCCGCGGGATGGTTCATGCAGCAATCGAGTTTGGGGCGGAACCAGTTTGACGCGTTGTAGTGAGCGCCCTGAAAGAAGCCGACGACGGCGGCATAGGGAGCAGTGGGAGGGGTGGGGACAGGGGTTCCCGCGGGAATCCAAGCCCGCCATTTGAGGTAATTGGAGCGTGTTTCCTGGGTGGTGTTGGGCTCCTCGACCGCGGGGTAACCCGGATAGGCATTGGTGTATTCGTCGCCGAGGCCGGCGACGACGTGGCCGGTTTCGTGGGCCAGGATGTCGGGCATGCCGGCACCCGTATAAGTGATGGCGGTTTTGTCGAGGCCGCCGTCGGAGCCGCCGGGGCTGAGGTCGTTGACGAGCAGGATGGAGAGACTGGCGCTGGGCACCAGGGTTTGCAGCAGGGCATCGATTTTGCCCTGGCCGTCGTTGTAATTGCCGTCGGCAAAATTCGGCGGGATGGTAATGTAATAGTCGGAAACGGGGTCGTAAGTGCTGTTGAAGTAGGTGTTGCGGTATTGGGGGTAGGAGGCGTGGTCGGAGCCGGATTCGACGGAAGCGACGGCGATGGCGAAGGCGTTGAAATACGGGCGGTATTCCTGGTAAGGCGGGCGGGCGAGCAAGGCGTTAAGGGCATTCGTGGCGTCGGCCTGGAACCGGGCAACCTGGTTGGAGGTGTAACCCTCCGACAAAAAGACAATGTTAAAGCGGTTGGAGGCCGGGCCGTTGGAGAGGATGGTGGTGAGGGACGGCTGCGCGAGGAGGCTGAACGTTGAAAGTAGAAAGCAGAAAGTTGAAAGTTGAAAGTTGAAAAACGGGAAACCGCGGAAGACGCGGAACAACCTGATCGAGGACGAGGACGAAGAGGAGGATTTCCGAAGGGTGCGGAAGCTTCCATGGGTAGCAGTGCGGAATATGCGCAGAGAGAGGGATCTCAAGGGGGCGCCATCCCGGCGGCGGTTCCGGCTCGCTGGGACAGCGCGCCCTGCCTTGCGGGCGGATGATCCAGGGGGCCGGTTCATTCGAAACTGAGCGCGTAAAACCGGTTGCCGGGTGGCAGCGTGAGGGAAACGGCAAACTGACCGCCGCTGGAGGTGACGGCATTGGTCACAGAGGTCCACTGGACGGGCGGGGAGAGGCTGGCGGTCTGCTTGAGCGCGAAACCGGCGGCGGCGTTGGTCCAGGAAAGAGCCGCCTGGCCACCGGCAAAGCTCAGATTCAGGCGAGGGACGGGGGCAACCGGCACGCAAGCCGCGAATTCCGAAGTGTTGTTCGCCGGGTCGGTTGCGGTTGCCGTGACGACATAGCCAGGCGGCACAACGACCGGAAGCCTGGCGACGAAAGCGGCGTTGCAGCTCGAATCCGTGGCAACGCTCATCTCGCCAAGGTAGATCTGCCCTTCCCCGCTCCCGGAGGCGTCGCAGGCGGAGCTGGCAAAGAACTGCAAGCGGAAGGCGGTGGCGGCAGCACTGTTCAGCGTGCCACGAACGCCGGTAGCGCTGCCGGTGACGGCCAGCGACAGCACGGGAAAATTCTGAAGGAGATTCGCGCCGGTGTCCGTATCGCAGGGATCGTTGGGCGTGACGCCGGCGGTTCCGAGGTCGATGCCGAGCGCGCCGTTGGAGAAGATGCTGTTGCCGTCAATGAGGTTGTTGAAGCTGCCGTTGCGAATGCGAATTCCGCAATAGAAGGTTTGGGCGTAGGCGATGCGGTTGGCGGCCGCGCCCGGACCACCGATGATTGTGTTCGTCGTGCCCGCCTCTAGCTCGATGTTATGGAACGTGTTGCCGAGGGGAGACGCACCGGTGGTTGTGGTTCCGACAAGATTGCCTTGGATAACGGTCCCAGGAGCGTTCGTGAGGAAAATGCCGCGGGTGCCATTGGCCGAGATCAGGTTGCCCGCGCCGGCGACGCTGCCGCCGATGATGTTGCCGGGCGCGCTCTCGATGTAGATGCCCTCGACAGCATTGCCCAAAGCGGTGGTTCCGGCGGCACCCGCGCCAATGATGTTGCCGAGGAACTGGTTGCCACCTGCACCGGCCTGAACAACGTAGATCCCGGCGTCGTGGTTGGCCGAGATCAGGTTGCCGGCGCCGGGGCCGCTGCCCCCGATTGTGTTATTAGGCGCGCAGGAAATGCCGACGCCGGCGCTGCCGTTGCCCAAAGCGCCCGACCCGTTGGCACTCGTGCCGATAAAGTTGGCCTGCACGAGATTTCCTTGCGCTCGAGGACCGGTCAGAAACAGCCCGTAGTCGCCATTGGCCGAGATGACGTTTGGCCGTGCCAGGTCAACCCGTGACGGTGGCTGGCCCACGATGTTGTTGCTCGACGCGACGAGCAACACTCCCGCGAGGCGATTCCCCAGAGCTGACGCGCCGGCCACGTCCGTGCCGATAAGGTTTCCCAACAGCGAGTTGCTCGAACCACCGGTAAGCGACACGCCGTTATAGCCGTTGCCGGAGATGAGGTTGCCCGCCGGCGGGGAGGACCGGCCGATGGTATTCGCAATCGCCCCCTGAAGAGTGATCCCGTCGCCAGCGTTGCTGATAGCAGCGCTCCCGCTCTGGCTCGTCCCGATATAATTCTGGAGGACGAAATTCCCGGTCGCGCCGGCGCCATACAGGTACACACCGCTGCTGCGGTTTCCCGAAATCACGTTGCGGCTGGCGGGCGAACCCCCGCCTACGGAGTTGTTCGCGGCGTTGTACAGGGTCACGCCGTTGTTGGCATTCCCCAGGGGAGCATCGCCCGTCGCCGTCGTGCCGATCAGGTTGCCCGTTATCGTGTTGTTAGAGCCGTTCAAGACGTACACACCGGCGTCGGCGTTGCCGGAGATCAAATTGCCCTGGCCGAGGAACGCGGCGCCGACCACGTTGCCTGAAGAATTGTACAGCCACACGCCTTCCAAGCCATTCCCGCGGTTGATGGTGCCGGTTGGATCGGTCCCGATGTAATTGCCCAGGATGGAATTGGTCCCGGGCCCTTCCACCTGGATACCGCTACCGCCAAAGCGGTTGATAACCAACCCGCTTATGGTGCTGCCTCCCGCCAGGACCCGCAGGCCCGCGTTATTGCCCGCGCTCGCACCGCTCAGTTCCACCAGCGGTTGCCCCGCATAACCCGGCTGGGTTGTGCCGTCGAGCACTACCGGGTCCGTCAACGGCGGCAACGGCGTCAGCGGCGTGATCGTGTGCACCCCCGAGCCGGAAATCTGGAACGTAATCGTGTCCAGACTATTGGTCGCGTTAGAGTCCACGATTGCCTGACGCAACGAACCCGCCCCGCTGTCGTTGGTGCTGCACACCACCAGTGTAGCTGCGCGGCTATCGGAACCCGCTGCCGCCAGCCAAACCGACAGTAAGAAAGAGCCGGGTAAATGAACCCGGGTCGGGAGAAACCAACGGTGTGGTATCATAGCACGATCGGAGGCCCGCACGATACCAAGGCCGGCCCGGCAATACAAGCCAAAGCGCTTACTGCGCGAGGGCAGAGCGGGGGGCGTGCGTGCGGAATCCGTGGTTGAAGCTCCTTAGCCGAAACGACGGAAACCGATCTTAACGCAAAAGTGCCGAGGCGCAAAGGCGGGAACCGGCTTTAACCTCACAAAAGAGGCTTGCCTTGCAGTGACCTCAGCGGACCCGGTCTTTGGCCTCGGATTCCTCAGACCCTTTGCGTGTGCCGCTTTGCGTAAAGGGTTTCGACTGAATAGATCCGGGCTAGGCTTTGCCGAAGAGGTAACGCCGGACGCGCGATCCGACCCCCACCGTGAGCACCAGGCCGCCAAACACCGCGAGCGCCGCGTTCGTGGTTTCGGGCACCGCCTCGACACCGAAGGTATTGAAGTTGCCGAAAGTCACTGTATCGAAACCCTTCGTGCCGGTTAGAGTCTCGTAGCTTTCGAGATAACGGTATGCCGTGCCAAGACTAGAGGTAGCGGTGGACTGAAATTTGAAATACGGCCCCGAGGCACCGACATCGTTCAGATCGAAATTGAACTGCCAGCTTGATCCGTTGTCCGTGAAGGTCACCGACTTGGGGTCCGGCAGCGTGGGACCGGCGGCGAGCTCGTAGATCCTCATGGTCGGCGCATTCCTCGAAAGGACTATCGCATAATCCGCCCCGAAATTCGGAGCAAACTTCGCAGTTGCGCGCGAACCAAATGAGGCGTATCCGGACACGGTACTTGCAAACGCGCTGCTGTTATCGTAGAAACGGCTCGTGTCCGTAAACCCGCCGGGGCGCGAATCAATGTATAGCACCAGGTAGTTTTGGAAAAAGGACGGGCTGCTGCCGCCCAGCGCAACGGTGGCATGAACCGTCGAACCGCTATCAGACAAAGTGAGACTGCCATTTCCAATCGCGCCGCCTCCACTGCCATCGCCATTGCCGTAATAGGTATAAACGCCGGCGGTCGAAATATGGAGGAGGCTGAAGCAAACCAGGCCGATGATCAGGACGTGCACCGATAATTTATCTGTTCTCATAAGGTAATCATCTTTCGATTGCGTGATGTTGTAGCAGGTCTTCGCAGGCCTCGTCAAGCGTTGTTTTAAATATTTTTTGGGGAGCCGGAAGACCGTTGCGACCACAACAAAGCGTGGGCTTGGAGCGCAGCCGCGGCGGCGATCGGCGCACCGGACGACTCGCTTGAACGGCTTGGCTCAAGGTGCTATTTAAAGCGGTATCAACCACGCTGAATGCCGGCTAAAGATTCCAAGCTGCAAAATGGCGAACCCGGGGCGCGCAGCCTGCCGCCGCTGTGGGCCATCAGCAGCCACGGACCATCCGCCGGCCTGAATCCTGACTCGTAAATCGTATGCCCACCAAGGATCGCCGCGTCGATAGCTACATCGCCCGAGTTCCCGGCTTCGCCCGGCCCATCCTAGCGCACCTGCGCCGGCTCGTCCATGCGGCCTGCCCGGAGGTCGAAGAGACCCTGAAATGGGGCTTCCCGCACTTCATGCACAAGGGAATCCTCTGCAGCATGGCCGCCTTCAAACAGCATTGCTCGTTCGGGTTCTGGAAGCACGCGCTCCTGTTCCCCGCGGAGTCCACCCCGGCAGCACAGCACGCCGAAACCGGCGCGCCCGGCATGGGGCAGTTCGGCCGCATTACCGCCCTCTCTGACCTGCCCGGCGACAAATCCCTGCTCGCAATTATCAGCAAAGCCGCCGCGTTGAACGATGCCGGAATCCAACACCCCTTTCGCGTCGTGCCCAAACACGAGCGAAAACTCGTCGTCCCCGTTTATTTGGCCGCCGCCTTGAAGAAGAATCCCCGCGCCCGCGCGGCGTTTGATGGTTTCAGTTATAGCCACAGAAAGGAGTATGTCGAGTGGCTGACGGAGGCCAGGACTGAACCCACGCGCGATAAACGGCTCGCCACCACGCTCGCCTGGCTCACCGAAGGAAAATCGCGCAACTGGAAATACGAACGCTGCTGAGTTCGTGGTGTTTACCTCAATTCCACAGCTTCGGGCGGGGACGAAAAGGATTTGGGGCGGGGTGGCAGCGTACAGCGGCGACACCGCTTTCCGGGCGCGGTCCTGGCCCCCAAAGCGGCGTGGCGCTTCGCTTCCCGCCGCACTCCAAGTCCTTTGGTTGTGGCGCGAGCCGCTGCCAGGCTGCGCGGGGTGTGGGACAGGATCCTTCCTCCTTAATGGATTCTGTTAGGATTGGGCGATTCTGTATCTCGTCGCCTGCGTCGGTTCATCTCGCAGCGACGGCCGATACCTTCTCTGCGCCCGGAGCTTCAGGCGTCGCTACGCGACGCGAAGGTCAATTGACGCATCCCCCCGTGGACTGAAGTCCACGGCTACCGTCACGTCATCGCTACGCGATGGAGTGGGGAGGCGGTCGTCACACGGCGGTCCGTGGGACTGAAGTCCTCGTCATTACCCACAACTCTTACAGGGACTTTTAAGCTTTGTTGATGACATAAACTATTCATCTTCAAAAATTTGCTGGTTCGCTCAGGCGTCGCGACGCGACGCTGGAGCGTGCGGACACCTCCCCCGTGGACTGAAGTCCACGGCTACCATCGTTGCATCGCTACGCGATGCATGCAGGTG
>Ga0210409_10000392_pt1 | contig 77060 bp, 78 predicted proteins | sample IncBWH17MmetaG_FD_161649 | JGI IMG/M metagenome (GOLD analysis project Ga0210409, IMG submission 161649) | Forest soil microbial communities from Barre Woods Harvard Forest LTER site, Petersham, Massachusetts, United States - Inc-BW-H-17-M | ecosystem: Environmental > Terrestrial > Soil >... | reverse complement strand
ATTTCCGCAGGTAAGTCGCCGACTTCGTCGAGAAAGATCGTGCCGCCGTTGGCCGATTCAAAGCGCCCCATGCGGCGTTGCGTCGCGCCCGTAAAAGCGCCTTTTTCGTGGCCGAAGAGTTCCGACGAAATTAAAGAAGGCGGGATGGCGGCGCAATTCACGCCGATGAATGCTCGATCAGCGCGCTTTGATCGCTTGTGGATTGCACGAGCAATCAATTCTTTTCCAGTGCCTGTTTCTCCCAGAATCAACACGGTGGAATCGGACGCGGCCACCTTGTCGACCTGGCGAAGCACCTTTCGGAGTGCTTCCGAAGAGCCGACGATGTCCTCGAACATCGAGTCACGATCGATTTGCTCTCGTAATGCCAGATTTTCGTTGCGTGTTCGCTCTTCGGCTCGGACGCGGTCATCAATGTCGGTGCCCGTCGCGTACCATCGAGTCACCTGTCCGCGCTCGTTTCGAAACGGATTGTATTGAATCAGGAACCAACGGTACTGGCCGTCCTTCCTGAGCGCCCGATGCTCGAATTTGAATGGAAGACCACGCACGAGAGCAGCCTTTCGCTCGTATCGGAGTTTTTCGAGGTCCTCAGGATGGAAGATTCTCTCCCGAAAATTTGGCGCAATCACATCGTCAGCCGTAAGGCCCGTATAGTCGAGAGTAGCTTGATTGGCGTAGATCGGCACGCCGCCGGGGTCCTGGACAACTATCGTCTGCGGTATGGCGTCGGTAATCTGGCGAAGTTCGCGTTCGTCTTCCCGCAGTTTCTCCTCAGTCTGCTTGAGGTTTTCGATGTCAGTGCTTACTCCGTACCACATGGCGATCTTCCCGGCTTCGTCGCGGAATGGCTCAAACCAAATCAGGAACCAACGAAAGACCCCGTCATGGCGGCGCATGCGCGCTTCGATGTCACCTGGTTCTCCGGAGCGCAACAGCTGGCTCCATTTTTCCATGAGTGACGGTAAATCCTCCGGATGGATTGCAGCCTGCCAGCCCCAACCTTGCGATTCTTCGGCAGAAAGACCTGCGTATTCACGCCATCGTTGATTAACGAACTCCACAGACCCGTCCGGATGCGTTGACCACGTAAACGCAGGAATTCTGTCAACAAAAAGGCGAATGTCCAGCGACTGTTCTGGTAATGACATTGGCAGATTATAGTCCGGATTACTCTTCGTGCTGCCTTGCAAGCGCCGCCGTTCACGATTCATCCGCGCACCTGCCGTCGGGTGGGCCAGCCTTGGAGTTTGATTTTCGTAAGAGTCCAATTTTCGGGTGCCACACCCTTTGCGGGGTTGACGTCAGCAAAGGGTGCGGTTGTTGACTCTAACTCACACGGTTTTCACTTTCACCTCCGCGTCTTCGGCTCTTAACCCCCAGTTTTGAACCCATAGTACTATTGACGTCTGCGTTACGTCTTGCCAGAGTATCTTGGGGAAAGTCTCGGATGATGTCCAGCGGCGAATCAAACAGGGGGCAGTTCCAAATCGGGAAAGCTTATCTGCGCTCTCGGCGTCTCTGCCGCAGGTCCCGAGCTCAGTCGAGGGGTCGCAGATCCCGAGCCCCGTCGAGGGGCGGTGAGTTCTTGACTTTGCCGCGTCTAGCCACTAATCACTCGCCACTAGCCACTGCCCTTTCTAATCGCTACACCGTGCGAATAGAAATCGCCGTAACCCACTCAAAACAAACGACGCTGGTACTTTCTAATCGATACAAAAGGCCCTCCCCCCGGGGGTGGCGTTCTGGTTACCCTCTCGCCGGGGACTCCGCACTTCTAATCGCAACAAAGCGGAAACCGGAATGCCCGTAACCCACACAAAACAAACGACGGCGGTACTTTCTAATCGCAACAAGAAGACACCCCCCGGGGGAGTGGCTAACTTATAAACATCAGGCCGAAAGGGAGCGGCGGGAGCCCGTCACTCAGGGCGGCAATTCTCGGGAGGACGGAGGTGAGCTACTACTTCTGCGACGCGCCGGCTGCGTCTCCGGTTTTGGGAGTCCGACCTGTGGTGAGCGCAGCCGAACCATGGACTCCATCGGAGTCCGGGAATCGGACCCGGATGGTTTTCCGGGACGGGCGAGGCACTGGAGGAGGAGAAGCTGGAACTGGTCTAGCTGGAGCTAATGGAACCGGCAGCCGACTTCGCTTTGCGCAAGCCCATCCACAGGATCACCAGCAGCCCGGCTCCGAGCAGGCCGATGGTGCCCGGCTCCGGCGTCGGCACGATGAATTCCTGCACCTGTCCGGTGAGATTCAGCGGGCTGACGTTGGTCACGATCTCGAAATTGTTCGGGTTGATGGAGCCGTAATTTTGCTGCGCCTGATTGATCCAGGCTTGCGCCGCGGCATTCGTGGGCCCGTTGGGCGCAAACAGATCCCAGATGGCGTATTGCAGCGCCACCACCTGCGACGGGTTGGTGAGCAGGTATTGATCGAACTGCGTGCTCAACCAGGCCGCTTGCACGTAGAGTTGCCCCGGGGTGAAAGTCGAAAGGTAGGGATCCGTAGCGCTCAGGAGCGCCACATCCGCCGGATTGCCGAAGCGCGTGTTGCTCAGGTCATTCGAACCGAGCGGGGTCACGTTCGCCTGCCAGCTCTGATTCCAGGTGACTTCGTTGTTGAAGTCCACGCAGAACAGCGTGACGGCGGTGGTCTGGCCGTTGGTGGTCATGGTCCCGTAGTACGGGCTGACGTAATAGGCTCCGTCGTTGATTCCGTTCACGCCCACAAACGTCATGGTGACCGGAGTCTGGTCCGCGAGGGCCGCAGGTACTGCCAACATGAGTACGGCCAATAACAACCCGAATGCGATTCTCTTCACTTATGGCTCCCTCTGCGGAGGAAAAGCCCTCAGGTTACGAACAGAAATATGCATGCCGGCAGCCAAAATGGGTAGGCCGCAAGTTATTGAAAACACCAGGGCGTACCACGCTGAAACAGCCTTTCTAATCACATTGATTTCGCAGTGGAGGAAAGCGATTTCTCTCGATTTCTCAGTGGCCCTGCGCAGACGGGAAATGTCAGCCGGCGGAGGAAGGAGATTGCGCGCCAATATTCGGGGGCGAGGCAATCTTGCGTGGCGGCCGTTTGGCGGGCAGCCCTGCTTGACGGACTTTGTACAGCAGCGCGCGGTAACTGATCTTCAGCACTTCGGCGGCTTTGCGGCGGTTCCAGTGATTGGCCTGCAGGACTTTCAGAATCACGTCGTGCTCCATGCGGCGCGTCACCTGCTGCGCGATGCGCTTCAGTGGAATGTTGCCGTCTTCAGATACTTCGTAGGAAAAATTCAGCGGCTTCTTTTCTTCGGCTCGCTCGGAATGGAATGCTTCCTCGGACCCCAGAATTACGTAGCGCGCCATGCAGTTTTCCAGCTCGCGCACGTTGCCGGGCCATTCGCGTTGCTGCAGCTGATGATTGATTTCACGCGTCAGCGGCGCGGCTTCGCGCACGAAGCGACGGTTGAAGTGCTGCCGCAGATGCTCGGCAATCTGCGGGATGTCGTCGCGCCGATCGCGCAGCGGCGGCAGCATCACGCTGATTACGTTGATGCGGTAGAACAAATCGGCGCGAAATCCGCCGCGTTCGATTTCCTGCTGCAGCAACCGGTTCGTCGCGCAGATGACCCGCGCGTCCACGGCTTTCTCTTCGTGGTCACCCAAGCGAGTGAAATGCCCGTCTTGCAGGACGTGGAGAAGCTTCGCTTGCAGCCCGCCATCGAGCTCGGCGATCTCGTCCATGAACAGCGTGCCGCCCTGGGCCAGCTCCATGCGCCCGGGCTTGCTGGAGTTTGCGCCGGTGAAGGAGCCCTTCTGAAATCCGAACAGCTCGCTTTCCAACAGCGTCCCGGGAATCGCCGGGCAGTTCACCTTCACGAATGGCCCGCCCCGCCAGGGAGACCATTCGTGAATGAATCGCGCCAGCACTTCTTTGCCGGTGCCGCTTTCGCCCAGGATCAGGATGGGAACGTTGAGCGACGCCGCGCGCATGACTCGCATCCGCACCGATTGCATGGCGGCGGACGGTCCGAAATAGACGCTCTCCGGTGGGAGTTCGGTCGGTGGAGTTGTCGGTGTGATTCGCGCTTCGGCGGCAGATGCCATATGAATTCAGCGTCACCCTCGGGGGTGAGCGGTCCTACTCGACGTTGCACATGGAACGCCAAACGTTGCCATTCCCTTCGTTTGACTGTGGTTGAACCCCGAACGGGCAAATGCGGACAACTGTCGCAGTATCAGTCGATTAGGGTGGTGCTGGGAGCGCCACCTGAAGGAGGCCGGGGAATGAACCGGTACGACCCCAGAGTGCCGAGCCAGAAATTCTTTGGCACTTTGGGGAATGCCATTTCCTTGTGGAACCGATGTCCACAGAAATTTCCACAGGTCGCATTGAGGGGCCGAGAGGAAGGACTAGTACGGTCCTGGTGCGCGGGCCAACCGGGGCGCGACGCCGCGGAAAATCCCGGAGCGCCTCGCGAATTACCGCTGCGGAAAGATCAGTGCCTCGAGCATGTCCGCGCGGGCCTTGTGATCGGAGGCGATCAACTGCAGCAGGTCGGTGACGGAAATCATGCCGCGATAACCCTTCTCGGAATCGAGCACCACCAGGTGATAAATGCCGTGCTGCTCCATCAGGCGCAGGCAATCTTCCAGCGGAGTATCGGGGGTGGCGGTGATGAGTTGCCGGGTCATGATTTCCCCGACGCGCATCCACGCGGGACACTTGTTTTCCGCCGCCACTTTGTCGGAGATGTCGCTCTGCGACACGACGCCCAGCAGCACGCCGCTGGAATCGCAAATTCCCACCGAGCGAACCTGGCGGTCGCGCAGATAGCGCGCCGCGTCGTGCACTGTGGTGTCTTCCGCGATGGAATAAACTTCCCGGCGGGAAGCAATCAAATCCGCGACTTTCATGGCTGTCTCCTGATGATGTGCGAGCAGGACATGCTAGGACGAGTGCCCCGATTCGCGCAACTGAATTTCACCGGCGCGCTGGGCCGCGAAAGGATGAGGCGCGAGCTGCAGGATGAATTCGAAAAAGCTGACCGCGAGTCATGCATGAACCCGAACTGTGCGGGCAAGCCGTCGAGCAAAAACGGATAGGCGCAGGCGCAGATTTCTGCTCGCGAAAAAACCTAGATGCGCGCGCCTTCGCCGCGGATGATGTCGTACCGCTCGATCACCGCCGCGACGCCGATAGTTTCGTGATCCTCATCGCGGCGCTTATCCACGCGCACCACGCGCCCGTGAGCGCGCACGAACACTTCCGTACCGCGTGTGATTTCCGCCGGCAATGTGAGTGTGAAATCCACTTCCGTGCCCGGAGAAAGCTCTTTCGGCATCGTGAAATAGACGCCGCGTGTAGAGATGTCTCGAGTTTGGCCGTTGTGCGTGGCCGGCTCGCGATTGATTGGCAGGCGTACATTCACCGGCAGCGATAAATCGTACCGGCGGGCCATGCGACGCTCCGTCATCCCCGCTGCTCCTCCAGGACTAGTTTGAAGTGCACAGGATTCCCCCTGTGTGATAGTAGCAATCCCTTCACCAAAGATCCGGAACCGCTTGGCGGCCGGATACCCAATTCGGTATCGGACGCTTTCCGAGCCCGGTCCGATGCCAAATTTTGGCCAGCCAAACAAACCCTTTGATAACAGCAACAAGCGTCTCATTGAGTTCTCGGCTGGGGGCGAGAACTCAATTTTCCAACCCTCAAATTCGGGGGCCGCGCCTGTTTCGGAGCGGAATACTATTTCATCCCATTTCAGAAAGGTAGTGCTATTTCTCTGTCTGTGCTCTACATATGCAATAGTTTGCACCGGCATAGGACTACGCCCCCGGCCATACGGTACTAGCTTTTTCGCCCCATTTTTCGCGGGTTTGGGCTCCACGAACCACCCCGCGCTGGAATCGATGTCCAGGTCAGGGCACGGCTTCAGCCGTGCCTTCAACTCGGCGCCGATCAGGGGTTTTAACCCCTGAGGGAATTCTCCATCATTCACGCTTTCTTGAATCCCGCATAGGTGAGATAGGCTCCGAGGATCAGCGACGGCGCCATGTAAAAATAGAAACACTGCTCGTAGCGCAGCATGTGCAGGTAAAACTCCGCCGCCGCTTCCGTGGGCAAAAACAGAAACATCATGCCCTTCACGAGCGCCGCCCACCCAATGACCGTGACTATCACAGGAGCCGCGCCTCCCGACCACACATTGTGAGCCAGGACCGTAGCCAGGCCCCCAACAACCAGCAAAATTCCCAGCAACATAGTCAACGGGGCGATGTGAATCATGGACGTCACCGTGGCGACGGTGGCTTGCTTCTGCGCCATCATCGCCGCCCCAGCCAGTAGGCAGTACAGGCCGATCAGCCTGCTCAAGAAAATCGTCCGTGCGCTCATGACCCCCTCCCGGCGCCATTCTACCCCTGGCGCGGATTGCCCGCGCGGATACCGGAACTTGGGGACACGTTGGGTCAAATGGTTGCAAGTTAGTCACTCCCCCGGGGGGTGGCTTTTTGTATCGAGTAGAAAATGACCCCGTCGTTTGTTTTGAGTAGGTTACGGGGATTTCTATTCGCGGGCTGTACCGGGTAGAAATGCTGAGTATCGGGGGAGGGGGTAACCAGGACGCTACTCCCCCTGGGGGTGCGTATTTGTATCGATTAGAAAGTACCAGCGACGTTTGTTTTGAGTGGGTTAGGGGGCAGTCTACTCGCGCCGTGTAACGATTAGCCTCCACACTACTGGCGGCCAGGGAAAAGCAGGGTTGAGGGGCCCTTCGGCTCCGCCCTGCACCATGCGGTGCGGGGCTCCGCTCTGGGCAAGCGGGGGGCGAGGGGTGAGTGACCGAGTATTCAGCACTCCAGAAGGATGGCGACGCGTCCACCTTCCCCCGTCTTCTCCAGTTCCATTTTGGGAAAACTTGCCATCGACCCCGCTCGATTGAGTTCATGGACCCCACTTTACAATTCCCCCACGCTAATCTGGCGCGGTCGAACGCGGAAGTCCATAGTACGCGGGTTACATTTTTGCGGGAATGCAGCCCCGAAATCAAAAAGTCGGGTGAGTTAGGGTCGGGATGCCCACCTTTTCCGCCACGGCAGACAAGGGGTTGGGGCACCTTCAATTTCAAAATCATAGGCCGAGGCCGTTAAAAGACATGAAAGGCTGGCCCACCCGCCCTCGGTGTCTGTAGAAAATGTGATATATGCTTGGTCATGTCTCGCCTCGATTTCTGGGGTTCTCTCATCGACCTAGTTGGTCTAGCGATTCTGCTGTCCTACGATGTTCCATTTCTTCAGCCCATGCTTATGCGCTGGCCTTCGCTGGAACGAAGGCGCAACCTACTCCATGAACTGAAACGGCTTAGTGCGCCTACTTCCAGTATGGACAAGTGGTTTCAAACATTTGCTTTGAAGAAGCTGATCAAACCAGATGTCGCTCCATTCATGAGGCTCTACCCAGGTCGGGACCGAAAACAAGCAATGCCTGAGTCCATTACGGTATTCGGTCACTACGATAATCGTCTGCGCTATCCCGACCCTTGGATTTACCCTAGTGTTGACCCGGATGGAAAATCTCAGCTCGCAGGTGCGCTGATTCTGCCTACGCTCTTCTCAAACGAAGAAACCGACATTCGGAATACGGTTTACAGCATAGGATTTCTCTTGATGTTTGTTGGGTCGTTGATGTTCCTAATTCATGCCGCACTCCGATAGATGGACAGAGTACTCGGCGTGAAACTGCCATGCATGGTGGCTCAAGCGCATTGAGCAAAGAATCGGTCAGAAACGTGTGCTTACGGATTTGAACATGAAGAAGAAACTCGATGCGTATCAAGGCAAACTAACGCCCGCGCAGATTGCTCAAGGGATGAATGCAGCGGCCGCAAATGCTCAGCGACTCGCGGCTGACGCTGCGGCCCTGCTTGAGGCACGCCGATTTCCTACAGCAGCGTCACTGGCGATTCTGTCGATCGAAGAGGCCGGAAAGTGTTCTATCCTACGGTCACTGGCGCTTGCGAGAACGAATGTGGAGCTATCGGAGGTCTGGAAGGAATACAGATCCCACACCCGAAAGAACGCAGCTTGGCTTTTACCTCAACTCGTTGCTTCGGGTGCTCGAACACTCGACGATTTAAGACCGCTCTTCGAAGAGGACTCCGATCATCCTTACGTCCTCGACCAAATCAAGCAGCTTGGCTTTTATACGGATTGCCTGGGGCAAGCGCACTGGTCGACTCCTGACGCCGTGATTGACGGAGCCCTCGCTCAAATGCTTGTTAAGATAGCTAGCCTCTTCGCTCGGAAGAGCAATCACACCGAGAAAGAAGTCCGACTCTGGATTGAGCATGTCGGTCCCGTTTGGAAGAAGGACCCCGCATGGATGAAGCAAGCCTTGGTGAATTGGTATGCAGCGATGCAGAAGAATGGCCTTGCCCCGGAGGGCGCGAACCAGATGGAGCAGTTCATCTTTGAGGGTTTGTAAGGGAGTGGAGTCTGACCAACTCCGGCTCTCCGCTGGCTCACCCGCCAAGATCCTCTCCCTCTCCTAGCCGATACCGACGGTGGAGTTGAGTCTTTTGAAGTCGTTGGCATAGATGCAAAGGCAGTCTTCAATTTCGGATGGGTTCAGCTTTCTAAATTCCCCCGGCAATTTACTAGGCAGGATGAACAGGAGGCTTCCTGCGAATCCGAGAGCTCGCGCGCCCACACGCGTGCCTCTATGAAGGAAAACGACCTCAGGCTCTTTTCCCATGTACGCACCGAGACGTTGGGCCGTATCATAGACGGTCAACTCGGCATCCTTCCACAGCCCGGCGGCCGCTCTTGTAACAACCTTCATTAGATCCTCGAAATTTATGCAACTGTGAAGGAGTGTTCGCCTCTTCATGAGTTCCCGTCGGAGTGCTTCCAGCATCACAGGAGGAATTCTCGATTGGTGGCTATGCTTGCTGCCGCAACGAGTGATGGCAAGTGCCGAAACTCTTATCGCCGATTCCAAGCTGACTAGATTGCGATAATAGGAACGCTCTTTCCGAGTCTCCGGTCTGTACTCGTGAATGTAGTCGTTTACGATCTCTTGGAGGCTTCGCAATCCGCTTCGTCGCGGAGGGCACACTCCTTTCGACCTTGTTTTGTGCTGCCTCGCTGATTTGCAGGTGTACACGCGCTCAGTTTACGCGGTGCGGATTGCGTTTGGTAGAGTTGCCCACCGCGCTGATCCGGCAGTAGCGGCCACCTTTCCCCCCATTCATCGTATGGGGGGCCCGATGGATTGTATCGGGCAGGTGGGCGCATTTTGCTGGGTTTGAATGTTTTTCAGAATCTGGGGCGACAATACCGAGCCCCTGGCCCGCTCTACTCAAGAGAAAAACGCCCGCCCAAAGAGAAAAGCCCGCCTTCACGCAAAAGGAGCGTGACCCGCCACAAAGAGGCGGGAAAGGCGGTCCCTCCCGCCACGGCGGGCTCGGGACGCCCCGACCGAGTGCGTCGGGGTAAACTCCAACCGCGCCGCTACGAAGGCGGGGAAAAGGGCGAAGAGAGATCCTTCGTTGCACTCAGGATGACGGGCAGGAGGGAAGAGCCGACCCTCCTCCGCCCGGGGGACGGGCTACGGCGGGCAAGTTTTGCCTCTTCTTCCCCGCGCCCCTCGTACCTCGCCCCTACACCCTGCCTCGCAGTTGGCAACCCGAGGCCCAGCGGCTATGATGCACCCGGTCAGGCAACTCACATGGTGACGAAACCGATGGCAGCGTCCGAACAGGATCAGTGGAAGAAAGCCGCGGCTGAGGCAGCGGCGATACTCGTACAGACAGGCATGGTGGTCGGCTTGGGCACCGGCTCGACGGCGGCGTTCGCCGTCAGCGCGCTGGGGCGGCGCATGGCCGAGGAAGGGCTGCGCATTTTCGGCGTCCCCACCTCGGAGCGGACCGCGGAACAGGCGCGCGCCGTGAACATCCCGCTGGGCACGCTGGCGGAGCACACCGAACTCGACTTGACCATTGACGGGGCGGACGAGGTTGAGCGCGGCACGCTGTACCTTATTAAGGGTCACGGCGGGGCACTGCTGCGCGAAAAAATAGTCGCGGCGGCGAGCAAGCGCATGGTCATTGTGGCGGATGAGACAAAATTGGTGGACCGCCTGGGCACGCAATTTTCAGTTCCAGTCGAGATAGTCCCGTTCGGATGGCAGGCGACGGAGCGGAAACTGAAACAGCTCGGGGGAAATCCTGCGCTGCGGATGGGCGCGGACGGAAAACCGTACGTCACCGATGGCGGGCATTACATCATGGACTGCGCGTATGGGCCGATGGCGGCGCCCAAGGAAGTGGCCCATCACCTGGACCATGTGGTCGGGCTGGTGGAGCATGGGCTGTTTTTAGGATTTGCTTCGCAAGTGTTCGTCGGCGGGCGGGAGGGAGTGAAAATTCTGGAGAAAAAATCCTAGCGGCGGGCGAATATCGGTCTTCGGTGAAGGTTCTTGGATTGCCAGCCGGACCTCAGCGGCTGAAGCCGCTTTATTCCATCCGCAGTGGCGGCACGGCTAAAGCCGTGCCCTGACGAAAACCGGTCGCGCTTTGCTCTGACAAAGGCAGTACTTCAGGGGCTGAAGCCCTGTATTTTTGCGCGTCGATTGGCACGACTAAAGTCGTGCCCTGACGCAGATCGCGGCTAATTTTTCGAGGCGCAGCCTTGCGGATACACCGCATCAAGCGCGCCCCAGAGGGCTTTCAGGCTGCGCTCGGCGGCGCACAGCACGGCAACCTCGTCCACGTTCTTCTGGCTCGAGAGCCATTCGCGCCAGGCGGCGCGGTGGCGCACGTCGGCTTCTTCGTGCACGGAAAAGTACGCCAGGGCCTGGGGGTCGGTGATGCCGTAGAAGCGGCGCAGGCCGGAAATTTTTTGCGAGGCGATTTCCGGTACCTGCGCTTCGTAGGCGTAGAAGACGGCAATGGCTTGGGCAACGGAGCCCTGCGCGGCGAGCTCGTCGAAGGTGTCGAGCAGCGCGGCGATGCCGGGAAGCACGCGCGTGGAATCAAGCGCCGCGTCCGTGACGCCCAGCGAACGCGCGAATTGCCGCCACAAGGCCGGGTGCGGAGCCGCGGGGTGCAATTCTTCCGCGAGATTTTCCTTCACCAGCGATTGCACCGGGCCGCTCGTCCGCGCCGCCACTTGCTTCAGGTTTTCCGGGAAGGCGCGCACGTGCTGGTAGTATTGCCCGGCATAGAGGCGCAGCGATTCCTTGGAAAGTTTTCCCTCGGTCCAGGCGCGATAGAAGGGGTGCTTCAGCAGGTGGTGTTTTTCGACCAGCGCGTCGAGCGACTGGAGCAGCGTCTTCGGTGCGTTACCGTTCTTGGGCATGAACCTCTCCTGGTATCTACCTTACATGATGGCAATCGGGCAAAACCGAAATATCCTATCGGAATTCATGGGGAAAATCCAGTTGCAGCGGGCCGCGTTGCTCAGAGAGGAATGTTGCCGTGTTTTTTGCGGGGGTTGGTGTCGCGCTTGTTTTCGAGAGCGCGCAGGGCGGTGATGAGCTTGGCGCGGGTGTGGGACGGCTCGATGATGGCGTCGATGTAGCCGCGCTCGGCGGCGACGTAGGGATTGGCGAAGCGTTCGCGGAAGTCTTCAATCTTTTCGGCGCGCAGTTTTTCGCGCTCGGGTTCCGGCGCGCGGTCGATCTCGCGTTTGTACACGATATTCACCGCGCCCTCGGGTCCCATCACGGCAATCTCCGCAGTGGGCCAGGCGTAGTTGATGTCCGTGCGGATGTGTTTCGAGGCCATGACGCAATAGGCGCCGCCGTAGGCCTTGCGGGTGATGACCGTGATTTTCGGCACGGTGGCTTCGGCAAAGGCGAAGAGCAGCTTGGCGCCGTGCTTGATGATGCCGCCGAATTCCTGCTGTGTGCCGGGGAGAAATCCGGGGACGTCTTCGAAGGTGATGAGCGGGATGTTGAAGGCGTCGCAAAAACGCACGAAGCGCGCGCCTTTGACCGAAGCGCTGATGTCCAGAACGCCGGCGAGAAAGGCCGGCTGATTGGCGACGATTCCGACCGGGCGACCTTCGAGGCGGGCAAAGCCGACCACGAGGTTCTTGGCGAAATGCTCGTGAACCTCGAAGAACTCGCCGTCATCGGCAACGGCGCGGATGGCGTCCTTAATATCATACGGCTTTTGTGGATCTTCGGGAACCAGGGCGTTCAATTCCGGAGAGGTGCGGTCCCAGCGGTCGGTGGTGGAGCGGCGCGGGGGATCTTCGAGATTGTTCGACGGCAGGTAGCTGACCAGTTCGCGGATCATGGCCAGGCATTCGGCATCGTCGCGGGACATGAAGTGAGCGACGCCGCTGGTGGCGTTGTGGGTCATGGCGCCGCCCAGCTCGTGCTTGGTGACTTCTTCGTGCGTGACCGTCTTGATGACTTCCGGGCCGGTGACGAACATGTACGACGTGTCCTTGGTCATGAAGATGAAATCGGTGATGGCCGGAGAATAGACCGCGCCTCCGGCACAGGGTCCCATGATGGCACTGATTTGCGGAATCACGCCGCTCGCAAGAGTGTTGCGCAGAAAAATATCCGCGTAGCCGGCGAGCGAAAGGACGCCTTCCTGAATACGCGCGCCGCCGGAATCATTCAGACCGATCAAGGGCGTGCCCTGGCGCATGGCCAGGTCCATGATCTTGGTAATTTTCGAAGCGTTGGCCGCCGAGAGAGAACCGCCAAACACGGTGAAGTCCTGGGCGAAGACGTGGACGAGGCGGCCGTCGATGCGGCCGTACCCGGTGACGAAGCCGTCGCCGGCAGGGCGCTGCTCGTCCATGCCGAAGTCGGTGCAATGATGGCGGACAAATTTGTCGAGCTCTTCGAAGGAGCCTTCATCAAGGAGCAGGGCGATGCGCTCGCGGGCGCTGAGCTTGCCTTCCTTGTGCTGGCGTTCGCGGCGCTCGGGGCCGCCGCCGGCTTCGGCTTCGGCATCGCGTTGCCGCAATTCTTCCAGGCGATCGTGATGTTTGCGGTGCTCGGTCATGGGGTCGAGGTGTTTACTGGCCGAGGTAGCGTGCCACAGGCCCAGGCCACGAGCAAGCCGCTCGGCTCACTCGTGGCATGCGTCGCCGGCGGGACCTGTGGTGGCAACAGGAAGGGCGGCGAGTTGGAATTTTTCGAGAAGAGCATTCGCCTGCGGAACTGAGGTGGCGTTGATTTCGTGCCATTGAGCGAGCGCGCCATTCAGCCCGGCGCACGATTCCTCGATCGCAGCGCGAGCGGAACCGGTGGGAGCGCCGTCACCGCTCTCGATCATGAAAATATCGCGGGAGAGTTCGCGGTTAATCGGGCCGGTGCCGGGAAGGGTGTCGGTGCCTTCCATGATGGCTTCGAGATTCTTGTCCAAATCTTTCAGCGCGTCGGTGGCGGTCTTGGCATCAGGGTTGGCGGCGAGAGTTTTCACGCGATCCTGCACGGCGGCGCGAAGAGCTTCCGCGGCGAGAAATGTGTCGTGGCTGGTGGTGAGGCCGGAGACGATTCGTTTGGCGGCCTTCCATTGGGCGAGCAGGTCGTCCTGCGAAACATGGACGCGCGGGTCTTCCGTGATGGTGAATTTCTGGCGCGCCAGTTGGCCGTTGCCGATGAACACGGCTTCGTATTGGCCGGGAGGCACAAACGGGCCGAGGGTTTGCTCGCGAGGCGTGTCGTGAGGAATGGCGTGGTCGGAAAGGGTGTACTCGATGTAATCGAGTTTTTCGCCGTAGTAGCTGTAATTCAACGCGGGGGGAGGCGGGGTACGCAGATCCCAGACAAATCGATTCAGGCCGGGATTCTTGGACAACACCTGCGGAGATTCGAACCAGTAATCCGGAACGTTGGCGAGCGTAGTTACCGACGGAGGCATAACGCTGGCGAAGTGGCGCAGCAGGTTTCCCTGGGCGTCGTGGATTTCGAGCGTCAATTCGCCCTTCGGCGGCGATTTCAGGTAGTAGTAGAAAATCGTACCGTCGGGAGGATTTTCGCCGGCGGGAAATTCAGGAGGCAGCGGCGTTTCCTGATCGTTGTCCCAGCGGGCGCGAATGGTTTCCGCCGGGCGGTAGAAATAGGCGTCGGCAGCAGCAGCGTCGGCACTGGCTTGGCGCAGGGGCGAGAGGTCGTCGAGGATCCACAGGGCGCGGCCGTAGGTGGCGGCGATCAAATCTTTTCCGTGAACGGTGATGTCCTGGACATCAGTAGTTGGCAGATTCAGCTGCAACGACTGCCAGTGATCGCCGTCATCGAAGGAAACGTACATGCCGTCTTCGGTGGCGCAGTAGAGCAGGCCCTTGCGGACGGGATCTTCGCGCACGGCGCGGGCGCGCCATCCGGGCCGCAATCCATCGGTAATTTTCTTCCAGGTTTTGCCGCCGTCATGCGTGCGGAAGGCATAGGGATTCAAGTCGCGCCGCACTTCATAGGCGAGGTACGCCGTTCCGGCATCAAAATGCGAGGGCTCGATGGTCCAGACGTTGGTTTTGTCAGTCATTTCCTCTGGCGAGACATTCAACCAATTTGCGCCGCTGTCCTGGGTGCGCTGAATCAAACCGTTGTTGGTTCCTGCCCAGAGCACGCCAGCCGACAAAGGGGAAGGCGAGACCACGGTAATGGCACCAGCTCGTTTACGTGCTTGCTCGTCCTGCTCGCCTCGCTCGTATTCCTCGCCGCGATCGTATTCTTCCGCGTCAGAGATGGATTCCAATTCTACGCGCGGCGAGTGTCCGGGGGACAAACGAGAGTCGGCCAACCCGGCCTGCGAACTGCGAGGCGGCGTGGCAGGCGCGGCGTGGCGGGAAGATTTCTTTGGCTCTTCCTCGCCTGGTTTTTTCGGCCGAATGGTGAGGTCCGGGCTGATTTCCTTCCAGCTCTTGCCTTCATCCGTGGTTTTCATCACGAACTGCGTGGCGAAATAGAGAGTGTGCGGGTCCACCGGCGAGAAAACGACCGGAGCCATGCTGGCGGTGCGGTATTTATCGGTGCGAATGAAGACGTGGGCAAATTGCCCGGTGATTTTGTCGAAGCGGAGCACGCTGCCGTACCAGCCGCCGGAATAGGTGATATTGGGGTTCAGTGGATCGGGGGCGATATAGGAGTACTCAAAGCCGGCGATGGAAAACCAGTCGCGATAGGTGATGGAGCCGTAGTCGCTGCGGCTGGAAACGGCGGCAGTGCCGCTGTCTTGCTGCGGACCGTAGATGACGTAGGGAAATTGATCGTCGGTGAAGGCGTGATAGAACTGGCCGGTCGCCTGATTAAACCAGGAACTCCAAGTCTGTCCGCCATTGTGGGTGATGATGCCGCCCTGGTCCACGCCCAGAAAAATGCGATTCGAATTCTGCGGGTCAATCCACATGACATGATAGTCGTCGCCGCCGGGCGCGCCCTTGAAGGCGGTGAAGGATTGGCCGCCGTCGGTTGAGCGGTAGAGCGAAGTCTGCATGACATAGACCAGGTCGGCGTTGCGCGGATCCACGTAGATGCGGCCGAAATAGAGGTTGCCGACAATGCGCGGGTCCTTGGTAATTTTGCGCCAGTTCACACCGCCGTCGTCGGTGCGATAGAGGCCCGCGCCGGTGATGGCAAAAACTCGTTGACCCTTGGTTCCCGGCGCGACGGCCACTCCGGTGCGGTCCCATCCGCCCGTGGGCATTCCGGTGGAGGGCAACTCCTTCCAGGTGCTTCCTTCGTCGGTAGATTTATAGAGCCAGGCATCCTGCGCGTTGGGAAATTCGCGCTGGGTCGCAAAATCGCGGGGCATCCAGACGGCTGCGTACATGATTTTCGGATTTCCGGGGTCCACGCACAGATCGGAAACTCCCGCCACCTCATCGCGGAAAAGTGTTTTGGTCCAGGTCTTTCCGCCGTCGGTGGTTTTGAACACGCCGCGGTCCGGGCCGGACGGGCCAATGCCCAGGATGGGATGGCCGATCACGCCGACAACGAGGATGTTCGGGTCGCGCGGGTCTACGATGATGGTGTTGATGAAGCGAGTGGATTGCAATCCGATGTTGGTCCACGTCGCGCCCGCGTCGGTGGAACGGTACACGCCATTGCCGGTGGTCTGCTCGCCAGTGCCGGCAAAAATGATGGAAGGATTTGACGGCGCGACGGTTACGGCGCCGATGGAAGCCACATGTTCCTGGTCGAAGATGGGCGTCCAGACTTCCCCACTATCGGTCGTCTTCCACACGCCTCCGCCGGGCGTGCCCATGTAATACGTCGCGGCATCGCCGGGAACGCCAACGACAGCGGAGACGCGTCCTCCGCGATGCGGCCCGATCATACGCCAGCGCATGCCGGAGTACAGATTGGGATCAATCACGTTCGTGGCAGTCTGAGCTTGCGCCGGACACGGACCCCCGACGGTCGAAAGCCAAATGAGTGCCAGTGACGCAGCAAAGGCATGAATACAGGTCAAGTTGTTCCTCCAAAAGACGAAAAGTGTACCACCGGAAGGGCTATCAACATGCGCGCAGAATTAGACGCATGCGAGAGTGATTTCGTGAGGCTCGTTTGCGCCCGCCGCACGATGCAGAATCGCAGAATTCATAACAGGTCATCTCGCGCAGGCCGCCCGAGCATGCGGTTAATGCAGGCCAGACCAATCGTCCGCCAACAAAATGGAGTTGCTCGGGTTCGAGGGATCATATTTGACGCTGGCGGGTTGCCCGGCAATCACTTTGCCCAGGTGAGCCTGCTCCTCGAGGCCGGTGATGTCCTGCGCCGTTTCGTACGTCACGCCCGAAATGGAATATGTGTAATAGAGGAGCTTTTGTTTGCTGATGGGCGCGGCGCCGGCCGGGCGTTTGTTGAAGAGGCCGCCGCGCTGGGAGTCGGCTGCTGCGAGCGCGTGATTGACGACTTCCAGCACCTGGCCTTCGACGATGCGGCCGACGCGATTGAGGTAGGCACGGCGTTGGCGCTCGATATCAGAGGGGTCTTCCGGCTTGCGTCGAAGCCAGAGGATAAAGCCGATAATCGCCAGGACGGCGATGCCGGCGACCGGGAGCCAATTGTGCCAATCCGAGAAAAGTTCTTTCAACTCGATTTTCCCGCCGGAGCGGTCACTCCCCGGAGGATTCCGCCGGGCCAATCACCGGATTCCGAAGCGTGCCGATTCCAGCGATGCTCACTTCCATCACGTCGCCCGCAACCACCGGCCCAATTCCCGCGGGCGTTCCGGTGGCGATCAGGTCTCCGGGCTCGAGCGTCATAACTTGCGCGACAAATCGAATTATAACATCAATGGAAAATATCATTTCTCCGAGCCGGGCGGATTGTTTCCTGACTCCGTTCACAAAGGTCTCTAATTTTGCATCGGCTGATGGCGCTTCGGTCTCCAGTAGCGGGCCAAAGGGGCAGAAGGTGTCAAAACTTTTTCCGCGGGTCCACTGGCCGTCGCGCTTTTGCAGGTCGCGCGCGGTCACGTCGTTCAGGCAGGTGTAGCCGAGAATGTAGGGCCGCGTATCTTCCGTGCCGGGGATCAGGCGGCAGCGCCGGCCGATGACCACGGCAATTTCGCCTTCGTAATCCACGCGATTCGAAATGGCCGGGAGGATCACCGGATCCTCCGGCGCAGTGATGGAGGAAGGCGGCTTGAGGAAAAGAATCGGTTCTTTCGGCGGCGGGCCGCCCATTTCCGCGGCGTGGTCCACATAATTTTTGCCGACGCAAACTATTTTGCCGGGCACGGACGGCGGCAGCAGTTTCACATCGTCGAGGGGCCAGGAGCGACCGGTGCGCTCGCCCGCGCCCCACATCTGACCGTGGATTTCATGCACACGGCCGGCTTCGATGATTCCGGCGCGCGTATCGGGATGGATTTCATGGGCGGAGCGGCTGACGTCGCGCGCGGAAAATTCCAGGGGTTGAAAGCGGCAAAGTTTCATTGCTGGTGCGGCGCCACATCGTCGTTGTGCCGGCGGCGGGAGAGGATGGGATGCGTGCGCGCGTGCAGAACCATGGCGCCAACCCAGGAGCCCACCGCAAACACGCCGTACACTACGGCTCCTTCGATCAACACCACGAAGGGAGTATGCCGGACCGAGTCAAACAGGTTCTGAAAGTAAATTCCCGCGGCATCGTAGGCCACGACGAAGATCACCCACCCGAGCATGGCGGACAGGTACATTTGAAAAGGGCGGTTCAGGAAGCGGGCCACCGGTATCAGCATGAACATGACGAACAGCCCGTAGGAAGCGGCGTTGCGTTCCACGGCAAATCGTTCCAGTCCGGGGATGCGGTTGGCGGCTACCAGGGCTCCGATCATTACCACCGACAGCAAGCCCCCGGTGTAAACACCAGTGCTCAACGCCGCGTGTCTGAGCTCTCTGGCTACGGGGTGGCCAATTGGTGGGTTGTCGGTCATTGCGACGGCCCGTGTTCGTCCGGGACACCGCCTTCGACTGCTACGCTGGCCGGACTTTCATTGCCGGAACGGTCGACAGCGGTGACTGTGTAGGAGTAGCGGCGGCCGGACACGGCATTCATATCGCGAAACGCCGGGGTAAGCAATAACTCCTGGTTCAGGCGCAGGCCGGGAATTCCCTCCTGCTCACTGCGGTAGACGTTGTAACCGGCGATATCGGTTTCAGGATTGATGGCCCAGGAGAGTTCCACGTGCGCGGGAGAATCGCCGAGTGCGGGAACGATTACCGTCACCAACCCTTGCGGCGCTCCGGGCGGAATGGCAGGTTTGGGAGTGACGGTGGCCCAATTCGAATCCGAGGATTCGAGCGCATCGTTTCCGTGCGGTACAACGCTGCGCACCGAATACACGTATATCTTGCCCGTCTCGGTTTGCAGGTCGCGATAGGTTGCCGAGTTACTTTGCCCAATCTGAGAAGGAGGAGATTTGATTTTCGGGTTCGCGGCGGCGTCCCTTCCGCCTGATTCCGGGGGCAGGAGTTCCGCGCGATAGATGTGATATTTCGCGATGGTTACCGGGCGGCCGAACACGTTTTTTTGGGGTGGCGACCAGGTGAGGACGATGCCCGAATGGGTCATCTCACCTTTCAGATCGGATACCGGTTCGGGCGCAGGGTAGATTTGCAGCACCGCGGAATTGGAATCCGGCGACTTCTTCTTGGGCGAAATAAACGATCGCACGGTGTATTGCGCGCTGGCTTCTTCGCCTGATGAAAAATCCGTGGCCTTCAACGAATCCACATAGCGGAACTGACCCTGGCTGGAATATTGGTCAATCATTCCCGCCGGAATGGTGACGAGGAGTTCGGGAGCTGGAGAAGACGCAGCAGTCGCGGATGCGCTGGCGGGGCGAATGAGCCGGTAGATTTCAATCGTGGGCGCCTGCTTCAGCGGCCGGCGCTCTGCGGTGACTTTGGGAAGAGTAAACGCCAGCAGAACTTCGTCGCCGGTTTGCGCTGCGGTCAAGTCTGACACTGCCTCAGGAATCGGCGCCTTCCTCTCCGTGGGTTCCGCCGGAGCGGCACAGCCGCCCAGAATGATGGCAAGCATGAAAAGCGAAAATGGAAAACAGAAGATGGCTGAATAAGGCCGGCTTGATCCCGCGAGTGCGGCAGCCTCCGCCCCTTTTCTATTTTCCATTTTCAAGTTTCTAGAGAATGTAGCGGCTCAAGTCCTGATCTTTGACGATGTTCGCAAGCTGCTTCTGCACGTAGGCGCCGTCGATTTTTACCGTCTTCTTTTTCATTTCCGGCGCCTCAAAGGAAATCTCCTCCAGAACTTTTTCGAGAATGGTGTGCAGGCGGCGGGCGCCGATGTTTTCGGTATGCTCGTTCACTTTCGCGGCATATCGCGCGATGGTGGCCACGGAATCTTCCGTAAACGTTAATTTCAGGCCTTCGGTATCGAGCAGCGCCGTATATTGCTTGATCAGCGCGTTTTTCGGTTCCGTGAGGATGCGGATGAAATCGGCCTCGGAGAGCGAGCTCAGTTCCACGCGGATGGGGAATCGCCCCTGCAATTCGGGAATCAAGTCCGAGGGCTTGGTGGTGTGAAACGCGCCGGCGGCGATAAATAAAATGTGCTCGGTGCGGACCATGCCGTAGCGCGTGTTGACGGTCGTGCCTTCCACGATCGGCAGGATGTCGCGCTGCACGCCCTCGCGCGAGACGTCCGGGCCATGCCCGGATTCGCGACCGGCAATTTTGTCGATCTCATCGACGAACAGAATGCCCATCTGCTCGACGCGGTCCACGGCGATGCGCGTGACCTGGTCCATATCAATCAGCCGGTTCTCTTCTTCCTGGATGAGGTAGTCGAATGCCTCCGCCACGGTCATTTTCCGTTTCTTTTTCTGCTGCCCGAAGAAGCCGGAAAGCATGTCCTTGACGTTGACGTCCATTTCCTCCACGCCCTGGTTGGTGATGATTTCGAAGGCGGGCATGGCGCGCTCGCGGACTTCGACTTCCACAAGGCGCTGGTCGAGTTTTCCTTCGCGAAGCTGGGCGCGCAGCTTGTCGCGCGTCCGCTGCGCCTGTTCGCGGCGGGCCGCTTCGGCGGCGGGGTTGGCATCCGCGGGCATGGGGGAGGAGGGCAGGAGCAAATCGAGCAGCCGTTCTTCGGCGGACTGCTCGGCGCGCTCGGCGACTTCATCGAGCTTTTCTTCGCGCACCATGTCAATCGAAGTTTCCACCAAGTCGCGGACCATAGATTCCACATCGCGGCCCACGTAGCCGACTTCAGTGTATTTCGAGGCCTCCACCTTCACGAATGGACAGCCGGCCAGGCGCGCCAGGCGCCGTGCAATTTCCGTTTTGCCCACGCCGGTGGGGCCGATCATCAGAATATTCTTCGGCAGGATTTCTTCCGCCAATTCGGGCGGGAGTTTCTGGCGGCGAACGCGGTTGCGCAGGGCGATGGCCACCGCTTTTTTCGCCGCGTTCTGCCCGACGATGTACTTGTCGAGCTCCACCACAATTTCGCGCGGCGTCAATTCGTCAAACGAGGGAAGCGGCTCGGGCTCGGCTGCCGGCGACTCTCCCGATAAGTAGATCACCATGTCTTTCTCCGGCTTCTCCGTCATAGTTCTTCGATGCTGAAATTGGCGTTGGTGAAAATGCAAATTTCGCTGGCGATGCGCATGGCTTCCTGGGCAATGTCCTTGGCTGGCAATTTCGTAAATTTCGCCAGCGCCCGCGCTGCCGCCAAGGCGTAGGAGCCGCCCGAACCGATGGCGCAGATACCGTCGTCCGGTTCGATCACATCACCGTTCCCTGAAAGCAGGAAGGTGGCTTTCGAGTCGGCCACGATCAGCAGCGCGTCCAGGTGACGCAGGGAGCGGTCGGTGCGCCACTCCTTGGCCAGCTCCACTGCTGACCGCGCCAGATTCCCATGGTACTCCTGCAGTTTCCCTTCGAAACGCCCGAACAGCGAGAGGGCGTCCGCGGTGCTGCCCGCGAAGCCTGCCAGAATCTTGTCGTTGAACAAACGGCGCGTCTTTTTGGCATTGTGCTTGATGACTCCTTCGCCCAGGGTCACCTGGCCGTCAGCCGCCAGCACCACCTTGTTATCGCGGCGCACGCACAGCACCGTCGTGCCGTGTATCGGAGCACTTTTTCGCGTCATTGGCATCCGATGATTATAACCCGCGCGCGGTGAAATCAAACACCGGCACGACGCCTGCTGCAAATGGGCGCTATGCCGCCTTAACGAGATTCAAGGTTTTGGTGCCTTGGAGCGATACCCACCGTGGCGGGGCAATTATTTAGACGACGAATCGTGTTTGTCTTTGTCGCTCTTCTTTTCTTTGTGCTTCTTACCTACCTTGGCCCAGCGCTCCTCGAGGGAATCCTTGGTGAAGTAAGAGTCGGAGAGATTGGTGTTGTAGTCGCAGCCCTCAAAAAAAGCCTGGTACACCTTGATGCCGTTGCGTTCGCGAGTAATCTGGAACGGCGTCTGGATGCCGTTGATGGGGTGGTAGTTCGAGTAGAATTCGACCTCGTCCCGTTTTGTGCGAGTATTCTGATCGCGCGACACGACGACCTTGCGAATGGGAAGGTGCGTTGACCTGGCCACGGCGATTCGTATGGTGCGGTTCTCGCTGTCAACCAATTCCACCCAGTCGGCTTCCTTCAAATCCACCACGTCCGGCCCGCCGTAGCGAAGAATCATCCCCGGCTCGGTCAAGCGGTGGCGCAGGATATTGTCAATGTCCTTGCGGATATCGTCTTGAAACTGGGAAATGTCCACTTCGCTGGCTTCGCTGACGCCGCCGAGATCAAGCACCCAGCCCTTGTCGCCGTTCAGGACGGTAATCTGATTGCGCTTGGGAAGATTTTCAGTACGGTCTTTGTATGGCGGGATGGTGTAGTCAATTATCTTGGCAAATCCGTTGAGGTCGCCGGAATGCCCAAACTGGCTCAGGCGAAGTGTGCAAGTGGAATCATGCAACTTCAAATATGTGTTGCCACCCAGACCCTGAATCACCTGCTGCAAAATCTCTTTCGCTTTGGCGGCACTCTCGTCGGGCATCAGTTGATCGGTCTGGAACGCCGCTGCCCTGGTTGCTCCGACGAGGAATAATCCTGCCAGTAGAATTCCTGAAAAAAGTACGCGCTTGATTACCCGCACAGAATTGCCCCCCCGTTTACATTGATTACTTCACCGGTGATGAAGGTTGCCAAATCCGATGCCGCGAACAAGATGGGTCCGGCGATTTCCTGGGCCGTCCCCGGACGCTTCAGAGGAATCGCAGCGGCGGCCAATTTCAATTTGCTTTTGTTGCGCAGCACGGATGCGGACATATCCGTATCCACCCACCCGGGCGCAACGCAATTCACCAGAATATTGTGCGGCGCCAGCTCCGTCGCCAGGCCTTTCACAAAACTGATGATGGCGCCCTTGGTGGCTCCGTAATGGGTGTGAAAGGCTTCGCCGCGCTGCCCGGCCGTGGAGCTGATGGCCACGATGCGCCCGCCGCGCTGCGCGATCATGTGCGGCACGGCGAAATGAATCACCGTGTACACGCTTTTCAGGTTCACGCGGACCATTTCGTCCCATTCATCTTCGGTCAGCTTTTCAACCCCGGTGTCCCGCTCGTTCCAGATGCCGGCATTGGCCACCAGAATATCCAGGCGGCCCAGCCGGTCGCGGGTGAATTGCACCAGCTTTTTGGCATCGGACATTTTTCCAAGATCGGCTTTCAACGACTCGACGCGGGTGCCATGTCTCTTTGATTCCTGTTCCACCTGCGTGGCGGCATCACGATTCCGATGATAGTTGAAGACCACGTCCGCGCCGGCCTGCGCGAACAACCTGACCGTGGCGGCGCCAATGCCTCTGGACCCGCCCGTCACAAGTGCTGCCTTGCCCGCCAGCGAAATCATGAATCCCCCAGGAGGAGTACGGTTCGTTCCGAGCCAAATTCTAAAGCTGGACAAATCGCAGAAGTTCTACGACCGCCTTGCTACCGAGGAATGTAGTCAAGCCATCTCATAAATAGTTGTACGGAAGGGCGGGGCTTCAGCCCCGCCGTAAGTGGCCTTAGAAATAAGGGCTTTAGCCCCTGAAGCCACATCTCCCAGCAGCCACAGCGTATTTATGAAATGGGATTGTGTCATGTCTTCACGGCGGTGCGGTGCGTTGCGGCCATCAATTCCCGGAACATCGCCCCTGCCAGAGGTTCCCCATCATGCATCCGTTCCGGGTGCCATTGCACGCCCGTGACCCAATCCGCGTCGCCAGTCCACTCGACGGCTTCAATCACGCCATCCGGTGCGTGCGCCATCACGCGAAGGCCCCGACCAGGCTCTTTGATGGCCTGGTGATGCGAACTGTTCACACGCGCCTCGAGTGATTGCCCGATTTGCACCAGCCTGGTTCCCGGCTCGATCTGGATTAGATGCCTGAATTCCTTGTCGGTCTGTTCGTTCATCGGGTGCGGAATGTCCGTTTTTATTTCGCTGGAACTATCTTTGGAGGAGACATGTTGGACCAGCGAGCCGCCCAGGAAAACATTCAAGCTCTGAACGCCGTAACAAATAGCCAGCACCGGTTTGTGTTCGGTGAAGGCGTGGTCCAGCAACGCGAAATCACTCTCCTCGCGATATCGGTCGGCTTCCGCAGTCATCGAGTGTCGTCCCGCACGGTAACGAGAAGGATCCACATCCGCAGGGCTGCCAGTCAGTACGATGGCGTCGAGGGAATTGGCGAGTTTCTTGAGGTCGTCGAGTGACAAGCCAAGTGAGATTTCGACCGGCTCCGCGCCAGCGCGGCGCACCGCCTGGATATACCAGTCGTACTTCGCTCGATCGCCACTAAGTTCTTCTTTTCGTGTGCGATAGGGGAGCCCAATGCGCATTTTATGGCTGCAGTCGGACGTCATGGAAACCTCATCCTACCACCCCCGCCAGCAGGCGGCAACCACACCGCAGACACCGCGCCAGAGGTGCAAACACACGGCTAGCTCGCGTCGAAATGCAGAGGAGCGGAACTCAAATTCCCGCAGTCAACGGGGTCATGCTTGCACCAACGCCAGGGCGTACTGATGGCGTTGCAGGCTTGCGTGGCGGGTGCGCTCGGCGCCAGATTTCAAAGTTCTGGTTCATCTGTTCGATGTGATGAGGAACGTGGCGCTCCTGACGATCGAGCCAATCCTCCAGGCTCACGGTGCCTTCGCCAGAATGGTCCACGCGGTGCAGCCACACACTCTCCGGCACGGCCAGCAACAATTGGTAGGTCATCTTCCGCAGGCGGCGGATAATCTCCAGCGCTTCGCGCGTGCTCTGATGGTAATAACCGAGCGATCGGGCCCAGCGCCCGGCGTCAAATTGGTGCAGTGCCTGGCTGCCCGGCTCGGCAATGAACCGCCGGCAGCGGATGTAGGCGCTGGCCTCGCTATCGGCCAGGTGCAGGATGATTTCGTGAATGCTCCAGCGCTCCGGCCCCGGTTTGTACAGCCACATTTTCTTCGGATAACGGCGCAGCGCGGAAGAAAGCAGAGTAGGCGCGTTCCCGAACGATTCGAGTTTTGGTCGCCTCTCGTCCCGAGTCATGGGACCCTCCTAATACATTCATTAGACGCAGTTTCCTGAAATTGGCTGCCTGCGGTTCGCGGAAAGAGTGCTAAAAATCAACATTCTTGTGGAATCGGCGACCGTTGGATCGAATGTCCATGCGCGAACAAAAAAATGGATTTCGGATTCGCAAAATTGGACATTGTTCGCCCCCAAATTCGCAATTTTGCAAAATTCTCCAGGATTTTGAATGGCTAGAAGCTTGCTGGAATTTCTGAAGGTTACCTGAATTGGCGTGCGGAGCCCGCCTGGGCCCCCGCGGCAGCCTGTTCACTTTGGCGCACCCGCCAGTACTTTCTCAGATCGCCGACCAGGTACAGCGAGCCAGTCACGAAGATGGCGTCTTCCGGACCCGCCGTTTCCATGGCGCGGTCGAGCGCTTCTGCCGGGTCCGGTGTCACCTCGGATGGCACGCCGTACTGGCTAGTCAATTCCGCAAGCAGCGGCGCAGATATGGCACGCGGCTGGCGCGGCTGCGTCAGGAGGATGCGATCCGCGCGCGGGAACAGCAGTCCGGCAATTTCGTCCACGGCTTTGTCACGCATGGCGCCATAAATGAGCACAATGCGGCGACCGGCAAAATTTTCTTCCCAGAATTTCAGCAGTTCCCGGGCCGCGGCGGGATTGTGCGCGCCGTCAAGGTACAGCGCCGGCCGAGTGCAAACTCGCTCCAGCCGCCCGGGCCAGTTTACCGAGGCGATGCCGCGCTCAATGGCTTTGTCGGTGATTGGGAACCCACGCTCCGACAGCAGGCGCGCCGCCGTTGCCGCCGGGAGCGCATTCCGCAATTGAAAGCGGCCCGGCAGCGCGGGCTCTAAAACCAGTTTGCGGGAGCCATCGGTCGCGGTCGCCGTCGCGGAATAACAACCGTCGGCGGCGCGTATATCCTCCAGGCGCCACGCGCGATCAATTTCCACCAACCGGGATTTCAGGTCCGAGCAACGCCGGGCAATTACATCACGCGCTTCCGGGCGTTCCACCGAACTCACCACCGGCACGCCGGGCTTGATGATGCCGGCCTTCTCCGCGGCTATTTCCGCGATGGAGTGGCCCAAAAAATTCTCATGATCGAAATCAATCTGGGTGATGACGCACGCTTCCGGATGCACGATATTCGTGGCGTCGAGCCGCCCTCCCAAGCCGACTTCATCGACCACGAAGTCCAATTTCGCTTCGGCGAATGCAACGAAGGCCATGGCTGTGACGCATTCGAAGAACGTCGGATGCACCTTCAACTTTCCTGCGGCCATCAGCCTCTCGATGGAGTCGCGGACGCGCGTCCACGCCGCGGCAAAATCGGAATCCGAAATATCTTGTCCATTGATGCGGATGCGCTCGTTAATCCGCTCGAGGTGCGGGGAAGTGTACAGCCCCGTGCGCATCCCTGCCGCCCGAAGGATGGATTCGAGCATCGCCGCGGTTGAGCCTTTTCCGTTGGTCCCGGTAATGTGAACACACGGCGCGGCGCGATGTGGCTCTCCCAATTCCTCGGCGAGGACGCGGATGTTCTCGAGTCCGAACTTCTGTACGCGAGCCTGCTGCGGCGAAGCCAGTTCCCGGCCCAGCGCCAGGAGGGCGCGGACGGATTCATCGTAGTTCGCCGGCTTGGATGTCTGACTGTCCCCGTTCATATCTGTTTGAGCGATTGTTCCAGCAGCTTGGTGCTTTCCTCCACCAATTCCGACAGCACGGCCACGAGATCGAAACGCAGCCCCGTCACCATGCTCTTATCGAACGGGAGCACGCCGTATCTCACTTCGCTGCGCGCCTGCAGCCCTTCGGCCAGCCGCACCCAACCTTCCGCCAGCTCGAGCGGCACGATATAGATCACCGCGCCGGTGAAACCATGATCGGCCAGATAGTTCACGTATCTCTGCACGTGGAAAAGATGTTTTTTCGATTGATACGCCTCGGCCTTGCACTCCAGCAACAGTTGTTTCCTCAGGCCGCGCCCCCAGAATTGAAAATCTGGCCGCACGCCGCCGTAGGTTTCCCGAAAACGAAGCTGCGACGCATCCGGAGACATGTAGTCGAACTTCAGCGGCGCGTCCGCTTCCCATTTCACTTCTTCGAGCGAGGGAAAGAGCCCCGACAGGGTGGTTAGCTTGATTTTCCCGCTGAGGGTCGAGGCGTCGAGGTCCAGAAACCAGCGCAGCCGGTCGGCTTCGCCTTCCGGATGCCGCAGAAACACAGCGAGCGCCTGGTTTAGAATCCACTCCCGCACCCGCGGCTGGTCGGTCATCGCGGAGTCCTCCTGACTCTCAATCGTTAGCCCTGGAAGAATTCTAGCGCCTGCCCAATATAGGGCTTCAGTTCTTTGCGGGGGACCACGGCGTCAAGAAAGCCGTGCTCGAGGAGGAATTCTGCGGTCTGGAATCCTTCCGGCAATTTCTGTCGAATGGTCTGCTCAATCACGCGCGGTCCGGCAAACCCGATCAGCGCGCCGGGCTCGGCCACGTTCAGGTCGCCAAGCATGGCAAAACTCGCCGTCACGCCGCCCGTAGTGGGATCGGTGAGCACGGAAATAAATGGAATGCGCGCAGAGTCCAACCGCCCCAATGCCGCGGACACCTTGGCGAGCTGCAGCAAACTGACCGCGCCTTCCATCATGCGCGCACCGCCGGAACAGGAAACGATAATCAGCGGAATTTTCTGCTCGATGGAGCGCTCAATGGCGCGCGCCACCTTTTCGCCCACCACCGCGCCCATCGAGCCGCCGATGAAACCGAATTCCATGGAGCAGCACATGACCGGCCGCCCGTTCATCCGCCCTTCCGCGGTCAGGATGGCGTCTTTCATTCCCAGTTTGTGCTGCGCGTCCTTCAGGCGCTGGACGTATGGCTTGGTATCGGAAAATTTCAGAGGATCGCTGGAAGCCAGATCCGCGTCGTGCTCCACGTACGGCTCTTCATCGAGCAATAGCTCGAGGCGCCGGCGCGCGCCCAGGCGGAAGTGGTGCTCGCATTTGGGGCACACTTCCCAATTCGTCTCCAGATCCCGTTTCCAGATAATGGCCCGGCAGGAGCTGCACTTGGTCCACATGCCTTCGGTGCGGACGCGGCGCTCCTCCACGGGCGTCGGATTTTCAATGGGCCTCTTTTCGCGCTTGAACCAGGCCATGATTAGTAATCAATCCCCCGCTGCGCCAGGATCCCTTTCGTGTAGGGATGCTTGATTTCTCGCATTTCGGTTACCAGGTCCGCGGCTTCCACCAGCTTCGGGTGCGCGTTTCTGCCGGTGCAGATTACGTGCACGCGTTCCGGGCGCTTCACCAGCGATTCGACCACGCGGTCGGCGTCCAGCATCTTGTAGCTGATCACGTAGTTGATCTCGTCTAGCACCACCAGATCGTATTTCTCGCCGTAAATCTGCGCGCGCCCGTATTCCCAGGCTTCTTCACACAGGCGCACGTCTTCCGGGTCCGTGTCCGCGCCGCCTACCTTCACAAAACCCCGGCCCATGGGGCGAATCTCAAATTTGTCGTCGCCCAGCATTTTCGCCGCGTCCAGCTCGCCGTAGTGCCACGAGCCTTTGATGAACTGCAGCATCAGCACGCGCAGGCCCTGTCCCACCGCACGAAATGCGGTACCCAGGGCGCAAGTGGTTTTGCCCTTGCCCGGCCCGGTATAGACGATCAGCAGTCCTTTGCCTTCAGGCATCCCCTCGCGTCCCGCAGCGACAATTCCCAAGTTTGGCCGCACCCACCCGAAACGTCAAGGACCAGCGGCTTGACTTGCCCCATGAACACACCCAAAATCAGCACGCAATTGCTATCGCAGGACGATTTCATTCCGTCTAAGCGGTGCAACATTTCACGCCAAGGAGATGCCATGCAGAAACGACTCATGTGTTTTCTTACGTTCTTGATGATGGCTGCCGCGCTCGCAGGTTCCGCCTCAGCCCAGGACAAGAGCAAGCGGCCCAGCCCGCCCGCAAGCGCCACATGCAAACTTGCTGATGGCAAAACGATCACTGTGAACTATTCGAGCCCGGCCATGAAAGGCCGCAAAATTTTTGGCGACCTTGTTCCCTACGGGAAAATCTGGCGGGCAGGCGCCAATGAAGCCACCACATTCGTAGCCACGGCGGAACTGACTGCCGACGGCAAGAGCATCCCGGCAGGTAGCTACACCATTTTCACCATCCCCAACGCAGACAAATGGACCTTCGTCATCAGCAAGAAGACCGGGGAGTGGGGCACGGCTTATCCGGGAGAATCGGAGGACCTGGCTCGCGCGGACATGAAAGCGTCGGCGCTGTCCGCGCCGGTCGAGAACTTCACCATCTCGTTCGATTCCGACAAGGCCGCGTGCACCATGCACTTGGATTGGGAAAAAACGCGGGCGACGCTCGCTTTCAGCGAGAAAAAATAGCAGCAGGCCTAGGCGGCTCGGGCGAGATCGTTCACGCCAGCCCGAGTGTATGATGCAGATTCTCGGCAATTTTTGAGACGCTCTGCCGCGCCGCCGGTGACATTTCGTTTGCTGCGCCCTCTTCGCGGAGCACCAGCCAGATTCCGGGGCGGTATATATTCTGGTCGTGAGAGATGGCGCCGGTAAGCTGCACAATTTTCAGCGCCGTTCCAGCCAGCTCGGCTTGCAGAATTCCGCGCGCTTCATCCAGCAGATCCTTGAATCCCTGCGAGGCCAGCATGGGGTCCACGTCGCGGGGAATGGGCGCTTCCACTTCCTCGAGGTCGTAATCCGGAAGCGGCCGCGTGATGATCAGCTCGATGGAAGCGGTCGGAGCATTTGTATCGTGTGCAATCTTTGCGGTCATGGCCCGTTATTCTTGCAGAAATGCAGCTACTTCGGGTAGGGGTGGCCGGCCAGGATGGTGAAGGCGCGATAAATCTGTTCTGCCAGCAGCACGCGAGCAAATTCGTGCGGCATGGTCAGCGTCGAAAGCGAAATTTTCTGCTGCGCTTTGTCGCGCAGGCTTTCCGGGAACCCCGCTGCGTCTCCGCAAAGAAATACCAGCTCGCGCGTGCCGCGGTCGCGCAAATCGCCCAGCCAGCGCGCGAATTGCTGTGATGTGAGCTGTTTTCCGGCGGCATCCAGCAGGACGATCGTCGTTCCCGGTTCGAACTTTATTTTTTTCAACGCCGCCGCAGACCCCTCGCGCAATTCGTTCACTTCGAATTCAGCGTATCGGCGGATGCGCGCCGCGTAGTCCTCCACCATAGAGCGCGCCTCTTCACGACGTGTTTTACCCAGCATTACCAGGCGGATTTTCATGGTCGGGATTTTGCGGCAGGATTACATCAAGCCGTATTTCTTCCGTTTTTCGAGTAGCGTCTTCCGGCTGATGCCCAGAATTTCTGCCGCCTGTCCGATTTTGTAACGCGTGCCTTCGAGAGTAGCCGCGATGGCTTCGCGCTCGAGCTCCTCGATCGACCGCAGCGCTCCTCGCGAACCTCGCGCATCGCTCCCGGCATTCACAATCTCAGGAAAATTCTGCGGCGTCAGCAATGGTTCCTTGGCGAACACCAGTGCATGTTCAATCGCATTCTTCAGCTCGCGCACATTTCCCGGCCAGCCGTAGCCCTTGAGCATCGTCTGCGCCGCCGGATCGAGTGTCGCATCAGGCCGTCCGTGGACCACTCCGAGGCGCGCCAGAAAATGCGCCACCAGCGCGGGAATGTCGCCGCGCCGTTCCCGCAGCGGCGGCACGGTGATTCCCAGCACGTTCAGCCGGAAATACAAATCCTCGCGAAATCGCCCCGCGGCGACGGCCTTGTGCAAATCCGTATTCGTCAGCGCCATCAGCCGCGCGTCCACATGAAGCGTTTCGGTCCCGCCCAGGCGTTCAAAGTTGCGCTCCTCGAGCACGCGCAACAATTTTGCCTGCATCCCGGGAGCAAGCGCTGCCACTTCATCCAGCACAATCGTTCCGCCTTCGGCCAATTCCAGCCGTCCGGGTTTGCGCGCCACGGCGCCGGTAAACGCTCCGCGCTCGTGCCCGAATAATTCCGACTCCACCAGCTCCGCCGGCAGACTGGCGCAATCAATTTTCAGGAACGGCGCATCGTGCCGCGGCCCGTGCTCGTGGATCCATCGCGCGAGCTGGTCTTTTCCTGTGCCGCTTTCGCCGGTGATCAGCAGGGTGGTGGAGGTGTCGGCCAGTTTTTCTGCGAGTTCAAGCACGTGGCGCGAGGCGGGATCAACGGCAACCCAGATGACGTTCGCCGCGCTCATCTTTGCGCCGTGCCGCTCTCCGGTTCCGGATGCACTCGATTTGGAGGAGGCGAAACCGGGAATTCCAAGCGCTCCGCGTGGCGCCACAGCCGCTCGAGATCGTAATACTCTCGCGCGCGTTGACTAAATATGTGGACCACGAAGCTGCCGTAATCCAGCAGCATCCATTCCGCGTTGGCCTTTCCTTCGCGGTGCGTGGTGTTCACGCCGTGTTCGCTCAGCCGCTCTTCAATGCCGTCGCAGATGGCGCGAATCTGCGGGTGGCTGGTTCCCGAGCAGAGCAAAAAATAATCCGCGAACGCGCCGGTTCCGGAAAGGTTCAGCACAATAATATCCACGGCTTGCTTGTCCTGGGCTGCTTCCACGGCCCAGCCGAGTTCGGGGCGGAGCGTCTTGGGCGTCACCGGTACAGGGCCTGTCCCAGAATGTATTCCTCCACTCGCGCCGGCACAAGTCCGTGGATGGATTGATGGCGATGCAGCCGCTGGCGCACTTCGGTGGAAGAGACGTGACTCGAAACCGTAGTCAACATGTGCACCACGGATTTTCGCAGCACAATTTTCTGCTCGTCGTGCCCCTTGGTGCGTCCCAGCTTGTCCGGCGGAACCACCAGCCGCAGCGCGTCCAGCCGGAAGCCCGGCCGGCTGGCGATGATGAAGTCGCAGGAATCGAGCAGCGTCTCGTAGTTTTTCCAGGTGGGAATTTCCAGAAATTGATCCGCGCCCAGGATGAAATACAAATGATCGTTGGGATGCTCGCGGTGATATCCCTTCACCGTATCAATGGTGTAGAAAACGTGCGGCGCCGCTCCATCCACGGGTGCCTCCGCCAGTGATGGCAGAAATCCCGGATGATCCGCGCAACCCAGCGCCACCATGGCATAGCGGTGCACGAATGGCGTCAGCGCCGGCTTGGTCTTGTGCGGCGGGCGCGACGAGGGAACGAAATAAATTGCGTCCAGGTGGAAACGCCTTTGCGCCGCCTGCGCCACATTGATGTGGCCGGCGTGCAGGGGATCGAACGTCCCGCCGAACAGCGCCACCGAGCGGTGATGACCGTGCGTCTTCGGTGCTGAGTGCGGCGTCAATTCTCCTCCGAATGTTTAGCGGCCCGCTGCTTGGCCGGAACCGCGGCTGGAAATCCTTCCGCTTCGTCAGTGCTGCTCACTGGCGTGGGCTTTGGCAGGCGGTCGAGCGCATCGGCCATAGCGCGTACCAACTTGACGATTCCCTCGCCGCTGGCCGACGAAATGGCATGAAATTCCAGCCCCCGCTTGGCGGCAAAGGCGCGCAATTCTTCCAGCCGCTCGCGGTCCGTGGTGGCATCCAGCTTGGTGGCCACCACCATCATCGGTTTTTCCGCCAGCGCCGGGCTGAACGATTCGAGCTCATGCTCGATGATTTCGAAATCCCGCACCGGATCGCGGTCATTCGCGTCGCTGGTATCCACCAGCCGCGCAATCAATCGCGTGCGCTCAATATGTTTCAGAAACCGCGTGCCCAGTCCGACGCCTTCGTGCGCACCTTCAATCAATCCCGGAACATCGGCCACCACAAACGTGCGCCCCTGTCCCGGCGCGGCGTCGGGATCCGCGGACACCACGCCCAAATGCGGCTCGAGTGTGGTAAACGGATAAGCGGCGATTTTTGGACGCGCCGCGGAAATGCGCGATATCAAAGTGGATTTTCCCGCATTTGGGTATCCGACCAGGCCGACGTCGGCCAGCAATTTCAGTTCGAGGCGCAAGTGACGTTCTTCGCCCGGGCGGCCATCCTCATGTTCGCGCGGCGCCTGGTGCCACGGACGGACAAAATGTGGATTCCCGTTGCCTCGCCCACCGCGCCCGCCGCGCGCCGCCCGGAATCTCTGGCCCGCCTCCGTGAAATCGAATAGCTGCTCGCCCGAGTCCGCGTCGAACACCACTGTCCCGATCGGAACGGCCAGCACGGAGTCGCCGCCCATCTTGCCGTGGCAATTCGAGCCTTCGCCGTGGCGCCCGCGGTCGGCGCGAAATTCGCGATTGTAGCGGTAGCGCAGCAGGGTGTTGTCGTGCGGGTTGGCCTCCAGCCAGATGTCGCCGCCGTGCCCGCCGTCGCCGCCCGATGGACCGCCTCGCGGGACGTACTTCTCCCTGCGAAATGCGACGCAGCCGTTGCCGCCATCGCCGCCCTTCACCAGTATTTTTGCTTCGTCAACAAACACGGGTCACTCAACGAGAGAAAATTGCAGAAGTGAGCATACGCCAGGGCTGGGAGCAAAAACAAAAATACGCGCCCCGGCGGACCGAAGCGCGTAGATAAAATACATTCTTCAGTTGACGGCCGTCGCGGCGGACTTCTTCTCCGCGCCGGAGGAGATTTCCTCCACCGGCAGAATGCTGATGAAGCGTCCCAGGCCGCCTTTGTCTTCAAATCGAACCACGCCGGTGATCAGGGCGAACAGACTGTCGTCCTTCGCGCGCCCCACGTTTTTTCCGGGCTTGTAGCGCGTGCCGCGCTGGCGGATCAAAATGCTGCCGCCGGTGACCAATTGGCCGCCGAATCTCTTAACGCCAAGCCTTTGCCCCTGCGAGTCGCGTCCGTTTGTGGATGACCCGCCGCCTTTTTTGTGTGCCATCGCCGCCTCTACGGAATTTGAATGTCGCTGACCTGCACGGCGGTGTATCCCTGCCGGTGGCCGCGTTGAATCTTGTATTGCCGTGTTTTCTTGAATTTCAGGACTTTCACCTTGGGCGAGCGTCCCTGGGCCACAATTTTGCCGGTAACTTTCACCTTGGAGGTTTCTCCGCCGCCCAATATCTTCTTTTCATCGGTGCGCACGGCCACCACGTCTTCAAACGTCACCTTGCCGCCCACCTTGCCGTCGAGCCGCTCCACACGGATGGTCTCGCCGGGCTCCACCCGGTACTGCTTTCCCCCGCTCCGAATCACCGCGTACATGCCGCCTCCCATTGCTGTATGGAAACCCCCATTATACGGGGCTTCGCGCGCCTCCGTCAACGAACACTATCGCGTGGGAGCCTACTCACATTGTATCCCCCTAGCCGCGATGAAGTGTTTGAGGGGGAAAATACGCCGGAGATGGCCATGTTGATTTTCTCTACAGGCGTTGATTTATTCAACGCGCTGATCGGCTGGGCTGAGCCGCGCGAGGGTATCCGGCCCTGCCATCTTCCTCAATTCCAGAAAGATGAGTCGCAGCCTCGTTCGACTGGACTTTTGGAGTCGAATTTGCCTATAAGATCGTGACCGCCCATGGGGGCAATCCGAAACAAGGAGAAAAACCATGGCCAAGAAGAAAGCGACCAAGAATCTGAGGAAGTCCAAGAAAGTGCCGGCGACGAAAACCCTCAAGCAGTCCTTCAGTTGGGGTGCGTCATAACAGGCGGGTGGGCCCGCCTTCGAAGCCAGTTTTCGTAGATCTTGAATTTTGAATTTCCCCGCCCTTCCCGCCTCCCGCGGGAAGGGCGGGATGCTTTTCACGTTTCCCTTTGCTGTGATCCCCGTCGCGTGTTGCCGGCAACAGTACCATCTCACAACTTCACTTCCACAATAGCGATTCGCCAGGCGCTGGGCTGGTTACAATTCAGGTTGTCCTTCTCATGTGGACCTACATCATCGGACCAATCGTGGCGCTATTGCCCACGCCGTGGCGCAACTCGCTGCCGTTTGCCGGCTATGTCCATTGGGGTCGAGCGACGGCCCTGAGCGGCCTCGCGGAATCGTTGGGCGCCATTCTCGCGCTGGGGTATTGGTACATGTACGGGATGACCTGGTTGGTGGACCGAATGGTGTCGGCAGGGCTGAATGGCAAGCTGGGAGAAAACGTGACGGTTCAGATGGTTGGCGGAGGGGCGCTGGCCATGTGGGCAGCACATCCGCTGACCTGGCTGCTGGGCTACTGCATGTTTGAGGGGGGAGCGCGATTTTGCGTCGCCGCGTTCGGCGAGCAGAATCCCGGAATTCTCCCGCTGGCCCTGATCGACTGGATATTCTTCCGTCGCCATCGCCCGCGCAACCCGGCAAGTGTTGTGCCGACGGGCACCGTGGCGGACAACGCGCGCTCGCTGGTGGACGCGGTGCGCGAACGCGCTTTGCTGGCGCGCCAGGGCGAGCAGCCCGATGAATTGCGCTTACGCAATGAGGGCGGTGAAGAGTTGCTGGAGATTCGCGCTTCGCGGCGCAAGCCGGAATGGGATCCCCCGCGCGTGGTCCGCATCCAAAATGCTTACTACAGCCTGGAGGCATCTGCGACGAAGACGGGACCGCGACCGTTTCTCTACACACTGCGGCGGCTCTCTGCCGGCGTGCCCGGGAGCAACGTGCTGATCTATTCCCCTCCGGAAGCACTCGTCCGAAACTGACCGGCCGGGAAGGCCTCCCATCAAGCTTGATATCCGCTCCACCCGGGAACGCCATTCTCCTGAATGGCGGGTTGCCGCAAGTGGACGATTGGCCGGGTACGCACTGTGCGGCTCCTTACGACCGTTTCTCCCTCGGGAGCGGCTTCATGATGGCCACCACCGCGCCGGTCGGATCCTCCAGCACGCCGAAGCGGCCGATGCCAGGAATATCTTCAGGACCCACCGGGATCTTTGCGCCTTGCTTCACGGCGCGGGCGATCGTCGCGTCAACATCCTCGACGCAGACGTAAGGCAGCCAGTGCGGCGGCGCGCCTGTCGGCAGGTGGCCGGTGACACCGCCGCGATCCACACCATCGCGGGACAAGACGTGGTACTTCTGGCCTGGGCCCGCGTCCATCGAGCGATGGGAGAACCCGACAACCTTCTCGTAAAACGTCAGCGCCGTTGCCGGTTCACTGGTGTGCAGCTCATTCCACAGCCAGCCGCCGGACGGTGCCAGGGCGTCGGCCTTGTCGCCTCTCGCGTCCCTCAGCAGGCCAAGTTCAGCGCCTTGCGGGTCGGCGATGCGCGCCCTCCGGCCGATGCCCGGGAGATCGCTGGGTGCGTCGAGCACCTTGCCGCCGTTGGCCACCGCGGCGTTCACGGCCGCATCCACATCCTCCACCGAAACGGTGGTGAGCCAGTGCGAAGGCTTGCCGTCACCGTTGGACGCGGCGTACCCTCCAATCATCGTGTCCCAGGTGTCGCCGGTCAGGATCATCTCGTACGACACGGGGCCCATGGGGAACGGCTTCACCTTCCACCCCAGCACCTCGCCGTAGAACTCCTGCGCCTTCTTGGCGTCCCTTGATACATGCTCGAACCACACGAACTTTCCGGGAAGCAGCTTGCGATCAGACATGTCGTTTCTCCTCTCTTTCATCTCTGAGTCGAACGAGAAGGGCCGGAATCGACATGCCCATTCACATTTTTCGGCGGGCGCCACGCTCATTGCCGGGTTGTTGGTGGCAAATGGTGCGGATCTTGACTCTCAGCTCACACGATTCTTGCCTTCAGGTCTGCTCCGCAGCATTCCAACGGCACACCTGTACGAACGGACAGGGGTACTAAAACTGGACCAAATCAATCCCCGCTCTGTACTACTTCTGTCCCTCACGTCGCTTCATTTCATGCTACCAATGCTCATGTCCGCCGCGCGCCAGCCTCGCAATTTTTCCAATAAATTTGATCCGCCCGGCTCGCCTCTTTTCTGCCCTCCCGCATCCTTTGGTGCCTGCATCCTTGTCCCCCTGCCAGCTTGCCTCCTGCCTTTAGTCCCTTGGGTCCAGCCTCCAGTTTCTAGCCTCCAGCCCCCAGAATCTAATCGGTACACTCTGCAAACTAGATTCCCCGTAACTCACTCAAAACAAACGACGGTAGTACTCTCTAGTAGGTACAAAAAGCCACCCCCCGGGGGAGTGCCATCCTGGTTACCCCATCGCCCGACACTCCCCATTTCTAATCGCAACACTCTGGAAACCGGAATCGCCGTAACCCTTACAAAACAAACGACGGTGGTACTTTCTAATCGCAACAAAAAGCCACCCCCCGGGGGGGGTACTACTTTGCAAACATTTTGCGCTTTACCGGCCTGCACTGTCGGGCGGATTCACCGGCTTCGGAGGCGCCTCACGCGCCGGGCTGATGGCGATTTCCATCGCGGTATTCTTCGGGAAGACCACCTCATGCCCGCGCGCGATGAAGTGCGTGTAGATCGACCGGCAGCCGCCGTAAGCGCCCATGGCCATGCCGAATTGCTGCGAGTGCACCGTCGCGCCCAGGATGATGCCGATCAGCTTGTAGCCCGTAGCTCCACCGGCCACCCGAGGACCGGTGTCGCCGAAGGTGTCGCCCAAAAACGAGATGGCGCCCAATCCGACGGCCACACTGGTGGCCAGAAACCGGGTCTTCGACGGTGTCGCTTCCGCTCCGCCTTCCGCGTCCAACTGCAGGTTCTGGTCCTTGCCGGCCTGAATTCCCTGGAGCATGGCGTCAATTTTTTGTTCCACGCCATCCGGCAGAATCAACTCATGGAACACCATGCGCAACTGGCCGTTCCTGCTCATGTAGCGAGCCGGGCGCACCTGCACCACCGATCCTTTTATGCGGCTGCCCTGCGGCAGGATCAGCTTGTTACCGTCAAACAGCGGCTGCGATACCAGCGCTTCGACCGTTTCGCCTTGCTGCGTCGTCGCCGAATTGAGCGCCGTGACCAGTCTCGCGTGCACGGAACTTCCCGCGGGCGGCGGCGTGTTGATGGACGCAGCCATCTCCGGCGTCAACGGCTCGCTTCCAAAATCGAGCGGCTCCTGAAGCTCGGCGAAGTAAATCGTGCCTGCATCAATGTACTGGGGGTGGACCGGAAGCTGCGCGACGGCATATCGCTCGAGCTTGTGCATTTTCCCTGGCTCATGCACCTGCTTCATGGCCGCTTCCCATTCGCGCTTGGCTTCCGCTTTTGCCTGCCGCGCCTTTTCAACGGCTTCGTCCTTCACGCCCTTGTTTTTTTCTTCCGCAGCGGCAACGAATTGGATCAACTCGCCGGAACCGGGCGTGACGATGGTGTGAACGGGAAAATTCCGCCCGGCAGCAAATTTCAACTCCGTGAACTCCACCTGAATTTTGCGCAGCGGAGTGAAATCGGCATCCAGCGCCGCAGCGGTTCGCCGGCCCGTCGAGAGGTCTTCGATTTTCGTGATTTGCCCCACGGCTTCCGTGCCGATCGGCACAACGATCTTGTTGAACGCATAAATCGGTTCGACCACGCGGCCATGGATTGTTTGTCCCACCTTCTGGACACGCACTTCGCCGTCGAGCGCAATTTGCAGCGGAGTGCCTTTCGGTACGGTAAGCGCAACGGTTTCGATTTTCGGGGGATTTGGTGTGGACGGATTTGGCGTCGCTGGCCGGTGCGTCAGCTCAGGCTGGGATTCAGGAGTCGCAGAAGTATCGGGTTGGTATTCAACATCCTGCGCCTGCAGGCAGGGAGCCAGCCCCATGGCTAAACAAAAGCTCCACAGCAAGCGCCCGAATGACATGCAAAGCCTCCCCGGCGGAGGGTTTTCCAGCTACCGAACCGTCGGTTCACGCATAGGCCTGCCGGCAGGTTTCGTGTTCGCGGCAGGAGCTGGGACAGTTGGTGCGGTCAATCAGAATGTAATTGTGGCAGGCGGCGCAGACCAGTCCGTAAATCGTTTCGCTGAATTGGTCGTGCCCGGTCGCGGACGTGTGCTCGCTGCGCGCCTGCTCGCGGCTCATAGCCATCTCAATGAATCCTTTCGCGTCACGGTTTCCACTCAGGTGATCGCGTGAATTCGTACAGGGGATAAACGTCGTGAAAGGTTTTGCTCACTTCACTCGCAAACGAAGCACGCGTCGCGGCAGCGGGCGCCATTTTTCTGCGCACCACCCAGCCCTGCAATTTCTTCCAATCTTCCGGCTTCTCCGGCCAGCCGGGATGCTTCACCCACTCGCCCTTTTCGGTGGAATACCAGTAAGAATCGTATTTCCTGCCCAGGCGCCGCCGCTGCCGCTCGATCCATCCGGAATTCGCTTGCGCGCGCGGCCGCGCGACGTGCGCGAGTACCGAGTTGCGCGTGTCGCCATAGACGCGAAATCCGGCGGTGACCGCCTCCGCGGAAATTCCCGCGTAGATCTGCGCACCATCTTTCCCGGGCTCGCAATAAAACAGGTACATCTGTGAGCGATAGGGCGATTTGTCCCTGGCAAAGCGGATGTCGCGATTGATGCGCGAAAAATTCTCGCCCACGCGCCCGGCAGTCAGGAATCGAGGATTCAATTTCCGCGCCGCCTCCGAGGTCTGCTCCAGCAGCGCGCGGAACGGCTCGACAACCACCGTGCGGTAGCGCTCGCGGTTCGCGTCCATCCACGGCTTGTGGTTGTTGCGGCCCAGCTCGCGGAAGAAACGGAAGAGTTCCGGAGAAAAAATTGCGCTGTTCTTGCTCGACTTTGCGCCCATGGCCCGCTCGCCTCTCGAATACCGCCCAGCCATTGTAACCCCGCCGGTGCGCACCTGCATTTCCGGGCACAGAGGAGGCCAACCAGATTGGCTCTTGCGAGTGAGATGCACAGTCCCTACGCTGGTTGCATGACCAACTACGCTCCCACGGAACGCACGCGCGTGAAGCGCCTTCCCGACCGCGGAAAATATGACTCCGAGACGGTGTTCGCCATTCTCGACGAAGGCTTCATCTGCCACGTCGGTTTTATGGCCGACGGGCAGCCGTTCGTGATTCCCACGGGTTACGCGCGCGTGGGCGAAACACTCTACATTCATGGTTCGGCCGCCAGCCGCATGTTGCGCACGCTTTCTGAAGGAGTGCAGGTCTGCGTCACGGTGACGCTGCTGGACGGATTGGTTCTGGCGCGCTCCGCCTTTCATCACTCGATGAACTATCGCTCGGTGGTGATTTTGGGCCGCGCCACCGCCGTTGAGGATCCGCGTGAAAAAATGCGCGCGCTCGAAGCCCTCACCAATCACATCGTCCACGGGCGCTGGGACGACGTCCGGCTCCCAACGGAAACTGAGATGAAAGCCACCACCGTACTCGCACTGCCGCTCGAAGAAGTTTCCGCCAAGGTTCGCATCGGCCCGCCGAAGGACGACGCCGAAGACTACGCGCTGCCGATCTGGGCGGGCGTGGTTCCGCTGCGGCTCGCGCCCGGCGCGCCCGTCGCGGATCCAAAACTCGAGCACAAAATCGAGCCGCCCGCCTACGCGCGAAATTATTCCAGGAGCTAGTTTGTGGCCCGGGGGCGGTGCACCATGACGCGAAGAAAATTCCGAGCAGAATCCTTTTTTCGCCGGCAAATTCAAGTCAGTTTTTCGATCGCACTTTTTTCCATTCGCCTGGCAGCCGGCGCCCGCCCCGCGGCTGCGCAGACCAGCGTGTCGCCCGAAACAGGATTCATCGCCAGGTCCTTTCACAGCGCGTCCGGCGAAACGATGGACTATCGCCTCTTCGTTCCGCCCGCATACGACCCGGCCAGGAAATTTCCGCTGATTCTGTGGCTGCACAACGCCGCCGGCCGCGGCACGGACAATCTGGGGCAAATCTCCGGATGGAATTTTCCCGGCTCGCACCTGTGGACGCGCCCGGAATATCAGGCCAAGTTTCCGGCCTTCGTCCTGGCGCCGCAGGTGGAGGAGACCAAAGCCTGGGCGCGGCCGCACGCCAACACCGCGCCGGTTTCCATTCGCCTGGCGCTGGAAATTCTGGACGCGGTCGAGAAGGAATACCACATCGACTCGGATCGCGTGTACGTGGCCGGCCAATCCATGGGCGGAGAAGGCGTGTGGTCGGCGATGGCATTCGCACCCGGACGATTCGCCGCGGCCATCGCTCTGTGCGGCTACGGCTTCGACGACATGATCGCGCCGGACGCCAAAGTTCCCGTATGGATTTTCCAGGGCGATGCCGACCCGATTGTCAGCGTCAAGCACGCGCGCGAGTGGGTGGCGGCCCTGCGCAAGGCCGGCGGCCATCCGAAATATACCGAATATCCTGGAGTGGACCACAAAGTGTGGGACAAAGCCTTCGCCGAGCCGGGCCTGGTGGATTGGCTCGCCGCCCAGCGCCGCGACAGCAACAAGTGATTTGTCCCTGCAACGACCTGTAGGGGCGGGTCTCAGACCCGCCAGTTTTGGCAACCGTCACAATTCGGCGAGGTCTTTCTTGCGATTCGCATTTTCTTGGTCGAATTCCCACCTGGCGGGATTTGGGAAAATGTAGCGGCGAACGTTCTTCAGATCTTGCGCGTTGCGAATGATGTGGTCGTAGAAGCTGCGTTGCCAGACCTTGCCTCGCAGCGAACCATCCAATTCCGCGATGCGGCGGCTGGAAAAAGATTTGAAGACACCTACAATTTCGGAGAGGCCGTGGTGATTGGCAGCGCGGGCGGGTCTGAGACCCGCCCCTACGGGGTCCACGAGCGCCAAGACACCATGGACGTGGTTGGGCATGAGCGTGAAGGCGTCGAGCGTCAGGCGCGCGTAATGGTCGGGGAGTTCGAACGATGCCTCCTGGACCAGGCGGCCGAATTGGTTCGGCTGCATTCGGGCGGTCTCGATGGCGCCGAAGAGATCGCGCCGGTTTTGTGTGCAAATGGTGACGAAATAAATTGCCGCAGTTGAGTAGTCGAAGTCCTGGCGCCGTGTGGGGCGCCGCACCGGCAGGTCTGAATTCGCCGGCATGACGGCCTTACATTAATGGCAGGCGCAGCCACCACCGCAACAGCCGCCTCCGCCGGAGGGAGCTTTCGAGGAGGTCGCGCTCGAAGAAGATTTGCTGCCGTTCGCAGGCGCCGCGAACACGGACAGCTGGATGGTGTGCCGCCCGCTCTCGCACTTCGGGCAGGTGATGGCCTGCTTCTGGTTCATCACCAGCCGCTCGTAGCGCTGGCCGCAATCGTCGCAAACATATTCGTAAATCGGCATTGGCAACCCCCGGAAGCCCATTATCTCATGGGTTTGTTTGTATTGCTTTCCGCTCGAATCGCTCAAGGCGCCACAGAATGTGCCAGCGTAGAAGGAATAAAGGTGTGATGACCCACAAGAGGAGTGCGGTCGGTTGGGAAAGATCCCGAAGCAAATCGAGTGATAGAGCCCAGCCAAAAGCCTTCTGCATTGCCAGTCCCCGAAGTGAAGTTTGGACACCAGCAAGAGTCACGCCCATCCAAGCCAATAGATCGAGGGGGATCCAGCGGTTGATGCTTTTAGCTTGAGTGCGAAAGAAAAGCATGGAGCTATTGTCGAGATAAGAATGGTTGCGGGCAAATGGCCGAACAGTCCACCAGTTCCTGATCAAGTGAACTAGCCCGGCTAGCAAGGATGCCAATAGGACCAAGGCGTAGATTCTTGTCGCCACTGAAGGATCACGATGAATTGCCACCACATCCCATCCGACCTCAGGTTCTTGCATTTTGCCTCCATTATACGAGACACCAAGAAAACCGGATGGTGCCCGCGTCTACCCCTAAAAAGCAACAGCCCCGGCCGAAGCCGGGGCTGTGCGAGGCAAATTCGATGCGGAGATGGGTGAACTAGTCGCCGGCGACGGCAGCTTCGGCGGCGTCAGTCTTCTCGACCTCGGCTGCGCCGGAGCCATTCCCGTTGCCATTGGAGTGACCGTTGCCATTGCCATTCGCGGGCGCAATTTGCACGGGCTTTACGGGCGCGCCGGGAACGGCCATCTGAATCTGCTGCACGGTGCCGATCTGCACCACGGTTTCAGTGGGCTTCTTCAGCACCAGCTCTTCGTAAATCCTGCGCACCTTGGCCGCCTCTTCGAAGGCCTGCTTGCGGCGTGCGCGGTTTTCTTCAGCCGCGGTCTGGGGAATGTCGTGCTCCAGGTGACGCACGCGGGAGGCGTCTTCGGCGTCAATCCTCAGTGAGTGCTCGTAATTCGCCAGATCCACCGGCCTGCCCTTGGCGTAAATCTCGTGCTTGCCGTGGGTCTTGTACCATTGCGCGACGGTCGCGTTCTTGTACATGTTCTCGATGATTTTGCGCCAGCCGACGCCGGTGTTGTAGGCGCAGAAGGAAATTTCACCCTGTTGCGTGGCGTAGGGAATGATGCACATTTCCGTGCGGCGGAAATCGTAGTTGAACAGATCCTGGAACCACATGCCGGCGATGAACAGGAAGTTCCACGGATCTTCCTTGCGGCGCTTCATGGCGTCTTCAAAAGTGCGGTCGCCGCTGACGCGGCCGTATTTCTTGTCCGCGTTTTTCGTCAGCGCCCAGGTCTTGTCGAATTTCATCCACAGGTCCTTGAGCTTCAAGCTGGGCGGCGCCTGGAAGGGCTTGTAATTTTTCAGCAGCGCCAGGGCCATCATGAAATTCGAGAAACTCTTGCCGCGGGCCGCGTCGGTGATGGCCGCCACGTCTTTTGTGAGCTTAGGCCCATCGAGGAAGCGCGGAACCGGCGCCCATTCCTTGGTTTCCTTGTTGATCATCAGCGCGGTGCCGACGCCGCAATTCGGGTGGCAGCCGCAGGAAAGCGAGCCCCACTGCGAATCCGGGCCGTGCGACAAATCGGAGAAGCCGGCGAACGTGGCGATGAACGAAATCGGGAACCAGTCGCGCGTGGGCTCCACTTTGCCCACTTGCGCGCTCACGTCCTGGGCCAGGTGCGAGAGCGTGTAGCGCTGGCGCAAGCGGCGCTCGGGCGTGATGTCCTCGTCGCGTCCGGTGAAGGAAACCGGCTGGAAGGACACGAAAGAAATTTTCTTGGGGTTGTCCATTGCGAATTTTACGATGGGGCCCACCTGGTCGTTGTTCACGTTGTTGACGATGGTGGTGACCAGCACGATGTCGATGCCCGCTTCGTGCATGTTCTCGATGGCCCGCAGCTTCACGTCGAACAGGTTGCCCACTTGCCGGTGGCTGTTGGCGTCGTTGCCGATGCCGTCGAATTGCAGGTAGGCATAGCGCATGCCGGCTTCGAAGGCTTTCTTGCAGAATTCCTTGCTCTTGGCGAACTCAATTCCGTTGGTGGCCGCCTGCACGCTGTTGTAGCCGATCTTGCGCGCATAGCGCACCGCATCCACGAAATAAGGATGCATGGTCGGTTCGCCGCCGGAGAATTGCACGGACATCTGGCGGCGCGGCTTGATTTTCAGCGCGTTGTCGAGAATTTCCTGGATTTCTTCCCAGCTCAGCTCGTGGACGTAGCCCACCTGGTTGGCGTCCATGAAGCAGGGGTCGCACATCATGTTGCAGCGGTTGGTCAGGTCCACGGTCAGCACCGAGCCGCGGCCGTAACGCACCGTGCTGGAACCATGGCGGTGGAGATCTTCGTCGTTGTGCGCCGGGATGTCGCGGCCGGGGAACTGGCTCTCGATCCACTGCAGGAATTTTGCATCCACGGCCATCAGGTCTTCATATTTTCCGTGGATGGGGCATTCCTTCACCATCCAGACCTGGCCGTCGCGCTCGATAATCTGCGCCTTGATTTCGCCGACTTTCTCGTGCACCAGATCGGTCCAGTCTTTGGTGCCGTTGATGATGGCGTCGCGGGCGTCTTTCACGCAGCCGGGGCACAGAGAATCGGTGGTGCGCGGCCAGCCCAGCGTGGGCTTGGACTTCTCCCACGACTTCAGGAGCGGCTTGTCCGACCATTTCGGTGTAAAGGATGGATTTGGATTGTGCTTGTTGAAGAATTGAATCGTGTCGAAGGTGACGCTGGCAGACTTGCACAGCGCCCAGTCGAACGATTTCCAGATCCGATTCTTGACCGTAATAGGCATAACCCTGCACCTCTCCTTATTTAGTCGAACTGCGGAATCCCCCGAGAGACTGACCCCGCGGGTGCTGCGTCGAATACGCCGGACACCCGTAACTCGTTACAGTACCGAAGTTTGAAGGGATTCCAGCCCGGCGTCTAGGACCCTGCGCCCAAACGTACAATTATGGGGTTGAATGGCGCCGGGAAGCACTTAACGGGGAGGCTGCTGACTCGCCGGAATGCCACTTTGGATGGTACTCGTGGGACCCTGGAGGCAGTCTATCCGGCCCGCTAGTCCATGTTCAGCGGGGTTCGCAGGACGGCGATGGCAAAGTGTGCCACCAGGGGAGCGTCATCATCCAATTGTATCCAGCGGACCACGCAGTGGTCCTTCAGATATTGGTTCACCTTGGCTTCGCTGATCCCCAGATGTTCGGCCAGCTTCGCTTTCAATCCGGTCTCGCCCAGGTAGCCGCCTCGTCCGCTCTTTCCAGCGCGGCCGCCGCGTGACAGATTTCCCAAGCCTACGCGCAGCGTCTGGCAGGATTCCACATAGTACGTGCTGATCTGGTCCGAGTCGGAAAGCAGAAACACGCCGGGACCGGCGGGCGCTTCGTCGGCTTCGTCCAGGCGATGCAGCGGGCTGGACACCAGCCGGCGCAGCTTCGACTCCAGATGCACCAGGCGCGAAGCCAGCGCCGGGTCGCCGGCGCGGCCGTGCGCGGTGCGCTCCGATGGAAGCATCGGCTCGGGCGCTTCCTCGACGAAGCGCGCGCGTGGTTCCGGTGCTGCGGGTGCTGCCACGGGCCGCGGGATTGGCGCACGCGGCTGCGGCGGGCGCGGCTGCGGTTCGCGTGGTTGTGGCTCCCGGGGTTGCGGCTTGGATTCGACAAACGCTTGCGCGGGCAATGAAGATGGAGCAGCGCCTTTACGACGCCGTCCCCGGCCTCCACGTCGTCCGCGCCGCCTTTTCTTGCCGCGCTTGTCTGCGGCGTCGGTAGCGGCGTCCGTAGATTCGTGCTCCGGCTCTTCGCCCGTTTCCGCCCGTGCGGCAGCAGATGGTGTGATATCAATAATTTCTCCGAGTACCGGAGGTGCAGCCGGCTGCTCCTCTGCTTCCGGAGCCATGCCGCGAGGCTCGACGGCGGGCTCGTCGCCCGGCGCCGGCAGCGGCGCGCCAAGCCTTGTCAGCGCGGCTTCCGCTTTCTTCTTCCAGTCGGCGCGGCGAAAACGCTGCGCCGCCACGGTGTACCAGCGTATCGCCTCGGAGCTTCGCTCCGCCTTCTCTTCGATCAGCGCAAGTTCCCACGCCACCATCGCGTCGCGTGTGCGCTGGTACAGCTCGTACAGTTTGGCAGGCGCATCTGCGGCGTTTTTCGCCTTGCGGATGCGCGCCTGGATTTGCCGCCAGTCAGCCATGGCGCAGCATTGTAGCAGCCGCCGGAGCACAAGGCCAAGGAATCGCCTGTTCTTGGACTGGTTCAACTCGAAACTGATTGAATCTGCTTAAAGGGGCTGAGGTGGGGAGTGCTGCTCTTCACCGGTTTTTTGAACAGCGGAGGAAATCAGTCGCTTTGCTTTCCAGGCCTCTGGGAAGAATCCGCCTGCGACCAATAACACCCCGAAAATGAAAAACAAACCCCGGACCCTGAAGTCGGCAGCGGAAGGGTTCTTGAGTACAGGGTGAGTGCGTAAAACCAAATAAAACCAGAAGCCCATAAAGAGGGCACTAAATGGATGAATGTGCATGAGCACTGCCAATCGCGATCCCAAACCCGAGGCTATAACGCGTCCCCTGATGATCGGCAGGAACGAGTTACGATAGCGAATGTCCCTTCGAATCTTGAATGAGGAGTCGTTCACGGAACCAACGAATGGCGGGGCGGAATCATCTTTTCGCCTCCACACCCGCCACATGGACTCGATCCAACTGGGAGGTGTGCCGACGATCGACTGTATGTGCGCGATGACCGCTTGCGGAGGATCTGGCATATCGACATGAAACCAGAAGAGAGGCATGGGCGGCTGCAACTCTAGCATGGTCGGATTTTCCCGGCTTCGTCGACTTTGTGAATTTGGCCGGGCGAGCCGGGCGAAGTAGGATGATGCCCGGCTGAAAGCATGAATTCCGCTGAGCGAACCAGATGGATCTGCGACCGGGCGCGCGCGGTCGGCTTCGACCTCGCGGGCGTAGTGCCCGTGGATACGCTCGATGAACTTGCACGGCTGCCCGAGTGGCTCGAGCGCGGCTATGCAGGTGAAATGGTTTACCTGCACGACCCACGGCGCGCTGACCCGCGGCTGATTCTCGAAGGCGCGTGCAGCCTCATCGTCGTCGCGCTCAACTACAACACCGAGCAGCCTTACTCCACCGAGCTTCCACTAATCGCCGACGGCGAAACGCCGAGTGGCTGGGTTTCGCGCTACGCCTGGGGCGACGATTACCACGAAGTCCTCGGCGAGAAGCTCGCCATGCTGCTCGCCGCCATGCGCGCTCAATTCTCCGAACCGTTCGAAGCGCGCGCTTACGTAGATACCGGCCCGATCGTCGAACGCGTCGCCGCCAAGCACGCCGGGCTCGGCTGGCTGGCGAAAAACACTTGCCTGATCAACGAGCAGCTCGGGTCCTGGCTGTTCCTCGGCGTCATCGTCACCACACTCGAACTCGCGCCGACGCTCGCTCCCGGTGAGCCGCCCGCTGCCGATCTCTGCGGCAATTGCCGGCTGTGCCTTGATGCCTGCCCCACGCAGGCATTTCCCCAGCCCTACGTGCTCGACGCGCGTCGCTGCATTTCCTATCTCACCATCGAATTGCGCGAAGCCATTCCGGAAGACCTTCGCCCGGCCATGGGCAGCGCCGTCTTTGGCTGCGACATTTGCCAGGATGTGTGCCCCTGGAATCGCAAGGCGCCGGTGACGCGGATGGCCGCATTTCAACCGCGAGAGATTGCGGCGGCGGAAAACGGAAAAGGAAAAATAGAAAATGGGGTGGGACAGAGTCCCGCGGTACATTCGCTCCTGTCGCCGGACCTCGAATGGCTCGCCAGCCTAACGCAGAAACAGTTCAGCGAATATTTCCGCGGCAGCGCCATCAAACGCACCAAGTGGCGCGGACTGGTGCGCAACGCCTGCGTGGCGCTCGGCAATTCGAAGCTCGCGCGCGATTCCCAGGTCTATCGCCGCGTCACGCTGCTGCTCAGTCTGCTCGCGGATGCAGACGACGCGCTCATCGCCGAGCATGCGCGCTGGGCTCTCGCGCGGCTCGCTCTGCAAGGGCCGTTCATTGACCTTCCCGTTTGATTTCCTGTAATTTGGCTGAGCACGTCCGGCAGGGAGGTCATATGCTCGTCCCCTTGCATTCGATTGCATCCCTCATCAGCCCGCCCGAGATTCTGTTTCCCTCGAGCGGCGCGGCCATCGAGCAGATGGCCCTGCGCTGGCTTCACTTCGTCTTCGGCTTCATCTGGATCGGACTGCTCTATTTCTTCAATCTGGTGGCCTTTCCCACGATGAAGCAGCTCGAGCCGCCGGTGCGCGGAAAAGTGTATCCGGTGATGATGTCGCGCGCGATGAGTTGGTTCCGCTGGTCCGCGTTCGTCACCGTGCTGGTGGGCATGCGCTATTTCTGGATGGTGCTGGCCGCCGACGCGCACAATGCCGGCAAGCCGCCGCTCACCTACACGTGGTTTGGCGAATGGCTGCTGGTGTGGTTTGTGGCCTATGGGCTGCTGTACCCGTTGCAATTGCCGAGCAAAGGGATTCTGAACAACGTTTGGGTGCGCTCCATCTCCATCGCTGCCGTGGTGATCGCCGCGTCGTGGGTGGTGCTGGCGTTGAACAACAGCCCGCAATCGTCGAACAGCCATCTATCCATCAGCGTCGGCGGCGGGCTCGGCTTGCTGATGCTGCTCAACACCTGGGGCGTGGTGTGGCGCGTGCAGAAGCGCCTGATCGAATGGACGCGTCTATTTGCTGAGCACGGGACGCCCATGCCGCCGGAAGCCGAGCGCATGGCGCGCTGGGGTTTCATCGCCTCGCGCGTCGGATTCTGGTTTTCCTTCCCCATGCTCTTCTTTATGGGCGCCGCCGATCACTTCCCGTTCCTCAGCAGCATCACGGACTGAGCCGCGAACGGAACGCGCCAATGGAACCGGCCGTCCATCCGGTGCGTCAAATAGTGCAAGAGGAATTAACTCCATGCCTAGAAACTCTGGGCCCAGATTCCGTTTCGGCGCCCTTCTTTTGATTGCAGCCGTCGCCCTCCCCGCGCTGGCTTTCGAATACCCGCTCTCCTCCACCTCCATCCGCGATGCCTATTTCCTTGGCCGTGCCGGCCAGCAGCGGCGCGAGAAATTTCTCAGCCAGTACACCCGGTTCCTGCCGGCGCCGGCGACAGGCCCGCAAGTCGCTCTCGTCCAACTCGAGACGCCATTCGTCGTCATCGTGGACCGCTCTGCGCGGTCCATCGCCAATTATTACGCCCAGGACGCCGAGAAGGAATTTACCGACAAGCCGGGAATCTTCCGCGTGCGCATTCGCATCGATCTAACGGAATCCTATGGCTGGAACATGGCCTCCACGCCCGGCACCATCCGCCTGCGCCCCGGCGATTTCTGGAAGGAGTTCAAAATAAAGCTGATCCAGGGCCGCGAAATTTCTCTCAAAGCGCTCCATGGCGACCCCATCTACACCAGCTCGGATGATGGGGGTGCTTCGTATCTGAGCGGAGCGTGGATTGTGGCGGACTACGATGCTGAAGAAGTCAAAGACGCAGCCGCCACGGTGGAAGTGATCCCGCCGGAGGGCGAAAAAGTGGACGTCGGTTTCCCGCTCGACGAACTGCGCTAGACCATACCGGTGTTTGACTGGCGCCAAGTTTGCCGCTATCCTTAAACCCAGTAATGACCGCAATGTTCGCTGCGTTTTATTAGCGCTTTCTCTCCCGCCCCGTTCCGGGGCGCCGCATTCGCGGCAGTTTGTCCCTCTTCCAATTTCCCATTTCCATTTTCTGCTGTACCGGGTGGTGCCATGGCGAATTTAACGCTGTACGAAAAACTGAATCAGATTGAATCCCGCTACGACGAGATGACCCAAGAGCTTTCCTCGCCGGATGTGCACTCGGATTCCGCGCGCTACCAGAAACTCGCCAGATCGCATTCCGAGCTGGGCGAGATGGTCGCAAAATACCGCGAGTGGAAAGAAATCGAGAAGGGCCTGCAAGGCGCGAAGCAGTTGCTCGCCGAAACGGACGATCCCGAAATGAAACAAATGGCACAGGAGGAAGAGCGCGCCCTGGAAGCCCGCCGCGAAACCGTCGAACGCGAGCTGAAGCTGCTGCTGATTCCCAAAGATCCCAACGACGAGAAAAACGTCATCGTCGAAATCCGCGCCGGCACCGGCGGCGACGAAGCCTCGCTCTTCGCCGGCGAGCTTTTCCGCATGTATTCCCGCTACGCCGAATCACAGGGCTGGAAAGTGGAAATTCTCGAGAGCTCGGCCTCTTCCATCGGCGGCATGAAGGAAGTTGTCGCCGCCATTCAGGGCAACCGAGTCTATTCCAGGCTGAAATACGAGAGCGGCGTGCACCGCGTCCAGCGCGTTCCGGCCACCGAGCAGCAGGGCCGCATCCACACTTCCGCGGCCACCGTGGCCGTGCTTCCCGAAGCGGACGAAATCGACATCAAGATCGAAGCGAAGGATCTGCGCGTAGACACTTTTTGCTCCTCGGGTCCGGGCGGCCAGTCCGTGAACACCACCTATTCCGCAGTGCGCATCACGCACATCCCCAGCGGCCTGGTGGTGTCGCAGCAGGACGAAAAATCGCAAATCAAGAATCGCGCCAAGGCCATGCGCGTTCTCCGCGCCCGGCTCTACGAAATGGAGCAGGAAAAGCAGCACGCCCAGATTGCCGCTGAGCGCCGCGGGCAGATCAAGACCGGCGACCGCTCGGAAAAAATCCGCACCTACAATTTTCCGCAGAACCGCGTGACCGACCACCGCATCAATTTCACCGTGCATCAGCTCGACCAAGTGATGGAGGGCAAGCTCGGGCCGCTGGTGGACGCGCTGGTCATGCACTACGAAGCCGAGCGTTTGAAGCAGGAACTGGTGGAGGCTTAAGAAGCATCAGCAGTGGTGGCACAGACAATCCTGTCTGTGTGCCTTTTGCTCATCCGATGGACATCCGCGCCGCACTGAAAGAAACCATCACTCGCCTCCGCGACGCAACAGTCCCGTCGCACACGCTCGCTGCCGAATTGCTTCTCATGCACTCGCTCGGCCGCGACCGCACTTGGCTCTACACGCATCCGGAAGCCGAGCTCGATCCCACCGTCGCAGAAAAATATTTCGCGCTGGTCGCGCGCCGCGCCGCGGGCGAACCGACGCAATATCTGACCGGCCATCAGGAATTCTGGGGACTCGATTTTGAGGTCACTCCCGCCGTGCTCATCCCGCGCCCGGAAACCGAACACGTTGTCGAAGTCGCGCTCGAACGCCTCGGCGCTCGCGGCATCAAGATCAACCTCTTGAACGGCGCGCCTTCACCCCAATTGCGCATCGCCGACGTCGGCACCGGCTCCGGCTGCATCGCCGTCGCGCTGGCCCACGAACTGCCGCACGCAGAAATCATCGCCACGGATATTTCAGCGGCAGCACTCGAAGTCGCCAAGCGCAACGCCGCCCGCCACGGCGTTACCGATCGCATCAATTTTCTACAATCGGATCTGCTTGAGTCTTTTCACCAGCCACTAGCCACTAGTCACTCGCCACTGCTTTTCGACCTCATCGCCAGCAATCCCCCTTACATCGCCCGCGACGAAGCCGCCAATTTGCCCCGCGAAGTCCGCGACCACGAACCCGACGCCGCCCTCTTCGGCGGACCCACGGGAGCTGAGTTCTATGCCCGCATCATCCGGCAATCTGCCGAACTCCTTCGGCCCAGTGGAATTCTCGTCCTCGAACTTGGCCACGATTCCGCCGCTCACGTCGGCGCCCATCTCTCCACCAGCTCCGACTGGACAGACGTCCGCATAACCAACGATCTCGCCGGAATCCCCCGCGTCATTTCCGCCGAGCGCGGCTAACTTCGGCACCGCCATCACCGAGTTGAAAACCTCCGCACCACAAACGCAATCGGCAGGCCCACGCAGATAATGTGGATCACCACTCCGATGATCATCCCCTGGATTGTGAACGGGTATCGCACCGCGTTTGAAAGCGGCAGTACTACAAGCTGCATGAAGAAGTGCACGACCACGCCGTACAGCGGGCCTGAAATGAATGCGTGCTCGACCAGAAAGCTCCACTTGCGGCTGACCGCGTAAAAAACAGCCGCTGCCGAAAACGCAATGATGAAATGGCACGCCAGCCCCAGCGCCGCCGTCAGGTATCCGCCCTCGAATGCGCTCTCCCCCAACAATCCCGCGGCAATCCCTTGCAGCAGCGGCTGCGGCTTCAACCCGAACTGGCCGGACACCACCAGCGCCGCGGTGATATCCAGCGCGCCGCACACGAGCCCCGCGGTAAGAATCGCCGGCTGCGCTGCGGATTTCTGCGTGGAAGATGACTCCGCTTCAGCGTTCATGGTCGCCTCTATTGCTCCGTTGTCCGCGCGCCTATGCCGGATTCGACGCGCTCAATCTGCGTCCGTTTCTATATTAGGATGACGACCCGCCCGGCACCCAACTCTAACGGTTTCGTATTTTCTTCGCCTGCGGTATATTCCCGTTACGAGCCATTGCATGCTCAAGCTGGCCCAATTCCGCGCCCGCCACGATGCCCCCTGCGGCCCCACTGCGGATTCATCCGCCTCCATCCTGCACATTGATATGGACGCATTCTTCGTCTCCGTCGAACTTCTCGCGCGCCCGGAACTCCGCGGCTTGCCCGTGGTCGTCGGCGGCCAGGCCGACCAGCGCGGAGTGGTTTCCTCCGCCAGTTACGAAGCGCGGCGCTTCGGCATTCACTCCGCCATGGCGCTGCGCACCGCCGCCAAACTTTGCCCGCACGCCATTTTTCTTGACGGCCATCACGATCTCTACGGCCGCTGGAGCGATCGCGTCGCGGACATCCTCGGAAAATATTCCCCCATCGTGGAGATGGCTTCGATTGACGAAGCCTACCTCGACCTCGCCGGCACCGAGCGCATCTTCGGCCCGCCACTCGCCGCCGCCGACGCGTTGCTGCGTGAAATTACTTCCACCACCAGCCTGCCATGTTCCGGAGGCCTCGCTTCCACGCGCCTGGTCGCAAAAGTTGCCAGCGACCAGGCCAAGCCGCGAGGCCTGGTGTGGGTCGCGCCCGGCAGCGAAGCCTCCTTCCTCGCGCCGCTCTCCGTGCGGCGCATTCCCGGCATCGGCCGCGTCACGGAAGCGGGCCTCAAATCTTTGAATATCGTGACGGTCGGCGACCTGCAGAAAGTTCCGCTCGAGAAACTCGAAGTAGTGTTCGGCCGCTGGGGCACGGCGCTCTACCGCAAAGCGCATGGCGGTGACTCCTACGAATTCTTCGTGGACGCCGAGCCGAAATCGCTCTCGCACAATCAAACATTTGGCGCGGACACGCGCGATCGCAACCTGCTTGAATCCACCATCAGCTATCTGTGCCAGAAAGCGGCCAAGCGCCTGCGCGACGCCGGACTGTACGCCCGCACCGTCACGCTCACACTGCGCTACGCTGACTTCACCACCATCACGCGCAGCCGCACACTCCAGGAGCCGTCTGATCTCGATGCCGTTTTTCTGAAGCCGCTTCATGACCTCTTCACCGCCTCCTGGGACGGCCGGGCCATGCTGCGCCTGGTCGGCGTGCACCTGGCGTCATTTTCCGCGGGCGCCGCGCAACTCGACCTCCTCGACGCCGCGCGCCGCGAAAAACTCGAGCGCCTGGCGCGCGCTACGGACAAGTTGCGCGACCGCTTCGGATTTTCCAAGGTGCAATTCGGCGGCTCGCTCACTCATCGCGACCGCGACGAATGACCCGCAGCTACCAACGTTTCCTGTTTTCCCTCATAATCCGCGTATGGACGCGCGCCAACTGGCCGAGAGCATCTGCCTCACCTTGCGCCGCTCGGGGCATCAGGCCTATCTCGTGGGCGGGTGTGCGCGCGACATCCTTCTGAAACGCGAGCCCGCGGACTACGACGTGGCCACCGACGCGACTCCCGATCGCGTTCAGTCCCTTTTCCCGCAAAGCCTCGCGGTCGGCGCGCAGTTCGGCGTCATCATCGTGGTTGACGGCGACCAGCAGGTTGAAGTCGCCACCTATCGCTCCGACGTCGGCTATTCCGACGGCCGCCATCCCGACCATGTCGTCTACGCGTCTTCTGCGCAGGAAGACGTCCAGCGCCGCGACTTCACCATCAATGCGCTGCTGCTCGATCCCGAATCCGGCGAAGTGCTCGATTTCGTCGGCGGCCGCGACGATCTCCGCGCCGGCATCATCCGCGCCATCGGTAAACCGGAAGAGCGCTTCCGCGAAGACAAGTTGCGCATGATTCGCGCGGTGCGATTCGCGGCCCGTTTTCGCTACGCCGTCCACGCTGCAACTTTCAGCGCCATCTTCAAACTTGCTCCGGACGTTTCCCAGGTTTCCGCGGAGCGCATTCGCGACGAGCTCACGAAATTGCTCATCGAAGGCGCCGCCCGTCGGGGCTTCGAATTGCTCGACGAATCGCGCCTGCTCGCCCAGTTGCTCCCCGAAATCGTGGCCATGAAAGGTGTCGAGCAGCCGCCGCAATTTCATCCCGAAGGCGATGTGTGGACTCACACCATGATGATGGTCGAGCAGCTGCCGGCCGGGGCCCCCGCGACGCTTGCCTGGGGCGTCCTGCTGCACGACGTTGGCAAGCCGTCCACTTTCGCGCCGCCTTCCGGGCCCGGTGGCCGGATTCGTTTCGACGAGCACGTGGAAGTGGGGACGGTCATGGCCGATAAGATTTGCCGCCGGCTGCGGTTTTCAAATGACGACACCGAGCAGGTCGCCGCGCTGGTTGCCAATCATCTGCGCTTCAAAGACGTGCACCGCATGAAGCTCTCAACTCTGAAGCGCTTCGTCCGCCTGCCGCGTTTCGACGAGCATCTCGAATTGCACCGACTCGATTGCCTTTCCAGCCACCGTAACCTCGAGGCTTACGATTTCGTCCGCCGCTTTATCGCCGAGACCCCTCCCGAGCAGGTCCGCCCACCACGGCTCCTGACCGGCGACGACCTGTTGAGCTTGGGTTTTCTCCCCGGCCCCCAATTCAAGGAGATCCTCGGAGCCGTCGAAGAAGCCCAATTGGAGGGCGCAATCCACACCCACGAGGAGGCCCTTCGCCTGGTTCGTGATGCCTATGGCAGCCCGCAGGAATCTAATTAAGTTATTTATATTCTTCATATTGGAATAGCTGATAGGCGGGTAAAAATCAGGTTGAATTCCTTTCGACAATATGTTAGCGTGGGGGACTCATATATTCTTCTAGCGATGAATATATGTAGTGCAGTCCTTCAGCTCTTTCCTGCATCTAATCCCGTGTACTGCCGATTAGCTGCTTGAAGGACTCTTACTCGTTCTTTTAGTCAGGGGGCCAAGGTGACGAAGACTAAAAAGGTAGCCGTTCCGCCCGAGGTTGCCGTTCTGCCGGTACGCGATACCGTGCTCTTCCCGGGCGCGGTGATCCCGCTGTCGGTGGGCCGCGAAAGCTCGCTGGCGCTGCTGAATACTCTAGAAGGCACGGAAAAGCTCCTCGGCGTTGTCGCCCAGCTTGATCCGCGCGTGGAAGATCCTGCAGGGACCGACTTGCACGGCGTGGGCACGTTCGCACGCGTTCACAAACTAGTGCGCATGCCCAACGGCAACGTGGTGGCTTTTCTCGAAGGTCTGGAGCGCATTCGCGTGACGGAGGTAATCGGTATCAAGCCTTTTCTCCGGGCACGCGTAGAAGCGCAGCCGGACCTGGATGATCAGCCCGACGCCGAGCTGACCGCTCTCGTCCAGAACACCCAGGAAGTGTTCCGCGAAGTTGTGGCGCGTTCGCCTCAGCTTTCCGACGACTTGCAAGCCGAAGTTATGAACATTGATCACGCCGGGCGCTTGTCGGATTTCGTCGCCGCCACCCTCCCGTCGCTCACCACCATGGTGCGCCAGGAACTGCTGGAAACTTTCAGCGTGCGCAAGCGCCTGGAAACCCTGATCAACGAGCTGACCAAGGAGCGCGAAGTCCTCGAGCTCCGCAACAAGATTCACGAACAGGTGCAGGAGCAGGTGAATCAGAGCCAGCGTGAATTCCTGCTGCGCGAGCAGATGAAGGCCATTCAGAAGGAGCTTGGCGAGTCGGACGATTCCCAGACCGAACTCGATGAGCTGCGCAAAAAGGTGGAAGAGTCCGGCATGTCCGCCGAAGCCCGCAAGGAATCCGACCGCGAGCTGAAACGGCTGGCCAAGATGACTCCCGCTTCCGCCGAATACATGGTTTCGCGCACTTACCTGGAATGGATGACTTCGCTGCCCTGGAACAAAACTTCCGGCACGGAAGACATCGACATCCCGGGGTCGCAGAAGATTCTCGACGAGGACCACTACGACCTCGAGAAAGTGAAAGAGCGCATTCTCGACTACCTCGCGGTGAAGAAACTGCAACCAGGCATGAAGGGACCGATTCTTTGCTTCGTCGGACCTCCTGGCGTGGGCAAGACCTCGCTGGGCAAATCCATCGCGCGGGCGCTGGGACGCAAGTTCCATCGCATCTCGCTCGGCGGCATGCATGACGAGGCGGAAATCCGCGGCCATCGCCGCACCTATATCGGCGCGTTGCCGGGCCAGATCATTCAAGGCTTGCGCCGCGCCGAAACCATGGACCCGGTGCTCATGCTCGACGAAGTGGACAAGCTCGGCCGTGACTTCCGCGGCGATCCTTCCGCGGCGCTCATGGAAGTGCTGGACCCGGAGCAGAACGCCACGTTCCGCGATCATTATCTCGACGTGCCGTTTGATCTCTCCAAGGTGCTCTTCATCGCCACCGCCAACTGGCTCGATCCCATTCCGGAGCCGCTGCGCGACCGCATGGAGATCATTGAACTCCCCGGTTACACCGAGGAGGAAAAGGTCCACATCGCCAAGAGATTCCTGATCGCGCGACAGACCACCGAACACGGCCTCAAACTCGGCGAGCAAATCGAATTCACCGACGAGGCCTTGCAGGACCTGATTCGCCACTACACGCGCGAAGCCGGCGTGCGCAGTCTGGAACGCGAAATCGGAACGCTGGTGCGCAAACAGGCGCGGCGATTTGCCGAAGGTCAGACGGACAAGCTGATCGTCACGCCCGAAGTAATCCGCGAGGCGCTGGGCATTCCGAAAATCCGCCTGGAGAAGGAAGTGGAAGAGCGCGTCAAGAAGCCCGGCGTTTCCGTCGGACTGGTCTGGACGCCCGTGGGCGGCGACATCGTTTTCATCGAAGCCAGCAAGATGCGCGGTGGTAAGCAGTTCACCATCACCGGCCATCTCGGCGACGTGATGCAGGAATCCGTGCGCGCCGCACTCACCTGGGTGCGTGCGAATTCCGACCGCTACGGCATCGATCCGGATTTCTTCCGCAAGCTGGACCTGCACATCCACGTGCCATCGGGCGCCGTGCCGAAGGACGGACCTTCGGCAGGCGTCGCCATGGTTACGGCGCTTGTCAGCCTGCTGACGGGTCGTCCGATCCGGCCGCGTGTGGCCATGACCGGAGAAATTTCACTCTCCGGCATCGTCCTGCCGGTCGGCGGTATCAAGGAAAAAGTTCTCGGCGCCAAGCGCGCGGGAATCCAGGAAGTGATTCTGCCGTCGGAGAACGAGCCCAACGTGAACGAAGATCTGCCGGCGCACATGCTCGAAGGCATGCAGGTTCACTTCGTGCGCACCGCCGAGCAGGCGCTCGAAATTGCCCTGGGCAAATTCGAAAAGCCCGTTCGTCCGATTCCAACCGGCCGTCAGGGCGACGTCCGGCCGATCACCGGTCCGATCCACTAATCACTGCGCCGGCCACAACTGAAACCGCCGGCCGATAACCAGTTAGCCCAGCTCGAAAGGCCCGGGGAGAAATCCCCGGGCCTTTTCTTTTTCGCGCACAAAAAACCTTTCCAGTTGCGGCGCGCGGCGTATTCGCGTACAGCTAGAAATTCTCGATGCCCTACCGTCCCAGGGAACTCGTCGTCCGCGCGCGCGAAGCCGCCGCGCTGCTGCTCAATGCCCTCGACCACGATGAGATGGTCCAGCGCTTCCTCGATATCTACGCTGCCGAAAATCGCCGCCCCGGCCGCGCCGACCAGCCTTCACACTACCGCGAACAACTGGAAACCATCCGCCGCGAGGCCATCCTGGCCATGGTCCTGCGCCTGCAATCGGCGCTTCCCAGCCGCTTGAAAGTCAGCGTGACCGTGCGCAGCCTCCGCACGCGCGCCCGGAAAAAATTCAAAGAAAAGAAAAAAGGGAAGAGGCCGCGCCCAACTCGCAAGGCCGGTCTCGAGCTGGCCATCCCACTCCTCGATCTTTTCCGCGAGGAATTCTTCGTCGCCCTCGGCCAAGCTATGCGTTGGAATCATGAAGACGCCGCCGCCTTCTGGCGCGATCTGGAGGTGTACGAAAAACTCTCCGCCCGCGACCCCAGCCGCACTGCCACGCGCCTCCGCCGCGCATCTGTTTCCGGCCCGTTTGCGGACCGCACGGCCCTGCTTCTCGATCCCTCGCTGATGGAGCAGGCCCGCCGCGCCGCCGGAAAATTTCAATTGGAGCTCGATTCCACCGCCGATCGCGTCCTGCGAAAAGTTTTTTCCAGCCGCCGCGCCAACTGACGCTCAATCGCATGTCGCTCATTTAGCATGGCGATGTCGATCACGACTCGCCTGTTTGGAGTGCGGCGGCTTGACGCCGCTTTGTTAAGGCGAGGCTCGACTCGCCAGCGATGAGCAGCGCCTTCCGCTGCTCCGAGTTCTCTCTTGCGACCGCGCCACAAAGGCGACGTCAACAGAACCAGTCCGTGTTTACGTTCCGCGCACGTCAGTCCCGGCCGATGTCCCGTTCCGGCACAGGTCTGCTATCCTCGCGCCAGTGCTGCTCGTTTTTTACATCCTGGTCATCGCTCAAATCTTCCTGGGACTCTATTCCCTGTGGACGGGCTTCGAATGGTTCCAGATGGTGCGCCGGCGCCTTTCTTCTCACGCCGGCTTCTACGCACCGCTCGCGGCCGTGATTTGTCCCTGCAAAGGAAGCGAACGCGGCCTGGAAGAAAACCTCACGGCGCTCACAAAATTTGAATACCCGAATTACGAACTCTATTTTTCGCTGGCCACCAGCCTCGACCCCGCGCTGAAAATTATCGAGCGCGTCAAAGCCGCGAGCCAGCGGCCAGTACACATCGTTATCGCCGGCCCGCCCGAGGATTGCAGCGAGAAGGTGTACAACCTGCGCCGCGCCGTGGCTGCGCTGCCCGACAAATTCGAAGTCATGGTGTTCACCGATTCCGACGTGCGTTTGCCGCGAGGCTGGCTCACCAAACTCATCGCGCCCCTGCAAGACCCGCGCATCGGCGCCACCACCGCCTATCGCTGGCTCATCCCCAGCGGGCAGATCGGCTCCGGCGGTTTTGCCAGCGCCATGGCCTCCGCTTGGAACGCGGCTGTTGCCACTATGCTCGGCCGCCCGAAAGAAAATTTCTGCTGGGGCGGCGGCACCGCCATTCGCCGCAAAACATTCGACGACGCGAAAGTGCTGGAAGCCTGGCAGGGTGCCGCCAGCGACGACTTTGCCATGACCCGCGCTCTCGAAGAAAATGGTAAGCCCATCATCTTCTGCCCCGAATGTCTCGCCGCCACGCTGCATCCCTGGACCGGTGCGGAATTGCTCGAATTCACGAATCGCCAGATCCAGATCACGCGCGTGTATTCGCCGCGCCGCTGGAGGATGGGCGCCATCGCGCACTTGAGCTACTCCCTCACCGGAATTTTCGCCGCCATGGTGATTCTGGCAACGATGATCGAAGGCGATCCCTGGGGCCAGCTCGTTCTGGTGGCGCTCGCCGTTCCTTTGCTCGCTGCCATGAAAGGCGCGATGCGCACCATCGCCGTATCGGAATTGTTGCCGGAGTGCAAAGACAAGCTGCGCGAATGGGGCTGGGTGTGGTTTGCCCTCGCTCCGCTCGTTCCTTTTCTATTTTCCCGGAATTTTATTTCGTCGCTGCTCTCGAAGCGCATCCGCTGGCGCGGCATCCGCTACGAGCTGGTCTCGCCCACGGCCACGCGCATCCTCAAGTCGTAGGCTGAGCCTGTGGCTGCGGCGCGAATGCGCGCTGCACAGTGAACAACAGGCACCCGGTTATCGCGCCGGTTGGCAGCGCCAGCCACACCATCCCGCTCTCCAGCAGAAATTCCGCTCCGTAGGTCAGCAGCGCCGCGGGATTCAGATTCGGCAGCATCGGATTGTTGATCTTCCGGGCCACAAACCCCAGCACGACCAGAACAAGCGGCGCAACAAACATGGTCCCCAGCGACCATTGCCACACTTTCATCAATTTCAGTCCGGTCATCAGGCGCCGCACGATGAACGCGCACAGGAACGCAGGAAATGCTCCCAACAGAAGTCCGTAGAACGAATAGGCCAGTAGCAGCGCGATTGAATCCGATTGGATGGTTCCGTTTCGGCGGGAAATTACGAACACATTCAGCCACATGGTGAAGCTCACCGGCACGCAGCCGAACACCCAGCCGGTAAGGTAGTAAATCAAGCTCCCGCGCCGGGTCACGAGGTAGCCGTGGGAGTGGCGATGGGCGCAAATTTAGTTGCGACGAAGTACAGAACAGTGGAGACGACAGCCCCGCAGATCGCCGCAGGCCATGTATGTCCCGAGATGTTCTCCAGGAGCGCGACTCCCAGAAGCAGGAAGGAGAACAATCCGACATTAAGCTTGGCGACCTGCGCTCCCGCGACGAAGAGACCCCAGGCAAGAAATCCGCCGCCAACCGCCCACTGCCACAACTTCTCCCAATGCAAACGCTGCATTAGATAGTGGAGCAGCGCGCCAAAGAGCAGCGCAGGAAACCAGCCGAACAGGAACGAATCGAAAATCGTAAGCTGAAACAAACCAAATGGCGGGTACTCAGGCTTTTTTGCAGCCAGTGCCAACTCAAACCAAACCGCCCCAACCGGGCAGCCCACGACCAACGAGAAGAGACAGAACAGAAGATATCGGGGTTCCCTCATTCGCTTTCCAATTCATATCCGGCGCTGGATGTTCGGGAAATCGACCCACACTTTCACGCCGCAGAAATGCGAGCCTTCCGTGCAGATGGGCGTCGAAATCCCCGCGCGCAGGTAACACGGCGGCCCTATGTAGTGGCCCAGTTGCGGAAACGCCGCGCGCACCTGCTCCACTTCCTCGATGGACGACTGATAGATTTCCTCCTGCGCGTTGAAACACGTGCGCATGGTCCATTTGTGCAGCAGGTGCAGCAGCGAGCCGGACTCGACCAGGCGGATGGCCTTGGCATTCGGCAGCAGGTAAAGCGCAAATTCCAGCGGCACACCGCGCTCGATCAGCTCATTTTTCGCCGTCCACGCTTCCTGCATGGCCTGCTCGTAGATTTCCATCCCGCGCGGATTGTCGCGAATCAGCATGGGCACCACGTAGTCGGGCGCGCGCGTGTCCGCAAGCGTCAGCAGCGGGCGCGAACCCGGCACCATGCGATGGCGCTGGTCCTGACTGTCGGCGCTGTGGCTGATTTTCTTTGCAAAGGTAAAATTCGCGTGTTGCAGCGGGCGCATCATGGGAGCATGCACGCCGATATCCAGCGTCTCGCGCCGATATGGATTCCGCGCCGGATTCAGCATGCGGTCAATGGCTTCGCCGTCGGGACATTCCGCCGCCGTCAATCCGGCAACCGCTCGATACGCTTCCCCCATCGCGCCAATCGCGCCGGGTGAAAAATCGATCAGCCGCGAAGTCAAACCCGCGAGGCGCGCATCGAATTCGCGCGCAAACGCTTCACCGTCGCGCGCCGGCTGCTGCCATTCCGGCGGATCCTCCATCGGCACGTTGTCGAAGCGGTCGAAAAACTGCGCATCCACCTCGCGCACGCGCGCCACCATCTCGCCAATCACCAGCCGCGCTTCGCTCGGCGTGTCGCTGGCCGCCTGCATGCGCCACAACCGGTGCAGCACAATTCCCGATAGCGTGTGCACCATGGTGGTGAACGCCGCCACCGGCAAAACGTACCGGGCCACTTCAATGGCGCGTTTTTCCGACTGCCGCGCCACCTTCTGCACGCGCTTCGCATGCGACATCGGGCCCACGTGCCAGATATCTCCCAGAATCTCGCGGGCGCCCGGCTCCAGCACCTGGTTCAGCTCGCGGTAATGCTCCCAGGCGCGCGCAACGGCTCGCTCGTAAATCGCGCGTTCCCCCGCGCCGAACCCGGGCCCCGCCGGCGGGACGTACGCCTGCGCGCGGTCCAGCCGCACGTAGCGCTGGCTCTGCTGCTCGGAATTATAGAAAGGATGCGCGTGCAGGAAGGACCACACGAATTGCCGGCTGATGTTCTCCAGGCCGAATTCGAAATGCGCGTGTTGATAGACGGTGTGATGCCCGCCGTAGTAGGTGGCCGACCCGATGGTCAGCCGCTGCTTGTCGGTGATTTCTTTCGCGCCGATCAATCGCGGGGAATAGCAGGTGCGCGCCGCGGCAATGGCCGAATCGTACGGCTGCGAAAATGAATTGCGCAGCGTCACCCGTGGTGCCGCTGTTTCTACCGGTGATCCTTCGGGCGCATCGGGCAAGGAAGACAATTGCGTGGCCATGTCCGGCTGGCATTCTACACCGTCTTGCGCTCAGCGAGTTGGCGCTTCGGAGTCTGGGCGATGACGCGAGAATCTTTGTGGGTCGCGGTTTCAACCGCGACATAAACGCAGCAAGATCAAACCGGCTTCAGCCGGTGAAGCTCCTCCGACGGCTTTCGATTGCTGCCGCGAAATCATCGAATAGCTGCCCAGTCACACCCGTCCCCGCAAGTTGACGCTCATGGTCGCCATTCGATTCCGACGGAAGGGTGGCTACTTCTTGAGCGAAGCCGCTTTGTCCGCGTATTTCTTCTGGAAACGCTCGACGCGCCCAGCCGTGTCAATCAGCTTCTGCTTGCCGGTAAAAAACGGGTGGCAACTCGAGCAGATTTCCACGCGGATCATATTGCCCTTGATGGTGGACCGCGTCTCGAATTGACTTCCGCAGGCGCAGTGCACCGTCACGCCGTGATAATCGGGGTGAATTCCCTCTTTCATGGAAGGCTCCTGTCCGCCGGCCGGTCTGCGCAACAGCTTTTATCGCCCACACAGTTGCGTCGCTAGGCCAGCGAGGAAACCCCTATTATACCGCAGCTTGACAAATTTCTCCAATGGACGCCGGTTGGTGGATGTTCTCAAACCGGCCGTGCGGCAGATAGGAAATGTCTATCGCGTCCCGGTGGGTTGGCCGGTCTTGGCGTAAAGTGCGTTTGATTCTTCAAACCGGCGCAGGTTTCTCTCCACATCGTAGCGCTGCTCGAGGAGCGATTCCGGATCCCACTCGCTGCGCGGAACGGCGAAGAAATCCCCGCCGTAAACGTGAATGGCACCGGTCAGGCGGGCGATCGGGTTTGTCACGGAATGAATAATGTCGCGTCCCAGCGGTTCGGCATCCTTCTCACCAAACGCGCGGGCACCAGCAGCTTCCAGTTTGCCGTCCTGGCTGCCGGGCACACGACGCCAGAAGATATTGTCCTCCCGGCCCGAGTAGATACCAATCACCGCCCACATCTGGTGGTTGTGGGGAAGCAGCGTCATGTGCGGTCCCCAAATCACGTTGAGAACGGTGAGGTCGCTCGAGCGGTGCAACGTTTGAATTTCGGCCCGCCTGGGTTCGCCCAGACCCTTGAGCACGGCAGCAGGGTTGGAAACTGCGCGAGCCACCACTTCGCGGACAAATTTATGACTGGCATCCTGCTTCAGGGCTGTGCGACATTCGGCGATGAACTGATCCAATTCAAACATCGCTCATCCCTCCTGCTACGGTGGCGTCCTTCCAGGGGCCGTCCTCGTTTTGTGCCCAAAGTTTACTCCATTGGGGAGCGAAAGGTCATCAACCCGCGACGCAAGACCTGCCCGGTCGGATTTCCACGCAAAATTTCTAATACCCCAAAGTCGGCTTGATGCGACATGCTCGCATGCAAATTTACTGAAAAAAATGTATTCCATCTTACCGCGAGACACGCACCATGGTTCTTGGGAGAATTGAATGTAGAGGTTTTCCGTAGCCTTGGGGCGAGGTGGCTAAGCATGGGGGCGCTGACTTCCCTCTTCTATCCGTGGGGCTTGATCGTGCAGGGCATTGCCCTGGTGCATTTCGTGAAGCGCCGTCCGGACACCTACTGGCTTTACATCATTATTTTCGGAGGAGGCTTGGGAGCCGGCGTGTATCTGGTGGCCGAAGTGATTCCGGACTTCGGGCTGCTCCCGGGAGTCTTCCACCGTTACGGTCTCAGCTCACGGATCACGGCTTTGGAAACGCAGATTCTGGACAATCCCTCCGCTGGAAATCTGGAGGAATTGGCGGAACTGTATTTTGAGCAGGAGAAATACAAGCAGGCACGAGACATGCTCGATCGCGCGATTGCACGGAGAAGCGATTCGCTGCATGCGTTTTATCTGCGCGCACGCTCAGCCCTGGGGATGGGCGACTACGCTGGAGCCATCCCGGACCTCGAGTATGTGGTCGGAAAGAACCCTAAATTCGACCATTATCGCGCCAGCGGTTTGTTGGGCGATGCCTATGCGCGGACCGGAGATTTGGAGAAAGCTGCGATACCCTTCGCCACCGCCGTGCAATTCTCTACAACTCCGGAAACGCTCTACAACTATGCGAACTATTTAAAATTGACGGGAAAAACGGAGGAAGCCCGCGAATGGATCACAAAGTTGGCGGCCAAGAAGCGCACGCTGCCGAGGTACATGCAGCGGGTGGAGAGACCCTGGTTTCGGAAGGCAAAAGTGCTGCAGAAAGAGCTGGCCGGCTGACCTGAACGAAATCCGTCAACTAAGAAACAAACGCGCAGCCCACGCGCGTCCGCCCGGTTTCCAGGCGATTCGCATACACCTTACGCAGCACCACGCGCACGGGCGGAAGGATGGGCACATGCAGCACGGCGTTGAATTGAGCGGGTAGCCCGTCCGCCTGGTCAAGCGCCATTGCCACCCCGCCATAACTCAGATCCAGCACCGTCGCTGATTTTTGTCCCAGTTCGCTCAGCACCGCATACGCCTTCGTCCCCGCCAATGAAACCCGCTCCCATTTGCGCTGCTCCGGATGAGAGGGTGCTGGCGTAGGTTTCGCCGCAACCGGAGGAGGCGCAACTCTGGGCCTCGTCTCCACCGGCGGCGTCACCACAGGAGCAGGCGCCGCCGCCGTTTCCCGTTGAGCCGCTGGTTCAAGTGGAATCACACGCGAGGGCATGTGGCCGGCGTGCTTCAGATGATAGAGCCTTTCGTCGGCAAGCCCCAGCAGTGCGCCTTTGTGCTCGCCATCCACGGGAAAGACCGCCACGCCGTAATCGAGCGTCAGGCTGATGTCCAGCTTCAGCGCCCGCACTTCCGATTCGTACTGCGTGCGAACGCGCTTGCACAGTGTGTTTGCCTGCTCCGGCTCAGTCTGCGGCAGCAGCAGCGCAAATTCATCCCCGCCGATGCGGAACGCGAAGTCCGAAGCGCGCAGCGTCTTGCTGAGCGTCGAAGCTGCAATTTGCAGCACGCGGTCGCCCTGCAAATGCCCGTGCCGGTCGTTCACTTCCTTCAGTTTGTGCAGGTCCAGGATGACCACCGCCAGCTGGTGGCCGTAGCGTTTCGCGCGATTCAATTCCTTGTCGCAGTATTCGTCGAACAGGCGGCGATTGTAGAGACCGGTCAACGCGTCGGTCGCGGCGTTGATCCGCAGTTTCTTGAACTCGTCGTACTCCATCAAGATCGGCACGCGCAGAAAATTCGTCGAAGCCAGCACATCCACCATGGCCGTTTTCAGCGACACGCGCTTGCCCATCATGTCTGACAGCTCTGTGCGCCGCGTCAGGATGCGGTCCCAATATTCATTGGCCTGCGTTTCGGTCAGGTCAATTTGCGCAATGGTGCGGAAATATTGCCGGAGGAATTGTCCACGGACAGATTCGTCGAGCCCCTCCAGGGTCTCGATGAGGAGATCCAGGAAGGAGTCTTCGGCCGAGGGCTGCGGCTGAAAGGCTTCGCCGGGCTGGGGCATCAATAGTTTCCGAAGTGGTCCTAGGTCTACCCTGAAACAGGGGAGACTGCGGGGGCAGGCATTGTATAGCAAGGGATAGTCCAATCCAAGTCCGGAGTGCCTGCTTCTCGATGCAACCTAACTCATTGCCATGCTGCGGATTACGCCGTCGCCGGGACTTTCTGGGAGTGAAATTCTGTCGAACTGGTTCCACCTGAGAAAACGATTCCACTTTAGTGCCAGCCAGATGCGATTTACAGGATTCGGGAAGGGGACAGTCTCAGCCAATGGGCTTCAGGAATTCGACGCCGACGAGGTGTACATCGCCGGCGTCCTGCTTTCGCTTGACGCGGGCTTGGATCGGCGGCATGCCGGCGGGGACCAACGCAGAGGAAGTTATGGAGGGCGCAGGAATGGTCAGGGTGACAACTTCGTTGATTGCCAGTGGCCGCGGACTGGTCAGAAAGGCCCCAATCCCGCTGATATCTAAGGTCTTAGCCAGTTCCAGAAACTGCTCCCCATAGGCGTCTTTACCGCGGATAAACAGCGGGATTTGCAGATGAATCCGCTGAAACCTACGCCGTTCATCATACGAAGATGCCATGGCAAATTTGTGGTGGGTGGCAGTTTCGCGAATGCCCATCGGTACCTCAGTTTTAGTACTAGCTTTCCGCGGAATTACTTAGCAACTGGAATGCAACAACCAAGCTTAATTCAGGTCCATTAATTTCATCATGTTACAGCGTGTTTGGAGAGACACAGGTCGCCCGTCACTGGTCAAATGTGCCACAACACTCCACAGCTTTTCATCTTAAGTGCAAAGTAGGACGCATTTACCATTGACACTTTTTTAGCCCTTTGCGAGCATAGATTTCCTCGACAGTATTCCCCGTCTACACCGCGCAAGTTTCAGCGCAGGGTGTGTTTACGCCTTAAGGCGGTCCCACAACGGAGGGCTGGTTGGCGCAAGGAATCACATTGGATACGCAGACGGGAACCCAGGCGGTTCTCCACCTGGTCAGCAGCCTATTGGACGCCGTGGACCGCCCCTTGTTAGTGGGCGATCGCTCTGGCCGCATCCTCTTCTCCAATCTCCACGCCCAGGACAAGCTGCGCTCCGGCGGCATCGATACCAAGCCCGACCTGAACTTATTCAACGACGTGCTTCGTACTGACCGCAAGGAAATCTTCAGCCGCCTGGAGAGTGGCGAACAAGAAATGGGCTTGCCGCTTCCAGACACCGACGGCAATACCCGCGCCAGAATTCGCTGGCTCCCCGAGCCCGACTGGCTGGTCGTTTACATCGAGCCGACTCCCCCGGAAGCAACCGCTGAGGAAGCGGAAATGCGCAAGACCGTTCAGGAGTTGATGCAGGAGCGCGAGATCACTTATCGAAATCTTCTCGCCGCCTATTTGCGTCTCCAGGAGGTGAACCGTCAGAAAACGGTTTTCCTGGCTTCCGCCGCGCACGAACTGAAAACGCCGCTCGCGGTGATGAAGGGCTACTACGATCTGCTGCTTTCCGGCTCGCTCGGAAAACTTAGCGACCGCCAGCGCGACATCCTCACCGAGTCGAAAGAAAGCTGCGACCGCCTGGTTCGACTGGTGTCCATGTTCCTCAATTATTCCGCGCTCGAAAGCGGCAAGCTGGTTCTGCAGTTGCGCGACAACGATCTGCGCGATTGCATCAAGGACGTTACCTGCCGCTGGCTCGATGCCTTCAAACGCTCCAACGTGCACCTCGACGTGCAGCTCCATCCCGACCTCGCGCCCTTCAAATTCGATTACCAGAAAGTGCAGCAGTGTGTCGCCAACCTGCTGGACAACGCGCTGAAGCATACTCCCGCGGGCGGCACCATCACGCTCATCGCCGCGCCGCATTTCTGGGAACGCCGCACCACGGAAGCCTCGCCTTCCTCTGAGCGACGCCGCGACACCGGCGGCCGCCCCAACAGCATTCTGATTTCAGTGAAAGACACCGGCGCGGGCATCGCCGCCGAATTTCACCAGGAAATTTTCGAGGAATTTGTTCGAGTGGATCCCTCGTCTTCCGGCATGGGCCTCGGCCTGGCCATCACCAAACGTCTGATTCAGGCGCATCGTGGCAAAGTGTGGGTGGATAGCGAAGTGGGACGCGGCAGCTCGTTCTCATTTCTCCTGCCCATACAGGTGGAGTAAACTGACAGTTTGATAGCGGAGCGGCACGCATTCGCTCCCACAGGATGAAGATGACCGACAAAGAAAAGATTCTCGTAGTCGACGACGAACCCAGTATTCGCAAATACCTCCAGACGCTCCTGGAAGTGGACGGCTTCGATGTCATTACCGTCTCCAGTGGCAAAGAAGCTCTTGAACGCGTGGGTACCGCCGAGCGCCCCGACTTCATCATTCTCGACGTGCTGATGCCCGAGATGGACGGGCTCGAAACGCTGCGCCAGATGATGCAGGTGGACCGCACGCTTGACGTCCTCATGCTCTCCTGCTCGAACGAAGTGACCACTGTCGTCGAAGCCATCCGCCTCGGCGCCGTGGACTACCTCACCAAGCCTTTCGAAAAGCCCGAGCTCGACGCCGCGCTGCTCAAAGCCCGCCAGAAACATGAGCTGCGCGCGGAGAATCAGGCCTTGCGCGAATATTGCGAGCAGCTCACCGAAGATCTATCCTTCCTCGCCGCCAGCCCGCAGATGCTCAAAATCCGCCAGCAGATTTTGCAGATCGCTCCGGTGGACGTGCCCGTGTTTATCAGCGGCGAAAGCGGCGTGGGCAAGGAAGTTGTCGCGCGCATGATTCATCTTCGTTCCAACCGCCGCCAGCAGGCTTTCGTCAAAGTGAATTGCGCCGCGCTCCCGGGTGAGTTGCTCGAATCCGAACTTTTCGGCTACGAGCAGGGCGCCTTCACCGGCGCGGTCCGCGCCAAGCCCGGCAAATTCGAGCTGGCCACCAAGGGCACCATCTTCCTCGACGAAATCGCCGAGATGAGCCCGCACCTCCAGGCCAAGCTCCTGCACGTTCTTCAGGACGGCCAGTATTCGCGCCTGGGCGGCCGCGCCGTCGTCAACGTCGACGTCCGCGTCCTGGCTGCCACCAACATGAACGTGAAAGAAGCCATGCGCACCGGCCGCTTCCGAGAAGACCTTTATTACCGGCTGAACGTTCTCTCGCTGCACATTCCACCGCTGCGCGAGCGCACCACGGAAATTCCGCTCCTCTTCCGCCACTTCCTGGTGAAGTACGCCGAAAAATATCAGAAGCCCGCCATGGAGCCCTCGAAGCATCTCCTGGAAGCCGCGCTACGTTATCCCTGGCCTGGCAACCTCCGCGAGCTGGAAAATTTCGTCAAGCGTTACGTCATCCTCGAAGACGACGAAGGCAGCTTCCGCGAATTGCTGGAAATGACTGGCCAGCAGTCGCGCACCGCTCCGCGCGAAGAGCCCGTAGTGCCCAAGGAGCAGGGCCTGAAAGCGCTCGTCCGCGGCCTGAAGGACGAAGCCGAAATGGAAGCCATCGCCGACGCCCTCGACAAAACCAACTGGTGCCGCAAAGACGCCGCCAAAATGCTGGGCATCAGCTACAAAGCGCTGCTCTACAAGATGCGCCAGTTCAATCTCGACTCCGGCCGCGGCTCGCGCAACGCCGCCGCAAAAGAAGCCGCGCGCCAGGCCGCTCTGCGCGACGCCCACGCCAAAGAAGCCGCCGCAAAGGAAGCAGCCAAAGAACCCACCCCGGTCACCCCCGGCGGCCGTTTGCCCTGATGAACCTGCCCCGACGTGTTTGTCGGGGCCGCCCGCCTTAGAGATCTCGTCACGACCTGATCGTCGGGGCCAATCGCCCCAATAAATCCGTAGGGGCGGGTCTCAGACCCGCCCGCTGCCCCAGTAGCACAGATTTCCCTGTGGTGAGCGTAGCCGAACCAAATCTGTGTGCCTTCGACTTTAGTCTTTGTCACTGTGAATTTATGTCCGCGCGGTCTACGACCAGCTTGAGTAACCAACTGTTCTCAAGAGCCGCCATGAGCGCACATAAATCGGCGCAAGGATCAAAAGGCTCAGCAGCACACCCGCAGTGGAAACAGCGTTGATGCTTTCCGGCCCAACAGGCCGCGGGCCGAAGGCAAACCGCACAATCGCCGGCACCCATGAGGCAACCACGCACAGCAGCACCAACTCGATGCGTCGCAGCGTATCACTCACGGCAGCATTCAGCACGGCGACGCCGAACAGCCAGAACACCGGCCAAGCGTACAGTTCATAGCGCAAAGGCGTAGTGCCCGTCAGCGGCGCCAGCAAAAACATCATCGCGCCGTACCCGAACGCCACGGTCAAATCGAATCGCTTGAAGAGCTCGCGGCCCCAGCCCTTGGCCATCAACCTGCCGAGCAACGCCGGAAGCGTGCCGAACGCGCTGCACACTACCACCAGCAGTTGCAGCGGCCGTACCCATGTAAATCCGATGAACCCAATCTGACGGATATTGCCGAGGTGCAGCCACGCGGGAACATCAGCCACCCACCGCGGCGTCCCGACCGTAGCCGCATTCGCATTGGTCCACAATTCCAGGCCGCAAAAATTCAACGCGAAGTTGTACGGAATTTTCAGCGCATCGAGCAGGAATACCGGCAGCCCCTCGTGGTTCGGCAGCGTGTGCGCCATCAGCCGCGCATCAACCGCCATCCCCGCGATTCCCACAAGCAACGCCGAAGCCGCCAGCACCCATCGCCGCCGCAGCGCCGCCACCGCGACCAACGCCAGCACCAGCACGAATGTGGATTCGCGCGTCAAGTACAGTGCCAGCAGCACCGGCAGGCTCAGCCGCCAGTCCGCTCGTAGCGCCAGAAAAAACAGCGCGCACAGCGCCGCATAAAACAGGTCGTGCCAGTAATAGTTGCGGTATTGGTCGATCACCGTCGCCGTGGCCGGCAGCAGCACCCAAATCCAAGCCCAATTCCACGGATGATCCGCAAACTCGATTCCGAAGTACACGCCGAGAAGCACGAACAAAGCAATCAGCGACGCGATCGAAACGCCCAGAAACACACGCGCATCGAGCGGCATCCCCGCCACCGCCGCCACACTCCTCACGAACAGCGGATGCGACACCCGCGCGCCGTAGTAGCTGTAAACTCGGCTGAAATCGCCGCGCGCCACACCGAAGTAATATTTCCCTTCGTTGTAAGCCGGATAGCTCGCCGGCTTGAACACCACCGCCAGCGCAATCGCGACCAGCAGCGCGACCACCACGGTAATCACCAATGGCCGAGTCATGGCGCACGAATCTAGCACTCCTGCTCAAGCCTGTCATCGCCGCTTCGCTTTTCTCAAATTGTTCTGCTGCAGATGCCTTTCAACGTTGTCATCCTGTTTTAGAATATTCGTAGGGGCGGGTCTCAGACCCGCCCGCCTCTTCATGGCGGGTCGTGCCGCTACCAATCAAACCTCCCTCCTTTCCGGCTTGCCCGCCGAAGCTCGTCGTTGGAGTCCGCCAGCCTTTTGGAGGACCCGCCCCCCCGGGCGGAGGAGGGCCGCCTACTTCCTCCAATGCCCTGGGGATAACCATCTCGCCACCCCCCGGGGGGAGGGCTTTTTGTACCGGGTAGAAAAAAACATGTTGTTGACCGGGCGGGGTTTACGGCGATTCCGGTTTTTGAGTGTGTACCGGTTAGAGGGTGGAGTCCGGGGCCAGGGGGTAACCAGAACGCCACTCCCCCGGGGGGTGTCTTTTTGTTGCGATTAGAAAGTACCACTGTCGTTTGTTTTGTAGGGGTTACGGCCAATCCGGTTTCCTCGTGTGTTGCGATTAGAACGGCAGTGACTAGTGGCGAGTTGCTAATGACTAGTGGAAAGGCAGGAGGAGGCGGTGAAGGGGAAGCCGTGTCCGATAGTGGGATCTGCGTCGCCATATGAAAACGACCGAAGGTAGCATATTCGGGCTAGTTTGTCAATTGGTAAATAATTCCCAAAATGGGAAAAGGAGCGGCGGTGAGGGGTGCGGAAAGCAAAGGGAAAGAAGGAAAAGGACTTAACACAGAGAGCACAGAAAACGGCGGGAGGGCACAGCTCGGGTCGGACAAGGCGTTGGAACCAGAGGTCCCTCGGCCGAGCTCCCTCCTTCGCCACGGCTATGGCGGGCAGGCGGGACAAGTTCACACAGATAAACACGGGTGCGGACCGGGAAATCAGGAGAGACGGGGACTTGAGGGCCCCATTTGCCGGCGACCCGGGAGCCCTACCATGCAGAGTTCGAAGGGATGAGGGACATGGCAGACAGCAAATCCGTACATCCGGGAATGAAGGGGCTGGTATCATGGAGGCAGAGTAGCGGTTGGAGAGCGAGAATATGAATATTCGCCTGACGCGTGAACAGGAAAAACTGGTCCAGGAAGAGCTGAAAAGCGGGCACTTCCGAAGCGTGGAGGAAGTGATTGCAGAAGCATTGCAGGCGCTGAGGGAAAAGGAGCGTTCCTCAGGAGCGGAAAGCCCCGGCGGCGCGCGACGCGAGGCGGTGCGGGAAATGCTGGCGTTTGTCGAGAAGAACCGCGTACGGCTGGAGGGAGTTTCGGTGAAGGGTTTGCTTCATGAGGGCCACCGCCGTCGCGCGATCACCCAATACGAAGGCGACCAAATCTGGTAGTCTATTTCAAAGGCTAGCCATGAAAATCTCCTTGAGTCCAGAGTTGGAAAGGCTGATCGCGGAAAAGGTCAAGAGTGGCCGCTATCACTCGGCGGACGAAGTGGTGCGCGAGGGCCTGAAGCTGCTGCGGGAGCGCGAGAAGGATACGAGCCGCCCTGCTGTGCGCGCCACAACCAATTTCGCGGCGATTTTTGAGAACATCGCCGGAGAAGTGCCCGACGCCGATTGGAAATGCGTACCGGCTGACCTTTCGAAAAACCTCGACCATTACCTCTACGGTGGCCAGAAGACGTCCTGATGGAGCGCGTGTTTGCCGACACAGGCTATTGGATCGCACTCCTAAATCCTCGCGACGATCTCCACGGAAAAGCCGCTGCAAGTTCACGCGAATACGGCCCCAGCAAATCGTAACCAGCGAAATGGTTCTGACTGAATTCCTGAACAGCTTCAGTGATTACGGGCCGCGCCTGCGCCAGGCAGCGGCAAGGGCGGTGGCGTCGCTACGAGACGCGTCCCAAATCGTTATCATCCCGCAAACCAGCCAGCTCTTCGAAAAGGCGCTGGAACGGTACCGGGAGATGACCGACAAAAGCTGGAGTCTCACGGACTGCGCGAGCTTCCTGATAATGGAAGAGCAGCGGCTTGCGGCGGCGCTCACTCATGACCGGCATTTCGCCCAAGCCGGATTCCAGACGCTGCTGCGCTAGCGGTCAAAAGCTGACTCGCCGAAAAACAAGGCGACGCCGAGGACATCTACCGGAAACTCGCGGCGGTAGCGGAAACCGGTCGGCTGGCGGAACAGATTGCTGCGGTGCTGAAGAAGCTCTTGCGGTGATTGGTGACCCTCCCTCAGTCTGGCGGGCAGGCTGGTGATTCGTGAGTGGGGATGAAGAGTGAAAAGCGTCCCACCCCTTCAAAATTCGAAGGGATGGGGTACCCGTCAACCACACGGACTCATGTTCAGTCAGGAATCGGCCAAGGATCTGGGAGGCCGAGAAGGTCAGCCGGATGTGTGCCGGCGCGCTCGCGAACCTGTCCATTGTCTAAATCGATGGTACGTTGCTCGAGACCTAGGAATTCTACTGGTAGTGGGATAAGGGCCCATGGATTATGTATTAGCCGCACGACTCGGGTTCGTATGTTCGACGGTGAAAGCTGGTGAGTAACAACAGCGGCGCTTACAGGCGCGTTTCGGGGACCATTTCGAGCACGCCAGGCTCCGACTGGAGCTCGCGCGCATTGTTGTTGCCATCGCAGATTGGGGTTCTGGGAAGGGATGAACCCGAGTAATGCGTTCCAAACGTCATCGTCGTCACAGAAGTCATCCATTACATTTACCACGACAATAAGCGGTCGGTTGAGTTGTCCATATTTCGAAGATTTTCCTTCTACGGCGGACCTTATATCTTCGTCCGTGCTGAGCTCACGGAAGTCGAGCGGCATGTTAATTCCCACCGCCCGCGCACCGTGACGCCCCCGGTGCGATGGACCCTTTGGGATCGGTGTAAACGTTAGTGTGAGGGCTTCTTCAGTGCAAGTAAGTGTCGGAATGGCCTCGTAGTCGTGGTTCTCGTAGTAGCGGGAAATCTCGTCATAGTTGAGTTGGCGTAACCAGCGTTCCAGCCGATCTCGCAACGGACGCCCCTGAATATTGCTATCTGGGCTGCCTCGGTATTGAAATTCAAGAAAAAAATCGGGCGAATTGATTCGATCTAGAGTGTCGTGTAATTCCGCAATCCTCCGCGCAACCGCTGGATCGGAAGGAGGCAATGCAAGGGTTGCCTCAACATAGAATTGGGCGATCCCATCGCGTTCTATCGAAAAATCAGGCCTCGTACTAGTGTTGGGAACAGCGGGATGAATGCGCAATGTGTGGCCGCTCGAGTACAAGAGCTCGTGCCAGAATAGTTCAAAAAACGCACTTTGGTGTTGGACTTCATCGCGTTTGCGAAACCTCCCGCGGATGTCTGCTTTCGCCGTTTGTGGCAAATGCTCGAACCAATTTTCAAGCATCTCTCGAATCGAAATGATGCCACGCCGAGCGGAGGTATTCAGATATTCAAACGCGCACTCGTTTTGCCTCCTTGGACGTGTTTCTTCTCGGACGATTTGGTCGAATAAAGGCATCGGTTTGCGTAGCTTCACTTCTGGATCAAGTTGCCGGAGATTCTGAATACTCTTTTCTCGATTGTGTGCATGAGCATATTTCTGCCGGTTCCGAGCCAATAAGTAATGTCCTGCTCAATGAAGAGCCATTTGAGAATTAACAGGATTTTTTCGCTTGGCAAACCGGACTCGAAGTTTTTAATTCGTCGCTCTCGGCGGATTGCGAGACGCGGCTCGACGCAATCAAAGACGTCGCAGATAGCCCGGAAGAGTGCTCTTGACAGTCTGGGCTTTTCCTTCACTTTCCGACGCAGGTCATGAATGATGTCGTCGTGCGAAGGCCTTTCGCTTCTTCGGGGACGCTTTCCATTCCTGCGCCGGCGTCTCTTGCGACAATAGCCTTCTAGTCCGACTTGGAAATCAACGCCTTTATTCAGCGACGTCGGCCGCGCAAGGTAAACTCTCGTTCCATCACTGCATTTCTCCACAAAATAACGATATTTGTGGTAACGAGCCTCCGTGAGCCACAAACGCGCAAAAGCGCGCTTTTGCGCCAGAGAGTTCGGTTTCTGGAGCGACCATCTCTTCTTCGTGAGTTCCTTCTTCTTAGGAAACGCAGATGACTTTCTCTTCATTTCAGCGGGCGTCCTACGGCGGTTCCTCGGCACCGACGCCCGACGTTGATGCACGAGGGCTCACAGCTTTCCTTGATTCGCCACGGCGACAAATCTTTCAAGCGGCATAACTGTTACGAGGCCGGCGTCGATGAGATAGTTTTTCAATGCACCGCTGACGTAAAAATCGCGGAGTGTCCAACCGTCCCCGCCAAGAACGACATAGGCCTTCTGGAAATTGCCGCCACGCACCTCGTCCACGAGGCACATGACTTCGAAGGGGACTTTCTGCTCAGCGGTGCCGCCAACCTGCTGCCATTTCAGGGAGACCAAGATCTTTTCACCGGCCTTTTCAGCGACGGCATCAACTTTGTGCACATGTCCACCAGGCCGAGAGCCAACCTTGACCTGCTTTTGATAGGCGTATCCGCCGCGTTCGAGAGCAGGAAGGACCATTGCTTCGAGGACCCCGCCGGTGCTGGTATCGCGCGGAGTCATCACGGGTGCTTACGCTCCGGCTACCTTGAATAAGGGCCTTGTGCCGTTGCCACCCGTGGTGCCTGCGAGTTCGGTGCGGAGTCTCTCCTGCGTTACGCCGTTCCATCGCGGATCGACTTCGATGCCGACAAAGCGGCGCTTCTTACGCAGTGCGGCGAGGGCGGAGGTGCCGGAGCCGAGGAAGGGGTCGAGGACGAGGTCGCCTTCGTCGGAGGAGGCGAGGAGGATGCGTTCGAGGAGGGCGAGAGGCTTCTGGGTGGGATGCTTGCCGAATTTTTTCTCCCAGGATTCGGGAGGAGGGATGGTCCAGACGGACTTCATTTGTTTGCCGCCGGCGAGCTCCTTCATGTGGCGGTAGTTGAATTTGTGGCGGGACTTTTTGTCCTTGGCGGCCCAGATGATGGTTTCGGTGGCGTGAGTGAAGTAGCGGCAGGAAAGATTGGGAGGAGGGTTGGGCTTGACCCAGGAGATGTCGTTCAAGAGCTTGAATTCGAGCTGCTGCATGGCGAAGCCGACGGAATGGATGACGTGGGCGGTGCCGCTGACCCAGATGGAGCCGTTGGGTTTGAGGACGCGCTGGCAGGCGGCCAGCCAGGCGCGGTTGAAGTCGTGAACTTTGTCAAACCTGACCGTTGCCGGGTCAGTGTCGGGGCCGGGTAATTTGTCCCAGGCGCCTTTGTTGACGCTGACCATGCGGCCGGCGTGGCAGGTGATGCCGTTGTTGGAGAGGAAGTAGGGCGGGTCGGCGAAGATGAGGTCGACAGTGTCGGCGGGGATTTTGGCGAGGATATCGAGGCAATCGCCCTGGAAGATGCGGATGTGGTGTTTGTCGTCGCGGAACATTGGTGTGGGCAGCCCGCCTTCGCCGAGGCTACGGCGCGACGGGGGGGATCCGCCTTCGCCAAGGCTACGGCGCGACGGGGGGACTTGTGAAACGGCGCTCGGAGTGGATTTAGACACGTTGGCGGTTTTGAGACAGATTGATGATCAACTGGGATCGTTGATCGAACCGCCAATGGTGTCAAGTTCTAGAAGCTGGAGACTCGAGGCTGGAGGCTGGAGAAGGCGGGGCCCTCG